>Ga0078972_1000961_pt1 | contig 116348 bp, 104 predicted proteins | sample YelNatPaOPGAMG01_FD_67568 | JGI IMG/M metagenome (GOLD analysis project Ga0078972, IMG submission 67568) | Hot spring thermophilic microbial communities from Obsidian Pool, Yellowstone National Park, USA - OP-RAMG-01 (SPADES assembly) (version 2) | ecosystem: Environmental > Aquatic > Thermal... | reverse complement strand
ATAAGCAATGCGGCCAGAATACCGATGATGGCCACGACGATGAGCATTTCGATGAGGGTGAATCCTCTCATCTTTTTTAACATTTTAATACCTCCTTTTATTCTCGCCGACTATCCGCCGGCTGAGATGTTTTTCTTACGCCATTATATATGCAAATAGCGTGCCAGGTCAAACAAATAGCCTAACCTACTGATAATAAATAAAATATATAATACGCATATCTTAAAAGCTTCCATTGAAGACGATTTTTGACACTCCCAATTAACAAAATTTGTCCTTATAGCCCGCTCAAGTGGAAAATAAGCTCTTTTCATTATCCATATCAGCCCGAAATAAAAAAGGATCTCTTTTTTAACAGCCTTTTTCTTCTCATCTCTTATCAGTTTAGCCCTTTTAATATTAGCCCTATCAAGAAAAGATGCTTGGAGTAACAAAACTTTCTCGCCTGATTGATTAGAACTCATATTTTTTCTGTCCTTCTCTCGCCGTCCACCGGCTGGCTCTCTTCAGCCTGCCTACTCTATCTTCGGTCTTCGCCGCCCTCAGCCACTAGTCCCGGCTCCTCTTCCTTTATCCTGGACTTAAGCCCATACTTATCAATAAGATAGCGAAGGGTTCGGTAACTCACCCCGAGCATCGGGGCTGCCTTCTTCATCCTCCCCCCACTCTTTTCCAGAGCTTTGATTATGTACCTCTGGGCAATTTCATCAAGATGTTCGTTCAGATTAAAGCCCGGCCCGAGTTCCACTTTCATTTCCTCTCTCTTAGCCAATCCCAGCATTTCCGGTGGAAGGCAGGCTGTGGTTATGGTCTCCCGGTCCTCAATGGCCACGATCCTCTCAATCACATTCTCCAGCTCCCTAATGTTTCCGGGCCAGGGATAGGCTTCAAAAATACCCACCACCTCCGGCGCCAGACGCTTCATCTTCTTCCCCATCTGCTGACAGTACTTTTGCAGAAAATGCTGGGTCAGAAGCGGTATGTCTTCCACTCTTTTCCTGAGCGGCGGCATCTCAAAGGAAATAACGTTCAGTCGGTAAAACAGGTCTTCGCGAAACTTGCCTTCCTCAATCCTCTTTTTCAAATCCTGGTTGGTGGCGGCAATGACCCGCACATCAACCGGAATTTCTTCCGTCCCGCCGACCCGCCTTATTTTCCTTTCCTGAAGCGCCCGCAGCAACTTAACCTGGGTCCAAGGCGACATCTCGCCTATCTCATCCAGGAAAAGGGTTCCCTTGTGGGCAACTTCAAACATGCCCTTCTTGTCCGATACCGCTCCAGTAAACGAGCCCTTGGTGTGGCCGAAAAGCTCACTCTCCAGCAGATTCTCCGGCAGAGCAGCGCAGTTAATGGTCACAAAAGGTCTGTCCTTCCGCCGGCTCAAGCTGTGGATGGCTCTGGCCGCCATCTCCTTTCCTGTCCCGCTCTCTCCGGTTATCAGCACCGTGGAATCAGTGCCGGCCACTTTGTCTATCAGCAGATATATCTCCTGCATCAGCCGGCTTTTGCCGATCATATTCTCAAACTTATATTTTTCCTTGAGATCCTTCTTCAGCAGAATGTTTTCCTGCTCTAAATGCTTCCTCTCCAGTCCCCGAGCCACCAGTATCTTCAGCTCCTCCACGTCAAACGGCTTGACGATGTAATCCAGGGCACCAGCCTTTAGCGCTTCCACCGCCTGCTGGATGCTGCCGTAGGCGGTAATCACAATCACCGGCACTTCGGGTTGATTCTCCTTGACGTATCTCAGGATCTCCATGCCGCTCAGGTGGGGCATCCTGATATCCGTAATCACCAGGTCCACGCTGTTGTTGTTCAGAATATCCAGAGCTTCAGGCCCAGAAGCGGCTGTCTTGACCTCATAGCCTTCTTTCCTGAAGACCACATTCAGAACTTCCAGAAGACCTTTTTCGTCATCAATGATTAATATGGTGTCCATGGCTAACCTACCTTAACCCGACATTAATCAGTTTGCGCTCTCTTCTCGGTCGGCCAGGGCAGGGTGATGATGACTTCTGTGCCTCGGCCGGTATCAGAGTTCACCTGAATCTTCCCCTCATAATCTTCAACCAGCCTCTTGACCGTGGCCAGGCCCAGCCCCCGACCTTCGCCAAAACCGGAATAGAACGGAACGAATAAATTTTCTTTATCTTTCTCGCTCATACCGATTCCGGTATCAGCGATAACGATTTTCAAGCCATCCCGGCGAGAATTGTAAAAATTAAGACTGAGTTTTCCCCCCTCGGGCATTGCCTTGAGGGAATTCTTAATCAGATTCCAGAATATCTGCTTGAAATGATTGGGGTTGCCGTGATAAGTGATCTTTCGGACAAGATAATTGCCTTCAACCCGCACCTTATCTCCATCAAGTTCTCCGCTGGAGCGCAGCATCTCCAGAGTCTCTTGCAGCAGCAAGCCCAGGTTGATTTCGCTGAAAACCTTTTTTGAAGGGGCAGCAAAATCCAGAAACTGTTCCAGAAGCTGTGAAACCCGCCTTGATTCCCGGACGATTATCTCCATCATCCGGCCCTGGTCCCCGTTTCCCTGGTACTCATTCTTCAGAAACTGAACTGCGCTGGAGATGGCCGCTAAGGGGTTTCTGATTTCATGAGCCAGAGTGGCTGAAACTCGGCCGGCTTCAGCCAGCCTTTCCCTAAGGATAATCTCCTTCTGAGCCTGTTCCAGCTCGTGGCGGGCCTTTCTCAGACTTCGGGAAAGATAGTTCATGAAGAAAGCCACGGCAAAAAACACTGCCCAGGCCAGAATCAGGTTGAATAGCACCGACCCGAACTCCTGCCTTATAGCCTGGTCAGGATGAAAGTAAGGGATCAAGCCAAAATAGGTGGCATCAACCAGAAAGCCAAACAACACCGCAGAAAGGCCGGCCGCTAAATAAGTAGCCTTCTCCGAAATAACTAGGCTGGCGGCGATGACGGCAAATATATAAAGGAAATAAGTAGAGGTGGTCATCCCGCCGGAAACGTACACCAGCCCAGTAATCAGCAACAGGTCAAAAATCAACTGCAGATATGCCTGGAACACTAAGGCTTTCCCCCACAGATAAAGTAGAAAATAGATGAGCGAAAGGCCGTAGAAAAAAATGATGGTAAAAATGAACACCGGCGGGAAATCCGATCCAGTTGAATACTGAATGATAAAGGCGGCAATCAGGATAGAAGTGATGATGAGCAGCCTGATCAGTATGTAGCGGAGAAGGTCTTTTCTTTCAATTCTCTCATTCATACCAGTTGCACCCGTTCAACCTATCGCCCTTTTACTCCCCTCGCTGGCTGCTAGGCAGCAGCCCCACCTACCTTTCTTGCTGGGTTTTATAACCCATCTCTAATTTTTTTCTTATTTTTTCTTTTTTTATTCTCTTTGTTTTATTCTTTCTAATTTCCCAAGACCTTTTTCCTGGACCTTTACCCACCCACCTCAGAATTTCTGGATCAGGCTGAACAACGGCAGGTACATGGAAATGACCAGGCCACCGACGATACCGCCAACAAAAATCAAAACCACCGGTTCCAGAGCTGACAGCAACGAAGCCACCGCGGTATCAACTTCATCATCAAAGAAGCTGGCCAGCTTGCTCAGCATTTCATCCAGAGTCCCGGTAGATTCTCCCACGTTGACCATCTGAATCATCATCGCCGGAAACTGTTCCCGGCTGGCTTCTTTTAAGGCATCATTCAGGCTCTTGCCCTCAGAGACTAACTGCCGGGCCTGCATAATCTGCCTTTCAATGATGACATTGCCAGTGGTGGTGGAGGCAATTCTCAGGCTTTCCAGCATGGGCACGCCGCCTGAAATCAAGGTGCTCAGCGTCCTGGTCAAACGGCTCAGGGCTATTTTTTTCATCAGGCCACCCACCACAGGGAATTTTAACATTCCCCGGTCAACCGCTTCCCGGCCCGGCGGCGTTTTTCTCCAGTACCTAAAACCGAAAACCAGACCTAACAACACAGCCACGATGAGGATTATGTACTTGCTGACAAACCGGCTAAGGGCCAGAACAAAGGCTGTCAAAGCCGGAAGCTCAGCTCCGAGTTCCTGATAAATGCTGCCGAAAACTGGGATTACCTTCCAGAGCATAAAAATGGCCACAATTATAGCAAAGGTAACGATGGCCGAAGGATAAATCATGGCCTGCCGCACCCTGGCCCTCAACTTGATCATGCTTTCCTGATAATCAGCCAGCCTTCTGAGCATGGTATCCAGAGAACCGCTCTGTTCACCCGAAGCTACCAGGTTGCAGTAAAGGTCGTCAAAAACTTTGGGATGTTTGCGCAGGGCCTGATGTAAAGCCGAGCCAGCTTCCACATCCTCTTTTACTTCGGTTATTACCCGTTTGAAATATTTGTTCTTCTGCTGTTCAGCCAGCAAACCCAGGCTCTGGATAAGCGGCAACTCGGCATCAATCAGCACTGAAAGCTGGCGGCTGAAAAAAGACAGTTCTTTCAGCCTAACCTTTTCTCTCTTTAAGAATGGGATGGACGGCAGAGCTCTTTTGGGCTTGATGCTGATGATGGCTATCTGGTCCCTTTGCAGGGCCCTAGTTAACTCTTCTGCCGATTCAGCTACCCTTTCCCCACCGACCACATCTCCATAACGGTTTTTTCCTTTCCAGACGTATACTGGCATCTCCCTTCTCCTTATTTAAATCTATTAGACATTTCTATTTCCCGGCCAGAGAACCGGCTCCTTTTTTGCCCATGGTTCCTTCATGTCTCTGAATGATATCAATCAGCTCTTCCTGGTTGGAAGTGACGGCCATGGCTGTATCCAGGGTGATGAGTCTTCTAAAATACAGACTGGCCAGGCTCTGGTTCATAGTCTGCATTCCGAACTTCTCCTGACCCATCTGCATGGCTGAGTAGATCTGGTGGATTTTATTTTCACGAATCAGGTTCCTGATAGCCGGGTTGGGAATCAGGATTTCCATGGCCAGCACCCGGCCTTTACCGTCAGCCCGCGGCAGCAGAGCTTGAGTCATAACTGCCTCCAGAATCATGGACAGAGTAACCCGGACCTGAGACTGGTACTGGCTGGGGAAAATATCAATAATTCTTGAAATGGATTCGCAGGCAGAGTTGGTATGCAGCGTGGAGAAAGTCAAATGCCCGGTTTCAGCTACCCTCATGGTAGCTTCCACTGTCTCCAGGTCTCTCATCTCGCCGACGAAAACTACGTCCGGGTCTTCCCGCAGCACCGAGCGTAGAGCGTTGGCGTAAGACAAGGTGTCGGTGAAAAGTTCTCTCTGGTTGATGATGGCCCTTTTGGGTGTGAAATAGTATTCAATCGGGTCTTCAACCGTGACGATGTGAACATCACGCTCATGGTTGATATGGTCAAGCATGCAGGCGATGCTGGTGGATTTACCGCAGCCGGTCGGACCGGTTACCAGAATCAAGCCTCGGGGCAGGTAACATAACTGAGCCACCCGCTGAGGAATACCCAACTGGGCAAAGCTCCACATCTGCGGCAAGAAACGCCGGAAGGCGGCGGCTACCGAGCCTTTCTGTCGGAAAACATTAACCCTGAATCTACCCAGCTCTTTTATTCCGAACGATAGGTCCAGCTCCCACTTTTCCTCAAATATCTTCTTCTGTTTATCATTGAGGATGCTGTAAATCAGGTCCTGAGTTTCGCCCGGTTGAAGCGGGGGGTGGTCTATGTTCTTCAACCGGCCGTGAACCCTGATGCGGGGCGGAACATAAGCAGTGATGTGCAGGTCGCTGGCATCCTCTTCCACGGCAATTTTCAAAAGTTCATAGATTGGTTTTGCCATTTATGCCTCCTAATCCCAATCCCTGACGGTTTCTCTGAGAACTTCCTCAACCGAGGTAATCCCGTTTTTGATCTTAATCAGGCCACTCCTTCTGAGGGTAAGCATGCCGTTCTCAATGGCCTTACGCTTGATTTCCCTGGTAGTGGCCCGGTTGAGGATCATTTCTTTTATTTCATCGGTGATCTTCATCACCTCAAACAGAGCGATCCTTCCTTTATAGCCGGTGTTGTTGCAGGCCTCACAGCCCCGGGCCTTAAAAATATGAAGGTCGTCCACTTCATCTTCTTCAAAACCCATATCCAGCAGCGCCCTTTTTGGCAGCTCATGAGGCTCACAGCATTTCTTACACAGCCGGCGAACCAGCCTCTGAGCCACTATCAGGATGACCGAGTCAGCAATCAGGAACGGTTCCACGTTCATGTTGATCAAACGGCTGACGGTGCTCGGAGCATCGTTGGTATGGACGGTGGAGAAAACTAAGTGTCCGGTTAAGGCGGCTTTGATGGCCACATCAATGGTGTCATAGTCACGGATTTCACCGACCAGCATGATGTCCGGGTCTTGGCGCAGGAAAGACCTCAGGGCATTAGCAAAGGTCAAGCCAATCTCTTCCTTGATCTGGACCTGGTTAATCCCAGGAATATAGAATTCCACCGGGTCTTCCGCGGTCATAATATTGACGTCTGTGGTATTCAGAGCAGAAACCGCCGAATAGAGAGTGTTAGTCTTGCCGCTTCCGGTAGGACCAGTCACCAGAATGATGCCCCAGGGACGATGGATGGCATCATTAAAAATCTCTAAGGATTCTGGCTCAAAGCCCAGCTGGGTCAGGTCCAACCGCAGCATCTCTTTGTCCAGGATACGAGCCACAATCTTTTCACCGAACATGGTCGGCAGGGATGAGACACGCATGTCCACTTCTTTTTTCTTGCCGTTTTCCAGTTTGATGCGCATTTTGATCCGGCCATCCTGAGGCAACCTTTTCTCGGCAATATCCATATTGGCCAGGATTTTCACTCTGGACAGAACCGGGTTCTTGAATTTCATCGGCAGGTCGGCGATTTCATAAAGGTCGCCGTCTATGCGGTAGCGGATACGGAATTGCTGTTCGTAGGGCTCAAAATGAACGTCGCTGGCTCCTTTCTTGATGGCATCTATGAAAGTCTGGTTGACCAGAGTGATGATGGGGGCTTCGTTGCTGGCCTGTTCCAGCTCGGTTATATCATAATCTTCGCTGAGCTCCTTTTCATCTATAACATTGACCCGGCCCTCATCAGCCAGCTCTATATCTTCTATCAGCTTCTTCACCTTCAGAGCATCACTAACCCCATAATATTTATTGATAGCGTTTATCACCCCGGTTTCGGTGGAGATGACGGGTTGAATGCTGAGTGAAGTCCTGAACCTGATATCCTCTATGACCTCCAGGTCAGTCGGGTCGACCATGGCCAGAGTCAGGAAGGATTTAATCTTATGGATGGGCATCACCATATATTTTTTGGCCACATCGGCCGGGATGAGGCTTATAACTTCAGGAAAAACTTCAAACTGATCCAGGTCAATGTAGGGATATCCAAGCTGCCGGCTCAAAGCCTGGGCAATTTCTTCTTCGGTCACAAAACCCAGAGCTACCAGCGCCGAACTTATGGGCAGATTGTTCTTCTTGTGGTAATCAAGAGCCTGCTTGAGCTGGTCAGCGTCAATAATCTTCTCCCTCAGGAGAATTTCACCAAGTTTGGAAGCCATTTCTTTTCACCTTTCTACCATTAAAGACAAAAATTGTCAAAGAAAATTTTTGCCCGGCTCAAAATCATGACCAAAGTTTCTTCTCCTTGCCTGCTAAGGTCAATCCTCCACCCAGACTATAAAGGGGGTGAAATTAACATTTTTTGTCTCACCCTTCCAGGTATGCCCGAAGGTCATACCCCGGCTATCTTTTAACATTCTAACAAGAACCCTTCTGCGCCATTCAGGTAACCAATCTGTTTGTATTAGATAATCCAAAATGATAATTTTTTCAAGACCCGGGCTGAAATTTTCAATTTCAGCCCCACTTATCCGACTAAACCTGTGGAAGCGGGAGAGTCTTCCATAGATGACCGCTGATGATATTAAGAATAACGGAAAAGAAATTATCAAGGCGATTATTGACAACACCAGAGAAAGCATCTACGTAGTTTCTTCACGCGGGTTTGAATTTGTCAACCCAGCCTTTGAACAACTTACCGGCTATTCAGAGAAAGAAATCTTCTCCAATTCCTTCAACTTTCTGAAGCTGGTCCACCCTGAAGACAGACACCTTTTCTCCTCCCGGAAACAACCACTGGCCAAACCCAGCCTATCTCCAGATTCAGGGCTGGTGGAATTTCGTCTGATAACCAAAAAAGGCGAAATCAAGCATGTAGAAGCCAGCACTTCTCAACTCAAAGAAAACCCAGACCAGACCCTGACTATCCTGAGAGACATTACTTCCAGAAAAAAGGCTGAAGAAGAACTGAACCAGACCCTGACCAAATTGAGAAAAACCATGTCGGCCACCATCCAGGCCATCAGTCTGACTATTGAATCCAGAGACCCCTATACCGCCGGCCATCAAAGAAGAGTTTCAGACCTCTCTCGGTCTATCGCCACCAGGCTTAACCTACCCTCAGAACAGATTGATGAAATTAGACTGGCCGCCCTGGTGCACGACCTGGGGAAAATTTCAGTTCCGGCTGAAATTCTCAACAAGCCTGGAAAACTCAATCCCAATGAATTCAGCCTGATAAAAGACCATCCGCGGGTTGGGTACGAAATCTTAAAGACCATAGACTTTCCCTGGCCAGTTGCCGAGATAGTTTACCAACATCACGAAAGGCTTGATGGTTCCGGCTATCCCCTGGGACTGAGAGATGGACAGATTCACCCCATGGCCAGAATTCTGGCTGTGGCTGATGTGGTTGAAGCCATGCTCTCCCACCGTCCTTACCGTTCAGCTTTTGCTCCCGAGGCTGTTATCAACGAAATCAAAATCAACCAGGGCCTGACCTATGACCCGATGGCTGTTGAAGCCTGCATTGAGCTTCTCAGGGAAAAATACCAGCTGGCTAAGGTCTGACTTAAGCTTTCTTCCCATTTAATCTTTTGTCTATTCTCTTTACTATTCCCCTTATTAATTATTCCCCGTTTGATCCTTATAAGTGCTCCTTCCATAATTATTCAAAGGTCTCTGGTTCAGTTTAGCTTTTCTTGTCCCAGGGAATTTTCAATGTTAGCCAAAATGATTATATTGTTTTATCCAGGGCTGGCTTTTTAGCCAAATCTTTTATCTTTCTACTCAATTAATCCTAAAGAATCCTTCTCCCTTCCCCTCATCATGACTCTTCTGGTTACAGACTCCAGCAACTCCGGTTCATGAGATTGATGGCAAAAAAGGGAATAAAAAGCGCGCCTGGAGGGATTCGAACCCCCGACCCGCTGCTTAGAAGGCAGCTGCTCTATCCTACTGAGCTACAGGCGCCCATTCCTCTGGTCAGAAAATCGGGGAGATCGGATTTGAACCGACGACCTCCTGCTCCCAAGGCAGGCGCGCTAACCAGGCTGCGCCACTCCCCGTTTATGGTCGCAAGCGGATAAACAACAGAGCAACAGGCCGCTCGTTTGAGCTAAAATGTTAACAGAAAGAGGCTCAGATTGTCAATTTAGCGGTAAGCCCTGTCCCCTATTCTGTTTGACGCTTCAGGGTTCGCTCTATCTTTGACCTGTCTATCTTTATGACCACCGGACGGCCATGCGGACAGAGTCCCGGGTTTTCGGTTTGAAAAAGCTCCAGGGCCAAAAATTCCATCTCTTCCCGGCTCAATCTATAACCGGCTTTAACCGCAGCCTTACAGGCCATGGTAGCTATTATCTTTGATTTTTTATCCTTAACCTTATCTTCAACTTTCTCTTCCAGTATTGAAAGCAAGATTTCATCGGCTTCCTCTTCCTTGAAAACCTCGGGATATTCTTTGAGAGCAAAGCTTTTCCCGCCCATCGGTTCCAGTCTGAAACCCATTTCCTGAAGTTCTTTCTCCAGCTCTTCCAGATTTATCTTCTGGGCTGGCGAAAGTTCCAGAATCCGGGGGAAGAGCATCTGTTTTGAGGTCCAGGCCCGGTCTTTTTCCAGCTGCTGGAACTTTTCAAAAAGAATCCGCTCGTGGGCATTGTGCTGATCAATTATGAAGAGAGCTTCTTCTGAAGCGGCAATCACATAGGAATTAAGATATTGGCCCAGAACTCGGAAAGAGGCAGAAGGTGTCTTTGGCGCCTGCTCTGAGACTGTCTTTGATTCTATTTGAGCTTCCTGATAATTTCTCAAGTTGGCTAAGGAACTGCCGTCAGTCAATCGGTCTTCATCCTGGAAAAGGTCTGGTATGCCCTCCGGAGTGGGAGGTATCTCTTCCCTTCCTTTTTCTTCTTCTTTCTCTATTATAATCGGCTTGACTAGACTTTCCTGTCTGGAAGCCAGTTCTACGCCCTTCAGGATCAGGCGGTATATTTTTTGTGGTTCTCTGAATCTGACCTCAGCTTTAGTCGGATGAACATTCACATCCACCTGGTCAAATGGGACCTCCAGGAAAATAAAACCTTCCGGATTCTTTTGCTTTTCCAGGAGACCAAGATAGGCCTGGGTTAAGGCCATAGCCAGCATCCTATCTTTAACCGGTCGCCGGTTAACAAAGAAAAATTGATGCTGGCGGTCAACCCTTCCCGAAAAGGGTCGGGAAGCAAGGCCAGTTATCTTCAGTCCATATTCCTCATAGTCTAAAGCCATCAGATTTTCCAGCACCTTTTTCCCGTAAAGCTGATAAACCCTCTCCATCAGAGAAGAAACCGCTGGACAGTTGATGATTTCTTTCTGGTTATGGCTGAGGGTGAATTTGACCTTATAAAAGGCCAGGGCCATCTGAATCAAAAAGTGGACTACCAGGCTTAACTCTGACCTTTCTGACCTCAAAAACTTGCGCCGAGCAGGCAAATTGAAAAATAGATCCCTGACTTCTACCAGGGTGCCGCGGGGAAAGGTGCTTTCCGTGAACCGGATTAGTTTATCGCCTTCCCTTTCTATCAGATAGCCTTTCCCTCCTGAACCATCACTGGTTTTGAGGGTAACCCGGGAAACGGCTGAGATGCTGGAGAGAGCTTCTCCCCGGAAACCGAGGGTGGCAATTCTTTCCAAGTCCTCTTCATTAAGGATTTTGCTGGTAGCATGGCGTCTGAAACAGAGTGCAGCATCATCCTGGTTCATCCCGCAGCCATTGTCCTGCACCCTTATCAGTTTCTTACCACCATCTTCTAAATCAACCCTGATGGATGTGGCTCCGGCATCCAGGGCATTCTCTACCAGCTCTTTAACTACTGAAACCGGTTTTTCTATGACTTCTCCGGCGGCGATTTTACTGGCCACCTCTGGGTTTAAGATTCTTATCGGCGCCATCAGGCTACCTCACCCCGGGTGATTGAGGTCTGGACATCAGTGATTCTGGTTCTTATCAGCTGGCGCGGCTTAAGACCATTATGGTTTTCCAGCACGACTCTCAGGTAATTGGAAGTTAAAGCTTCAATTTGAAGCCCTTTTGCTTTAACCACTACCGCCGGCAGAAAGCACCCGAGAAAGGACTTTCTGAAAGCCAGGTTTTTTTCTCGCGATAGCCTTCTCAATTCTTCTGACCTTTCTTTCTTCACAGCTTCGTTCACTTGAGACCAGCTGGCAGCCGGGGTCCCGCTTCGTGGCGAATAGGAGAAGACATGAAAATAGGTCAGAGGAGCCTCTCTTAAAAAATTCTTCAAAAATATAAAATCCTCTTCAGTTTCTCCCGGAAAACCAACGATGATATCAGCTCCAAGATTGGATTCAGGCCTTCTCTGCCTCAAGAAATTGAGTATCTGAAGATATTCTTCTGCTGAACTTTTTCTGCCCATTTTCCTTAAAACCGGGGGCGCCGCATGCTGGAGAGAGAGGTGAAAATGAGGACAGATTTTGTTCTCTGAAACCAGTAGCTCAAGAAGTTCCGTCGCTAATAACCTGGGGTCAAGAGAACTTAACCTGAGGAGGCTTAATCCCGGGACTCTAACCAGCTCTGACAGCAACTCCAGCAGGGATTTTTTTGGGCTCAGGTCCTGGCCATAAGCACAGAGATGAATTCCAGCCAGCACCACTTCATTGTATCCCTGCTCTACAGCTCTCTCAACTTTACTCTTTATTATTTCTAAAGGAACACTCCGGCCTGGACCCCGGAGCGAAGGAATGATGCAGAAAGTACAACGGGCATCACACCCATCTTGGACCTTAATCAACGCCCTGGAGCGGAAAAATCTTGGCCCTACCTCACGTTTTACACCATCACTCAATCTGGTCACTTCGGCTGCCAGGTCGTTTTTAAGAGCATTGGGAATGATCAAAGCCGGCTTGATATTCTTATTCAACTCCTCTTTGGTCTTTTCTGTTAAGCAACCAGTGACGATTATTTTAGCCTGCGGAGCATCTTTTTTGACCCTTCTCAGGAACTGTCTGACATCAGCTTCGGCTCTACCGGTTAGAGCACAGGAATTGACCACGATTATCTCTGCCCGACGCCAATCCCTCTCCAGAAATAATCCGCATTCAATAAGCTGGTTAGTCCAATCAAAGGCTTCAGCTTGATTTACCCGGCAGCCGAAGTTATGGATAAAAACCGAGGTCATAATTTTTCTTTAAGCCTCCTGGAACTTTCCTCCACCTTTTCAGCTATCTTCCGCCTGTAATTTTCAAGCTGGCTCTTGAGTTCAGGCTCAGAAGTAGCAAGTATTGATATGGCCAGGAGAGCGGCATTGGCTCCGCCGGTTTTGCCCAAAGCCACGCTGGCTACGGGCACGCCCTTGGGCATCTGGACGATTGACAGAAGAGCATCCAGCCCAGCCAGGGCTTGACTTTCAACCGGGACTCCTATCACCGGCAGCACAGTATGAGCCGCAACCACTCCGGGTAAATGAGCGGCTTTCCCGGCTACAGCGATAAACACTTTAGTCCCCTGCTCTTCTGCTTCCCGGATCAGCTTGACGGTTCGCTCAGGCGAACGATGGGCTGAAGTAACTTCCAGGTTGAATGAAATCTTGAATTCCTTGAGGATATCCAGTCCGTCTTTAATGACCTCAAAATCAGAATCGCTGCCTAAAAAGATGGTTATTTTCATCTTGGCTCCTTCATAGCCCCGATATCTTTCCGATAAAACATCCCTTCAAAATTGATCACCGGAATGTGTTCATAGATTTTTTTCATGGTCTGACTCAAAGTGGGTTCTGAAGCGCAGACATTCAATACCCGGCCGCCATTGGTATAGTACTTACCGTTGGCCAGACTGGTTCCAGCATGAAATATTACCAGCCCCGGAATTTTTTCAGCTTCTTCCAGCCCGGCGATAAACTTTCCTTTCTCATACTTAAGCGGATAACCACCCGAAGCGATGACCACACAACCCGAAGGCCTGGGGCTCCATTTAATCTCTTCCCGGAGGAGGTCTTCATCTATCACCGACATCAGGACCTCAACCAGGTCACTTTCCAGCCTTAACATCTGAGCTTGGGTTTCAGGGTCGCCAAAGCGACAGTTGTATTCCAGCACCTTGGGCCCTTCGGAAGTAATCATCAAGCCGGCGTAAAGGGTCCCCTTAAACCTGCGCCCCTCTTCCAGGAGCCTGGTAACTGTGGGGAAAATTATTTCATCCATTATCTGACTGAAAAGCTTTTCAGAAACAAAAGGAGACGGAGAGATGGCTCCCATACCACCGGTGTTTGGACCCTTATCACCGTCATAAGCGGCTTTATGATCCATGGTGGTTACCAGAGGCTGAACCCTAGCTCCATCGGTGATGACGATAAAGGACACCTCGCGACCTCTGAGAAATTCTTCTATAACTACCCGTTCACCTGCCGGGCCAAATTTTTTCTTGACCATCACCTCGGAGACAGTATCCTCGGCTCTCTTAACATTGGCACAGACTGACACTCCTTTGCCGGCTGCCAGTCCGTCAGCTTTGATAACCACCGGAAATTCAAACTCGCCCGAATTAAGAATTTTCAGCGCCTGGTCTGGGCTATCAGCTACCTTGAACCTTCCGGTTGGGATTCTGTGCCTTTCCATGAATTCTTTGGCAAAAACCTTGCTTTTTTCAATTTCCGCGGCTTTCTTGTTCGGGCCATAAATTTTAAGACCCCGTCTTTCAAATTCATCAACTATACCCATGGCCAGCGGGACCTCAGGTCCGACCACGGTTAAATCCACCTTCTTCTCCTCAGCAAACCTGGCCAGCAGGGAGATGTTGGTATCTTCTATGGGCACGACCTCGGCAATCTTAGCCATTCCGCCATTACCCGGAGCGCAGAAGAGTTTTTTGCAATGAGGGCTCTGACTCAGTTTCCAGGCCAGAGCATGTTCTCTGCCCCCAGAACCGACTACCAGGATATTCATCAGTCCTCCTTCAATTGGTCATTTCCTTAGCTTTTTTATGTAAATTTTCGGCCATTTTCTTCCCCAATTCAACAGAGGGGAAAATACTGAGAAAAACTCTGGCCGCCAGCTCAACCGCCTTCTTCTCTGGCAAACAGTATTTCATCTCCAGAAAGTTCTGCCGATAACTTTTCACCTCTTCTTTTATGCTTTTATTATTTATTACCACCTCGGCAATCAGTCCTGCCAGAACCTCAAAGTCCTTTTCTTTCATCCCGAATCTGGTCATCTCCTGTACACCCATCCTTATTCCGGATGATTCCAGAAAACTGGTATCATCGGGCAAGGCCTGATAATTGGTCAGGATATTATTATTCTCCAGACGCCGGGCGATTTCCTGGCCGTTGCCAAATTTCTTGACCCTCACCAGAACCTGATGGGTTTCGGTAAAGCCATCAGCCTCATCGCCCTCCACCGGGACGCCAGCCTCTTTTAAGTAACGGGCAAAGGCTTTAGCATTTTTTCTGACCTGATTCTGGTAACTTTCCTTAAACTCGTTCATTTCATAAGCTGAAAGAAGAAGCCCGAGGAGAGTCCCCAGGTGATGATTGGATGTGGAGCCCGGGAAGGCTCGCCCTTGAATGTCGGTCCAGAGCTGTTTGTAAGGGCTGGCTTCAGGAAAATTACCGGCGATAACCCCCCGCTGGGTGCCAAAAAAGGTCTTATGAGTGCTTCCGGTGACCAGGTCAGCACCTTCGGCAAATGGTTCCTGAAAGGCCCCATAAAGCCCGAGCACGTGGGCCATGTCATACATCAGGACCGGACGGTCAGGCCAATCTTTGACCAGGTCGTGGACAAACTTGACCGGTTCGGGATAGATGAACATGCTCTTGCCGAAAACTACCAATTCCGGCCGGTGCTCTCTCAGCATCTGAGCCAGAAGATCCAGGTCGGCTTTGTAGGGATTATCACGACGCACAGGAATGTTGACTACTTTTTCTTTGCCGCTGCTAAGGTCCTCTTCTACCAGGTTGAACAAGGCCCCCATCGGCTGAGAACTGAGATGGCCGCCTTTATTCAGGTCATTGTTCATCACCAGCCTCAGCCGTCTGAAAGGTTGACCGGCTGGCCGGTTGCGGTTGATAAATTTTACCAGGCCCTTAAACACCACTTCGTTTGCCATCTGTCCGCTGATCGGACGAAGCTCCACATCGGTGCAGCCAAAATACTTACAAAGCTCTTTCTTGGTTTCTAATTCCACATCCCTGATAAAATCTGTGCCCTGATAAAAATAAACTTCCTGGCCTTTCATGGTTCGGTGTTCAGCATAGCGGCCAGAAGGGTCAGAGATCTCAGCTAATTTGACCAGAAGCGAGGGGGTATTCTCGGAAGGAATCAGGTTGAAACATTCTCTCTGCCGCCAGAGGTTATTTCTCCGGATTCTCTCGCACCAGGCTTCAATCTTTTCTTCCAATCCCGCCATCATTTTACTCCTTTCAAATAAGTGATTTTCTCCCCGAGTCCATTCTTAAAGCCATATTTAAATGGTTTGCCGGCCTCTTAACAACCATCAGTTCCTTGTCCTTTAGCCCTTCTGATTTCATCTTCCAGGAGAAATATTTTATTAACCCGGCGTTCATGCCGGCCTCCCTCAAACTCTTTTTCCAGCCATATTTTGACGATGCTCAGGGCTTTCTCCGGAGTTAAAACCCGACCGCCGAGAGTCAGGCAATTGGAATTGTTATGGGTCCGACTGACGGTGGCCGTAAACTCATCCCAGCAAGGGGTGGCGATTATTCCAGGAAACTTGTTGGCCACCACGGCCATACCCAATCCGGTTCCGCAGAAAAGAATGGCTCGGTTAAATTCGCCGTTGACCACCCGACGAACTGCCTCGGCTCCATAATCAACATAATCCACGCTCTCCCCGGGCCCGCAACCAAAATCAACGAAACTGATTCCCACAGTTTGGAGATAATTAATGATTGCCTTTTTTAAGTCATAACCGGCATGGTCAGAAGCTATGGCCAATCTCATCGGCGACTCCTCCTCTTTAAGCTATTAAAAAGGCCGAAACTGCCTTCCGCTCAGTTACCCTTGATAAAAGCCGCGGCTTCCGGCATCACCTCAATAGCTTTAAGAATAACCGGGTCATTTCTTCTGTAAACTTTTACCCCTTCTTCTAAACCCAGGACCCCTGAGAATATTTCGCGTTTTATTTCGTTCTTGATTTCTGACTCGGCTTCCCCCAGCTTGGCCGGGTCAAGTTTTATCTTCAAAGATTCAGCATATTCCTGAAAATCTTTCAGGACCTCTGCCTTGACTTCAAAACTCAGGTCAAACACTTTTTTGCCAGAAGGATTAGCTCCGTTGTTTATTTCCTGAGGAAAAACATAATCCTTGGATAACCGGGTCTGATGCTGACTGAATTTCCGGCCGTAGCTGAAAAAAGCCCCCTTGATGAGCAATTCTACGGTCAGCGGCTTGTAATTGAATTTAACTTCATAATCAGGAGTAATCCCACCCTGACCCAGGACTTTTCTGCCCTTGAGGGTGTATTTGACATCTCTTTTATCTTCTGGCGCTCTCTTGGCCAAATAGTAGTCCTCTAAATGGGAAAAATCTCTCTGGATGAGACGGCCACTTGGGGTGAGGTACTTGGCGGTGGTGATGGCCACGGCCATGTCAGCTGCCAGGGGAAAAACCGTCTGGACCAGACCTTTTCCCCAGGAATCTTCGCCGACGAGCAATCCCCGGTCGTTATCCATTATTGCCCCGCTGACGATTTCCGAGGCGCTGGCCGTTCCCTGGTTAATCAGGATAACCAACGGCAGGTCTTCATACTGATTATTCTGGCTGGCATAAAAATCCCGGTTATAAGCCGGATTCCTTCCCCTCATGGAAACAATCAAGGCTCCCTTTGGCAGGAAGAGATCAGCCATATCCACAGCCTGGAAAACCGGCCCTCCGGTATTGCCTCTAAGGTCCAGTATCAAGCTTTTCATCCCCTGATTGGATAAAGCTTTTAAGCTTTCTTCCAGTTCATCCACGGTGTTGCGGCCAAAGTTGCGGACGAAAATGTACCCAATTTTTTGCTGCTCATCAAGCATAAAAGCATAAGGGACACTCTTCAATGGTATCTCTTCTCTGGTGATGGTCAGGTCAAAAGGCTTATCCAGGCCTTCTCGCTGAATGGTTATGGTAACCTTCGTTCCTTTTTCCCCGCGCAGTTTCAGCATGGCTTCGGTGCTGGTCAGGGGTTTGGTGCTCTCCCCATCAATATGGGTGATAACATCTCCAGGTTGAATGCCCAATCTCCAGGCCGGGGTCCCTTCAATCGGAGCAATCACCACCAGCCGGTCTTCCTGTTTTTGAATCTGGATACCCAGGCCGTAGTACTTTCCGGTATAATCCTCAGTAAAAGTCCGAGAGGTCTCCGGGTCCAGGAAATAAGAATGAGGGTCAAGGGTGTCAAGCATTCCCCTGATGGCTGAAAATGTCAACTTTTTGGAATCCTTTTCCTCATAATACTGCTGTTGAACCAGGTTGCTGAGAATAATAACTTTGTTCAGCCCCTCCTGCCAGGGGTCAACAGCTATGGTTGAGCGGCAGAAAAGAAAAAGAACAGGGATGATAAAAATTGAAATAAGAATTCGCCTTGAGTTCTGAATCATAATTAACCGGTTAAATCAATTTTACAGACAATAAATCTTACCAGAGGGTCATTTTAAAGTAAAGCCGAAACTCCTTGACTGTCCTCGGATTAAAGGCTATAGTTAGGGTGGAAAGACATGTTTGGCAGTATTGGCATTCCGGAACTCATAGTAATATTTATTATCGCTCTACTCATTTTTGGCCCCAAGAAATTGCCCGAAGTGGGTAAATCAGTTGGCCGAGCCATCCGGGAGTTCAAGAAGGCTTCGGATGAACTGCGCAGCAAGGTGGAAGAAGAGATTAACGCCACTGAAATTAAAAAAGAAATGAACGAAGTTAAATCCGACCTGACTGAGTTCAAGGACGACCTGAACCAGTTTCAGGAGACAATCAAAAAGGACCTGAAAACCGATGAGCCAGAGGAAGGCCAGAAAGTCACCTGACGAGATGACCTTCCTTGAACATCTCGAAGACCTGCGAAAAAGGTTATTCTATTCTTTTTTAGCTATCATCATAGCAGTCGTTCCAGCCTGGCTTTTCAGCCGAAAGCTCTACGCTATCCTGGCCAGACCGGTGACTCAGTATCTTCCCGAAGGAACCAAGCTGGCTTTTACCACTTTGACTGCCCCCTTTATGCTTTACCTTAAGGTTTCTTTTTTAGCAGCCTTGTTTTTCACCTCTCCCTTCGTCTTCTATCAGCTCTGGATGTTTGTTTCTCCGGGTCTTTATCAGCGAGAGAAGAAATACGTTATCCCCTTTGTTTTCTTTACCAGCTTTTTCTTTATCCTGGGCGCCCTTTTCGGTTACTTTCTCGTTTTCCCCTGGGCCTGCCGTTTTTTCCTGACCCTCGGAAGAGATTTCCAACCGGTGATTACCGTTGACCAGTATTTTGGTTTTGCCCTGAAAGTGCTGGTCGGCATCGCTCTGGTCTTTGAATTGCCGACCCTGGTTTATTTCCTTTCTAAGATAGGCCTCCTGACTTCCCGCTGGATGATAAAGAATTTTCAGTATGCGGTGCTGGCCGCCTTTATCATCGCCGCCGTAATCACCCCCACTCCGGATATGATCACCCAGAGCATTGTGGCTGTGCCCATGATTGCCCTTTATGGCTTGAGTATCCTTATTGCTATGGTGGTTGGGAAAAATAAAGAAAGGCAGAGAAGAAAAGAGGAGAAAAGCCAGGAACAGAATTCCGCGGATTTGGCTGGCTGAGACTTCCCTTTGAATTTTCCTCCGGTTAAGATATATTCTATTTTTTAGGATTATTTCAGGCTAAAAATGGAAGGAAAAAAGAAGCTCAGTGATTTCAAACTGATCGGCCTCACCGGAACGAACGGCGCTGGCAAAGGGGAGGTAGCTAAATATTTCCAGATTAAAGGTTATGCCTACCTTTCCCTTTCCGATGTCATCCGCGATGAATTAAGAGCCAGAGGTTTGGAAGCCAGCCGGGATAATCTGATTACCTGCGGCAATGAACTTAGAGAAAAATTCGGACCGGATATTCTGGCCCGCCGGGTAGCCGAGAAAATTCAGGGTCCAACGGTTATAGATAGCATCCGCAACACCAGAGAGGTTGCTTATCTCCGAAGTTTAGGAAATTTTATCCTGATCGCTGTTGATGCCCCGGTAGAAATCCGTTTTGAACGGGTCAAAAGAAGAGGTCGGAATGAATCAGCGACGACCCTGGAAGAATTCAAGCAAAAAGAAGAGGAAGAAAAAAAGCTGGATGAGAACAGTCAGCAGCTTGAAGCTTGCCTGAAGCTGGCTGACCTGACTATCATCAATGATGGCAGCTTTGAAGACCTGCGGACAAAACTGGAGGAACTGGGATGAAGCCAAAGAGAAAGAAAAATGATTCCCGTCAGAAAAGAGGGAAAACGGCAGGCGTCGCTTCCCTTAGAATTTCCAAGGATGAATATTACCTGGGAATAGCCAGAGAAGTTTCCAGGAGAAGCACCTGCTTCCGCCGCTCTATAGGAGCGATCATCGTCCGCGATGACCAGATTATCTCCACCGGCTATGTTGGCGCTCCCCGGAAAACCAGAGACAGCTTAGAACATGGCTTCTGCTTGCGGGACAGGCTGAATATCCCCCACGGCCAAAGGTATGAGCTATGCCGTTCGGTTCATGCTGAACAGAATGCCATCATCAACGCCGCTCGGGCTGGAGTAAGCCTCCTTGGCGGTGATATGTTTATCTACGGAAGCGACCCCAAGAACGGGAAACCCATAGATGCCTTTCCCTGTTTCATCTGTAAGAAAATGATAATCAACGCCGGACTGGTGAGAGTGGTTTGTTCTACCTCAGTCGGAAGCTGGCAGGTCTTCCTGGTGGAAGATTGGATAAAGGACTGGCAGGAAGGCGATATTCTGGATGATACCCATCAATACGGAAAACCTTATGAAAACCAGATTGTCAAGAAATAGCCCAGGAGTGGTTACCATTCTCAGGATTTTCTTAATTCCTACTATTTTAGTAGGATTTTTAGCTTCACCGCTCCCAGCTCAGCAGCAGGAGCAACAGCCTGCGGTTTCTCCCCCCAGCCTGCTGCAGCTTCTGGGCCTTGAAGTTTCGCCCGAATCCATGGATTACGTCCAGAACAAGACCCAATTCCAGCTCCATACTCTTCTGACCGAACAGCGTCATCCCAAGACCTGGAACTTGAGCCAAAAAATTAAGTCCGATGTCCAGGCCGGTTTACACATGCTATTTTCTGTGGATGAAGATATCGTCAGCAAGTTAGAAGAACTTTCTGCCTCGCCCCAAAGCCTGAAACAACTTTCCACTGAAATCAAAAAGACGATTCTCTCTGGAAAGAAGATTTATATCTATGGCTGCGGAGCTACCGGCCGTCTGGCCAAACAGATGGAAAGCACTTTCTGGCGGCCTTTCTGGAAAGGGCTGGAGCAGGACAAAGCCATCTGGAATAAGGTTGTAAAAAACCTGGGAGCTGCTATCAGCCAGAAACTCGTCGGAGAGATGACCGGAGCCGACCGGGCCTTGATTTCATCCTTAGAAGGCTTTGAAGACCTTCAGCTAATAGGACGTCTTCAGCTTCAGGATCATCGGGTAGAAAAAGGAGACCTGGTAATCTGCGTCACCGAAGGCGGCGAAACCTCTTCGGTCATTGGCACCATCCTCGCGGCTTTAGAGCAATGGAAAGACGCGCCCGCTTACAGCCCGGAAAAAAGTCGCCAGAAATTATATTTTATCTATAACAACCCCGATGACCGGCTCCTGCCTTTTGACCGTAGCCGGTCGGTCATTGAAGAGCCGGGCCTGACCAAGATCAACCTGACCACCGGTCCCATGGCCATTACCGGTTCAACCCGAATGCAGGCCACCACTATTGAAACCTACGTTATCGGAAGCGCCCTCCAAAATGCGGTTTATGACCTTCTGGCTGATTTCCTTTCGGCCAAGGAACTTCAGAAAATCGGATTCTCCAAAAAGTACGACCTGGTAGAAAACCTGAAAGATTTTAATGATATCCTGAACAGGCTAAAAAATGTGGTTCCTCAACTGGCTGCCTGGACAGAGTTAGAAGCCAGGACTTATGCTCAAGATCATTTTTCCACTTACTTTGCCGAGAAAGCCCTGATTACGGTTTTCATAGACAGCACCGAGAGAAGCCCGACCTTCAGGCTTTATCCCTTGGACACGGTGGAAGAGCCTAAGCGTAAATGCTGGATCCAGGTCTGGACTCCTGCCCGGGATAAACATGAGGCCTGGCTTAATTTTTTAGGACGGCCGTTTCGGGGATTGAGAGAAGATTTTTATAAGCCCCATTTTGAGGAAAAAGTGGAAGACCCTTACCTGCGTCAGGCCGCTCTGGAAAGCTTGAAAAAAGCCGGCGACAATCAGCAGGAGCTCTATGATTTTTCTTTTTCTCAGTTCAACCTGAAAAAAAGAGGCCCGCTTCCGGGAGACCTGGGAGTTGTAGTCTGCTTATCTCCCGAGGAAAATTATTTGCTGGAGAGCAATTCTCCTTTCAGCCGTTTTATAAATTTGTTCTTATCAAATAAAGCCGGGGTGGTTATCCTCAGCGTTAATGACCTTAACGAAAAGAAAACTGCGGCTCTGGAAAAAAGGGTTGCTGAGTTCTATAAAGCCTTCTCTTTGCCCGAGAAACCCGGTTTAATTCAGGTCTATCTTTCAATCAGCCAGGAAAACGACCCCTTTTTGCTCAAACAGAATGTCGGGCTGAAAATGTTGCTCAACGCTCACTCCACTGCGGTTATGGCCAGATTAGGAAGGGTCATCGGCAACACTATGACCAACGTCAGCCCCAGCAACCTCAAGCTCATCGGCCGGGCTACCTATCTCATCCAATCCCATGTAAATGATTGTTTGCGGAAACCGGAATGGATAAAAAAATACGGACTCCGCTCACCCCTGACCTACGGCGAAGCTAATGCCGTTCTTTTTGATTCCATTGCCTTCTTGAAAGATAAACAGCAGGTGATTGGGCAGACAGCAGAGGTAGCTTTATCCATCATCAGGATTCTGGAATCACTCCGTCAGAAACGCGGAATAAGTAACGATGAAGCCCTAAACATCCTGCAACAGACTGGATTGGCCGAATATCTTCTACAATTCCAGTAATTATTTCCCTTTTGAGCCAGGCTGTCTGAGAAATGGCAGCGCCTGGTTTTGAGGCTCTGGATTAATAATTAGATAATCGCCCGTCCCTCGCGGGCAGCAAATCGCCTCAAAGCAGCTGGGTTAACCAGGCTTATTATCCCTCGGGCAGGAGGGCAGTCTTCTTAATTTCTGCAGGGAACCAGCAGTCCTGTTCCTTCAGCCCTGGGAACATGGTCTTATCGCCAGGCAATTGAGAAGGGCATCATGTTTTCTCAGCTTTGCCTTCCAAATATTCCTGGCAAATGTATAAAAATGTTTACGATTTGTTCTTTAAGGTTGGTGTATAAGAAAGTTCGCAAATTTGATCTATAAGGATGAGCCATCGTAATATCTCCTTTTAAGAGGTTCAACCTCACGAAGGGAGGTTTTTACTTACGATAGTTCAAAGAGATCATAAGACATTGCTGGAGAAAATGCTAACAGGGTTTTTACTGGAGGAAGATCCGCTGAAGGCGATTCTGGAATGGCTGACTGAGGAGCTGATGTCTCTGAAACCAGATTGCTGGGGGAGAAGAATAAACCGATTTAATTTTTATTGGAATCAAGCCGGCAAGCTGATATTGTAAATTACAGCTGCTGGCTGGGGGCCGCATAACAGGGCGGCTGGGGCCGCGGCCGTCTTTTCTTCTGAGTTTTTACTTGAGGATAGACAAAAATTTCGCCCGCGTAATTTCTCAACACCACTTTTTCATCAGAGATAGATTGCACGTATTCGGGAATCAGCGGGATCTTGCCGCCTCCCCCAGGAGCATCAATCACATACTGAGGGACAGCCAGACCTGAGGTCCAGCCCCGGAGGCCCTGATAGATTTCCAGGCCCTTTTCTACCGTGGTCCGGAAATGCTCTGTCCCTTTTACATAATCAGCCTGGTAGATGTAATAAGGTCGCACTCTGACTGTCAGCAGCTTCTGCATCAACTTTCTCATGACCAAAACTTCATCATTGATCCCTTTAAGCAGCACTGTCTGATTGCCGAGCGGGATCCCGGCATCAGCCAGCATATTGAGGGCTCGGGCTGCTTCCGGAGTTATCTCATCGGGATGGTTGAAATGGACATTGATGTAGAGCGGATGATACTTTTTCAGCATGTTGACCAGTTTTTCGTTGATCCTCTGCGGCAGGAAACAGGGCACCCGGCTGCCGATGCGCAGGATTTCTACATGGGAGATGGAGCGCAACTGACTCAGTATGCTTTCCAGCTTGTCATCATTGAGGATGAGAGGGTCGCCTCCTGATAGGATCACATCCCTGACCTCTGGATGATCTTTGACGTAATTGATCCCATCTTCAATATAACGGGGATGGATTTTGCTGGCGTCCCCAACCTTTCTTTTCCTGGTGCAGAAACGGCAGTAAGAAGCACAACTGTGGGAAACAAGAAATAGGACCCGGTCCGGATAGCGATGGACAATACTGGGGACGGGGGAATCCAGGTCTTCTTCCAGGGGGTCTTCCTCTCCAGAATTCTCGGCCAGCTCTGCCAGGTCAGGCACCACTTGCTTATAGATGGGGTCTCCCTTTTTCTTGATCAAACTCGCAAAATAAGGAGTAATCTGGATTTTGAACGCCTTACTTATTTTCCTGACATCCTCCAGGTTCAGACCGAAATGCTCAGCAATTTCCTCGGGCGTTCTCAGGCTGTCGCGTAAGATTCGTTGCCAGTCTTCCATTTTTTCCTTTTCTCACTCCTTTGAGCTAAAGTATTTTCCGAAAATCACCCGATCGTCTCCCGGTCGGTAGAAATCGGGAATCCGGGCAATTTCGGTATATCCCAAATTTTCATAGAATTTTCTGGTCGGCTGATATTTAGGCTGAGAAGAAGTTTCAATCAGGACCAAGCGTCCATTCTGTTTTTGAACTTCTTCCTCCAGAAAACGTACTAACCTCTGGCCATAGCCCTGACCCTGGTCCTGAGGGGAAACAGCAATCCAGTAAAGATCCCAGGTGCCCTCGGTCAAAGGGGTAGGGCCATAAGTCATATAACCGGCGATTTTTTGCTTCTCATTCTCCACGACTACTATGAAATAATCGCGCTGTTCCGGATTATTCAAATAGATATCTATCAACTCTTCAGCCACCTTTATCTCGTCAGAAGTGAAAAATCCGGTAGCTTTTATCAGGTCCAACACAGGCTGGCGGTCAGCTCTTACCATTGCTCGTACCACTGGTCTCTTTCCTTTTCCAAGCGTTTTTTATCATCATCTTCCAGAAAGCGGCATAACTGATACCTGCGGCCTTTAAGGCCCGGGCATAACCTGCATCCAGGCTAATATCCGGATTGGGGTTAACTTCCAGGATGAAAATTTCTCCCCGGGTGTTCATCCTGAAGTCCACTCGGGCATAATCACGGCAGCCCATGACCTTGAAGGCATTAATCGCCAGAGCCTGCAGCTTATCTCTGAGCTCCTCATTAATGGGAGCCGGACAGACGGGCGGAGTAGTCTGGTACAGAAGGTGATCCGGATACCATTTGGCTTCATAGCTGCAGATTTTAGGGTAACCCTCGGGCATTGCTGTAAAATCTATTTCAGAGACGGGGAGGGCTCTGGGTTCGCCGTCATCCAGAATAGCAACATTAAACTCCCGTCCATCAATATATTCTTCCACGATGGCCGGCTGGCTGTAGGTCTCCACTATCCTTTTTACCTGAACAGCCAGCGCTTCCCGGTCATATACCACTGATTCCGGATGAACACCGATGCTGGCATCTTCGGAATTGGGTTTCACGATTACCGGAAAGCGGAGGTCCACTAATTCCTCCGCGGAAGTGATGAGCTGGCTGGGAGCCACGGGCAGGTTGAAGGAGTTGAGGATGGCTTTGGCCTGATGCTTATCCTGACAGAGAGCCAGGGTCCGGGAACCGTTTCCGGTAAAAGGAATATGAAGGACCTCCATCACTGCGGCCACATTGGCTTCCCATTGGGGCTTGCCAAAAAAACCCTCACAAAGATTGACCACCACTTCCACGTTCAATTCTTTGAGGCGTCGCAGAAAATTAAACATACTCCTCTGGAGAGGGATGACCTCAGCTTGGACTCCAGCTTTATTCAGGGTTTCGCAGACTACCTCGGCCACCATGGCCACCGAATCTTCAGAAACTTTTTCCCGGCGATAGATGAAAGGCTCGTAAGTGTTAAAAGCCACACCAACTTTTAGATTGTCAGTGGCCATCTGCTCCTCCAACCCTCAGAGAGCTGGCGGCTGAAAAGGAGGTCTGGCAATAAGCATCAAGCGGCAGGTGGTATCTCTTGCAAGCCTCCATGACCACCCGGTTGATAAGCTGTTCATAGGAATAACCGGCAGCCCGGGCAGCTTTGGGCAAACAGGAATTCTCTTCTGGATTGGGCAGAATCCCGGGCAGGGGGTTTATTTCCAGAATGTTGGGCTCGCCGTTCTCATCAAGCCTCACATCAATTCTGGCCCAGTCTCTAATCCGCAACCGGCGATAGGTTTCCCGGATAACATTTTCTATTTTCTTTTTCAATTTTTCAGAAATTTCCGCCGGGCACTTAAAAATTTCAAGCGGCTTGTCCGGGGTATCCCATATCCATTTAGCTTCGTAGGAATAAATTGGTTTGGCTCCGGGGGGAAGCTGGGAATGGTCAATCTCCACAATCGGCAGAATTTCCAGCTCCGGATAATTCCCCAGGACCCCTACCGTGAATTCCCGGCCGGTCAAAAATCTTTCTACGATAGCCGGCTGATCATACAATTTTTTTATTTCCTCAAGCTTTGATTTCAGCTCGCGGCGATTGCTGACCACGGAATTATTTTTGATCCCCTTGCTTGAGCCTTCATAGAGCGGCTTGACGATGACCGGAAAGGTTAGGTCGGAAGGAATTTTCTTATCCTCTTCAATCACCCAGAACTTTGGATTGGGGATACCGTAGTAGGACAGAATTTCTTTAGCCCGGGATTTGTCCAGACAGATCCCCAGAGTGAGAGGGTCAGAACCGGTATAAGGGATGTTAAGCATTTCACAGATCGTAGGAATGTGAGACTCGCGGTTGGGCCCAAAAAGTCTTTCGGCGATGTTGAAAACTAAATCGGGTTTTTCCTCCATCAGCCGGGCATAAGCCTGCTCATCGGATTCAATAAGAACTACTTGATGGAACTTCTGGAGAGCTTGCTGAACGGCAGCGATGGTTTCATCACTGTCACATTCAGCAAGCAAATCGGGTGGAGGTTCTTCGCCCTCTTCTACTCTTTCTTCAAAAAGATACGGAATTAGCGTCTTAGCCATTCCCTGTTTGGAGCTGAAAAGCAGAGCGATCTTCATTTTTCTTTCTCTTCTTGATTAAAAATTTTTATATACATTCCCCCGTATATTTTTTAAATCGCTGCTTTCCGTCTCGTCCCTATTTTTCATTTTCAATTTTATATATACAGCTTTTTTTTCAGATGTCAATAGATTTTATGCTTTTTTATACTTTTTTTTGTATTTTTTTTAAAAGAGCCACAATTAGTGGTGGCGAACAATCTCTTTCACCCGCATCAGCTGGACCTGGTAAGAACGTTCAATTTCTTCCAGGCGGGAAGAGATTGAGTGAATGGTTTCTTTGAGGCTGGGGATTAAAATATATTCCAGAGCATTAACTCTTCTTCTGGTCACTTCTATTTCGTGGGCTAATAGTTCCAGCTTTTTCCACAAAGTGCAGAATTCAAAAAGCTCGGGTAATATTTCTTGAAAGTGCTTTACGGCCACATCCAGCTCGCTTTCGGTCAGAAAAAGATCATAAGGGCCAACCTGAAACTCAGAAAGCTGAATCTCTGGAACTGTTAAGTTCAGCAACCTTCCTTTTTCCACGGTCAGTTCCAATTTTCCCTCGGGAATCAATTCTGAAATTTCGGCCAGCGAATGTGAACTCCGAACCAAGGCCAGGGCCCTGGTAATGATCTCAAATTCCTTGTCCACCTTTTCCTTCAGTGCGGCCAGCTTTTTGGAAGCTTCCAGCATCTGCCGCATCAACTCTTCCAATTTATCTTTGAGCAGCTTATGTCCCTTCTCGGCGAGAGTCAGACGGCGTCGCAGGCGGAGTAGCTCCATCCGGTTGGGATTTACCTTGAGCTTCATCTCAGACCTTTGTCCTTTCTCCCTATCTTATCTTCAATAATACTTTTCCAGAAATTCTGGTCTTATTCTCTTCAACTCTTTCTTGGGAAGCAGCCGCATCAATTTCCAGCCGACTTCAATGGTTTCTTCTATGCTTCTGGCTTCAAACTCTCCCTGCCGGACAAACTCAGTTTCAAACAGGTCAGCAAATTTAAGGTAAAGACGATCCAGGTCGGTTAAAGCTGCCTCGCCCAGAATCAGGGCCAGTTCCCTGGCTTCTTTACCGCGGGCATAGCAGGCAAAGAGCTGGTTAAGAACGTCGGCGTGGTCTTCTCTGGTCTTGCCCACACCAATTCCTTTATCTTTTAGTCGTGACAGGCTGGGCAGAACATCAATGGGAGGGTAAATTCCCTTTCTATGAAGTTCCCGGCTCAGAATAATCTGACCCTCAGTGATGTAGCCGGTCAGGTCCGGTATGGGATGAGTCTTGTCATCTTCGGGCATAGTCAGGATGGGAATCATGGTGATGGAGCCCGGCTTGTTTTTGATGCGTCCGGCTCTTTCATACATAGTGGCCAAGTCTGTGTAAAGATAACCCGGATAGCCCCGGCGTCCTGGAATCTCTTTCCTGGCAGCTGAAATTTCCCGGAGAGCTTCAGCGTAGAAGGTCATATCAACCAGGATAACCAGAACATGCATGTCCAGCTCAAAGGCTAAATATTCAGCACAAGTCAGAGCCAGGCGCGGAGTAGCTATTCTTTCAATGGCCGGCTCATTAGCTAAGTTCAAGAAAAGCACCGCCCTCTCCAGAGCTCCGGTGTGGCGAAAATCCTCAATGAAAAAATTGGCTTCTTCAAAGGTGATGCCCATGGCCGCAAAGACCACGGCAAATTTTTCTTCTTTTCCCAGAACCTTAGCCTGACGGGCAATCTGAGCCGCAATCCGGGGATGGGGCAAACCGCTTCCAGAAAAAATCGGCAATTTCTGGCCACGGACCAGGGGGTTCATTCCATCTATAGCTGAAATCCCCGTCTGGATGAATTCTGAGGGATAATCACGGGCATCTGGATTGATGGGACTGCCGTTGATGTCCAGCCGCTTGTGGGCGATGATCTGCGGTCCGTTATCCCGCGGCCTTCCTGAACCATCAAACACCCGACCGATTATCTCTTCAGAAACCGGCAGCTGCTGGGAACGTCCCAGAAACCTCACCCTGGATTTATCAATATCCAGACCGACCGTACCTTCAAACACTTGAACCACAGCCTGCTCAGTTGAAACTTCAAGCACGGTCCCCCGCCTCAGGTTACCGCGGGCATCCTCAATTTCCACCAGCTCGTTGTATTTAACTTCAGAAATCTTCTCCACGATGACCAGCGGCCCGACTATGTTGGAAACAGTCAAGTATTCTTTATGCATGGCTCTTACCTTCCTTAAAGTGCCTTGAACGAAGCTTCTATCTCTTTTTCTACCTGAAGCAAAACTTCCTCATTCTCAGGCAAATATTTCATCTTGGAAATTTTATCGCGCACCTCCAGAGAAATGATGTCGCTGAATTCTTGGCCTTCGTCCAGGGCCTGATTGGCTTTATGATGAAAATGAAGAATAGTCCGGAGCATTAAGTATTGCTTGCGCATTGAAGTGTAGGTATCCTGGGGGTGGTAGGCGTTCTGATGGAGAAAATCCTCCCGGATTGACCTGGCCGTTTCCAGAATAAGCCTCTCCTTAAAAGAAAGTGATTCCACCCCGACCAACCGGGCAATCTCCTGCAACTCAGCTTCCAGCTCCAGCAGTTTCATGGCTTCCTGGCTGAGCTCAACAAAATCTTCGGCCACCTTTTCCGAAAGATATTTTTTTAAGGAATCGCGATAAAGAGAATAGCTCTGCAGCCAGTTAACCGCCGGGAAATGACGCATGTTAGCCAAACGATCATCCAGAGCCCAGAAAACTTTGACCACCTTCAGCGTAGCCTGAACCACCGGGTCGGAGAGGTCGCCGCCGGGTGGGCTGACTGCGCCGATGACACTCAGGGCTCCAACCCTATTTTCCGAACCGAGACAGACAACTTTGCCGGCCCTTTCGTAGAATTCTGCCAGACGACTGGCGAGATAAGCTGGATAACCTTCATCACCAGGCATTTCCTCCATGCGGCCGCCGATTTCCCTTAAAGCTTCAGCCCAGCGGGAAGAAGAATCAGCCATCAGGGAAACCGAGTAACCCATGTCCCGAAAATATTCAGCAATGGTCATCCCGGTGTAAATGGAAGCCTCGCGGGCAGCCACGGGCATGTTGGAAGTGTTGGCGATGATGATGGTCCTCTCCAGAAGGGGTCGGCCGGTGGTTGGGTCTTTGAGTTCTGGAAAGCTCAAAAGCAAATCCGCCACTTCGTTGCCCCGCTCACCGCAAGCCACATAGACGATTATCTGAGCATCAGACCATTTAGCTAACTGGTGTTGGACTACAGTCTTACCGCTGCCGAAAGGACCGGGGACACAAGCCGTCCCACCCTTGGCCAGTGGGAAAAGCGTATCCAGAATTCTCTGGCCGGTTACCAGAGGCTCCAGCGGCATCAGTCTTTCTTTAACCGGCCTTTGCTTTCTAACCGGCCAGACCTGAAAAAGAGTAATCTCCTTGATCTCACCGCTTTCAGTTTTGACCCGACAAACAACATCAGTCACCAGGAACTCGCCGCTTCTTATCTCCACAATTTCTCCGGAGCCATTTTCAGGGACAAGAATTCGGTGTTGGATTAGAGGAGTTTCTTGAACCTGGCCGATGATATCTCCGGTTATGACCCGCTCTCCTTTTTTCCTAACCGGCTCAAATTTCCAGCGCTTCTCCCGATTAAGAGCCGGGATTTCAATTCCCCTGGAAACAAATTCTCCATGCCGGGCTCTGATGATATCCAATGGTCTCTGGATGCCGTCATAGATGGAGCCAAGCAAACCGGGTCCCAGTTCTACCGAAAGTGGTTTTTCGGTTAAGACCACGGGCTCCCCAGGACCAACACCTGTGGTGTCTTCATAAACCTGGATATAAGCCTGGTCATTATTTAATTCAATGATCTCTCCGATCAAACCCAAGCGGCCCACCTTGACCATATCGTACATCTTGGCGCCGAGACAATCTGAGGCTACTACCAGTGGACCGGCAACTCGGATAATCTTACCTTGTTTCATTGTCTTTCCTTCCTCTGGTAAAGAGTGCTTCCGAACCCGTGGCTTTAATTGACAGTTCCCGCAGTAAATTTTCCACCGATTCGGAAATCGCCCGATAATCAGAAAAACCAACACAGACCGGTGAAAATCTCTGGCTGAGTTCGGCCATTTCTGATTTCAGGCTGTCAAGCCAGGTCTCCTGAATAAGACACAGGACATATTTTTCATCAACAATCTGAGCCAGCATGGCCTTGGCTTCTTCCTGATTGCCGGGTGAGAACACCTGCAACCCAAATACCCGAAATGGAGTGCAGAGGTCTTTATCTCCGATAACGGCAATGCGGCTCTTATCAGACATAGGTCTGGCTAATCCTTTCTTTTAATAGTTGGACCGGAAGCTGAAGGAACCTTCCGGCCAGAACCATCCGGACCAGTTTCAACTCCTGCCGCCGCGCCAGACCATAGGCAAAAAGCGGCTCCGGTCCGAAAGTAACCTGTTTAGCCTGTCTGAGATAAGACATAGACAGGTTTTCGCTTTCTCTTTCAAAGGCAACCAAGCTTTCCTTTGAGACTAAAAATTCTATCCCCACCTTCCAGGCTTCAGCATAAGGACTGGAGCGAATAACTTGATAGAATTCATCAAGAGGAGAATCAAAATTTTCTAAGAAAAGTTTCTTCTCCAACCTGCCTCCCGGTAAATAATTTTCTTCAAAACGCCCTGCCGGAAGTCTTAAATAACGACAGCGGAGAAAAAGCTTCTGGTTGGCCAGGTCCAAACGCAGCCGGAAGTAATCTTGGATAAAAGGGTTATTGATTTCTTCTAAGCTCCTTGATATTTCGGAAGGGCTGTCAGTGGCCAGATAAGAATGAAAAAGCTCCTTCTCCAGAAAAAGTTCTTCCAGGGTAAAATCCAGGGCCATTCTTTCTTTCAACAGAACTTTATCCAGATGCTCTGGATTTTGCACCGCCAGCAGGTCTTCTCCGAACTTTCCGGCATCAGAGATCAGTTCCAGAGCCCGGCCGGCAGTTTCAGCTTCGGCCGCTTCCCGGAAAACCTGGTAAGGAATTAAATAGTTCTCCAGAGCCCGGATCCTTCCGACGGCAAAAGCATAATCCAGAGGAACAACTTTGGAAGCCATCTTAAATCTTCAACCACTCCAGAATATCATTCTCCACTTCCTGACTCAGTTCAGCCAGAATTCGCTCAGCGGGTAATAACTCTTGTTTAACCCCATCCCGTGAGACGATTTCCTTCCTCATCCTGACCTTCTTTAACTCTTCCTTCTCCAGGGCAGCTGCAAGAACCTTATTTATAAGGGCTCTTCTAGTTTTCAGCAGTTCCATCTTTTTCTGCAACTGAGCCTGGGTGATGAGGCGGCTGGCATCCAGCCGGGCCTCAACCTCAGCCTGTCTTAAAATGCTCTCTCCCTGCTCCCTGGCTTTCTGCTCAGCCTCCCTTTTTATCAGCTCTGCTTTCTGACGGGCTTCACCCAGGATGACCTCTACTTCCTGACGGGCATCAAACTCAATTTTTTCCAGTATTTTTTCCAGACTCATCTCATCTCCAGCGAAGATTAAAGTTTAATTCCGTTGAGCAGAAGAACTGTGGCCAGCAAGCCAAGCACAGCATAAGTCTCAACCAGAGCACCCAGAACCATGGGTTTGGTCATTTCTTTGGGCTGCTTGGCTACCATGTAAATACCGGCGGCACAGACTTTGCCCTGATGAATGGCTGAAATCAGGCCGGCAAAAGCTACCGGAAAGCAGGCAAACATAATCTGCAGTCCCTGCTGAACGGTAGGTGAAGCAGCCTGAGCACCTATCAGGCCGAGCTTTAGGATGACCAGGAAGCCACTCAAGAACCCGTAGATGCCCTGGGTTCCAGGAAGGGCTGCCAGTAAAAGCAAGGAGCCAAATTTGGATGGGTCTTCGCTCATCACCCCTGACGCTGCCTGACCGGCCAGGCCGACACCTATGGCTGAGCCAATTCCGGCCAGAAAAACAGCCAGGGCCGCTCCGAGAATCGCCAGTGTTAAACCTAAGGTCATTTTCTTCCTCCTCTTGGAGTCCCCAATGATATGTCTATCATCTTATAAACTCCACATATTTGCTCTCTAACTTAAAAGGCTTAAAAGGTTTCCCCCCAGATTGATAAAACCGGGTGAAAAACTCCACAAACTGTAACCTCATGGAATGGACAAAGCCTCCCAGAAAACTGATCGCCAGGTTGAAAAGGTGGCCGCCGATAAAAATCAAAACCCCAAACAGCCAGCCCACAAAGGGAATCTTCCAGGTAATCTGAACGAGAGAGTTGACCACCATGGCTATAACACCTGTAGATAATCCCAGAGCGAGGATACGGGAATAAGAGAGAGTGTCTGCCACATAACCCGAGATTCCATAGAGGGCATAAAGACCGCTAAAAAAGCGGGCTACCGGATTTTTTGACTTTGAAGTAAAAAAGACGATTCCCGCAGCCCCAATCAAAGAGAGGAGGCCAAAAGCAGGTTTTTTCAAAATTAGGTAAGCCACAAGCGAAGGCAGGAGGAGCAGCCAGCCACCCTTGACGGCAATGGCTCCAACTTTATTCCCAGACCGGTATTCCCGGACCAGGCTGAGAAAAGTTGACAACAGCACCTGAATGAAACCCAGGGCCAGAGATAGAATCATGAAAGGAATCGGGTCTTTAAGGGGATCAATCAGCAACAGAGATTTGATCGGAAAACCAAACCAGCCTCCGACCAGGGTGCCAAGTATAATATTGGAAATCCCGAGATAGAAGAGCAGCCGCAAAAAGAGCTCGGTGTTGCCTTTGGGTTTAGCCAGCTTTAGATAAAGAAAGCTCAATAAGGCTACCAGCAGGCCATAGCCCGCTTCGCTAACACATAAACCTACGAAGACAAAGAAAAACGGCGCCAGAAAAACAGTGGGTTCTACGGCTCGCTGTTGGGGCAAACCATACAGGCTGGTGATTATTTCAAAGGGCCTGATGAGTTCCGGATTATCCAGGATAACCGGAGCCTCTTCCAGTTCATCAGGTTTAGGCTCTCTTATAATTAAATGAATATGTTCAGAAAATTTTTTCACACTTTCTGAAAATTTTCCGACCTCAGCTGCCGGCACCCAGCCCAAAAGGCAACAGGTTCTCTGGGTTAAACCGGCTAACCCTGCGCCAATCAGCCTTTCTCTTTCACTCAGGAGCACATCATGGACGGCCATCAGGGCTGGCCGGTGCACGGCAAAACCGGTCATTTCCTTTTCCAGGCTATCAATTAGCTCCCATCTTTCCTCTTTTTTCTGCCGCAACTCCTCCAGAATATCAACCAGCCTTTCCCCTTTTTTAACCCGGCTCAAATAATTGCTCAGGGAAATATAAACTGTTTTTAGCTCAGAGAAAATCTTGTCCACCTCATCCCTGGCCGTCTCATGGTTGAGCAAAAGGATGAAAGCTCGGTTTTTTTCTTGGGAAATCAGCACTACCTGAGTCGGCAGCTCCTGGCTCTGTTCTATTATATAATTTAAATCCTGGGGCTGAACCTGAATCAGTTGAACCTGGCAATGCTCAAAGCCAGTTAATTCTTTCAAGGGGACATTGAGCTTAATCAAAGGTCTCAGAAATTCTTCTTCTCTCTCCAGTTGTTTTATCTCCTGCAGGAGCTCATTCCGACGGCTCTCCAGTTTTTCGTAATCTTCTACAATCTTCTGATAACCAAAATCCAGCAGGGCTTTCCTCCTGCTGGCTGAATATTTGGGCTTCTGGGCCAGTAATTTATCAAAACCCTTTTTCTCCTCAGCTGCAGGGAGCTGTTGCAGCATATGACTGATCCGGGCCAGCCAGCGCTCGTAGCCTGAAGCATCAACTTCTGAAGGCCGAAGTCCCAGCTCCTCATAGGGAACAGGGTCAAGCTGAGCGATTCCCAGTTCTTGAAGGTAAAAAACGAATCCTTCCAGCTCCTCAGTCGGAAGAAGAAGTTCAAAGCGCTTAACCTGAGAAATAGCCATTATTAACCTTTTCTGGATTCAATTAGGCTGACCAATTTCTGGGCAGCGTTTTCCACTGCCCGGTTGAAGTTGGCCTCAGCTTTTTTCAAGATTTCTTTTTTTTCTGCCTCGGTTTGCCGGCTTATCTCTTCGGCTTCGGCTGTAGCCTGGGCTACGATCTCCTTTTTTATTATTTCAGCCTGATTTCTGGCTTCAGCTACAATCCTTTTCTTCAATTCTTCGGCTTCTTCAGCTGCTTTCCTTATTATATCGGGAGAGGTTTTGCTGCGGGCTTCTTCTACCATCTGCCGAGCTCTTTCCTCAGCCTTCTTCACTTTCTGCAGAGCCTGCCAGGCTTCATCCTCAGCCACAATCTGTTTCTGTTCTTTTTCTTCCATATTTCTCTTCCTGCTAAATTTTCAGAAGATATATTATATCCAAAATTTCAGTTCTCAAAAGACCTTTTACCCCGGTTTTTCTTCGGACCAGACTGACCGGGAGATAATCAGACCATTATTTCCTTATAAAGATAATAGGACTTCTCGGGCAGCGTTTTCTTTCTAAGAGTTTCAGCCAGCAAAAATAAATTGGAACTGGGTTCCAGAGGAGGCAAATTGAAAACCAAAAAAGCCCCTCCTTGAACCAGTGTTTTAAGAAAAGGATAAGGCTGGAGCCGGTCCACATGGATCACTATGTGTCCTTTATTTTTTCTTATGGTCTTTATCAGATCCATAATCATTATTTCCGCTTGCTCCTCAAGATATTTGTTGGAAACATGAATCCAACATTTTTTTAGACCGACATCAGCTAAGTTTTCTTCCAGATTTTTATGATGATAATAGACAAAACTGGAGCGGGAGTGAGTTATTTCTTCAGCCAACCTAGCCAGCAGTTTTAGAGCTCTGGGTTTCTCCCGGCTGGAGATGATTACGGAATCAAACAATTCCAGATGATTGAACAACTGAGAATCATCTTCCAGGTCTCCCTGGATTAAATAATACAGAGGACAGCCCTTTGGTTTAAGTATCCGTTTTAACTGGATTAACTCTTGAAATTCCGGCCTGGAGACATCAGATGTATAGAAAGAAAAACGATAATCTGGGAACTGCTCCAGGCTTTCTGAAGACAGTCGTCCCGTATCAATAAGATAAATCTTAATTTTTTTCTTGGCCGCGATCTCAAAAATCTGTTGAAGCTCTGAAGTATCGTACAGGTCATCCCGAATAATCAAACGCTGACCTTTCTGGAAAGGCTCAAACTGTTGCTCCAGCTTAATCAAGTCCATAGTTTTTATAAATTAACACCTCTCCCCTGACCTGTCAATGAATGATGCCGCTGGACCTCTAAAAAGCAAAGAGGCTGGCTCTGGTTGAGTCAAATATCGGCCTGATGTATTATTCTTGCTGCTGATAAAATTAGAGAGAGGCTAATTTTAGGCTAATGTCTGCAAAGAAAATATCTGAGGCTTGCCTGGTGCTCCTGTCGGGTGGGATTGATTCTACCACCGCCCTGTACTGGGCTTTGAGGAGATATAAGAACGTACAGCCGGTTATCTTTGATTACGGACAGAGGCACCGGGTGGAAATAAAAATGGCCAGAAAGACCTGCTCCCGGCTCGGACTGGAGCCGAAGATTATCAAAATTGACCTGCGCCAGGTCGGCGGCTCGGCTCTGACCGATGAGAAAATTGAAGTGCCAGGATTTAGAAAGGTAGAGGAAATTAAAAAAGGGCTGCCGACAACCTATGTCCCTTTCCGAAATGGAATATTTATTTCGCTGGCTGCAGCCCTGGCCGAAAGTCTGAAAATCAATGATATTATCTGTGGCTTTAACGTCATTGACTCGCCCCATTACCCGGACACCACGGCCGCTTTTGTCCGGGCCATGGAAAAAGCTCTAAATGAAGGCACCACTGCCAGGTTGAGCAGGAGGAAATTTCGGCTTATCGCGCCTTTTATCAAACTGAAAAAATCCGAAATCATCGGGCTGGGGCTAAAACTGGGGGCTGACTATTCTTATTCAATTACCTGTTATTCCGGAAGTGAGCTACCCTGCGGCCGTTGCTCGGCCTGCCTGCTCAGAAAAAAAGCCTGGGAAGAAGTCGGGCAAGAAGACCCCATTCTGGTCCGCCTTAAAAAGGAGGGAAAGATATGAGCTGGAAACTTAGAGTCAGGGATAAATTTTCTGCCGCCCATTATCTGCGGGAATATAAGGGAAAATGCGAAAAACTTCACGGCCATACCTTCCAGGTGGAAGTGGAAATAACGGTCGGTAAACTGGATAAAACCGGGATAGGAATTGATTTTACGGAAATCAAGAAGAAGTTGTCTGAAATCCTTCCTGACCATACCCTGCTTAACGAAGTCTTTGACTTCAACCCCTCAGCTGAAAACCTGGCCCGGGAAATTTACCGCCGGCTGAAAGAGTTCTATCCGGTAACCGCCGTCACCGTCTGGGAGTCTGAAGATGCCGCAGCCACTTACACTGAAGATTAGCGAGATTTTCTTCTCGGCTGAAGGCGAGGGCCTGCGCCAGGGCGAGCCGACCATTTTTATCCGGCTTTCAGACTGCAATCTGCGGTGCTCCTTCTGTGATACCAAATACGCCTGGTCCGACGGCCAAGAGATGACCAATGATTTAATTCTTAGTAAATTAGTAGGATTTAGAGACGAATACCGCGTCGGCTGGGTGTGCCTGACCGGTGGCGAGCCACTGCTTCAGAAGGTAAAGCCCCTAGTTTCTCGGCTCAAGAAAGCCGGGTTCAAAGTTCACCTGGAAACCAACGGTACTCAGCCGCTTTCCTTTAAGGTTGATTGGCTGTCAGTCTCTCCCAAACCGCCGGATTATAAAGCGACCGCCAGCTGCCGCCGGCTGGCTGACGAAGTCAAGCTGGTAGTCAGCAGGAGCCTGAAGCTGGAAGAAATTAAGAAAATCAGACAGGCTTTCGCTAAAAATATTCCGCTTCTCCTTCAGCCTCAATCCAATGCAGCCTGGAGTTACAAAAAAGCCTGGAAGCTGTATCTACAGGCCCTCAGGCTAGGTCTTAAAAACATCCGCCTCACCTGTCAGCTTCATAAAATCTACGGCCTGAAGTAGTTTTTCTCGGAGAAACTCTAGAACCAGTTCAGCAGCGAAAGAAGCAGATTGTTTTGCCTCTCGCCTTTCATTCCTAATTCTTTTTTTTGATAGCCCTAGGCTCAAACCGGGCCTCTGCCGGGAAAGATAGAAGGAGAGGAGCGAGCCAGAGCTTGGGCCTCTCTGGACCCTCAATAACTGTAAACAAGGCTGGCTATCTGAATAAAACTGCAGATGGGGCTTTTAATTTTTATGAGATTTTCCTGAAACCCTCTTAAGGAGCTGGTGTCCGTTGCGGGTCAGGTAAACGCCGAAGAAAATTATGAGAGCCCCCAGAATTTGTACGGCGCTTATTCTATCACCGAGGAAAATCACCGCGGTCAGCACGCCGAAAACCGGGGTCAGATTGCTGTAAACGCCGGTCCGGGCACCACCAACCCGTTCAACAGACTTGTACCAGACTACAAATCCAAAAACCAGGGCCAGAGAAGCCGAATAAACCAAGCCCAGCCAGCCGCCAGGGGAAACCCGGGAGAAATCGGCTGCAGAAAACTCTTTCCAGGCAAAAGGCAGATAAAAGACAGTTCCGATGAGGTTGGTCAGAGCTGCCAGCTTCAGGGGCGAGACGTTTTTCAGGATTGGACGGGCAAAGATGGTGTAAAAAGCCCACATCAAACCTGCCAGCAGAATCAGAGAAACGCCGGACACTTCTGCTCCTTTTAAGCTAAAGCCGTTGGGCCGGCCCAGCACAATTCCATAAAAGCCTATGACTGAAAGGACTATTCCCAGCCAGCCAGTCCAGCGCAGCCGGTCAAAGCCGAAAACCGTGCTCAGGACAGCGATAAAAATCGGAGTCATGGCGTTGGCCATAGAGACCAGAGAAGCTGAGGTCCGACTCAAGCCATTGATGAAAAAGACCTGATAGAAGGTTATCCCGGTTAACGCCAGAAAAAGAAGACGGGGCCAGTCCCGGCCACTGACCTTGAAGCCTTCTCCGCTTCTCCAGACAATAAACGCAAAGATCAAAGCTGAAAGCATAAAACGGGCCAGGTTAAAGGCATGGGGGGGAAGCTCAGAAAAACCATGTTTAATCACCGAGACGTTGGCTCCCCAGACCATGGTAGTCAGAAGCATTAACAGGTCGGTGAGACCGAAGGCTGGCGTTTTCTCTTCGGTCTTAGATTTCGCCCTGAAATCTTTTTCAAAATCAGAAGAAGCTTCTCCCGCCGGGGGCACCTCGGGGACAAAATCTTTTTTTTCAATTTCTGAAGAGACTTTTTCAGAATAAGAATATTCTGATTTGAGGGAAGTGTTTACCCCATTGTTACCACTTACAGGGCCAGCCATCGGGCCGGCAGAATTAAAGAGAACGCTGAAGTCCTTTTGCTCTTTCCAGTTCTGGTATAAATCTTTCCCGCTCATCTTTTCCCTGTGATTTCATCTTCCAGTGTGGTGAAACTCGTTACCCGCGGGGGTAGCGGGCTTCAACCGTGGATTTTAAGCCGCCCCGGGGCGTAAACTCCCCCCTGACTATGGCCTTTTTCGGCCTGCAGGCTTTGACCACATCTTCCAGGATGCGGTTGACGGCGTTTTCGTAGAATATGCCCAGATTCCTGTAAGCCAGAATGTACATCTTGAGGGATTTGAGCTCAATGACCTTCTTGTCAGGGATATACCAAAGGGTAATCTTGCCATAATCCGGAAGCCCGGTTTTGGGACAGACCGAGGTATATTCCGGAATCTCAATGGTGATTTCGTAATCCGGAAATTGATTGGGGAAGGTCTGAAGCTCGGGCAGTCGGGCTTTAAGCCCGGCCCTGGCTTCTTTTTCCCCATATTCTGGCCTTGCCGCCTGTTTTTTTTCAGCCATCTTTTTCTTGTCCTATTGTTTTCAATTCAATTATTAATCATAACCTAAAAACTCCATTCCAGCAACAAGGCCAGTGATACTCCCCTGATAGCCAGATAATGAGGCCCCTTTATGAGCCGCAGAGTCGGGCTCTTTAGGCCGCCAGGCTGGTCTTCAGGCAAGACGGACAAAAAGAAAAAGCTAAAGAAGTTTAGCAGCAGATTGAAAATAAAAACTGCCCGGACTCATTCCTCAGCTTGCTCAGGATACTAAAAGAAACTCCGGCCACCAAGCTTAATCAGGAAATCGAGATTGACCTCAATTACCAATCTGTCTGGAACACCAATTATCTTTACCGCCGCCTTCAACAATTTCACAAATGGTCCCGCCTCTAATAAAAATGACCTATAAAATAGAACCAATTGTGCTGGTTCAGATACATTAGTTACACATTAGAAGCCTTTTAGTGGTGCTGAACATTAATCTCCTTCCCACTAAGAGAATTTTCAGTTTTCGTCTTATGACCAACTTATGCACTGGGCCACAGACATCAACGAAGAGGGCAATTGATTGCCAAAAAATCCTGGGCAAAAGTGTCACTGATGTATTGACCCCATACAACATATTTACAGCGTTGAGCAGAAGGCCTAAAATGGAACAAATTAGATATAATTTATGATAACCTGTCCAGAGGTTCTTTTTGATGTTTTGTTTATTTAAGATTGCTTATATAATAGAAAAATTAGGAGTTAGACCATGCGTTGGGATAGATTAACCGTCAGGTTACAGGAAGCTTTCCAGATGGCTCAGGCCAAGGCTCAGGAACTTGGGCATCAGGAATTGCGGCCAGAGCATCTCCTCTGGAGTTTCTTGAACCAGGAAGAAAATATAATCAATAGTTTGCTCAGCAAGATAGAAGTCAACCAGGCTAAGCTTAGAGAGGAGCTGGAGAGGATGCTGGCCAGGTTGCCTAAAGTTCAGGGAGGAGGGGAAGTTTATCTTTCTTCCGAGCTCAGAGAAGTGCTGACCGAAGCTGAAAAGGAGGCCGAAAAGCTCAAAGACGAATATCTTTCTACCGAACATATTTTTCTGGCCATGCTCCGTTTGAAAAACCTGGAGATCAACCGGTTACTCAGCAGATTCCGGATAGGAGAGGATGAAGTCTACAAAGCTTTGCTGGACATCAGAGGCAGCCAGAGAATCACTGATGCTGAACCTGAGTCCAAATACCAGGCTCTGGAAAAGTATGCCCGGGATCTGACCTCCTTGGCCAGGCAGGGAAAGCTGGACCCGGTAATTGGCCGGGAAGAAGAGATCAGAAGGGTTATCCAGGTCCTGTCCCGCCGGACGAAAAATAACCCTGTTCTGATTGGCGAGGCCGGCGTTGGCAAAACAGCCATCGTGGAAGGGTTGGCCCAAAGAATTGCCAATGGCGACGTGCCTCAGTCCTTAAAAAATAAACAGCTTCTGGCCCTGGACATGGGAGCCCTGGTGGCCGGGACCAAGTACCGGGGAGAATTTGAAGATCGGCTGAAAGCAGTCCTGAAAGAAATTAAGGAATCGGGTAACGTCATCCTGTTCATAGATGAGCTCCACACCATTGTTGGAGCCGGAGCGGCTGAAGGCGCGGTTGATGCTTCCAACATGCTCAAGCCAGCTCTGGCCAGGGGAGAGCTCAGATGTATCGGAGCTACAACCCTGAATGAATATAAGAAATACATTGAAAAGGACCCGGCTCTGGAAAGGCGGTTTCAGCCGGTCTTGGTGGGAGAACCATCGGTTGAAGAAACCATATCCATACTGCGCGGCCTCAAGGAAAAATATGAAGTTCACCATGGGGTAAAGATCAAAGATTCAGCTCTGGTAGCCGCGGCCGTTCTCTCCAACCGCTATATCAGCAGTCGTTTCCTGCCCGACAAAGCCATTGATCTGATTGACGAAGCCGCCTCTCGGATCAGAGTTCAGCTGGACAGCCTGCCCGAAGAAATTGACGAGCTGGAAAGAAGGATAACCCAGTTAGAGATTGAAAAGCAGGCTTTGAAAAAAGAAAAAGACCCGAATTCTATGGAGAGATTGCAGAAGATTGATAAGGAGCTGGCAGAACTCAAAGAACGGAGTAATGGCTTAAAGGCTCAATGGAAGAGGGAAAAAGACCTCATAGATCAGATCGGTCATCTCAAGGAACAAAGGGATGCCCTTAAGGTTGAAGAACAGAATGCCGAGAGGAGAGGAGATCTGGAAAAAGTAGCTGAGATTCGCTACGGCCGGTTGATTGAATTAGATAAGCAGATGCAAAAGTTGTCTGAAGAACTGGGTGAACTTCAGAAAAAGGGCAAGATGTTGAAAGAAGAAGTAGACGAGGAAGATGTGGCTCAGGTGGTTAGCCGCTGGACGGGTATACCAGTTTCCAAGATGCTGGAGAGCGACTTGCAGAGGCTGCTCAAGATGGAAGAAATCTTATCCCGAAGAGTGATAGGACAGGAACAAGCAATCCGAGCCGTATCTGATACCATTCGCCGGGCCAGAGCTGGATTGCAGGAACCGACCCGACCGATTGGCTCTTTTATGTTTCTTGGGCCGACCGGGGTGGGCAAGACCGAGCTGGCCCGAGCCCTGGCTGAATTTCTGTTCAACGATGAAAAGGCTATGGTCAGGCTTGATATGTCGGAGTACATGGAAAAGCATACGGTGGCCAGATTAATCGGAGCTCCTCCGGGCTATGTGGGGTATGAGGAAGGAGGACAGCTGACAGAAGCGGTTAAAAGACGGCCCTACTCGCTAATCCTTCTGGACGAAGTGGAAAAAGCTCACCCCGACGTTTTTAATATTCTGTTGCAGATTCTTGATGATGGTCGGCTGACTGATGGCAAGGGCACCACGGTTGATTTTCGCAATACCCTGATCATAATGACCTCTAACCTTGGCAGTCAGATTATTAAAGAACTGAGCCATGATTATGAAACCATGGAAAGAGAAGTCCGGAAGATTCTGGAAAGTCATTTTAAGCCGGAGTTCTTGAACCGGGTAGATGAAATCATCATTTTCAAACCTCTCACCAAAGAAATTATTTTCAAGATTGTGGACTTGCAGGTGGAGCTCTTACGCCGAAGACTTGAGGAAAAGAAAATTGACCTGGTGTTGAAGCCCAAAGCCCGGGAGGTTTTGGCCGAGCGCGGTTTTGACCCGGTCTACGGAGCCCGACCTCTGAAGCGGACCATCCAGAAGGAAATTCAAAATCCGCTGGCCATGAAAATTCTGGCCGGGGAATTTAAGGAAGGCGATATCGTAGAGGTTGACGCTGACCGGGAAGGCCGGATAGTATTCAAGAAAAAATAAAATTAGGAAGGAGTTTTTAAGTATGGTGGCCAAACATCTCAAACTAATAACCGGTGTCTTCTTAGCTGTGGTCCTGGTTTCCAGTCCAGCTCTGGCCAACGGCTTAAACCTGAATGGTCTGGGGAGCAAGGCTGTTTCTATGGGTGGAGCTTTTATCGGTCTGGCCGACGATTTCAGCCTGATTTACTGGAATCCGGCTGGAGCTGGTTTTCTGAAGGGAGCGCACTATGGGGCCTATCTGACGGATTTGATTCCGACCAACAGATATCAAGTAACTTTATCTCCGGAACTGAGTATTGAGGCCAAAACTAAATTGTCTCATTATCTTGGTTTTTTGACTGCTTATTACCGGCAACTTTCTGACCAGCTGGTAGTTGGCTTTGGCCTCTACACTCCTTCTGGACTTGGGGCTAATTGGAGGGGCGATGATTTCAAAGCGATGACTATGAATGTGGCTTATGACTGGACCAGTAAAATAGGAATGGTAACTTTATCGCCATTAATTGCCTGGAGGGTCAGTGACCGGATAAGCGTCGGAGCGACTTTGAATTTCAATTACGGTATGTTCAGTCTGAAAAGATGGGCCGGAGAGATGGAAACTGAAGAAGGTTCGGTGGACCTCGGCCAGTATGAGGAAAGTCTGCATGGCTGGGGTCTGGGTGCTTCTTTTGGAGTCCTGGCAAAACCGACTGACTGGCTCAGTGCCGGTTTGACTGTCAAGACTCCGACTACCATTAAGTTCAAAGGCACGGCTGAGATGCTTTACCTGGGTTATATTGGTTATCCTGATAGCTCTGACCTCAGGAGGAATATAAAATGGCCATGGTTTATCGGTGGCGGAGTAGCCCTAAAACCAACTCCGGCTTTGACCCTGACCGCTGACCTGCAGTGGACTGGCTGGTCGGCGGTAGAAAGGTTAGAAACCAGCTATCTGGATCCAGTCTGGCAGACGCTGATGGCTGAAGCCGGGAATGACCGGGTGTTGCTGGACTGGAATAACAGAATGCAGGTCAGATTCGGTTTTGAATATCGGTTCAAACCGACTCTATCCCTGAGATTGGGATACTATTCTGACCCATCTCCAGCCCCTGATTACACCCTGAACATCTTATTACCGACCTTTGATTTTCAAGCTTTCAGTGCCGGTCTTGGTTATGATTGGAAAGGCCTTTCAATAAGCTGGGCGGTGGAATATCTTGCCGGGAAAAAACGAGAAGTTAGCATAGTAGAAATCATGGCCGCTGGTACTCTGGGCCAGGCTATGCCCGGGACTTACAGGATGCATCTTCTCGTTCCCAATCTTTCTGTTTCTTATCGGTTCTAAGAGGGTTGGGTCCAACCTGGAAAGGCTGTTTAAGAAAAAAGCTATTTAAGAAATCAAGTTATTTCTTCGGCGGCATAGATTTTTTCTGCTTACGATCTGGGCGGGTTTTTTATATTTAAGAAGAATGGCCAGGGACGGAATCGAACCGCCGACGCAGGGATTTTCAGTCCCTCGCTCTACCGACTGAGCTACCTGGCCATTCGGTGAGCTGCCGTCTTTTTCCAAAATCGTTTATAAGTATATTTAATCAGGATTAAAAGTCAACTACAGCTGGCTATTTTTGGTTCTTTTAAGGCCAGGAGGGGGTGATTCTTCAATTTTCCGATGCCTATTTGAGCCTTTAAGGCAGTTTCAAAGCGCCAATATAGTTAAATTGAAAACCTAATCCGGCTGTGTTATCCTAAAAATGGAGATCTAGATGAAAGAAGAAGAGATCAAAGAGATTCTTCTGGAAAATAATGAAGAATTCCAGAAGGTCCATCGGGAACATCAGGAATGCGAAAAGGCTTTGGCCGCACTTCAAGCCAAATCTTTTTTGAGTGAAGAAGAGCGAGTTCAGGAAAAATTCTTAAAGAAGAAAAAGCTTAGGCTCAAAGATGAAATGTACCGGATGATACTGGAGTTTGAAAGACAAGGTAAGGGGAATGAGTAAGGGATCCGTCCGTCAATTCAGGGTAGCTCTGATTGGAACAGATTCTCTCCGCAGCCAGGAGATTAAGAATCTTCTGAGCAGCAGTCAATTTCCGTTGAAATCAATGGAGTTTTATGACCCGACCGTGGCTGAAGAATACAGCAAGTTAACTGAATTCAAGGCTGAGCCAAAGGTCATCCATCATCCAGACCCCTATCTTCTGGAAGGTCTGGATCTTGTCTTCCTGGCCGCTGACCAGGTCACCAATAGAAAGTTTGGCCGGCTCGCCCGAGAAAAAGGCTTTAGAGCTATTGACCTGGAAGAGAGCTTTACCGCAGACCCCGGGGTTCCAACCATAGTAGCCGGGGTGAATGATGAAATCTTAAACCGAAAAGAAGTTTATCTAGTTTCTAATCCCCATCCGGTCACTATCTTCTTAAGCCATGTTTTCCAGGCGCTTGTCAAGAATTTTCACCTGAAGAAAGCTCTGGCCATGGTTTTGCAACCCGTCTCTGCCTATGAAAATGAGGGGATAGAAGAGCTGGCCGAGCAAAGTTATGCTCTTCTTTCCAGCAGCAGTTTTAGTCGCAAGCTGTTTGGAGAACAGATTGCTTTTAACCTCCTGCCCGGCGTGGAAAAGGTGGACAAAGATGGTTTTTCAGACAAAGAGAAGCAGATAATTCAGGAAATAGGAAAGGTGCTCGGAAAGCCTGAGTTTACTTTCAGTTTATCCCTGGTCCAGGCTCCGGTTTTTCATGTTTATTCCCTGATGGTTTATATAGAGCTCGTTGAAGACCTGGAGTTGGCTGAGTTGGAAAATGTTTTCAAGAAGAAAGCCGTCTTTAAGTTTTTTCCCCAGGATTCAACACAAAGAATTTCCAACGTCAGGGTGGCTGGCCAGGGTAAAATTTTCATCGGCCATTTGAAAAAGGACCAGTCCCTTCCTGGAAGCTACTGGCTGTGGGTGGCAGCCGACAATCTGACCGTTGGCTCGGCTCTTAATGCCCTGGAGATTGCCAGGAAAATGTTCGGACTGAGTTAACCTAAAACAGTGGGAGAGAGGTGTATGATTCGTTCTATGACTGGTTTCGCTGAAAAGAATTTCAGCTCGCCTACTTTAAGAGTAAAAGTTTTTATCAAAACCTTAAATCACCGTTTTTTTGATTGGGTTTATAAAGGCACTGTGGTTGGTTCACTGGAAAACTATCTCCGCTCTGCCTGCCAGAAAAAAATCCTGAGGGGGAGAGTGGAAGTCCTCCTGGAACTGGATTATCTTTCTCCTGAGAGCTGGGTTTTTTCTGTCAACCGGCCGCTGCTGGAAAGAATCGTCTCTGAGATGAGACACCTGTCAAAGAAAGTTGAATTGCCGTTTTCTCTTTCTCTGGACCAGCTTCTGCGGGTTCCCCAACTGGTCAACATCAATCAGAAAGAATTGAGCCGGGAAGAGAGAGATTTTATCCTCAACGCCTTTGAGCGTACTCTGGAAGACATTGTTAATCAGAGAGAAAGGGAAGGGAGAGAAATCAGCAAACAACTGAACCGGCATCTCGGTCGGATCAAGAAGTCCCTGACGGCCATAGAAAGAATATTCAGCCAGCAGCCGGATGAATTGATGGCCAAGTTGAAGAAAAAACTTATGGACCTGAATCACAATAATCTGTCGGAAGAAAGATTGTCCGAAGAAGTAGCCTACTTAATGCAGAGGTTTGATCTGGCTGAGGAAATTAACCGGTTGAAGAGCCATCTTTTAGGCTTTTATGAACTGATCAGGCCGGAGGTTAACGAGCCCGTGGGGAAAAAATTGGATTTTCTGGCTCAAGAACTTTCTCGGGAAGCCAACACTCTCAATTCTAAAGCTCAAGATATGGGCATCATCCGGTACTGCTTGCAGATCAAGAATGAGATTGAAAGCATAAGACAGCAGGTTCAAAATCTGGAATAGAGCAGGCTGAAATCCGAGAGATGAGGAGGGCCTAAAGGAAGATGATTTATGTGATTTCCGGGCCATCGGGTTGTGGCAAGTCCACCTTAATCCAGAGTCTTCTTTCCCGTCTTGATGGTTTGCAGTTTTCTGTTTCCCATACCACGAGACCAAAAAGGCTGAACGAAATAGAGGGTCAGGATTATTATTTTATCTCGCCTGAGAGATTTGAGGAGATGAAGAAGGCGGGTGCTTTTCTGGAGTGGGCCGTGGTCCATGGCCAGCTGTACGGGACCAGCTGGGAAGAAGTCAGGCGAAAAAGCAAGCTCGGGGACCTCATCCTGGACATTGATGTCCAGGGAGCTCACCAGGTCAAAAAGAAACTGGAGGAAGCTAAATTCATTTTTGTCGTCCCGCCTTCCTATCCGGAATTGGAGAAGAGGTTAAGACAGAGAAAAACGGAGCAACCCGAGATGTTAACCCTGAGGCTTAAGAATGCCAGAAAAGAAATACTGGAATCTGACATTTTTGAGTACCTGGTGATCAATGACCAGCTGGAAGAGGCTCTGGACGAGCTGAAATCAATTATCTTAGCTCACCGCTGTTTGTTTAAGAACCGGGAAAAAGAGTTCAAGACCATCTTAAAAAGTTTTAAGTCCTGGCCCTGACCAGGAAAGAAAGGTGAAGGAATGAAAAAGATAGCACTTGGTGTTTGTTCTTCCATAAGCATTTATAAAGCCTTAGAGGTCATAAGGCTTTTTCAGTCAGAGGGTTTTCCGGTCAGAGTCATTATGACTGAAAAAGCGACGGAGTTTATTTCTCCCTATCTCTTTACTTCTCTCACCGGAGAAAGGACCATTGTCAATCTGTTTGATGACCAACAGAGACCGATAGAACACATTTCCTTAGTTGATGAGATATCTTTGCTGCTTATAGCTCCAGCCACAGCCAATATTATTGGGAAATTGGCCGCGGGCCTGGCCGATGACTTCTTATCCACCTTTTACCTGGCGGTAAAATGCCCGGTTCTGATTGCTCCAGCCATGAACGAAGCTATGTTTCTTCATCCCCAAACTCAGGAGAACATCAGAAAGCTGAGAGAGCAGGGTGTAGAGTTTGTGGAACCTGAATCTGGCTATTTGCCCTGTGGGAAAAAGGGTCCAGGAAGGCTGGCTTCTCCCGAAAAGATTGTTAATCAAAGCTTGCGTCTGCTGCGGAACAAAGAAGTCTTCAGGGATAAGGTGGTTCTGATAACCGCTGGCCCGACCAGAGAATTTCTGGACCCGGTGCGCTTTGTTTCCAATCCATCTTCGGGCCGAATGGGTTATGAACTGGCCAGGGAAGCTTATCAGCTGGGAGCAGAAGTGATTTTGATTTCTGGCCCAGTGGAGATTGAACCCCCGAGTGGAGTCTATCTGGAAAAAGTGGTGACTGCTGAAGAGATGAGGCAGGCTGTTTTGAGACACTATGGCCGGGCTGAGGTAGTGGTGATGTCGGCCGCGGTGGCTGATTTCAGATTCAAGGATGTCCATCCGAACAAAGTGAAGAAGAGTCAGATTGGGAAATCACTGGAAATAGAGAAAACTCCAGACATTTTGCAGGAATTAGGAGAAATAAAGAGTCACCAGATTCTGGTTGGATTCGCCGCCGAAACTGGTCAGGTAATGGAAACGGCGGCTCAGAAATTAAAGCAGAAAAAGGTAGACCTGATGGTGGCTAACGATGTTTCCCAGCCCGAGATTGGTTTCGGGAGCGAGGAGAATGAAGTGTGGTTACTATGGCCTGATGGCCGCTCCAAGAAGATCCCCAGAACGACCAAGAAAAAGCTCAGCCAGCAAATCTGGGCTGAGATTGAGGTGTTGCTGAATGAAAGAGCTAGGATTGGTTGAAGTACTGGATGGCCTGATTTCTCAACTTGAGTATTGTAAAGATTTGGGAGTGGACTTTTTCGTTCAGGCCGAAGCTGGGAAGTCCGGTAAAAAAAGCGCTCAGAAACTTATTGATTTGGCTGGTTTTCAGGCTGAGGCTCCAGAAGACCCGGAAGAATGGGAAACCTTGACCAAAAAAATCCTCAATTGTCGCTTCTGTCCTTTATTTAAGACCCGAACTCAGGCCGTTCCTGGAGAAGGCAATAGAAAGGCCAGCCTGATGTTTGTGGGAGAAGCTCCGGGGAGAGATGAAGACCTTCAGGGAAGACCTTTTGTCGGCCGAGCCGGTCAGCTCTTGACCAAAATCATCCAGGCCATGGGTTTTTCCAGGGATGAAGTTTATATTGCTAACGTCATCAAGTGTCGGCCGCCCGAGAACCGAACCCCCAGACCGGATGAAATCCAGGCCTGTTCTCCTTATCTCTTAAGACAGATTGAACTTGTCCAACCCAAAGTAATCGTAGCTCTGGGGAAAGTGGCAGCCGAATTCCTGCTACAAACCACGAAGAGTATGTCCGAGATAAGGGGGAATTTTGGCGAGTTCCGGGGAATTCCAGTGATGCCCACCTTTCACCCTTCCTACCTGGTCAGGAATGAGGGCAACAAAGAAATTAAAAGATTAGTTTGGGAAGACATGAAAAAGGTCATGAAGCTGCTTGGACGCTGATGGCTGTTTATTGTGAAGTATCTTTTCCCTTGCCCCCAGTCCAGACATTTCTCTACAGGGTGCCCGAGGACCTCAGCTCCCGGGTTAAGACCGGCAGCCGAGTTATAGCGCCCTTCGGACAAAGAAAGCTCATAGGTTATATCCTGGAGGTCAAAAATCTGACCCAGGAGCCGAGTTTTAAGGTCAAAGAAATCATTCAGGTCATTGATGACTCACCGGTTTTTTCTGAATCATTTCTTTGGTTTATCCTGCAATTATCCCGTCGCACCCTGACCTCGCCCGGTCTTCTCTTGGATATGGCCAAACCGCCTGAAGCCAGAGAAAGGATTTCAGCTCAGATTAGCCTGACCGAAAAAGGCAAAGCGGAGCTCGGGAAAGAGAAATTTAAGGAACCAGAAAGAACGATCCTAAGTCTGCTTGTGAACCGTAAATTATCCCCCCTTTACCTGAGAAGAAAATCGGGAATAAAAAGGATAAATCAGATTCTCAAGTCGCTGGAGCAGGAAGGACTGATAGAAATTAAGGAAAAGCTCCTGATAAAAAAGAAACGTCTGCCGGAAGCGCAATCTTTCTTCAGGCAATTGATTCTGCCAGTTAAACCACCCGGACTGTCAGAAGCAGAATATCAACTGATAAAGAATCTGGATTTAAGTCAGGGTGGAGAATTTTTGTTGACCGGCGATTTTGAGCGAAGGCTTAAATTTGTTTTAAGCCTGGCCGAACATTGTCAGGAAAATTATGGCTACGTTCTGGTGCTGGTTCCTGAGATCTTGAGGTTGAAGAAGTGGGAACCTTTTATCAAGTCAACAAAGCTTAAGTGGGTAATCTGGCACAGTCAACTTTCAGCCCGAATGAGAGAGGAGAACTGGACAAAACTCCGTAATGGACAGGCCCGAATAGTTTTTGGGACCAGGTCTGCTCTGTTTCTGCCCCTCCAGCCATTGTCTTTAATCGTTGTGGATGAAGAACAGGATGAGTTTTATTATCAGACAGAAATTGCGGCTTTTGATGCCAGAGAAGGCGCTGAAATCAGGGCCGCAGTTGAAGGAAGCCTGCTGATTTTCAGCTCAGCCTGCCCCAGGGTAAGTCAGTATCATAGATTACAGCAGGCCGGGTCTCTGATTGGGTTAGCCCCGGCCGAGCCCCGTTATGCCCGTCAATTTAGATACGGGGAGATAGGTCAGGCTATCAAAAAAGATCTGAAGCCGGAAATAAAGGCGCAACTGGAAAAGTCAGGGAAAATTCTCTTTTTTGTTAATCGCAAAGGATACGCTTCTTATCTAATTTGCCCGGAGTGCGGTTATGTGCCCAGTTGTGAAAAATGCCGTATTGCTCTAACTCTGAAGAGGAAAGAAGAAAAACTGGTCTGCAATTATTGCGGCCAAGCCATGGCTGCCCCAAAGATATGTCCAGTCTGTGGTAGAAAAATGAAGATAGGCCAAGCCAGGGGCAGTGAATACCTTAAAGAAAAAATTATGGAGACTTTTCCCGGGGTCGCTGTTGAAATTTTGGAAGATGAAGCTTTGAATCAGAGAGGGTTGAGAAGCATAGCCTCAGGCAAGGCAAGAATAATCATCGGGACAGAATATGCTCTGGAGCGTTTGCCGCAGGCCAGTTTCTCATTAATAATCCTGGTAAATCCCGAAAACAGACTGAACTATCCTGATTTTAAGGCAGCAGAAAATTGTTTTGTGACCATAAACAGGGTTATGGAGCTCATCCGTAATGACAGTAATTCCAAAGTCATAGCCCTTACCGGCGGAACAGAGCCGGCCGTGGTTCTCAATGCCCTGAATCGTGATTACTGGAGTTTTTATTCGCAGGAAATTGAACACAGGAGACTGCTGAATTATCCACCTTTCAGCTATCTGGTTGAGGTCAGTTTAAGCAGTAGCTCAATGAGGAGCGCCGGCCGGGCTTCAAGACAGCTTTTGGAACAACTATCTCTGAAATTTCCGGAGCTGGAATTGATTGGTCCTAAAATAACCAGAAAGGCCTGGCATAAGGAGAAAAAAGAAATAAGATTTTATTTGAGGATTCCTTCTCCTGAACAGCTTGAAGCTTGGCGAACTTTCCTCCGCGACTTCAAGTCCGCTCACTCTTCTCTAAGACTAACCCTTAAAGTCTGGAAATGATTATCTCTTTTAATTTATCCTTCAGTTTAAGAGTCTAAGTTTGTTTATTCGTCAATGTAATCGGCAAAGCGAACGGTGATATAAGCTGTTTGTTTGACCTCTCTGTTTCTAAGGTCGTGACCGAAAAATTCAATCTTAGCTGTGCATTCCAGCATAGCGTCGCCGGCCAGAGCGCTCAATGGCGGCTGGGTTTTGGCCACATCTCTGACAATCATCAGGGGAAAACTAACCGACGACCCAACTGGCAACCGGTAGGACAAATTGACTTCAAAATGATAGGGAACCTCAGTTCCTTCACCAGTGGCCCCATCACTCCTGGTATAAGAAATGACACAGCGGGTGAGCATGATATCGCTGTATTGAGAAACGCCCAGAAGCGGGTTGGGGTCCAGAGTGGCAGCCTGAAGCGTCACGGTCACAAAATCGGAGTAATGTTGGTTATTGCGGACAACATCAGAAAAAACAATACTGGAATCGTTATTCTGCAAATCTTTTCCCACAATGCTTTCAACGATGATAAAACTGCCAGAATTGGTTCCTCTTTCTACCGGGTTACAAGAAAAAAGAAGCAGACAAAGGGCAAATACCGATATTATCTTAAAAGAGGCGATCATTTTCTTCATGTCTAATTTCTCCTTCCGGTTATTTTATAATCCTGGGAGTGATAAATATCAGCAACTCCCGGTTCTGTTTGGTTCTGGCAAAGGACCTAAACAGCGTTCCCAGGATGGGGATGCTGTGCAGGTAGGGCACCCGTTCCCGGGTTATAGAATCCTCTGTCCGGTAGATGCCTCCGATAACCGTTGTTCCTCCGTCCGGAACCATCACCGTGGTTTTAGCACTCTGAGTGGTGATGGGCGGGATACCATTAACCAGATTGGCAAAATCAGCGGCGTTGTTCTGGATTTCAATGTTCATGATGATGGTGCCTTCAGCAGTAATCTGTGGGGTAGCTCTCAGTTCCAGGGCGGCATTAACGTATCTGGTGGTCACGGTAAAATTAGCCACAGTCTGGACTGGAATCTGGCGGCCCTGAATGATTTCAGCTGCCTGGTTGTTCTGGGTTGTAACCTTGGGAGAAGAAATAATCCGGCCGTTACCAGAAGTCTCCAGAGCGGACAGGGCTACATCCAGCCTGAAGGTATCAAGCACGTTGGCAAAAGAGAAGCCTATGGCTGTGTTGAAAGCCGGGGCTGGAAGGTTGATGGCATAGCCGCCGAGCGGTCCCCCGATTCCCTTAGTCACGATACCCTGAGGAATCATTGAACCATCAGCCAGTATCTTGTTGGGGAAGGAAATGGCAGTTTGATTTCCGTAGAAGGGGTCAACCACTCCTTTGTAACCCCACTGAATGCCGAGGTTTCTGACGAAGGTAGAAGTGGCTTCCACAATCCGGGCTTCTATTGAAACCTGAGGGGTCGGAGTATCCAAAACGCCGATCAGTTTTTCCAGTAGCTCCATTCTGTCCCTGACTTCAGAAACGATCAGAGTGTTGGTTCTTTCGTCAATGACGATTTCCCCACTCTTAGATAGTTTGCTCTTGAGCAGACTCTGAACATCTCTGGCTTTTGAATAGGATAGGGTTATAGTTTTAACTTGAATAGGCCCTGCTAGTTCTTTGCTTTCCTTCAACCTTCTCATGTCTTCGTCTTCCCTGGATAAGGTGGAAACCGGGGCAATTCTCAGAACATTTCCCTCTATCACCTTGCCCATCTTATTCTGACGGAGGACTATTTCCAGGGCCTGGTCCCAGGGGACTTCTTGCAGATTGCAGGTGACACTGCCCCTAACCTCGGGGTCAAAAATAACGTTCAGACCAGCAAAATCGGCCAGGAAAAGGATAACATCTCTGAGGTCGGCATCCTTGAATTTCAGGCTAATCAGTTCACCCGAATATTTATCTTCTGCAGCCTGAATTACCCTGGGCTTAAATTTTTCCTGTTCCTGAACACCAGATTTTTGAGCCTTCGGTTGAGGCTCAGCCTTGGCTTCAGCCGGTTGAGATTCAATCATCACCGGAGCAACTTCTGGTTGTTTTTCAGGCTGTTTGCTGCTGGCTGCCGGTTTAGCATCGGGAACGGGAAGAGCGGTGGCCATGCTGGTAGGAATCGGTTCTTTTTTGGGTGCCGGAGATTTTTCTTCTGCCTGGGCGACGATAGCTTCTTGAGGGGCATAGAAAGTTATTTTCAAGCCATTTTTGGTAGAATCGAGGGAATACCAGCTGGCCTCTTTCAGGTCAAAAACCAGTCTGGTAATCGGGCAGGGGTCGGTGAGCTTGAACTGAGCTACCCTGACCTTTTCCACATTGGCCCGACCAATTTGATAAGCTTGACTCGGTTTCTGGTACTGGGTGTTGAGCAGGTCAACCACCAACCGATTGGGATTATCAAGGGCAAAAGTCTGAACCAGGGCTTCACCGGTCAGTCCGATTACAAAGCTTACCTGACCGGGGTCTTTCTTGACGTCAAGGTTACTGAAATAAATCTGGTTTTCGGGCTTGATCAGAGCATTGACTGCCGGGTCAATCAGGTATTCAGAAGCCTTCAGGAATTCATTGAGTTCCACTACTGTCTTTCCGTCCTCAACAGCCAGACGGAAAGGCACTTTTTCTTTTAGCTGCAGGTATATTCTTAAATTCTCTTCAGCCGGCTCAAGCCTAATATTCTTGACCAGCCGCCCATCAATGGGCATAATGGCAGGAAGCTCAACTGGTTTGACTTTGGCCAGCTCCAGGGAAAGCACTGGCGGAGTCGGGGAGGTATAAGCAATTTTCTGAACAGAAAGCGGACCATTTGCCACCAGTATCACCTTGGTAGAGAGCATTCCAGGCTTAATGTCAATTTTGGTCAGATCGGTAGCCGCAGCGGCTTGAGCTATCAGGCTGGAAACCAGAATCAGATTTATTACTGCCAGCTTAAGCCAACAAATTTTCCTTTTCATGTTAACGCTCCTCCGGATTAATTTCTTTAACCACGTTTCTGGGCCTCATCAAAGGGAAGCCCCTTTCATGAGTCTTTCGGAAAATTACCTCAGACTCGTTTATGGAGTAAACATAGCCATCAGCCAGTTTATCTCCGACTCTTAGAAAATAGGGAAATTGCTGAGGACCAGAGACAATAGCCACAAAATTTTTGGGGGTTTTAACTATTCCGACCAGGGTGGCATTATCTATGGTTAGCTGTCCTTCAGTGGTTGAAGCTTTGCCGGCAACTCCCTTGCCACCTATCAGGTCTTTGAAAGGATCTCTTCTGCCTCCAGGGTCATAAGAAGCTCTGGGTGGGAGGGTACCAAATGTTTGTTGAGGAGAAATTACTGTTTCCTGTTGCTGTGCCTGTTCGGTTTTTTGGATTTCCTGGCCGCTGACCAGGAGGAAAAACCCAAATCCACCGACCATCAAAAACATTAGAGTTAAAATCGTTATCTTTCTCATGTTATTTCCTCTGCGGTGGAGTAGTTTTAGCCTGGGGCGGCTGAGGCTGTTCTTCTATAAAATAATAGGTAGTGGTGATGAATTTGGCTCCAATAGTCAGGGCCTCGGTCTGATTATTGAGAGCATTGATTGAGAAATTGTTGACATTGAATAAGCGAGAGAATTTGCTGAGCCGGTCAAAGAATAACCCCAGGTTATGGTAGGTCCCGGAAATCTCTATGTTGATCGGCCATTCCGCATAGAAATCTTTCCTGACTTCGCCCCGGGGCTGAAATTTGAGGACGTTGAGACGGGAATCATAGGCTAGCTGCTGAATCCTTCTCAGGATATCGGCAATCTCTTTTTGCTGGGGGATGATCTGTTCCAGGTCTTTCAGGGTGGCGTTCAGGACTACCAATTCAGCCTCTATTTTATCCAGCTCTTTTTTCTTCTCTTTTAGTACCTGGACTTCTTTTTCCAGTTTTTCTCTCTGCTGCCGCAGGTCTTGCAGCTCTTGATCCCGCGGCTTGAAATAGAAAAAGAAGGCCAGGGCAAAAATGACAATTGCTAGTATCAAATAACCGTACCATGGCCAATTTCTCATGGCTATCTCCTTCTTGCGGGCTGGGGAGTAGCTTTTGGGGCTTCGGCTGTAGGCACTGGAGGTTTGCTGACCGGAACGGTCATGTTAAACTCCAGGAAAACAGCACCCCCCTGGGTCTTCTGAGTTGAATCTATTAAATTTACTGTGCCGAAGGTCTCGCTTCTTTCTAGGTTAGTGATAAAATCAGCTATCAGATTGTTAGAAATAGCTTCACCTTTGACCTTAAGGGTCTGGCCGTCATAGCTGGCTTCTTTGAGCCAGACATAATCGGGAATCCTTCGGTTGATTTCGTCCATTATCTTTACGGCAATATCTTGGTTGCTCTTCAGCTGCTTGATTAGGTTGATCTTCATTTCCAGCTTGGCTTTCTGCATCTTGACCTCATCCAGTTTGGCTACCACGTATTGCAGTTGATTCTTTTCCTGCTGGGCCTGAGCAATCAGTTGTTTTTCTTTTTGAATTTCCCAGTGCTGGTAAAAATAATAACCAGCCAGACTGACGAGTAAGAGCAGGAAGATGATGGTTCCGATGCTAGCCTTTTTTCTTTCCTTCGGTACCTTAGGTAAACCTGTTGGGACAGGTTCCCTGGCTTCTTTGGCTTCCGGTTTTAATAAATTAATCCTGATCATGGCTCATTTCTCTGCCTTTCTCATTGAAAGTCCAACGGCCACCCCGAAAACAGGGGCCATCTCATTAAAATAGATAGAGTCAAATTTCTTTTCGTCATATTTTATCGTCCGGAAAGGATTGAACAGTTCAGTCTTGATCCGGAACTTGAGCTCAAAGGCACTGACCATGTTGGGGATCAAGGCCAGTCCGCCACAGAGGTAAATCTGTTCAATTCTTCTTTCTCTCTTTTCTCCGGCCTCGTAGAAGGAAAAGGTTTTTTCCATCTCGTCCAGCAGGTCCCTGATGTTCATGGTCAGAACAGAAGCAAACTGGTCGGCGTTGATATTCTTGCCTGGTATACCTTTCAGAGCGGCCTCGGCTTCTTCGAAGCTGACGTTCAATTCTTTTCTTATATTCTCAGTAAAGAAATAGCCTCCAAGTGACAGGTCCCGGAAAAGTTGCGGAACCCCGCGTTCCACTATTCCAACGTTGGTGATGTTTGCCCCCATGTTGATGATAGCTACGGTCTTTTCTTTGAAAACTTCTGGATAGTTGATTTCAAAGGCATTGATCAGGGAGAAAATATCCACTTCAATGGCCACCAGGTTTTTCCTGGCTATGCTGACGGCGTTGCTGTAGTTAGCAATCTTATCTTTCTTGGCCGCCACCAGGAGGATGTCCACCGTCCCTTCAGCTGCCCGGGCTGATTTTATTACATGATAGTCAACGTTGGTTTCTTCATAGTTGTATGGGATGTTATGCTTGGCTTCCCAGGTGATGGATTCGGCCAGTTCTTGTTGATCCATGGCTGGCAAGGAGATCTTCTTGATGATAACCGAATTCCCGGATATGGAAATGGCCACATCCCGGCTGGCAATTTTGGCGTTCTCAAACAGCAGTTTAATGGTTTCACTGACTGCAGTTGAGTCAATGATGGTTCCTTCAACGATAGCATCATGGGGAAGGGGTTCGTAGCCTATTTTCTGAATCTCATACTGAGTGGTCTCTCCTTTTTGTTTGATTTTTAATTCAACTGCTTTGACCGAGTAGGACCCAATATCAAGTCCTACCACACTCTTTTCTTTGGCTAAACCGAACATTTTTACCGCCTTATTTATTAAGATTCATAAATTTATTCCTAAGGGCCTCTTCCACCACCGGTGGAACCAGGTCCTTAATACACCCACCGAGTTGAAAGACTTCTTTTACCATATTGGAACTGAGGAAAGAGTACTTAAGGCTGGGCATCATGAACAGAGTTTCTATCTCATTGGATAGTTTCCGGTTCATCAGGGCCATCTGGAATTCATATTCAAAGTCGGAAATAGCTCTTAAACCCCTGATGACCACGCTAACATCATTATGGCGGGCGAATTCAACCAGCAAGCCACTGAAGGTTTTCACTTCCACGGCCTGGTCATTGGCGAATGCCTTCCGGATTAGTTCCACTCGCTCCTCCGTTGAGAACAGCGGGTTCTTCTTGGGATTGTCCAGGACACCCACAATAATTTTGTCGAAAATCTTCTTTCCCCTTTGAATAATATCCACATGCCCGTTAGTTATAGGGTCGAAGGACCCCGGATAGATTGCCTTTCTTTCCATCTAAGATTTCAGTTCCTTGCATTCTTGATTATCAATTATCAAAAAAAATTCCCCTTGTCAAACATTTTTTTCATACAGTTAGTTCCTGCCTTTTTTCTTTGTCAAACTTAGAATAAACCACCTGCCCGGGCAGTCAATCACCGCTTCTGGCTAATGCAGAGGTGATTTTGGGGACCGCTTTTTTCATCCTTAAAGGTGAGAGGGGAAAGTAGCTGTTTTCCTTCGGCTGTTATAAAATTAAAAAGAAGGCAAAAATGGTCAACTGCAAACTCTGGCCAGTAGCTTTCTTGCTTTTGGTTTTATCTGTCGCTTTCTGGGCTCAGGAAACGAAGGAAGAGGTGCTGTTCTCTAAGAAAAGAGAGCAAATGGTCAGGTATCAGATTAAAGCCCGGGGAGTGAAGGATGAACTGGTCTTAAAGGCAATGAGGGAGGTTCCCCGGCATTTTTTTGTCCCACCCGCTTATAAGAGAGAAGCCTATGAAGATTATCCCCTGCCCATCGGAGAGGGGCAGACCATTTCCCAACCTTATATTGTCGCCCTGATGACAGAGGTGGCTGAGATTAGGCCGGGGAATAAGGTTTTAGAAATCGGGACAGGTTCTGGTTATCAGGCAGCTGTCTTGAGCCAGATCACTGACCTGGTTTTTTCAGTAGAAATCAGAGAAAATCTGGCCCGGCAGGCGGCGACTTTGTTGTCAGACTTAGGCTATAATCAGGTTAGAGTTCGTACAGCCGATGGCTATTTCGGCTGGCCAGAGGAAGCTCCTTTTGATGTTATTATCGTTACCTGTGCTGCCAATCACATTCCCCCGCCCCTTTTTCAGCAATTAAAAGAAGGCGGGCGTCTGGTTATTCCAGTAGGGAGTACGGTGTTTTACCAGACCCTGACCTTGGTAAAGAAAGTAAACGGAAAACCTGAGTTCAGGCAATTATTGGATGTTCGGTTTGTGCCGATGGTTGGCGAGATAGAAAAAGGCAAAAGATAGAAAATAGGTAACGGCTGACAGGATAAAAACGGATTTATAACCAAAGATTAATGCTTGCCAAAGAGCCAGGACTGAAGCCAGGAGACTGAAAAAAGAGTTGGCCGCGAAGGCAAAAGGGGTGGTCTTTTCTGATTGGGGATAAAAATGCCTCAGGCCGAAGGGAAAGGGGATTCCCAGACAGAAGCCGAGGGGGAGAATTATCAGGAAGCTGGCAGCCAACCTGAAAGGCAAAGACAGAGTCAAGATTAAGGGCTGAGCGACCTTCAGGATCGTTATCTGAGCGACGATAATGCCCATACAGATAAGAGGCCAGAAACCAAGCCGGGATTTGCCAATCTTTTTTTCCAGCTTAATTAAAGTTAGGCTTCCGGCTCCAGAGGTGCTCAAAAGAAAAAAAAGGACAGCACTGAGAGAAAAGGTCGGATGACCCAGGAGCAAAATAAATTTATGAAACAAGGTAATTTCTACCAGCATGTAGCCAAAGCCAAGACTGGCGAAATAGCCAAAGAACAGAGGCTTTTTTCTGACAGAAGATAATCGCCTTGGAGAGGAGGTTATAAGAGGGAGAAGGATTAGAATAAAGCCTATGATCAGGGCCTGAAGGAAAAGGAAGGCTACCAGAAACTTACCCAGAAAAAGGGGATAGAGTCTTTGGTTAAAGAAATTGAAAATTTGATTCCATCTGGACCATTTTAGGAAATCATAAAAAAAGGGTTTGTCATCAACCGGTGGTCTGACCTCAAAAAGATAATCCCGATAGAGATTCTGTCTTAGATTGTTGGCTAGAAGATTGGAGGCCAGAGTTTCCCAGGTGGAGAAATCACTATGGATGAAAGGGGTGGGAGACAGAGTCCTCTGGGGCCCGAGTATTCCCAGGTCATAAAAATTCTCAGAAGAAAACCCGGCCCACTCTTTTATTTCTTCCTCAGAAAAAGGACTTTTCTTGATGAAAAAGGCGATAGTTTCTACGGACCTCAAGTAGAGGATGTGATACTCAGGCTTGCAACCCAATCTTTCCAGAGTTTCAACCCAGAGGGCGAGGAAACGCAGTTCCTGCCGGGGTGGGGGAAGAAAATAGAATAAAGCCGCAATCAGACCATCGCGGTCAAGTAGGTTAAATATAGTGGCAGCAGCTTCTTCCGTCATTAGATAGTCTTCTTGAGGGCCGAAAAAACCGGTGCTGAAACTCCCGGGTAAATCAGGCAGGGGATAGACGATAAGGTCATAGAGTTTATTTTTTTGTTTGTCTTGCGAGAGACCTACCCTGGCCTCTACTGTCTTGAAATTAACTTTGGTCGCCTCCTGCTTTGTCACCTCAGACCAGGAAACATACTGTTTTTTATGCAATTTCCTCAGAGGTTCATTTTCTTCAAAGATTGTGACCTGTTTAGCCCGGTTTCTGAGACTGAGAAATAACTCTAGGTCACTTTCTGGTTTGAGCAGCAGGATATTTCCCCCCTGATTTTTCTTAAAAGCTATAGATACGGGCAGATAATCAAGGAAAAGTAATGATTCCTGAGCAACTGGCAAATTTATCAGGCCCGAGGTTCTCTCGGCATCCAGAGAAAGGCCTATCTGTTCAGGAATTTGACCGGAGAATCTAAGACTGAGTCCCGGAGCGTATCTTATGGCTGGAGAAACAAATAAGTCCAGACGAACCTTTTCATCCCATAAAACCTGAGTTGTTTTGGCTCCTTTTTGTTTCAGGAAAAACGATAAGGGCTTATAATCTGAAATCTTAAAAATTAGACTGTCAGCGGAAAATATAATAAAAAGGAAAACTGCCAGGCTGGCTACGACCTGGATATATTTATTTGCCCGGCTGGATTTTTTCCAGTTCAGGAAAAGCCAGGAAACAGCCAGAGCGATCAAGACCAGGAGCCAGACGGCTCCCCGGTCCCCAGCCAGTCTGAAGCTCAAGGCTGAGAGAACAATCCCTAAACCAGCTCCGGTAAGATCAGCGAAATAGACCTGATGAACAACGGTCGGGAAAAGGGTAAGGGCGGAGGAGAGGCTCAGGCCGCCCAGGAAAAAGGGCAGGCTCAAGATGAGAAAATGAACTGGAATGAGGCCAATCTTGGCCTGATCCCAGAGAAGTTCTACCGGGTTAAAGGTTAAATGGTTGATAAGAAAAAAACTCAGGATCACTGAGAGGCTTAAGAAAAGAGCCAGGCGAGAGAGCAAAGTCTCCGGCTCTCTGGCTTGACTGAGGTGACCAGAGAGAAACAACAGAACTGAACCGGCTCCGAAACCCAAAAAGGCGATGCTGACCACGAGAAAGGCATAATGGTATCCCTGAGAAATGGAGAAAAATCTGGTCAAGATGACTTCCGTGGCAAGGATTTGAGCTGAGAGGAAGGAAATACCGACCAGGACCCTTGTTTTCCCTAACATGTTCTTGCTTGTCTTTAACCTTAAGAAATTTCTGTGGTTCAGTCAACCTCCGGGCAAGGGTATGGATTGCATTTGACTTTTTAATATGATAATTTCAATTTGAGTTTAAGCTAATAGAGAAAATGATCAGGTTTGGGACCTCCGGCTGGCGCGCGGTGATGGGCAAGGAATTTACCTTTGCCAATGTCCGACGAGTAGTTCAGGCCATAGCCAATTATCTGAGTTCCGAATTTTCAGGGAAAGAAATTTCGCTGGTCATAGGTTACGATACCCGTTTCCTGTCAGAAAAGTTTGCGGAAGAAGCAGCGGCTCTTCTTTCCAGAAATAAAATCCATTGCTATTTAGCCGACCGCGATTGTCCTTCTCAAGCTTTAGCTTATCAAATCATCACCGGTCAACATTCCGGGGGAATAAATTTTACCGCTTCTTTCAACCCTCCAGAGTTTAATGGTCTGAAATTCAATGTCTCAACCGGTGCTCCAGCCCTGCCGGAAGTAACTGAACGGATTGAACAGGAGGTGGTTAAGGTCAATCCCGAATCCGTAAAACCGGATTATTATCCTAACCTGAGTTATATCCATAAGGTTGATCTGCAACCAGCTTATCTGGAGTTTCTGCAAAAAAAGATTGACTTTGAGGCTATCAGAAAATCTGGAATAAGGATTGGAGTGGATTTGCTTTTCAGCACCAGCCGGGAATATCTGGATGAGATTCTTGAAGAGAACGGTATTCCGATTGAGGTAATTCATGGTTATATTGACCCTTATTTTGGGGGCATTTCTCCCTCTTGCACAGAAACCAACCTGGCTGAACTGAAGAATCTGGTCAGGGAACGGGGCTGTGCCCTTGGTCTGGCTACAGATGCTGACGGGGATAGGTTTGGCCTGGTAGATGAACATGGAAAGCTGATCATCCCCAACTATGTCCTGGCTCTCTTGCTGGAATATCTGGCCTCAGTCAAAGGCTGGAGAGGCGGCGTTGCTCGTTCGGTGACCACTACCCATTTGATTGATCGTATTGCTCGTCATTATGATCTGCCCTTATACCGGACCCCGGTTGGCTTTAAGTACCTGGCGGACCTTTTCTTAAAAGGAAAGATAATTTTTGGTGGAGAGGAAAGCGCCTGTCTGGCGATTAAAGATCATCTCCCAGAAAAAGATGGAATTTTTGCTGGCTTGCTGGTGGCTGAGATGATAGCGGTTTGCGGTCAGAGTCTTTCGGAATTGCAGGAGCAGCTTTTTAAGAAATACGGAAGAATGGTTGGAACTCAACAGAATCTTCCCCTATCTTCTGAGAAGGCCCGGAAACTGGAAGAGCTGATCAAGAACCCCCCGGACAAGCTGGGCAAGAGGAAGGTTCAGTCCGTGGAAACCATGGATGGGTTGAAACTGGATTTTGAAGAAGACCGTTGGCTGATTTTGAGATTTTCTGGAACTGAACCTTTAATCCGCTGTTATTCAGAAGCAGAAACTGAAAAAGAAGCTCAGGCTTTGCTTAAAGCAGGAGTGAACTTGTTATGTTAGAATCGGCCAAGTCCCGGCGGAAGGCTTCCACCAGAAAGAAGTTTTTTTACCTGATCGTCAGCATTTTACTCCTGGCTACCATAGTCACCACCTTTTTTGGGAAAAAAGGATTTATTGATATTCAGAAATCAAAGAAGAGGTACCAAGAACTTCAGGCCCAGGTTCAGGAATTGACCAGGCAGAAAGCAAAACTGGAGCTGGAAATAAAAGAACTGGAGACAAATCCCAGGGCTGTAGAAAAGGAAGCCCGGGAAAAACTCTGGCTGATAAAACCTGAGGAAAAAGTTATAGTCAGAGAGAAAAAATAATCATCTCGTCTGAAATCAGTAAAGCCAGAAGGGCATCAGGGACCAACTCGCTGGTTGGGAAAAGGCTTTAATCAATTTGGTGTAACTTGAAAGAAGATTATCTCCCTTTCCTGACAGCTCTAATTCAGCTTTTCTGCCCAGGATGATATCCAGCCAGCTCCGTTTTTTGGGCCAGATTACCAGCCTTACCTCTTCTTCGGCCGTCAAACCAGCCAGATTCTTGGCCGTATTGATGGCCAGGGGCAAGCCGCCCAACCCATCCACCAGATTTAATCTTAAGGCTTGATTCCCAGTCCAGACCCGTCCTTTTCCTATTCTGTGGACTTCGTCTACTGGAATATTTCGGGAAGAAGAAACGCGCTCCAGGAATTGTTCATAGATCAGACTGATCTGATTCCTGAGCATTTTTTTCTCCTCAGGTGTAAAATCACGATAAACGGAAAGCGCGTCCGCTTCTTTTCCTATTACTATTTTTTCGGTATTTATTCCCAGTTTTTGCAGGAGACCTTCAAAACTGAACTTGCCGGCAATAACCCCGATTGACCCAGTCAGAGTCTGGGGTTGAGCGATTATTTTGTGGCCACCGAGAGCCATCCAGTAACCACCAGACCCGGCTAGGCCGGACATAGAAATTACTACCGGTTTTTCGCTGCGGGCCTTGACCAGTTCATGCCAGATAAGGTCTGAACCAACAGCTGAGCCACCGGGGCTGTCCACTCTGACGACTATGGCTTCAATCGTCCGGTCTTTAACCGCAGCTCTTAGCCAGCGGCTGAAAGTTTCACTGCCCAGGGCCAGCTGTTGTCCCTCGCCGGTCAGGATGGCACCAGAGGCAAAGATCAAAGCTATTTTCCGACCCTGATTCAGACCAAGAGAAGCCGGGTTTAGGGCCGCATATTTTTCATTGGGGATTTTGGTCTGTTCCTTGAGCCGGTCCATCTTCATTATTTTCAGAAGCTGGTCTTCGTAGCCCAGTTCGTCCACCAGGCCAGCCTCCAGAGCTTCTTTTCCCTGAAAGTAACCCCGGTCTAAGAGCTGCCGCATTTCTTCTGGAGTTTTATTCCGGGCGGCCGCAATTTGCTGCAGATAATATATGAAAATATCTTCATATATTGATTGGACCATCTCCCGGTGAGCCGGAGTAAACCCTTTTTCCGTGAATTGATTATAGGCAGTCTTGTATTCCTCAATGTGCTCAAACTCGGCCTTAATCCCCAGCTTTTCCAGGGTGCCCTTAAAGAAGGGTACATAGGTGGCTAAGCCGTTGACCCCCAGCCAGCCCAGGGGATGAAGCACAATCTTGTCACAGGCGGTGGCCAGGTAATATTCTTTATCAGCCTCGGGCGATTCTTCAAAATAGGCGACGGCCGGTTTGCCCGATTTTCGGAAATCCAAAACAGCTTGTCTCAGCTCTTCTATCTTGGCCCAATCGGCTTCCAGAAGACCGAATCTTATTACCAATCCTTTTATCCTCGGATCCCGGGCGGCTTTTCTCAAGTTCATCCAGGTATCGTACAGGGAGATGGTCTTGTCAGGAAAAAATTCCATAAAAGGAACAGTTCGGCCATAATCTTCCAATTGGCCTTCCAGTTTAATTTCCAGGTAGGAATTGTCGGGTACCTGGGGTTCTCCGGGAGTAAGCTCAGAGATAAAAAAGGAAACGAGAAGGATTCCGGTTAGGATAAAAAAGAATAGAATCAATAAAACCCAGATAGTTCTCTTTTTCATCTTTCCTCCGAGAGGTATTTTACTCAATGGCTTGGTAAAAATAAATAAGACAGTCTTGCTGCTCGTCTCTGTCGCAGGCGCCGGCTCCAAAGAATCTAATTTTGGTCAATAATCTTGGCCCTTCGGAAATGGTAAGATTGCTTCTTGCAGTTAATTTCCGAGCAGTTTGACAAAGCGGTTATCCTTAAATAACAATAGCTGAGAAATCGGAATTTGATAATGCTAAAAAAGAAAGCATTCTCCTGGCTCTGGCTCCTCCTTTTTTTCTGGCCAGCTCTCCTATCTTCTGAGCTTTCCCAGGAGAGTCTTCTGGTCTTTGTTTCTCCAGCACGTCTGCTGCCGGAGAAGATTTTCCGGGTGATGCTGGTTTCAGAAGAAAAGTTATCAGGAGAGATAAGAGTTTGCTGGCGCGATAACCAGGGGAAACGGCAGGCCTTGAAATTGCATAAAAAAGGAGGTGGACCGCCTTTTTGGCAGTGGTGGCAGGGAAGCACTGAGTCTTCTGGCCTCTACTCTCTGGAAGTCGTTGAGGGGCATAAAGCGCTTTTCTCCCGGGAAGTAGAGGTTTTTTCCTCCCCGCGTAAACCTGAACCCCCAGCAGTTTTCTGGAAGACAGAAAAAGACTGGAACAGAAACGAAGAAAACCTTTTTTCTTCCTGGTTGGAGGCCCTATTCCAGGAGGCAGAAGAGAAAGATTCCTGGTCGGGTTTGCATCCTCTTCTCCGGGACCCCGAGAAGAATTTTCTTTATGACCACTTAGGATTGGGCGAAGAGGAAAGCGGCCTGAGGCTTGAACCCGATTGTGCCGATAATCCTTTCTTTCTTCGGGCTTATTTTTCCTGGAAAAATAGATTACCCTTTGGTTTTCATGAGTGCTCCCGCGGTTCTCTGGGCCGGCCTCCTGCCGTTGGCCGCTGGTTCTCCAATGAGCTACCTTCTGGAGAAGGGGATGAGGTAAAAAAATTTTATCGGCTGCTTCAACGGGTGATGGATACCGTCCATTCGGGAACGGCCAGGACCAGCCTAAATGATGACCTTTCTGATTATTATCCATTGCCTCTCTCCAGGGATTGCCTCCGACCTGGTTCAGTTTTTGCTGACCCTTACGGACACACTCTGGTAATTGTCCGCTGGGTTCCCCAGACCGAAAATTCAGCCGGCATACTGCTGGCGGTTGATGCTCAGCCTGACGGGACGATAGGCATTAAAAGATTCTGGAAGGGAAATTTTCTCTTTGCTACCGAGGAAGTAGTAGGCGAGCCAGGGTTTAAGGCTTTCAGGCCGATAGTCAGGAAAGGTGGGCATTTGACTCTCCTGACCAACCAGGACATAAAGAATAGCCCGGATTATGGGAACTTATCGCTTGAACAAAAGGGCCTTCAGCCTGAATTGTTCTATCAAAAAATGGAGACATTGATAAACCCTCAACCTCTTGATCCAGAAAATGCTCTGCGCCAGATATACCAGGCTCTCTATGAGCAGCTTCTGGTAAGGGTAGAATCAGTGGAGATTGGCGAAAAATACAGGAGAGAACACCCGGGCCAGATCATCCCCATGCCCTCGGGTTATGCTGTCTTTCTGGCCACGGGTCCCTGGGAAGATTTTTCTACTCCCAATCGTGACCTGAGGTTGCTGATTGCCATGGACACCATAGAAGAGTTTCCAGAAAACGTCATAAAATTTCCTAAACGCTATAGAATAGGGACTTCTGAACCTCTCCCAAAAATTAAGTCCAGGCTGGAAGCCTTATCCCGAAGTCTGGCAGATAGCTTATATATTAATTACAGGAAGTCTGACGGCCGAAGCCAAAAACTGACTATCAGGGAGCTTCTGGAAAGAAAAGAAGCTTTTGAGATGGCTTACAACCCAAACGATTGTGTGGAAATCCGCTGGGGGGCACCGGAAGGCTCTGAGGAGCTTTCCAGTTGCCGTCGCCGGGCGCCGCTGGATCAACGCCAAAAGATGGAAAAGCTTCGGGTTTGGTTCCGGAAGAGGCTGCATCCGCCGACTTAGACGAATCAGTAATCTCAGATTTTTCTTGATTTTGTTTTTTTCCTGTGGCATTATTGAGTCTGCCTTTTCAATCGTGTTGCTCTCCCTGAATTGGGGGAATCCGATATGGAGAGGTCGAGGAGGTTTTTTGTATGTCTCTTAAACTTTATGTAGGTAACCTGAACTACAGGACCACCGAGGAGAAACTGAAGGACTTATTTTCTCAGTTTGGAGAAGTGACCTCAGTTAACATCCTGCAGGGTCGGGGCTTTGGTTTTGTGGAGATGTCCACAGAAGAAATGGCTCAGGAAGCCAAGAACAAACTTAACGGCACCGAATTTGATGGCCGGAAAATCATCGTCAACGATGCCAGGCCTAAGGGTGAGAAGAGAAGCGGAGAGCGTCGTTTCGGTTCCGGGCCCCAGCAGAGAAAGAATTATCGTAGATTCTGATCCCTAAGGGTAGCTCGGATTCCTTCCAAAACCCCTATTAGCCAAGGTAGTATTGGTCTGCCCGTAAAGATAAAAAAATAAGGTTTCTTGGTAAACCTTCTTTTCTTCTCTTCCGTAGTCTCTGATGGAGATTAAATGTGAGGAGAAGGTTATGGCCATCAGATTGAAATTAGCCCTGGCGGTGGGGTTATGTCTTCTAACTCTGTCTTCCTGTCTGATAGTAGCGGTAGAAAAGGATTCCAGGCAAGCAGAGCTTGAATTTAGGCGGTCCAGGGAAAAGATTGCCAGCCTGGAATCACATTCTTCTTCCTCCCAAAAACCCCACAGGTTAAAGTTATTGGTTTATGATCCCGAAGAAAGCCAGATGGTAAGGATTTCCCTGCCTCTCTGGCTGGTCAAGAAAGGCCTTAATCAGGCCTTTGATACTTCAGATTCTAACCGTGGGCTGGACTTTGATTTTGATGCCCAGGGCTTTAGCCAGGCTATCGTTAAGATGCCCAAGGGGTTGATCGCCGAAGTCTGGAGCGAAAGGGAAAAAGTGCTTTTATGGCTGGAATAAATGTATACTATGGAAAAAAGACCGAGAGAGGGGATAGAGCTACAGGATGGTTCAAAACAATGGTCGTTATGATGAATCCCAGGTGGAACTTCTGGTTGACCGGGTTAGAAAAGGAGATAAGGAAGCTTTTATGAAAATCGTGGCCAGTTATCAGCAGAAAGTCTTTATCCTGGCCTATTCTCATGTCAGGAACAAGGAAGATGCCCTGGACTTAGTCCAGGAAACTTTTATGCGTCTGTATGAGAAGATTCAGACTTACCGGTCAGGAGAAAACTTCCAAGCCTGGCTGATGCGGATTGCCCGGAATTTGAGCCTAGATTTTTTGAGAAAACAAAAATCCAGGAAAAAAGAAAGCCTGGACAGTCTGGATCTGGAAAGAAACGAATTTTCTTCAACCTCCCAGGATCCGACTCGGTTCAATCCTGGGGAGATGATCTACCGGGCGGTCACCGAGCTCCCCGATAAACAAAGGATGGTCTTCATCCTTCATCATTTTGAGGAATTAAAATACGAAGAAATTGCCAACAGACTGGGGATTGCCGAGGGGACGGTCAAGTCCCTCCATTTTAAGGCAGTCCAAAAGCTAAGAAAAATTCTGGCACCTCAGTTGGGAGGTGTCCAATGAAGATATGTAAAGAATACAAAAAGGATTGGCTGGCTTTTCTTAGGCAAGAGCTGGATTCTTCCAGAAATAAGATTATGTCTGAGCATCTGAAAGGATGTCCGACCTGCCAGGAAGAATTAAAGGAGTTACAAAATCTTTTGACCGCAACCGGCAGCTTCAAAGATGAATTGAAACAGGTCCTGGACTCGGTAAACTGGGACTCGCTTCAGGTGACCATAACCGAGCAGGTTTGGGAGAAGCGACCAAAGCGATTAGAAACCAAGCCTTCCTCCTGGTTCTTCCGCTGGAAATGGCAACCGCTGGCAGCAGGAGTGATTCTGGGATTGTTATTGGGAGTAACTTTAACCTTCCTGGTTTTGAAGCCCCAGGCACCTCAGTTCCGGTCTGCCCGAACTGATTCTAAGATAGCTTTCCCGGCGGATTTTGTGGACAGGGTTGATCTGGCTTTGGCCAGGAGAGAGACTGTGGATTATCTGGAAAGAAGCCAATATTTGATTCTGGAAATTCTTCAATCCGAGCAGCCGGCCCAAGTTGCGAGCTTGCTCCAGAGAGATAATATCCAGAAATTGTTAACTGAAAAGAAATACCTGAATACCCAGCTTGACGATGTTCGCTTACAGAAAGCCAAAGCCATTTGTGACCAGATTGAATTTCTGTTTCTGGAACTGAGCCAGCTCAGCCCCGAGCTGACTTCGGTTGAGCTGGAAAAAATTCGGAATCTGGTAGAGGAAAAACAGATTCTACTTAAGATCAATCTGGTCAAAAAAGAACTTCAGCAGAGTGAGGTTTAAGGTGAAGAAAAAAAGTATTAGCCTGGCCATAATCATAATACTCATTTTGGGGGCTGGGTGGCCGCTCCTGGCTCAATCCGCCAGCCCTCCTGATGAAAAGTTGCTTCAGGAAGCCAAATTGTTAATCTTTGATAAGAACTGGACAGAAGCTGAAAAAAAGCTGGACGATTTGCTTACCGGGTACCCCCAGAGCAATTATTATTCTCAGGCGCTTTTTTATCGTGGCAAATGTCTGGCAGAACAAAAGGGCAGGGAAAGGGAAGCCCTTAAATCCTTTGAGGCTTTTCTTCAGAGAACAGATCGTCCCCAGAGCCTGGTAGAAGAAGCAGAAATCTCCATGATTGACCTGGCTTTCAGCCTCTATAATGGTGGCCAGAAGGAATATGGGGAGGTGCTGGTAGAAAAACTCTCCAGCCCTTCTAAAGTTATCCGTTATTATGCTGCCATGAAAATGAGTTATCTTCGTGATAAGAATCTGGGGGCTAAAGCCCTGCCAGTGCTGAAAAAATTGATACAGACAGAGCCAGACCAGGAACTAGTGGACCGGGCTAAAATTGCTCTTCTGAGAATATCCCCTGAAGCTTTAAGAGATATTCCGGAAAAAACAGGAAAAGAAGAATTCCGTCTGGTTAAAATCAGGGTTTATGAAAAGGGGAAAAAGACGGCCAGCATTTCTATCAACCTGCCTCTGGCCCTGGCGGACCTGGCGATTCAGGCCATTCCGGAGGAGGAGAAAGCCAGGATAAGGGAAAAGGGATATGACTTGGACAGGATTATCTCAGACTTAGCCAAATCCAAAGAAAAACTGGTCCGGATTGAAGAAGATGGCAACATCATTGAAATCTGGATTGAATGAATAATAAGAAAACGAGGAGGAATATCATGAAAAAAATTATTTTGATCGCAGTTCTGGTAATGGTTGCTCTGATGCTAACCGCTGGGCCTACCTTTCCTGGAGACCGGGATGATTATCAAGTAATAAAAAAGGCGGTCCAGGATAGCTCTAAAGTTGAAGCAAACAAGGAAGTTAAATGGTTCAAGGTCCTGGTGGTGGACAATAAAACCGGAAAAGAAAAGGTTAAAGTAACCATGCCTATTGCCCTGGTTGAAATTTTTGCTCGCTGTGCAGAAAACAAGCAGGTCAAAATGGGTAATACCGGTTGCACCTTGAATCTGGAAGAACTGTTAGCTGAACTGAAAAAAGTTGGCCCCCTGGCCATTATTGAAATCAATGAAGAGGATGAGTCAGTAAAAGTTTGGCTGGAATGACCCCTTAAGTTTTGTTGATTGGCAGAGAGCAGGGCCTCAAAATGAGGCCCTTTTTTTATTCTTGGCCACCCTAAATTGTATTCCAGGCTTAACCCTCAAATAAGAGGCCGGCAGCCATTAGTTAATCAGGCTTGAAGCCCGGAGCTTTTTGGATTGACTGGGACAGAAATTTTCAGGCATAATATGAATCTCAAAGAAATCTTTATTTCCAAGGAGTAATAAGATGGCTAAATATCGTATCGCAATTTTGCCCGGCGATGGAATCGGCAAGGAAGTGGTGGAAGCGGCAATGATTGTCTTGAAAAAATTAAATCTGGAAGCAGAATATGTCTATGGAGACATTGGCTGGGAATTCTGGTGTAAAGAAGGTAATGCCCTTCCGGAGAGGACAATCAAGCTCTTAAAAGAAACAGATGCCTGTCTCTTTGGGGCCATCACTTCCAAACCAAAAGAGGATGCGGCCAGAGAACTGGCTCCTGAGCTTCGGGGAAAGGGATTGTCCTACGTCAGTCCCATTGTCAAACTGCGCCAGCTTTTTGACCTTTACATCAACCTCAGACCCTGTAAAGCTTACCCGGGAAACCCCCTGAATTACCGTGATAATATTGACCTGATAATTTTCAGGGAGAATACTGAGGGTAGTTATGCCGGAGTTGAATTCTATCCTTTGCCCGATCAAGTCAAAGAAGCCCTGATGCTCCATCCCAAAATGAAAGATTTTAAGGAAGTACCCGCTGACCAAATAGCCATCTCCACCAGGATAATGACTGCTAAGGGTTGCGAGCGGATTGTCAGAGCCGCTTTTGAATTTGCCAGAAAATACCAGAGGAAATCAGTCACCCTGGTTGAAAAGCCCAATGTCCTCCGAGAAACGGGAGGATTGATGTTGAGGATAGCACGCCGGGTGGCCTCAGAATATCCAGAGGTTAAGTTTATTGAAGCCAATGTTGATGCCATGTGCATGTGGCTGGTTAAGAATCCTCAGGATTATGATATCCTGGTGGCCGAAAACCTTTTCGGCGACATAATCTCGGACCTGGCCGCTCAATTGGTGGGCGGATTGGGATTTGCCTGTGCCGGCAACATAGGTGATAAATACGCGGTCTTTGAACCCACGCATGGTTCAGCTCCCAAATATGCTGGGATGTATAAAGTCAATCCAATCGCCACCTTGCTGGCAGCCAAGATGATGCTGGACTGGCTGGGGGAGACCGGAAAAGCCACAGTTTTGGAGCAGGCCATTGCCGAGGTCATTAAGGAAGGTAAAGTCAGGACCTACGATATGGGGGGCTCGGCCAAAACCTTAGAAGTTGCGGAAGCCGTAGCGGCTAAATTGTGAGTAATTAACTAACTAATGCTAATCCTGGCGATTGACACCACTACCCGCTTTGGCTCTGTAGCTCTGGTTAAGTCTGGAAAGGCTGTGGCTGAGGTTAATTACGTTTCGCCCTCCTCTCATTCCCGTCAATTGTTCCGGGCTGTTGATGAAGTGCTGAGGATAGCGGCCACAAGAATTGAAGACCTGGAAGGTCTGGCGGTGGCTGCCGGGCCTGGTTCTTTTACCGGGATAAGGATTGGGTTAAGTCTGACCAAAGCTTTGGCCTTCGCTTCAGGTAAAAAGATAGCAGCAATCTCTGCTCTGGAAGCCCTGGCTCGTAAATTGCTTCTTCCTGGTTCTGAACTCATGGTGCCCATGATTGATGCCAGGAAAGGTGAAATTTTCGCCTGTCTCTTTTCTCTTACCGCTTCTGGACTGGAAGAACTGGTCCCCGCCGGGGCTTACGACCCAAGAACTTTCCTGAATCTTATTCCTCCGGCCAGGCCTATCAGTTTAATAGGAACGGGGTGTGAACTTTATCGCGATTTGATTATAGAAAAGCTCGGGTCATGGGCTAATTTTCCGGGAAGAACTTATCATATCGCAGCTGAAGTGGGTCAGTTAGGAGAGAAGCTGCTGGAAAAGGGGTTGGGGCTTAACCCGGAAGAAATTCAGCCCATCTACTACCGGAAATCTCAGGCTGAGGAGAAAAAAACTGGTCAGACAGAATGAATCTCCTGTTCTTATCAGGAGAATGAGGGAAGAGGACCTGTCTGAGGTTCTGACAATTGAACAGCTTTGTTTTTCCAATCCCTGGAGTAAAGAGACTTTTCAGGGAGAAATCCAGAATAAAGCCATCTCCTATCCTCTAGTGCTCATTCACCGAGAAAAGAAAAAAGTCATCGGCTATATAATCTTCTGGCAGATAGGAGATGAGGCTCAGATCAATAATGTGGCTATTCATCCTGAATATCAAGGACAGGGTTTTGGTGAACTGGCTCTGCGCTCTGTCCTGGAAAGGTTGAAAGAAAACCGGGTTCATTTTGTTTCGCTGGAAGTAAGGGCAAGTAATCAGCCAGCCTTGAGTCTTTATAAGAAGCTGGGTTTTACTATTCTGGGGATAAGGAAAGATTATTACACCAGACCGCTGGAAGATGCCTATGTCATGGGCTTGAGTTTGGATTAATTTCTCAGTAGTTAACCCTGATCAGACATAAACCTTTAGCTGGGGCGGTGGGGCTGGAGAGAGTTCTTTTTTTCTCCCGAAAGAGGACCTCAATATCTTCAGGCTTCAGGCGACCTCTGCCCACCATGAGCAGAGTGCCAACGATGGTTCTCACCATATAACGGAGAAAGCCGTTAGCTTCAATGGTATAGATTAATTCATCATCGGAATTCTCCAGCCTGGAGAGAATCACTCTTCTCACTGGATTCTGATAGCAACTGGAAGAAAAGGCTGAGAAGTCGTCTTCTCTTTCAAAAAGAGAAGCAGCCTGTTTCATGGCCTGAAGGTCTAATTGATATGGATAATGAAGAACGTAACGGAAATCAAAAGGACTGATGATAGGAGAAATCTTAATGCGGTAGCGGTAGACTTTAGACTTCGCCCATTTTCTGGAATGAAAATTCAGGGGAACTCTTTCTACTGCCAGGATGCGGATATCATGGGGCAACATGGCGTTTAAGGCTCTAAGAAGTTCTGAATTAGTCAGGCGGCAATTGGAATGGAAGTTTGCCACCTGACCGAGAGCATGGACTCCGGCATCGGTCCGGCCAGCAGCCTGGAGGTTGATTTTTTCTCCCAGAATTCTTTGAAGCGACTTTTCAATTTCCCCCTGAATGGTTTTTCGCCCGAGCTGTCTCTGCCAGCCATGGTAATCAGTTCCGTCATAGGAAATCAGGAGCCGGATGTTTTCCAGTCGGGGTAGATTAAGAAGGGAGTCTCCCTGGGGCTCTTTTTCAGGCTCCTGTTGATAATCCTTTATTTCCGGATTTTCTGGATTCATGGCCAGTCTCAGTCAATATCGGACAAGGCTAAGGCCACTGCTTCCTCAGGAGTCAAAGCGGGAATGATTCCCCTGATCTCCCAGGTTCTCAGACCGATGACCTTCCGGGCAAAAATTCTGGCGAAAGCAATCTCGCTCAAAGTTCCGTATTCTCCATCTATGGCTATCACTGCCTGGGCATTTAAGACCACCATTGAATTCCGGTTATAGCCGATCCCTGTAGCTATAGGAATATCAATGTATTTATTTGCTTCTTCTGGATCTCTCCCGGGGAGAATTCCTAGGCTTATCCCGCCCGATTCCCGATGACCCCGGGCCGCTTCTTCCATCACCCCACCTAGGCCTCCACAGACCAGGATGGCTCCTTTCTCTGCCAGCAGCTGGCCAACCCGGTAAGCCATCTTAAGGGATTCCTGGTCGGGATTATTTCCCCCGATAACTGCTACTCTGGGTTTAGATCTAAGTTCCCTGGTCATCAATTTATGCTCCTTTCCTGGTTGATCTTGTCTTCGGCTTCAAAAATAACACAGGCTTTGGGTCTTTTCAATTTGACCTGAATTTTTTCAACGAATCTTATCTTGGGTTGACTAAACTTATAGGCTATGGTAACTATTTAGCTCGTGGGGAGATAGGAATTTATGGCCTATGTTAATTATGTAACCAAGAACATAGCGATCAAGATCGTCTACTATGGACCCGGACTGAGCGGTAAGACTACCAACTTGAGATACATCTATTTCAAGCTGGAACCTGCTTATCGGGGAGAACTGGTCTGCTTGGAAACTGAGACCGAAAGGACTTTTTTCTTTGACCTCCTCCCGATCAAAGCCGGCTTGATAAAAGATTTTAAGGTTCATTTTCAGCTTTTGACTGTTCCGGGTCAGGTCTTCTATGAAGCTTCCAGAAAAAGCGTGCTCAAAGGAGCTGACGGCATTGTCTTTGTGGCCGATTCTCAGCTTCCCCTGCTTGATGCTAACCTGGAAAGTTTTGATGGCCTCAGAAAGAATTGTCTGGCCCAGAACATTGACCTCAATCAGATTCCCCTGGTTTTTCAATACAACAAGAGGGATCTGCCCAACCTGATTCCAGTGGAGACTTTTAACCGGCTCTTAAACCACCGCAGCCTGCCTTATGTTGAGGCTGAAGCCATAAACGGTCGGGGAGTTCTGGAGACGCTTAAAGAAATAGCCCGGCTGACAGTGCCGGTCGTCAGAGAGAAAGTTCTGGGGGAAAAGCTGCCCGAAGCCAAAAAACCCCCGGCCGAAAAGGTTCAGCCGGCGGAACTGATTACCTCTCCCGCTGACATTAAACCAGCCAAAGAACCAGCATCCCGCAGAAAGGCAGAGAAAAAACCGGCTGAGGTCAAAATAGATTTTGTCAAGCCTGGAGATGAAACGCCTTTCCCCACGGCCAAAATAAAAGTCCAATCCATTGAAGACATAGAACAGGAAATAGAACGCCTTTCTAAAGAATTTGGCCTGACCACGAAGAAATGAATCCCTGAGAATTTTCAGGCCTGTCCAGCGTCCTTTCTTTCACCGCGATGCTGATCAGAATACTCAGTGCCTCTTTGCAGGGCATAGACGCCTATGTGGTGGAAGTAGAAGTGGATATTTCGCCTGGGCTGCCAGCTTTTGTCATCGTCGGTTTGCCTGATGCTGCGGTTAAGGAGAGCAAGGAAAGGGTCAGAGCCGCCCTTCGCAACTGTGGTTATGATTTTCCGGCAAAAAAAATTATCATCAATCTGGCTCCCGCCAGCCGGAAGAAAGAAGGTTCAGCTTTTGACTTACCCATTGCTCTGGGCCTTCTGGCTTATCTGGGTATGGTGCCTTCCGAAAAACTAACCAGACATGTGTTCGTGGGAGAGCTTACTCTGGAAGGCAGTCTGAAAGCTGTTCGGGGAGGACTTCCTTTTTCTCTTCTGGTTAGCAAGAAGAGACTTCAGGGCCTGGTCTTACCCAAGAGAAATGAGCGAGAGGCCTGCCTGGTTCAGAACAGCCCGGTTTATGGCCTTAACCACATAACAGAAGTAGTAAGGTTCTTGAACGGAACGGAAGAGATAAAGCCTTCCTGTTTTTCTCTGGAAGAGCTTCTGGAAGAAGCAAAGAACGACCTGGACTTTTCTGAAGTTCGGGGGCAACAACAAGCAAAAAGAGCCCTGGAAGTAGCAGCCGCCGGCGGACATAACCTGCTGATGATTGGTCCTCCCGGGTCTGGGAAAACCATGCTAGCCAGACGATTGCCGAGCATTCTGCCTGAAATGTCCTTTGAAGAGATTATTGAAGTAACTCAGATTTACAGTGCGGCCGGGTTACTGGGAGAAAGAGCAGCCATCAGTCAGCGCCCGTTTCGTTCGCCTCATCACACGATCACCGATACCGGGCTGATAGGAGGCGGGAATTATCCCAGACCCGGAGAGGTCAGCCTGGCCCACCGGGGAGTCCTTTTTATGGATGAGTTCCCCGAGTTCAGCCGGCAAGCACTGGAGAGTCTGCGTCAGCCTCTGGAGGATGGGCAGGTAACCATCTCCCGGGTAGCCGGCAGCCTGACCTATCCCTGCGCTTTCATGCTGGTAGCTGCGATGAATCCCTGTGCCGATGTCTTTCTGGGTTCTTCGGTTGAGGTAAATTGCACTGAGCCTGAAAGAAAAAGATATTATTCCCGGCTGTCAAAACCTCTTCTGGACAGGATAGACATTCAGATTGAAGTGCCTTCGGTCAAATACCAGGATATCATCTCCCGACCTGCTGGCGAGCCTTCAGCACTGATAAGAAAGCGAGTTACTGCTGCCAGAAAAGTGCAGTGGGAAAGATTCAAGAACAGAAAAATATTTTCTAATGCCCAGATGACCTCACGCGACCTAAGACAATTTTGTTCTTTAGAACCGGAGGCCAGGGGGCTGATGGAAACTGCCCTGAAGCGTTTTAGGTTTAGCGCCCGGGCCTACGACCGGATTCTTAAGGTGGCCAGAACTATTTCTGACCTAAACGGGGAAGAGAGAATTTCGGCAGCGTCTGTGGCCGAAGCCATTCAATACCGGAGCTTAGACCGATTATAGGCTGACCAAGAAAATCTTTGCTCAAATCCCCGCTGATTGATAAAATCTGGTAGAATCTGGAAAGGATTAGCCTATGGAAAAAAGTTCTCTTTCGGTTTCGGGGTCTGAAAGACGGTTGCCGAGAGTTTTGAGCCAGCTGGATGTGGTTTCCATAGTCATCGGTGGAGTCATCGGCTCAGGGATTTTCTTGGTGCCAGCGAAGATCGCCCTGGAAGTTAAATCGCCTCTGCTGATGTTACTGGTCTGGGTAGTGGGCGGTTTCTTGAGCTTCCTCGGGGCTCTGGCTTTTGCCGAACTGGGTGCAGCCATGCCGGAAGCTGGGGGCATGTATATTTATCTCCGCGAAGCTTACGGCCCGTTGTTATCGTTCCTTTTTGGTTGGACCCTTTTTCTGGTGATTGACTCTGGAGCCATTGCCACTCTGGCTGTGGCTTTTTCGGCTAATTATCTACCTTATTTTTTCAAGATATCTGCGCTAACCTCCAAGGTGATTGCAGTAATATTTGTTCTTTTTCTGGCCGCGGTTAATTATATCGGAGTCCGCTGGGGAGCAAATCTACAGAACTTATTGACTTTAATAAAAACAGTGGCGATCGTCGGCATCTGCGCCATTATTTTTATTTTCGGCAAGGGCCATCCCGACAATTTCCTGAATCCTCAGCCTGGGAAATTTTCACTTAATTTACTCAGCGCCTTCGGGGTGGCGCTGGTGGCAACTTTCTGGGCTTATAAAGGCTGGGAATCAGCAACCTACAGTGCCGGTGAAGTTAAGAGGCCGGAAAGAAATATGCCCCTGGGAATACTGATCGGGCTGGCTTCGGTTATCGGCCTTTACTTGCTGGCCAATCTGGCCTATCTCTATGTTCTGCCGGCTTCGCTCATTGCCCAGACACCGCGGGTGGCAGCTGAAGCCATGAAGGTAGCAGTGGGGCCAGCTGGAGCTTCAATCATTTCCTTTGTCATCTTGTTTTCTATAATGGGTGCGGCCAACCAGAATTTATTATGTTCCCCCCGAGTTTATTTTGCCATGTCCCGGGATGGACTGTTTTTTCAGGGAATCGCCAGAATCCATCCCCGCTTTCTGACTCCCCATGTTTCTATCATAGCTATAAGTCTGTGGAGTATCGTTCTCAGTCTGTCAGGAACTTTTGAACAGCTTTTTGCCTATGTGGTTTTTGGACAGTGGTTATTTTTTGGTTTGACGGTGGCCGCGGTTTTTGTCCTGCGGAAAAAAAGGCCCGACCTTCCCCGGCCCTACAAGACCTGGGGTTATCCGCTGACTCCGGCTATTTTTATCCTGGCCGCCTTCTTGATTTCTTTGAATTCCTTGCTCACTGATTTCCGGCACTCGCGCTGGGGTCTGGCCATAATTCTGCTGGGAATTCCGGCCTATTTTTACTGGAAGAATAAGAAGAGAATCTAAGCCCGGCATTCTTTTCTCGGCTATGAAAAAAGTACTTCTGATTCAACCACCGATTCAGGATTTCTACACCACTTCTGTCCGACTCTATCCACTGGGGCTTCTCTATGCTGCCAGGGTCCTGGAACTTAATGGATTTCGGGTGGAAGTACTGGATAGCCTCAGTCCCTTAAGAAAAAAGGAAATCCCCCTGCCCGAAAAATTCTCTTTTCTTAAGCCCTATCTCGGACAACCTAATTTTTTCAAATGTTATCAACATTTTGGCTGGCCGCCAGAAAAAATTGCAGCCCGGGCGGCCGAACTGGCTCCGGACTTGATAGGAATCAACAGCTCTTTTGCCGCCTATTTCAGTACGGTTGTGGAATTGGTTAAGAAGATCAGCGGAAAGCACCGTATTCCGATAATAATAGGAGGGAATCAGGCAACCTGCTGCCCTGAAGAAATAAAAACCAGGGTCCCGGAGGTGGAAGCAGTCATTGCTGGCCAGGCTGAAGACAATCTGTCAGAGTTTCTCAGGGATAAGTTCGGCCAAGAAGCCGAGCCCCTTGACTGGAAAAATATCCAGCCGGCCCATCATTTATTGAAGCCCGAAGCCTACCGTATCGGAAAGAAAAATTATATTTCACTTCAGGCCAGCCGAGGCTGTCCCCAGAACTGCTCTTTCTGCAATGTCCATTTAGTTTTCGGGCGGGTAGTCTCTTACAGAGAAATTTCCGCAGTCCTAAGAGAGATGCGCTGGAATTACCTGAAGCGAGAGGTCAGGATTTTTAATTTTGAGGATGATAACCTGTCTTATGACCGCGACTGGTTTTCAGAATTCTTGCAGGCTGTGGCTGTCGACCGAACTCTCCAGGGAATAGAGTTAACTTTTATGAACGGACTGAGCTATGAGAACCTGGACGGTGAACTTCTGAGATTGATGAAACAGGCCGGGGTCAGGAAGCTGGACCTCTCCTGGGTTTCTGGCAATCCGTTTATCAGAAAAAAATATCACCGGCCCCAGAAAAAAGATGAAAATGAATTTTTTAGCTTATTGAAAGAAGCTAAAAGCTTGGATTTCTTTGTTACCGTTTATCTTATTCTCGGGCTTCCAGGTCAGACCAAAGAAGAAATCATTGAAGTGACTGAAAAACTTCTGGAAATGAAGGTTCTGGTGGGCCCCTCAGTTTTTTACCTGACCCCGGGCAGCCAGCTTCATTCTGACCTGGAAATTCCGGCCGAAGTCCGAGACGATTGGGATAATTACCGGTCCCTGGCTTTTGCCGTAGAAACAGAAGGATTAAAAAGGCGGGATTTAATAGAACTATTTATTTATATCAGAAGACGCAATCTGGAAAATAGAATTTGATTTCTCAGAACTTCAATTCTTTTATTTTTTCCTGCCCGGTTTGACCTTCTTTTTTCGGGAGATATTTTTTTTCTGGAACCTGGCCACCGCGGTATAATTAGGTCCAACCAGCTGAGAAATCCTGGCTTCTCCCACCGGGGAAAGAAGCTGATAAGCATCCATCGTCTTCAGCCGGTCTGTTTTGAATTTGCAACACCCAGGGCAAGAAATAATCTTGCTTTTTGGCTTGACTACTCACCGTGATTTTTGACCTGATAAAATGGTCAGAACTACGATTTGGGAAATTAGGACTCAGTCTTATTTCAAAGGTTCATTTCATCGCAATGTTAATATATGAAAAATTATTCATATATCAACCGAAACGAGGAAAAGATTAAATTATTAAAAGCGAAATAAAAATTGAAAATTTTGATAACCTGAATTCAATTATAAGGTGAGAGGCCTTAGCTCTTTACCCGGCCGTCTTCAACTACCAACCGTCCGCTTTTGATAACAAATTTCACAGGATTACGGCCAAGTTCATAGGCCAGGGAAAGATAAGAAGGAAGGTCGCAGAGAATTAGGTCAAAGTCTTTGCCAATTTCCAGCGAACCGCAACGGTAGTGCCGGTCAAGGGCAAAGGCAGCATTTATGGTGCAGGCATTGATAGCTTCTTCTACCGTCATCCTGAGAGTAAAAACTCCGAGCTGGAGTACCAAGAGCATAGAAATAAGGTGAGAACTTCCGGGATTGTAATCTGAAGCCAGGGCCACAATGGCTCTTTTGTCCAGCAATTCTCTGGCTGGAGCTTTTTTGTCCAGCATCAGGAAAAAGGAGACTCCGGGGAGCAACACTGCCGCTGTCTGACTTCGGCTGAGTTTATCAATTCCCTCGGGGGTAATATTGATCAGATGCTCAGCCGACCTGGCTCCCAGTTCTACGGCCAGCTCGGTGCCGCCTATCGGGACGAACTCATCAGAATGGATTTTAAGCTTAAAACCCAGGTTCAGAGCAGCTTCTGCTAGTTCCCGAGTTTCCTGCAGATTGAAGACCGTGGGTTCGCAAAAGATATCAAAAAATTCAGCCAGCCGCCGGTTTATCACTTCTGGCATAATTTTACTTTTTAACAATTCTATATAAACCCGACGTTCTGTTTTGTATTCCGGCGCGATTTCATGAGCGCCCATGAAGGTAGAAACCAGAGTTACCGGTTGCAGACTTTTTAATTCTTGCAAAACCTCCAATTGTTTTATTTCATCTTGAAAATTAAGACCATAACCGCTCTTGGCTTCCACGGTGGTCGTCCCGTTAAGCAGCATGATTTTAAGTCTTTTAAGACACAGTTCTTTTAATTCCTCCCGGCTGATAGCTCTGGTGGCTTTGACCGTGGTCTGGATACCCAGTCCCATCTCTGCTAATTGCTGATAACTATAACCTTGAATACGCAGCGAAAATTCTTTCTCCCGGTTTCCAGCAAAGGGCAGGTGAGTGTGGCAATCAACCAGGCCTGGCAGTCCGATCAATCCTGAACCGTCTAAGACGCAGGCGTTTTCAGTGAGTTTAACTTTCTCTCTGAATTCTGCTTCCTGACCGATAAAGACTATTTTGCCCTGATGACCGGCAATCCAGGCTTTTTCCCGCAACCCCACCTCTTTCATAGCCTCCCCGGTTTTGGGTGCAGGGCCGGCGCAGGTCAGAAGCTGGTCCAGGCCAGCCACCACTAAATCAGCGGAGATCATTCGGCGTTTTCCTCATAGAACTCTGCCTGGCTTTTCTGATAAAGGTCGGGGTGTTGAGAGCATTAAAGTCAATTTCCATCGGCGCTGGTTCGGTCATAACTGCTGCCCCGGTCCCTCCTTTCGGTTCAAAGAGATAAGGTGGGGTGTCTCCGTTGACCATGACGGCCGTGGAGGTCTGGGTGCTGCTGGTCGGTCTTCTGATTATTTCGGTGGTCGTTTTTTTAGTTTGCTTTCTATCAAATCCGGTAGCGATAACAGTTACTTTAATTGTCTCGTGAGTATTTTCATCTATGACGGTGCCGAAGATGATGTTGGCTTCTGGGTCGGCCAGACTGGTGATGAGCTCGGAAGCTTTGGTCACTTCATGCAGGGTCATATCTTTTCCGCCGGTGATGTTAATCAGCACCCCCCGGGCGCCTTCAATTGAAGTGTCTATCAACAAAGGACTGCTGATGGCTTTCTGAGCTGCTTCCACGGCCCGATTTTCGCCGGAAGCAATGCCCGTCCCCATAAAAGCCATTCCCATGCCCTTCATGATGGATTTGACATCGGCAAAATCAAGGTTAATCAATCCCGGTCTGGTTATCAGGTCCGAGATACCCTGAGCGGCCTGGCGGAGAACATCGTCGGCCAACTTAAAAGCCTCTGGAATGGTGGTGTTGAGATTGACTGTGTCTATGAGCCTCTGATTGGGAATGGCTATAACCGTGTCCACGACTGATTTCAGTTCCTGGAGTCCTTCCTCCGCCTTTTTAGCTCTGACCCGACCTTCAAAGGTAAAGGGCAGGGTTACTATGGCAATGACCAGAATTCCCATACCGGTCGCCAGGTTAGCGATGACCGGAGCGGCTCCGGTTCCTGTTCCACCACCGAGTCCGGCGGTGAGGAAAACCATGTCTGCCCCTTCTAAAATCTCAGCCAGCCGTTCAGTGTCTTCCTCAGCAGCCTGGCGGCCAATCTCCGGATTGCCGCCTGAGCCCAAGCCCTTGGTCAGCTTGCCCCCGATTTGTATTCTTAAATCAGCCCGATTGTTATTCAAGGCTTGCTTGTCGGTGTTTATGGCGATGAATTCCACCCCTTCTATCCCGGTTTCAATCATCCGGTTGACCGCATTGCCACCGCCTCCTCCTATTCCGATTACCTTGATTTTTGCTCCAGGATTCTCTTCAGCCAAATGGAACTTAATCTTGCTGCCAAAGTCATCGCCCATTTTGACCTCCTTATTCGTTGAACCAGTCTTTAATCCTGGTCCAGAAGTTTTTCTTTTTATCCTTAATAAACCCCTTTTCCAGGGTCTGGTTGTATCCATACAGGATGAGCCCGACAGCCGTGGCGTAATCGGGTGTGCTGACCCGGTCAATCAGACCGCCGACATAATTTGGGTCACCCCGTCTGACCGGCAAGTCAAAGATCTCTTCCGCTACTTCTTCCAAACCATCCAGCAGGGCCGTGCCGCCGGTCAGGACCAGTCCGGAATTCAATGATTTTTCATAACCCATTCTTTTGATATCAGCATCCACTAGGCGAAAGATTTCTTCAGCTCTGGGCTGAATGATATCAGCCAATATCTGCCTGGATAGCACCCGGGATTTTCGGCCTTTGCCCACAGTCGGGACTTCAATGGTCTCCTGTTCTTCAGCCACCGGCAGAGCTACACAGCCATATTTTTTCTTGATTTTTTCCGCATCGGGAATGGGTGTTCTTAATCCCACGGCGATATCGTTGGTAAAGTTGTCCCCACCCAGGGGAATAGTTGAGGTATACCAGAGAGCTCCTCTTTCAAAGACGGCCACCTCGGTAGTTCCAGCCCCGATATCAATCAACCCTACTCCAAGTTCTCTTTCGTCATGGGTCAGTACGGAATGACTGGTCGCAATCTGATTTAAGACTATTTCCTGGATGCCGATTCCGGATCTTTCCAGACAGTTTTTTAAGTTCTGGAGAGAGGTAATAGCTGAGGTGACAATGTGAACGTTGACTTCCAGCTTGATTCCGCTCATGCCCAGCGGGTCTTTGATTCCGTCTTGTTCATCCACGATAAATTCTTGAGGGATGATGTGGATGATTTCCCGGTCAGGAGGAATGGACAGTGCTCGGGCCTGGTCAATAACGCGTCGGATATCTTCACGGGAAATTTCCCGATTTTTCCCTGAGACCGCCACCACCCCCCGGCTGTTAAAGCTCTTGATATGAGAGCCTGAAATCCCGACGTAAGCTGAATCTATTTCCACTCCAGCCATCAGCTCAGCTTCTTCCTGGGCTCTTTTTATGGCCGAGATGGTCAGGTCTAAGTTGACCACCACCCCTTTTCTTATTCCTCTGGATTCGGCCACTCCGATTCCGATGATTTCTACCTTCTGTTCCTCGGTAACTTCTCCGATAATGGCCACGGTCTTTTTAGTCCCGATGTCCAGACCAACCAGATAATTGTTTCTGGCCATTAACTCACCTCCTTTTTCCCGACCGGAGATTGATTTCCTGATGAAACAGCCTGCTTGATATAGACTCGTCCCTCAATCCTGAGATCCACGTATTCAAGCTGACCAAAGAGTTGAGCCCAGGAAGTCCTGTGGCTCAAATAATAATTCAGCCTTTCGGCGAAATGAACTTCATCCAGGATGATCCTGGTCGGGTCGTCAGCTAAATATACTTCCATCAAGCCATCAGCCTTGAATAGAAATTTCTGAATCATAGCTCTGGTTTCGGGCTGAAGATTAGAAAGAACTTCACAGACCAGACGGACTTTTTGATCGTAATTCTGTTGGAAAGCGTTATCATCTTCCAGTATAGGGAATTGACCGGCGGGCAATTCTGAGAAGTTCTCTATGACCTGCCCCTCTTCGTCAACCAGATAGTAATTTCCCCGGTGAACAATAACCCGGGGAACCCTGGCCAGGACTTCGGCCTTTATCGTTGAGGGCAGGATCTTTTCCAGCCTGACATCTTTGACTCCCCGCAAGCTGGATAATTTATATCGCAGATAGTTGAGGTCGCAGATCAGGATATTGCCCAGATTCTGATTTTGAAGGTAGCTTTCTATTCTCTGTTTGAGTTCTGGACTGGAAGAGATGACCTCCACGTTTTTGATCCTCAGCTGGTCGCAGGTGATAAGGTAATAATAGAGTTCAGCTATAGCCACAAAGAAAGAAATCAGAATGAAAAATAGGATTACCAGATGTTTAATTCTTAGAGTTTTTTTACCGGCTCTGCTCCTCAGCTTCAGGTTTTTTGCGGAGCGGTGGAATACCCGTGTTTCCAGCGGGAAGGCATTGATTAATTGCCGGTTGACGGCAAACCTGTCTTCTACAGCCATTTCAGTGCCCTCCTTCCAGCAATTTAACAATCTCCGGGATAACTCGGCTGATGTTGCCCGCGCCCAGAACCAACAGCATGTCTCCTGGCTCCAGAACAGAAATCAGCCTGGAGGGTAGGTTGCTCAGAGTCGGTTCAAACTGGACATTCTTATGGCCAAACCTCTGAATTTCTTCATAGAGAATCTGACCGTTAACTCCAGGGATTGGGTTTTCGCCGGCCGGGTAAATCTCGGTTATGATTAGAACGTCGGCCTGGTTGAAGGAAGTAGCAAACTCGGACATCAGCCGGGCCAGGCGGGTATATCTATGAGGTTGGAAGGCCACGACCAGGCGTCTGTCCCAGCCATTCTTGGCTGCTTCCAGGGTGGCTTTAATCTCCGTGGGATGATGGGCATAATCTTCTATAATCATTATGTCTTTTATGTTTGCTTTCAACTCAAACCTCCGGCCGGTGCCGGTATATTCTTCCAGAGCCTTTAATATGGTTCTGGCGGGAATCTCAAGATCCAGAGCCACGGCCGTGGCGGCCATGGCATTCAAGATGTTATGTTTTCCCGGCACGTTCAACCTCAGTCGTCCCAGCTTTTGACCAAAGGCATAGATGGTTGACAGGCTGGAAAATTCTTCAAAAACAAAGTCTTTGGCTTGGAGATCTGCCTGGGAGGAAAAACCGTAGGTTATTATTTTTCTCTCAATCTGCGGGATGATACTCTGTAAATTGGCGTCATCAAGACAGAGGATAACCGGGCAATAAAAAGGCACTTTGTTGGCAAAATTGACAAAAGTCTTCTTCAATTCCTCCATGGTTCCGTAATGGTCAAGATGCTCTTCATCAATGTTGGTCAGGACAGCAATAAAAGGCGAGAGATAAAGGAAGGAACGATCGCTTTCGTCAGCTTCAGCCACGATGAAATCTCCCTCACCCAGCTTAGCGTTGGCTCCGATGGTGTTCAGCCGGCCGCCGACGATGATGGTCGGGTCATAACCGGCGGCTTCCAGAACCTGGGCGGTCATGGAGGTGGTGGTAGTTTTGCCGTGGGCTCCGGCCACAGCTATCCCGTATTTCATCCTCATCAGTTCAGCCAGCATTTCAGCTCTGGGAATAACTGGTATCTTTAGGGACTTGGCCTGGATGACCTCAACGTTATCTTCCCTGACCGCTGAGGAGATTACTACTACATCAGCTCCTCTAACCTGGTCTGCTGAATGTCCAAGATAAACGCGGGCTCCGAGCCGGGCCAATCTGGCTGTAGCTTCATTCTCTTGAAGGTCAGAACCCGAGACTCGGTAGCCTAAGTTCAATAGGACTTCAGCAATCCCACACATACCGGTGCCACCGATTCCAACCATGTGGATGTGGTTCAATTTGCGATAACCTTTTTTGACCACTAAGACCTCCCTGCAGTTTGGTTCATTTTCTCCAGACACAGGCCGGCAATTCTTTCAGCCACATTTTCCTTCCTGAGTTTTTTCAGGTTTTCTTCCATCAAGTCCAGGGCTTGTTGATTAAATAAATAATGCTTTATTTTTTCGGAAAAAGCTTTGGGGCTGAATTCTTCTTCCAGGATTACTTCTGCCCCGCCGACTTTCTCCAGCTCCCGGGCATTATATTCCTGATGATTATCTGCAGCTTTGGCAAAGGGCACCAGAATAGCTGGTTTAGCGGCGGCAATCAGCTCAGCACAAGTGGTAGCTCCAGCGCGACAGATTATCAGGTCCGCCTGAGCGAAATAATCGGGCATCGGAGAAAAATAGGAGTCTATTGTGGCTTGAACAAATCCAGCTTTCTGGTAAGCTTCTTTTACTCGTCCCAAGTCCTTTTCTCCGGTCTGGTGATAAATTTTCAAATAATCTTTTATTTCATTCAGATAGGGCAGACTGGCTATCAGCTGGTCATTCAGGAACCTGGAACCCTGGCTTCCGCCGAATATCAGCAAAGTCAAGATCTTTTCTCGCTGCTTCTTGGGCACCCGATAAAATTCTGGCCGGACGGGGTTGCCCAGCAGAACAGCTTTAGGGCCGAAATAAGAAATGGAGCTTTCAAAAGCCACCAGAACCTGGTCAACCCAGCGACTGAGCTTGCGGTTGGTATAGCCGGGTAGAGCATTTTGCTCCAGGATGATGGTTGGTTTGCCCAGCAGGGCGGCCAGAAGGACTATCGGACCAGAACTAAAACCCCCAACTCCGATGACCAGAGCCGGTCTGAATTTTAAGAGAATGAAAAATGATTTTATGAAAGCTAAAGGCAAAAGAATCAGGCCCCGAGCTTTCTTCCAGCCGCGGCCTTTTAGTCCTTCAACAGGCAGCGTCAGGAAATGACTGACCTGACCGGACATAATCTTTTTTTCCACGGCTCTGGAACTGCCGACATAGACCAGCCGGAGGTCAGGCTGGAGCTGACGCAGGGTCTGTCCTAAGACCAGAGCAGGGTAGAGGTGCCCGCCGGTTCCGCCGCCGCTTACAATCACTGTCCTGACTTTCATGGCAACGTGCTGACCCCCAATTTTCTCTGGGAAATATTAAGAAGAATACCGACCGCAATCAGATTGCAGACCAGAGCTGAACGGCCGAAAGAAATAAAGGGCAATGGAATTCCAGTAGCCGGCCCCAGCCCCAGAACTACACTGATATTCAGAAGGGCTTGAAAGGCTATGCTCAGGGTCAGTCCATAGGCTATCAGCCGGTAGTTGGAGTCGGAAGCGCGGTCAGCTATCTTGAGACCGCGGAATAGGAACATCAAAAATAGAATCACCGTGGCCATTGTGCCGAGCAGTCCTATTTCTTCGCCAATGATGGCGAAAATAAAATCGGTGTGAGCACAGGGCAAAAAGTACAGCTTCTGGGTTGAAGCTCCGATGCTGACTCCAAACAACCCGCCCGCCCCTACGGCCAGCTTGGATTGCCTGACCTGAAAAGCTTTGCCCAGCGGATCCTGTTCTGGACTGAGGAAACCCTGGACCCGATTAAGACGATAATCAGCAGTGAAGAGGAAAATGATAAAAATCAGAAGAGCAACCAACCCGGGCACCACAAAATATTTAAGTTTAACCCCACCCAGATAGAGCATTAATGCTGAGGTCAAAAAGACGAATAAGGCTGTGCTGTAATCTGGTTCCAGGAGAATAGCCAGGACGAAGGAGATTACCACTCCAACCGGGATAATCAGGGTTTTCCATTGATTGAGGCTGGCGGCTTTTCTGGAACTATAATTAGCCAAGAATAAAATCAGGACAATCTTGGCCAGTTCTGAAGGTTGAAATCTAAGTCCGAAAAATTGAATCCAGCGATGGGCGTTAGCTACGGGAGGCATGACCAGGCATAGAAGAAGCAGGACAAATGTTCCGGCCGTGGCCACATAAATCACTCGGGGAACGGTGAAAAAAGGGCTCTTAATGGAAGAGATAGCTATCAACAAGACCAGGCCAAAGATGGCTGCTATGATCTGATGGGTAAGAAAATAAAAACTCTGTCTATATTTTTCACCGGCCAGGATAGCCGTGGAGCTAAAAACCATGATGATGCCCAGAATTAACAGTAGTATGGTGTTGATCAGAAGAACTTTGTCAAAACCAAACCTCTTGAAAACTTCCATCAGCCCTTCTTCCTTCTGGCCAGCTTCCTGGCTAGATAATTTACTTCTTTTTTGAACAGCCGGCCCCTTTCTTCAAAATTCCTGAACATATCCCAGGAGGTGCAAGCTGGAGCCAGCAGGACTACATTGCCCGGTTTAGCGGCCTGGAAACCTTTTTCTACCAGTTCCCGGAAGGAACTGGTTTCTTCAATAGGGCAGACGCCCTCAATAGCTTTTTTTATTTTTTCTTTAGCTTCGCCGATTAATAAGACTTTTTTGACCTTGTTTCTTAATGCGCGACGCAGGGGGGAAAAATCTCCCCCCTTGTCGCGCCCCCCGAGGATGAGTACTATTGGACGGTCATAACTCTGCACAGCTTTAATGGTAGCAGCTACGGTGGTGGCTTTGGAATCGTTTACGAACAGGACTCGGTTTATGGTTCGCACTTCTTCCAGTCGGTGTTCTAACCCCCTGAAATTTCTGATGGTCTCTTTGATGACCGGAAGACGGGCTCCGGCCAGAGAAGAGGCAACGGTGGCCGCCATGATGTTTTCTAGGTTGTGAACCCCTCTCAATTTGACCTCTTGAGTTTTTATCACCGGAAGTTCTTCCTCAAGCTTCAACCAGAGCGTTGAGTCCTTGAGGTAGCAACCCCGGGGTACTGAATGCTTTCGGCTGAAAGCATAGAGTTCAATCTTTTTTTCTTTTCTCCACTGCCACAGAATTTGGTCATCGCGATTGATGATGGCCGCATCTGAAGGCAGTTGCTGTTCAAACAATTTCTTCTTGGCGCGGATGTAATTTTCATAGGTTTTGTGCCAGTCAAGATGGTTGGGTGAAATGTTAAGAAAGACCGAAATATCGGTCCTGAACTTTTCAGTAAATTCCAGCTGAAAACTTGATATTTCGGTGACTATGAAATGGTCGGTCCGACTCTTGTTGACGAAAGAAATAAGTGGTCTCCCGATATTTCCGGTAAGATGGACTTTCAACCCGCTGTTCTTGAGCATTTTATATATTAAAGTGGTGGTGGTGGATTTACCATTGGAGCCGGTGATTCCGATGATTTTTCCCGAGAGAAAGTGGTAGGCCAGCTCTATTTCGGAAATTACCTTGATTCCTTTCTCCCTGGCTTCCAGAATTTCTGGAAGAGGTGGCACACCGGGGCTGAGCACAATCAGGTCGGCTTCCAAGAAAAACTCCAGCCGGTGTTGGCCAAGCTTAAACTCCACTCCTCTTTTTCTGTACTCGTCTACCTTCTCTAACTGGTTTTCGGATTTCTTATCGTTTACTACCAGCTGGGCCACTTCCTTATCAAGAAGGAAATCGCAAAGAGCCTGACCGGTTCGGGCAAAGCCCACAACCACAACTTTCTTGTTCTTCAGTTCCATCTTTACCTCAACTTCAAAGTGGTCAAACTGAACAGAGCGAAGATGATGCCTATTATCCAGAAGCGGATGACGACTTTCTCTTCGGGCCAGCCGACGAGTTCAAAATGGTGGTGGAGTGGAGCCATCCGGAAAACTCTTTTGCCGCCGGTTAATTTAAAATAGGAGACCTGGAGCAAGACCGAGAGGGCTTCCAGGATGAAGACCCCGGCCACGGTAAATAAAAGAAATTCTTGCTTGATCAGGATGGCAATCAGTCCCAGGGTTCCGCCCAAGGAAAGGGCGCCCACATCACCCATAAAAATTTCTGCCGGATGGCAGTTAAACCAGAGAAAGCCCAGGCAGGCGCCCGACAGAGCCCCGACGAACACGGTCAGTTCAGCGGCCAGCGGAACCCTGAGGATGTTTAAGTATTGCGACCAGATGGCATGTCCGGCTACATAGGTCAAGGCTGTTAGAGCTACGGAAGCAATCAGGGTTAATCCGATGGCCAGACCGTCCAGGCCATCAGCCAGATTGACTGAATTGGAGGAGCCCACCAGGATGAATAAAATCCAGGGCAGATAGACCCAGCCAAGATAGGGAGTCCATTCTTTGAAAAAGGGAAAGGTAAGATGGAGGTCAAACTTGCCCTTTAATCCGATGAGCACCAAAACCAAGGCAATGGCAGCCGAAGCCAGGAATTGCCAGACCAGCTTTTGCTTCGCGGTCAGCCCCAGAGAGCGGCGGGTGCGGTACTTGATGAAGTCATCAGTAAAACCGATGGCTCCGAAGAAAAGCATTCCGGCAATGGCCAGCCAGATATAGATGTTTTCCAGATTGCCCCAGAGCAGGGTGGAGGTCAGAGTTGCTCCGATGATCATCAGACCACCCATGGAGGGGGTTCCTTTTTTGTTCAGATGAGTGGAGGGTCCCTCTTCTCTTATTTCCTGACCAATCTGATGCTTTCGGAGCAAGCGGATGAAAAGGGGAGTTATGATGAACATTATGAGGAGGGCGGTTATTCCTCCCAGGGCTGTCCGGACCGTTATATAGCGAAAGATATTGAAGAAGAAATAGTATTGCCGGAGTGGGACGAGCAACCAGTATAACACTTTAGACCTCCATTTCTTTTCTCAAGAAGGCAACGATTCTTTCCAGAGCCAGACCGCGAGAGCCTTTTATCAGGAGGAAGTCTCCTGGTTGAATGAAGTTTATCAGCCAGTCGTTGACTTCAGGGGCTTCAGAAAAGGAATAAATGTGAGCTGAGTTAAATCCATTTTCCACAGCTCCTTTGGCCAGAAATTTGGCACGTTGGCCAACGGTAACCAGAATGCTCCAGCCGTATTCGGGTATTTTCTTGCCGACCTCCCGGTGAAAATCTAATTCGCTTGGACCCAGCTCTAGCATATCGCCCAGGATGGCGATTTTTCTCCTGGCTGGAATCGGGCCAAGGCTTTGCAACACAGCCGCCAGAGCTACCGGGTTAGAATTATATGAATCATCATAAATTTTTATTCCATTCTTAAATTCCAGAAGCTGGCCGCGGTGTTCGCTCTGAGGTAAGTTGGATAGGGCTCCGCTTATTTCCTCAAGCTTCAAGCCAAAAGCCAAGGAAACGGCACAGGCTGCCAGCAGGTTGGAAACCAGAGCTTGATTCAGGAATGGCAGTCGGAGGTTTGCTTTTTGCCCGGCTAAGATAAGGTCAAAGCTAATCCCCTGGTAGCCATGGTGCTTGAGATTTTCGGCTCTGACCAGGCAATCCTGTCTTTGGCCGAAGAAAATTACCCGGCCTTTGGAATAATCGGAGGCAATTTCCCTTACCAGGGGGTCATCGCCATTCAGGACTGCCAGAGCTCCATTTCTGGCACCTTCCAGTATTTCTCTCTTGGCTTGAGCGATTTCTTCCAGACCGTTGAAAAATTCCAGATGAACCGGAGCAATCCCCGTGATCACGGCCACGTCGGGAGGGGCTATCTGAGTCAGTTTTTTGATCTCGCCGGGCCGACTCATGCCCATTTCCAGCACAGCTATCTGGTCGCAAGTATTCAGCGAGAGGATGGTGATCGGCACTCCTATTTGATTGTTGTAATTACCAGGGGATTTCAGCACCTTAAATTTCTCTGAAAGCAAACGGGCCGTAAATTCTTTGGTTGAGGTCTTACCAATGCTCCCGGTGATGCCCACCACTTTAAGTGAGGACTGACGGAGTATCTTCTCGGCCAGCTTGTGGAGAGCATCCAGGGTGTTGTCCACTAAGATTAATCCAAAATCTGGAGGTAGACCTGGCACTCTTTGGGAAACACAGGCAGCCGCAGCTCCTTTTTGGCAGGCGTCTCTGACAAACTCATGCCCATCGCGCTTGTCTTTAAGGGCGAAGAACAAGGCTCCGGGTGCGACATTCCTGGAATCAAAAGTGTAGGAAGAAACCAGAATTTCTGGGTTTCCCTGGAGCAGCTTCCCTTCTGTCAGCTGAGCTGCCTGAGCCAAGAACAATTCAGTCATCTATTTTTTCTCCAGATTGCTTGCTATTTCTTTAGCCGTTTCCAGGTCACTGAAGGGGATAATCTTGTCCTTGAAAACTTGATAACTTTCATGGCCTTTGCCAGCGATCACCACCCAATCGCCCTTTCTGGCCATGAGCAGTGCAGCTTCTATGGCTTTTCGGCGGTCCACAATTTTTTCATAATTGTGATGGCCGAGTTTATGAAATCCCTGTTCAATTTCGGCAATTATTTTTTCTGGGTCTTCAGAACGGGGATTGTCGGAAGTGATCACCGTCCAATCGGCCAGTCGGGCGGCTGCTTCACCCATGCGAGGTCTCTTCAGCCGATCTCTATCCCCGCCGCAGCCAAAAACCAGAATGACCTTTTTGGGATTCAAACTTCGGACGGCTTGCAGCAGGTTTTCTAAAGCCCCATCGGTATGAGCATAATCAACGATGATTTTAATCCCCAGATTGTTGGGCACATTCTCAAAACGTCCAGGGACCGATTTAAGGGCAGAGATGCCTTTGATGATTGATTCCACTGGAATGTTCCAGACCAAGGCAGCCGAGATGGCCGCCAGAAAATTATAGAGGTTATGTTTGCCGATCAGGGGTGAGGAAATAGTCAGTATTCCGCCTGGATAGGAAATGGTAGCCTTCATTTCGTTTTCCTCAACCTGGAAGTTCTCCGCTCGGACTACAGCCTCCGGTCTAAACCCAAAACTGATGGTCTTCATCGGCAATTCGGCTAGCAGTTTCTCTCCCCAGGGGTCATCAATGTTAACAATAGAGGCCTGGCGCTTATGGTTAAGGAAGAAAAGTTGTTTTTTGGCCTCAAAATAATTTTCCATCGTCTGATGGTAATCCAGATGCTCGCCACTAAGATTGGTAAAAATGGCGAGATCAAAGCCAATTCCCCAGACTCTTTTTAAGTCCAGGGAATGAGATGAAACTTCCATCAAGCAATGGCTGACTCCTTCCTCCACCATCTGCCTGAGAATTCTCTGGATGTCCGGAGCTTCGGGTGTGGTTCTTTCAGCAGATATTCTTTTCCCCGGCCAGCGGTAATCTACAGTTCCCACCACTCCTGGTTTTTGTCCGGCGGCTTTCAGTATTTCTTCCAGAATATAGGTAATCGTCGTCTTGCCTTTGGTCCCGGTCACTCCAAGAGTCTTGAGCTCAGAAGAAGGATGGCCATAAAAGGCAGCAGATATCAAGGCCAGGGCTTCTCGGGCTTCGCTCACCTGGGCCCAGGTGACGTCCAAACCGTTTGGCCTGGGACGTTCAGAAACTATGGCCACCGCTCCCCGGTGGAGAGCCTCTGGCAGAAAGTCATGGCCGTCGGTTTTTTGTCCTTTTAAGGCCGCAAAGAGGTTTCCAGGCTGAACCTTTCCAGAGAAGTAAGAGATGCCGGTAATTTCCAGGTCTGCTTCACCCGAAAAACTCAGCAGCTTAACTTCTCTTAAAAGTTCATTTAATTTCATCTCAGTCGTTAACTCCTGAGCTTTTCAAATCTTGTTTGGCGATGATCATCTTCTCTGGTAATTTTTGGGGCATTTGGTGGAGATAAAGAAGAACTTTACTGGCAATTTCTCTGAAGACAGGCGCGGCCACCTGCCCGCCATACTGCAACGGACCTTTTGGTTCGTCAATGACCACAATCATGGAAATTAGGGGATTATCAGCCGGGACAAAACCGACAAAAGAAGCAACGTGTTTAGAGAAAGAATAAGCTTTAAGCTCCGGGTCATATTTCTGGGCAGTACCGGTTTTACCGGCAATCTCGTAGCCGGAAATCATAGCTTCCCGTCCTGTTCCAATTTCCACCACTGGCTTAAAAACTCTGCTGGTTAACTGTTCAGCCGTCTCCGGACTGATTATTCTTAAAGACTCATGGGCGGGATTAAAACTGGCCCTGGCTATCGGTGAGACCGGCCGGGGCTGGTCTATAGTTATTGTGGGCTTGATCAGGTATCCTCCAGTGGCAAAAATGTTCATGGCCCTTAAGATCTGGATCGGGGTGGCAGCAATTTCATAACCAATAGCCACCCGCAAAGAAGATTTGCGCCATTTTTCAAGAGGATGGATAATACCAGACTCTTCTCCGGGCAGTTCTATTCCCGTTTTTTCGCCAAAGCGAAAGGCCTTAAACATCCGGTGGATGTTATTTTCGCCAACCAAGTCAGCGATTTTGATCGCTCCAACATTAGAAGAATAGATGAAAACTTCGGGAAAGCTGAGAACGCCCATCCGGACATGGTCCCGGACAGTGGTGCCGCCAAAGACCAGGTAGCCCTGGCGGCAGTCATAGTAAGTATTCCAGTTGATTCCGGCCAGCTCTCTGGCTGCGGCCGCGGTTACAATCTTTACGGTGGAGCCGGGTTCATAAGTATGCTGAATGGCCCGGTTAACCATGGCCTTTTCGTCCGGGGGGAAAGTATTTGGGTCGTAATCAGGATAATTAGCCAGGGCCAGGATTTCTCCCGACCAGGGGCAAGAAACTATGACCGTGCCCCATTCAGCCTGAAATTTTTCCACAGCTCGTTTCAGTTCTTTTTCGGCCAGATATTGAATTGTTGAGTCAATGGTCAGATAAAGGTCCTGACCGGGTTTGGTTTCTTTTATCGTTTCTATGAAGAATTCTCTTTTCCTGGCATCCTTCATGATCAGTTGCTGACCTTCCTCGCCCCGCAGCTGAGAATTGAAGTAATACTCAACACCGGCCAAACCAAAATCATCCACGTTGACCCCACCCAGGATATGGGCAGCTAAAGTCCCCTGGGGATAAAACCTCTTGTTTTCTTCCAGCAGATAAATGCCCGGCAATTTTAATTTTTTGACCTTTTCGGCTATTTCCAAAGGAATTCTTCTTTTTATCCAGGTGAATCTTTTTCTTTTTTCTATAGAATTGATTATCCGGGAAAGCTCTGAATCCTGGAGAGACAGAATATTCTTAAGCTGATAAAGATTCCTGATTTGCTTCTCCAGGCTTTCTTCTTTGACCGGAGAAAAGAAAACTGAGGCCGCGGGCAGGCTTCTGGCCAGAATTTTCCCGTTGCGGTCATAGATGGTCCCTCTGGTCGGCAGAACTGTGATTAAATCCTGGCTTTGTTCAATGACCTCAGCCTTGAGTTTCTTATGCTCTAAGACCTGAAGGTCAATCAGTCTGACGATGACCACGAAAAACCAAAGCAGGATTCCTACTGAAACAAACTTGACCTTTTTTCGGCTGCTGCCGTAAAGGTTAGTCTGTTCGGACACTACTAGTTTCATCTCTCAACCTGCGGCTCAAAAATTATTTGCTCCGGTTTAAGGTCCTGAAGCTGAAGTTGTTCTCTGGCCACCCGGTCAATCCGTTCCAGAGACAACAATGATTCTTTTTTTGCTTCCAGTTCTTTTATTTCCTCTTTCAGCTGCTCAACTTTAAGTTCCAGTTCGTGAATCCGGTACCCGAGCCTTATTGATTCACTCTGGTACCAAATGTAAAAAGTCAGGTTGCCCAGGAAAAGGATTATCAAAGCGGCTCCTACAGCCAACTGTTTCCAGGTGTACTTCTTCCTGACCATGGTTATAACCTCTCGGCCGCCCGCAGCTTGGCCGAGTGACTGCGGGAATTAGCGGCAATTTCTTCTGGGGTAGGAGTAACAGGTTTTTTAGTAAGTATCCTGAGCAGCGGTTGAGCTTCCTGGTTAGAAGCCAGCCTCTGAAAAGTTTTTTTCACCAGGCGATCCTCAAGAGAATGAAAAGAGATAACTACCAATCTGGTCCCGGATACAGTTTTTCTGGCTACTTTTTCTAAAAATTCGTCAAGCCCTTTAAGTTCCTGGTTAACTTCAATCCTGAGAGCCTGAAATACTCTGGCTGCTGGGTGGAGATGATTTTTTTGCGGCACCCAGCGATAGGTTTCCTCAACCAGTTTTTTCAGGTCGGAAGTGGTTTTCAATAGACCTAGTTTGCGCTGGCTGACGATTTTTTGGGCCAACAATCGGGTATGGTGAAGCTCGCCGTATTTTTTAAATATTTCAGCCAGCTTGGCTTCAGGATAGGTCAGCAATATCTTTTCTGCTGTAGTTTTTTGCCTTCTGTCCATCCTCATGTCCAGGGGGCCGTCAAGATTAAAGCTGAAGCCGCGTTCCGGGTCGTCCAGCTGGAAGGAAGAAAGACCCAGGTCAGCCAGCAGACCCCGAACCTCGGGAAAGGGTATGAGTTCCTTGAATTCCAGCATGTTCCTAAAATCAGCTTGAAAAAGTTTGACCCGAGAGGAATAATCACCCAGCCTTCTGGCGGCTTCTTGCAGTGAGCTTTCATCCCGGTCAAAACCGATTAATTTAGCTCTGGGATTTCTCCTCAGAATCTCCAGAGCATGTCCCCCCAGGCCTACCGTGCAATCTATATAAACCCCCGGGCGATCAGCCTGGAGATAGGCTATGGTCTCTTCAAGTAGAACTGGTATGTGCCCGCAATCTTTCATTCAGTCTTTCCTCGGGGGACAAGACGGGCAATATTTTCAAAATCCTCCTCGCTCAGGGGTCTTTGTTCAATGATCGCGTTAAGGACTTCTTTGTTCCAGATTTCCAAATGGTTGTTTAGTCCTATCACCTCCACTTCGGTAATTAACTTGGCTTTTTCTCTCAGGCTTTGGCTTATTAGAACCCGGCCTTTGGCGTCAATTTGATTATGGCTGCCTTTTAGGTTGACCCTCAGTAAAAACCTGCGGACATCAGGCCTGAGATGTAGAGCTCCCTCGTTGGCCACACTGGTCATCTCTTCCCAGACTGAAAGCGGATATATCTGGACAGATTCATCAGTCAAAGACGTGATGAAGACTTCTTTGCCGTAAAATTTTTCTATGATATCGCGGAACTTTTCAGGAATTTTCAGACGGCCGCTACGGTCCAGCCGGGCTGAATAACTTCCGATCAGTAGGTTGTTGGCTGCTTCTTTTCCCATTTTGTCCCGTTTTATCCCATTTTGACTTAAATATAAGGAAGAAAATTATAAAAGTCAAGAAAAAATTCCCGTTAAAATAAAATATTTTTTAGGGCAGGATTCAGGGGTGAAGAAAGGTGCTTAGAAGAGCTAATCTCTGGTTTTGGAAGACGAATATTCTTGGAGAAGCTCCCGAGCTCTATCCAGGTCCCTTTCCAGCACTAGAATTATAGTTTCGCCCAGTCCGTTCATGGTAAAAGGGTAGATAGAATGAACAATCTGGCCTTTAAGCAGACACATTATTCCGTTTGTTCCCAGAAAGCTCTTGATGACTTCAGCTTCAGCCAGGCTCCAAACCCTGGTCAGTTCAGTCAAGCCCTCTTCCTGGTTTGTCTCCTTGACCTGGGAACTTATTTCAATCTTCGTTGTCTCAGACTCTGGCGGGTGAGTCTCACGCCACTGGAAATAGTCTTCCAGAATTTGGGCGTGGTCAAAAGCCAGGGGGAAATTTATTTCTTCTCTGGTAAAAACTCCAACTTTTCGGGCATCATCAGCCGCTTCTGGAATCCCTTCAGCTCTGGCTATGAAAACAGTTGAGATAGTATGAAACCTCGGGTCTCTTCTTGGGTCAGAGTAAGTATGGAATTGTTGCAGGAGTCCCACTTCCAGAGAGGTCTCCTCTCTGGCTTCCCTTATGGCTGCCTGCTCCAGGGTCTCGCCATACTCAACAAATCCCCCGGGAAGAGCCCAACCAGGAGGCGGATTTTTCCTTTCAATCAGAACTAGCCCTTTCCGACCGTCGGGTAAGGTGACCTCAATGATTAAATCAACTGCAGGAACCGGGTGTTTTTTTTCGCTCATGATTGATATTATCTCAGCTAAAATACAGCCCGAAGACCAAAAAGTCAATCAGCAAAGAAAAACTTCTTTTCAAGCTGTTTCAGTTTTTCCACCACTCCGCCATATTCCAGCTCCGAATAGGGAAGCATTGACGGTCCACAGAAGCCCTGACGTCTGATTTCTGAAGCCTTATGAGCAATCTGAGTTCTAATAGCTTCCCAGTAGGGATGATCAAAAACATCCGCTGGCTCCGAAAGTTTGCCGTCTTTCATGGAAAAAGCAGCTCCAGTGACTACAGGTGGCCCATCAAAATAGGAGATGGTGGTGTTGAGCTTACAGGGCATTAGAGGTCCGATGTGGCTACCACGCATGAAACCAGCTACATAGTGACCGATATTAAACGGTGACAGAACTTCTCCGGTGGCTGGAAATTCACCCTGAACCCGGACGATAGCCACCGGGTCATCCTTTCCAGTGTATTTACCGGCAATGTTGTGAAGCCTCTGGGTGGAAATGGCCACCGCCTGGTTGCCGGTGCTTCTGGAATAGATGCTTTCTATTACGTATTTCTCTGTATCCCGCAATAAGACAGCTATGTCGTATAAATCTTCAGGAGCGGAAAGTTCAATCACTTTAGTTTTTTCGGTATAGCTGACGTCTATTATCCGGAACTTGAATCCCTGACTCATTTTCGGGCTGAGAAGCAATCCTGAACAATACATAGGGTCGGCGAATGCCAGGTAGAATGGAAGATTATAGGCACCCGGATCGGTTTTATCGGCAGCAAAAAAGATAAAAGGCTCGTTTTCTCTTTCTTCAATTTCCATTTCAGCTACTGCCGGGCCTAAACCTTTCACGTTACCTGAAAAGGCATCTTTTAATAAATCCTGTCCGGCTCCATAAAGGCCAGTTTTTTTGGCAACCACTGTTCCAGCCTGAAAAGCTTCCCAGGCTAATTGATGGATTTTTTCATCCCCGGTTCCTCTGTTATGGGTGCACAGAATAGCTATATCATCGCCCGTGGAACTTATGTAATAATCAATGAGTAGGTTTTTTGCCTTGGAAGCAACAAAACTCTTTATTTCTTCTAATAGAGCCTGACTGGGCTTGATATGACCGCCGATACTTCCAATATCGGCCTTAAGGACGCTGATAGTAATTTTCATTATACCCTTCCTCCTTTCTTATGATGATTAAATTTTATTCAATTTAAGAGTTTGAAGTCAAATACACCAACACCTTGGCAATTTGAAGATTTCTATCCGCCCGGCAAAGGATTTTGCCTTGCGCAAAAAATTAAGAATTGAATGTTATTTTCTTTTTTGGCTTTGCTTAAAAATCAATGGCCAAGAAGATTGCAGATCAAGTCTTCTGCCTGCGACCTTTTTTCTCGGACGAATTAAAGTCTGATGAAATCCTATCAATCCTGATGATATTGTCCGGATTATCTTGAAAAATAAAAATTTAGGGGAAAATACATTATCGTTTTCAGGGTTCTTATTTGGCGCTGGTACTCAGGTAAATATTCTTTAGCCAAGGGTTCCGCTGGCTGAAATTTCCAGCTCAGGGGATTGACGTATTTCCCATGATAGAGCAGACGGTAATCAAGATGGGGTCCGGTAGATTCACCGCTTGAGCCGACATATCCTATGACCTGGCCGCTTTCCACCCGTGCTCCTACCTTTATCCCTGGAGCCGTGGAACTGAGATGAAGATACATAGATTCATAAGCATTCTTGTGCCTAATCTTGACCATGCGGCCGGCGGCTCCATTCCAGCCAGCAAGAGTTACCACTCCGGCTGCTGTGGCTTGAACTGGGGTTCCGATGGGAGCAGCGTAGTCAATTCCGTAGTGGGGCCGGTAGATCTTGCGAATAGGGTGCAAGCGACTGAAACTGAAGCGGGAAGTAATCCTGGCATATCTCAGTGGTGATTTTAAGAATTCTTTTCGGAGAGAATTACCACCAGAGTCAAAATAATCAGCTTTTCCTGTGTCTGGGTACTGGAAACGGTAGGCTTCGTAGGGCTGATTCTTGTTGATAAACCAGGCCGCCAGGATCGGTCCATATCCGCTGAATTGGCCGTTTATGTATTTTTTTTCAACCAGCAGTCGGAAAAGGTCTCCCTGCCTCAAATCTACATAAAAATCAATGTTCCAGCTGAAAATTTCTGCCAGCATTAAAGCCAGAAGGTCTTGCTCCCCGGCTTCATTTATAGCAGCTATCAGGGAATCTTTGATAATTCCCTCAATCAGTATAAGCTGCTTGCTGATGGGGTAAGATTTTATGCTGGCTGAAGGTGGGGAATCTTCCAGATTGATTTCCAGATAGTGCTCCGCATCCAAGTCCAGCTGAATCTGGTCAAATCGGCCGTTTATTTTTAATAACCTCAATTCTTTTCCTGCTGGAATTCTGGCCAGGTCATAGATTTTTTTGGTTGCTTCCCTTATTTCCAAAACCCGCCCAGGAGTGAAGGCATAGGGAGCTAAAATATCAGTAATAGTCTTTCCTGGAGCGATTATGGTTTTTTCTATCTCGGGTGAAGGAGCTGGCGGTATATTTGTTGGGACTGTTGTAACTTCCAGATTTTTGGAGGCTTCGGGTGAAGAGAGAGTTTTAATAAGAACAATGACTAAGAAGATTATAAAGACTGCCAGAAAGATCGCCAGCAGAAATTTTTTCTTATTTATCCCTTTCTTTAATTTCATCAACCAGTTGGCTATTTGTTTGAGTCAGTTGGTTCCACAGGTTTGCTCTCAACGATCTGCTGTTTGGCCCGCAATTTCTTTTTCAGGTTAACTATCAGGAAATCAACCGGACCGTACAGAACATTGCAACTGAAAAAGATAAGCAGGAAGTATCTTGGCCTGAACAGCAAAGCAGCTATAACCACTGCCAGCAGCAAGCCAGATTTCATCTCAATCGGCCTGACCAAGAAAAAGCTAACGAAGTTTCTGTAGCGCAGAGTGCTGACCATCAATAAGCTAACTGCCAGGATGATTCCAGCTAAATAAAGAGCTTTATAATTTTCATAGTTAGTATTGGGGTTAAAAATAACCAAAGAAGCCAGAAAGATTGAGGCTGAAGGGACAGTCAATCCCTGATAGTATCTTCGGTCAGGCTGGCTCTTGGTCCGAATGTTATAACGAGCCAGACGAAGAAGTCCCCCCACTATGAAGACAAAGCTAAAAAAAACGCCAGCAGCTCCCAGGGTTTTTAGCCCCCAGAAGTACATCAAAAGGGCGGTGGCAGTAGCAAAAGAAACTGCGTCAGCCAGAGAATCCAGCTGAATCCCGAAATCAGAGGTGGTCTTGGTCGCCCTGGCTACCAATCCATCCAGGCCATCAAGGGTAGCGGCAATTACTATCCATAAAGCTGCCCAGCGGTATCTTCCATAATAGGTTGCCGTCAGGCTTAAGAAACCGAAGAAGACATTAGTCAGGGTAAAAATGCTCGGTAGAAAGTAAAGCCGCGGCACCTTCTGTTTAATCTTGACTTTCATTTTTTATCTCTCCGATTATAGTTAAACCCCCCTTCACTTTCTGGCCTGGATTAACTTTCAGCTCAACTCTTTCGGGCAGATAAAGATCAACCCTGGAACCAAAATACATCAAACCGATTTTCTGGCCAGCCTCAACCTTATCTCCTGCCTTAACATAGCACTTTATGCGCCGGGCGGCAACTCCAACCATCTGCTTCAAAAAAAGGCTCCCGGCTTCGGTCTTCAGGACCAGGCTATTTGATTCATTCTGAGTGCTGGCCTCTTCCCGATAAGCAGGAAAGAACTTTCCGGGTTGATAGTCTACCTTAAGGATCTCGGCTCCAAGAGGGGCCCGGGTGAAATGAACATCAAGCAGAGAAAGAAAAACGCTCACAACTTTTCCTGGGCCAGATACTTCGGGATGGCTGGTAAATTCTTCTATTTTTATAACCTGGCCATCTGCCGGTGACAGAACCAGGTTCGGTCCCGAGGGCGGGATTCTTCTGGGGTCACGGAAGAAAAAAGCAAAGGCCGCTGCCAGAAACAGGAAAAATAAGCTCGCTAACCACCAGCCAATTATCAGTGAAAAAACAAAAAGTAAAAACGAGGGCAGGATAAAGAGAGCTCCTTCCTTTGCTATTTTCATTATCGGCTCCTTGCTATTTAATTATAATCTTTACTTATCCGCCAGAAAATAGATGGAGAGAAAAGAAACTCGGGCAATATCCCCCATAATCTCGGGATTCAAGCGATAGATGGTATCTCCGGTTCCATGATAAGCCAGGTGAGGTCCGTTAGAACCCAGACTGACACAGGGAATGCCTTTCTGGAAAAAGGGAGCGAAATCCGAACTCCTGACCCCGATGTTTCTGATCGTCCTTATGCCTCTAATTATGTTTATTTCTTTATTGGCGGTTTCCAGGATTTCCTGTACGTATGGAGGCTCGGCACTGACTCCGCACCAGGCTCCATCTCCTTCACCCTCCATATCAAAATTAAACATGGCCACGACTTTATCAAAACCAGAAGGCAAATGGTCGACAAAATAGTTTGAACCCTGCAATCCCATTTCTTCTCCGCCGAAAAGGACAAACAGGACTGATCTTTTGGGTTTGGTTTTCAAAGCGGCGAAGACCTTGGCCAGAGTCATAACAACGGCTGAACCGCTGGCGTTATCATCAGCTCCCGGAAAAAGCAGTCCCAGATGCTGGCCGCAGTGGTCAAAGTGTCCACCGACTACGATCAGTTCTTTTTTTAGTTTCGGGTCAGCACCTTCTACCCAACCGGCTATGTTATAACCAATACCCTCTGGAAAATGCCTGGAGCTGACCGAGTAAGCTAATCTGGCTTTCAGGGGGAAGGAGATTGGTCTCTTGAAAGTTTGCAGAGCTTTCTTTAGTTCGGCAGTAGTAGAGTTAATTTCCTTGAAGATAAGGTCAGCGGTTTTTTCGGTTATCATTCCTGGCATAAAGTCCTTAAGCCAGTCGCCGTTGGGATTGGCCTGGGCTTCAGGATAAATGTATATGAGGCCAAGAGCTCCTTTTTCTTTGGCTACTTTCATCCTCGTCCGGTGTTCGTCATGGTACTGGAATTCTCTTCTGGCTGGGTCTGGCGTGCCACGGAAACAGAGGACAAATTTGTCTTTAACCTCTACTCCCGCATAATCGTCGTAATTCAACTCGGGAGCAGAGATTCCCCAGCCGGCAAAAACTAACTCGGCTGTATGGCTTCCGCTGTCAGAGTAAAAAAGAGGAAGGAAGTCTTTCTCTGGTTTTAATTCTGTCTCCTGAAACTCAATTTTGTCTTCGGCTGCTGAACCCGATGGCAGGAAAAGGCGCATGGAAGCCTGGTCAATGATGGTATAGGGAGAAGGGTAAGGTTGAAGATAACCCGTCTTTGGGCTCAGGGGTTTTAGACCCCATTCTTTATATCTGGCTGCGGCCCATTTGGCGGCTTTGGTATAGCCTTCATGTCCGGTGAACCGTCCGGCGAATTCAGGGGAAGCCATGGTTCTGGCCAGCTGGTAGGGTAGGGTCGGGTCTATGGACTCAACCGCTCTTTTCAGCCTCGGGTCCAGGCTTCCACCCTGTAAGGCCAGTCCATAAGAGAGAAGCGTGGCCAAAAAGATAACTGCGAAATTCTTTCTTATTTTCATGGTCTTAAACCTCAGCTAAACATCATTAAAATTAATTATATCACAGAAGGCGAAGTGAAAAAGAAAAAGGAGAAAAGGAATTCGGGGACCTGAAGGGGAAAAGGAGTTATCTTTTCTTTCTTCGGCGGTCCTTTTTTCTTCTGATTTCTTTGATCACAGCTGGATGGAGAACTATTAAGTAATAAACAACAAGAAATATTAATGAAATCAGACCTGCCAGCCAGTGTCCTGCAATCAGGTTGTAAATTGAATAAGATAAAAGCCCGAGGAATAGAAAAAGATGGAAAAAAGCAAATATCCACTCAAACATCTATCTCTGGATATCGGTAGAGAAGCCCGGTTTTCAGACTTTAATTTTTTATTGAACTCTAGTAACCGAGAGGATGACGATTGGCTCCACCGGCACATCCCGATACATGCCCTTGGTGGTGGTTGGCACATCTCCTATGGCCTCCACCACTTCCATGCCCTGGACTACTTTACCGAAAACAGCATAACCGAACTTGTTGGGGTCATTGGGGACATGGTCCAGAAAAGGATTATCAACCAGATTGATGAAAAACTGGCAAGTGGCGCTGTCTATATCCTGGGTTCTGGCCATGGCAATGGTTCCCTTTAGATTCTTCAAGCCGTTTTTGGCTTCGTTCTTAATGGGAGGCCTCTTCTCAGATTTTGGTTTTAAGTCTGCGGTCAAGCCACCGCCCTGAATCATAAAGCCTTTTATTACTCTGTGGAAAATAGTGCCGTCATAGAATTTTTCATCAACATAAGCCAGAAAGTTACTCACGGTGATCGGTGCTTTGTCCGGGTAAAGCTCTAGGACGATATCGCCTTTGCTGGTTTTCATCAGGACTTTGGGATTGGCGGCGAACATGGTGCTGGCAGCGAACAGGAGAAAAACAAATAAAAAAACAAACAAGTTTTTGTTCATGGTCTACCTCCAGAATCAAAGCTTACCATAGCAAATTAAAATAAAATAATCAAACCAAATTATCCAGTTCAGACTTTTTCAGAGTCTTTCAGTCAGGAAGATATAGCTTGACTTTCTCTAGTCTTATTGGGATAGAATTAAAAATTGGAGGAGGCCCTGAAATGAAGATGAAAGCAGCAAGAGCCGCTTTAATTTTGCTTACCCTGGTTTTTATGACTTCAGGTCAGCTTCTGGCCGATGGCCATTTAGAATTTAACGTTCACTATTCTTATTGGACGCTGAATGTAATAAAGGGATTAGTGGAAAGGATGGTCAGTGATGCCCTGGAGAGCGATTTAAAAGACAGATTTTTGGAAGAGATTCAGAATGACCATCCGACTTTCGTTGAAAGCGGTTACAGTCAGCGGGTGGTTTTTGACGCCCCGGGACATAACGTTGGTTTTGAACTCAGATACTATCCAGGAGGTCGGAAAGGAGCATTCAGCTTGGGATTGGCAGTGGAGCAGACGACGATGAAAATCTCCTTTCCGGAAGTCTCAGCCAATCTGGAGATGACCGACCTCAACCTGAATCAGACGGCAAACTTCCAGGCTCTGGCCCAGGGCGAATTTATAATCAAACCCCTGTCTTTTCATCTCAACCTGCGTTGGGAGTTTCTGCCTTCTAAAATCATATCCCCGTATTTTGCCATCGGAGCTGGTATTTCCACCTCCAAGAGCTTTTTTAATGCCAGATATGAATACTCTTATAACGGGACCCTGACTCTGCCTGATAATTCCACTGAACAATACTCAGATTCGGACCGAAAGACCCTGCAACAAATTAAAGATGAACGTGTGGCTAAGGGCAAAGATTTTCCTCTCAATTTTCTTCCCATCATTCAGCTAAATTTTGGACTCCGGGTCAGGATTTCCAGGCTAATGAATTTGACTTTTGACGCAGGAATATTTGATGGATTCTTCTTTCGTGGTGGTTTGTCTTTAAGGCTTTGATCCATCCATGTGGCTCTGGCTACTTAATCAGAACCTTGATAGTTCAATGAGGTAAATAAAGGGGGGACCTTCTTAATTTTTATTTTTACTCTTGGCTTTCATTATGATAATGATATAACTTAATTAATATTCTTCAGGGAGAGCAAGATGAAAACTGAATTAAGAAAAATGGGTTTTAAGGCAATTCTGGTAATCTTATTGATCTTTTTAAACTTGAATGGTCTGCCACTTGCGGCTCAGTCCCAGGCTCAAGAAAAGAGTCGGGAGCTGCTTCAGGTCTACCATGCAATCTCCAGCAATCAGCTAATTGAATATGTTCGCGAGTTGAGTTCAGAAAAGTATACCGGCCGGTTAACTGGCACCCCGGGTTATAACCTGGCCGCCGAGTGGGTTTCTTCTTTATTGAGAAAATGGGGTCTTGAACCGGCTGGAGACAATGGGGGTTATCTTCAGGCTTTTCCCAATCCGTATACTCTTATTCTGGACAGAGGCGAAGTATCTCTGCACCTTCCTGTGGGGAGACCAGGGCCGAAGGGTCAGGCTGCAATTAAAAAATATTATCTTTATGAAGATGAATACTTCCCGGGCGGGACCTCTGCTTCGGGAGAAGTAACAGCCGAGGTAGTCTATGTGGGATACGGAATTACAGCACCAGAACTGGGATATGATGATTATAAAGGAGTGGATGTCCGAGGAAAAATTGTCCTGATGGAGAATGAGGTGCCGCTTAATCCGGACAAGGACCCAGAATTATTCAAGAAATGGCGGCCTTATTCGTTTCATCAGTATAAGATTCAGAATGCTTCAGCTCATGGGGCCAAGGGGATGGTCTATTTCTACGGACCCATCTGTAATCCTAACAATGACTACATTGAGGGCTTTATCTATAGCCATATCGGTCGCCAGGTTGTTGATGATATCTTTGCGGGAACCGGAAAGAGCTATCAAGAGACCGTAGAAAAGATAAAGGCAGAACTCAAACCCCAATCTTTTGCCACGGGAAAAATCTTCACCCTAAAGAACAAGACCGAGCATCATCCTGAAGGAATCGGTTATAACCTTCTGGCTAAGATTGGTGGAACAGACCCGGAGCTCAGGGACCAGGTTATCATAATCGGCGGTCATCTTGATCACCTGGGGTTGTTTCCGGAATTGATGCCCGGAGCTAATGACAATGCTTCCGCTGTGGCTGTGATGCTGGGTGTAGCTGAAGCTATCATGAAATGTGAAATCAAGCCCAAACGGACCATACTTTTTGCCTTTTTTGGAGCAGAAGAGCAGGGAGTCAAGGGCTCAGAATACTATCTTGATCATCCGGTATTTCCAATAGATAAGACTCTAGCCCTGATTAACATGGATGGGGTTGGGGCTGGAGATAAGATTTTTGCTCTGGCCGGAAAGAACTTTCCCTGGCTGTTTGCTCCCTTTGAAAAGGCAAATGCCAATTATTTGCACCGGGAACTCGGGACGAATTTCTGGGCTAACCTGACTAGACCCCGACTGGATGCAGCCCGGTTTATGGATCGCCACATACCCTCGCTCTCCTTTTCAGTTTCTGGCCTTAGGGTGCCCTACCCAACCTATCACAATACAAAAGATAACCTTAAAATTATTAACCCCGAGATTCTGGAAGATATGGCCAGGTTGGTTTTTCTGGCGGTGATGGAGCTGGCTAACAGCCGGGCCGAAAATCTCAGGTAACTCTTAAGACTCTGGATAGAATTTTTCTGTCCATAAAATCAGCGGTCAGATGTGGAGCTCAACCACATCTTCGTCATTAAGGAGGTAGTCTCTGGTAACTCTAAGGCCAGTGATGGTGCCAGCTTTATTCCAGACCCGGGCATAATTTAGTTTTTCAGCAAAATCTTTATGGACCTGTCTGGCCAGATCCAGGATGTTGCTGCCTTTTTTCAAAATAAAGGGCGAATCAAAATCTGGTTTCTTCCCGGGAACTTTACTGTAAACCCTGACTATCTGCAGGAGGTCATAGATTCGGTTGGTTAGTGCTTTGAGGCCGTCGCCCGTTTTGGCTGATACTGAAATTTTATCCAGGCTGGTGCCAAAAAGGATCTCTATTTCCTCTTTTACTTTTTCTGAGTCAGCCGAGTCGTTCTTATTAAGAACAAGAAGGGTTCTCTTCAGGAAGGGAAATTTCTCAGGTGGAATAGAAGTGCTGAGGTGAACCAGTTCAATTTTTTTCTCCTTGAGCCGGTTGATTATAATCTCAAGATTACCAGCTGCCTCCTGGCTGGAAGAATCAACCACCACCAAGACGGCTTCAGCCGTTTTTATCATCTCCACCAGCCAGAATTCCAGATAATCAGCAGTTATGGGCGGCGTGTCAATCAGCTGAATCTTGATGTTCTCATAGGGCATCATATAAGGGGCTGCGGTCCGGGTGGTGAAAGGAAAATCAGCCACTTCAACCTCTACCCCAGTTAAAATCCGAATCAGGGAGGACTTACCAGCATTAGGCGGTCCGATAACTATAACCTGGCCGGCTCCAGATTTTTCAATTCGGAAAAGCTGACTCTTTTTAACTGCTGGACGGTGTTCAATCTCTTCTTTCAATTTGGCAATTTTAGAACGGTAAAGGGCGACTAGTTTTTCTGTCCCTTTATGACGGGGGATGATAGACAACAGTTTTTCCATTATCTGGATTTTTTCCTCTGCAGAATTGGCTTGACGCAGAGTTTTCTCCACTTCAAAGTATTCGGGCGGCAAATTGGCCGGCACTTTTTACCTCCTCAACGTTCATATTTTAACTGACTGGAAGGATTTTTTTAAGCACCAAATTGACCTTCTTGAGTCTTTTCTGCTGGTAAATTTTAGGCGGTTTTTCAAAACAAAGCACTTTTTTCTAATATTAAGGCTGGTATCATCTGTAAATAATTGCTAATAAAGAAATTAAAGTTATATACCTCCGCTCTTTTTTGAGATATTTTTCTTTACTTTAAGAGTGATTTAAGCTATAATTCAAATCTAAGATGTCTTTCGGGTTATGTAGATTTTCCTCCCTCCATAACCCTGATTTTTTTCCTGACGGGTAGTGAAGATGAGAGATGAAAAGTATACAGCAGAAAGCATAAAAGTCTTAAAGGGTCTGGAAGCCGTCCGCAAGCGTCCGGCCATGTATATCGGCAGCACCGGACCGGAAGGCTTACACCATCTTGTTTACGAAGTTGTTGATAATTCCGTGGACGAAGCCCTGGCCGGATATTGTACCAGAATTGAGGTTATCATCCATGTTGATAATTCGGTAACGGTGATTGATGACGGCCGGGGTATTCCCGTTGGCCTGCATCCCAAAGAAAAAAGGTCGGCGGCTGAGGTGGTCATGACCGTGCTTCATGCTGGCGGTAAATTTGACGATAAATCTTATAAAGTTTCTGGCGGTTTGCATGGAGTTGGAGTCTCGGTAGTTAACGCCCTATCCCGTCGCCTGGAATTGGAGATAAAAAGGGAAGGTGGAATTTTTACTCAGATTTATGAGCGTGGCAATCCCAAGACTCCGCTTAAAAAGATTGGCAAGACCAACAAGACCGGGACCAAGATCACTTTCTGGCCGGATGATGAAATCTTTGAAACCATAGAGTTCAATTTTGAAGTTCTTACCCAGAGAATGCGGGAATTGTCCTTCTTAAACCGCGGTTTGAAGATTATCATAACCGATGAAAGAATCAATAAGACTCATGAATTTCAGTACAAGGGCGGCATTCTGGAGTTTGTGCAGTGGCTTAACCAGAATAAAACAGTCCTTAATCCCAGACCGATTTATTTTGAAGCCAAAAAAGACGATATCATCGTGGAACTTGCCTTTCAGTATAATACCGGCTATACCGAAAACATTTTTACTTTCGTTAATAATATCAACACCGTAGAAGGCGGGACCCATCTTATTGGGTTCAAGTCAGCTTTAACCCGGTGTCTAAACAGTTATGCTGAAGCTCATAATCTTCTGAAAGACCTGGGTTCTGGCGGGATTTCCGGTGAGGATGCGAGGGAGGGCCTAACTGCGGTTTTGAGCATCAAGATGCGAGAGCCCCAGTTTGAGGGTCAGACTAAGACCAAGCTGGGCAATTCAGAAGTTAAGGGCATTGTTGAGTCTCTGGTCAACGAACAGCTTGCTGCCTATTTAGAAGAAAATCCGACCAATGCCAAGAGAATCGTGGCTAAAGCCATAGACGCCGCCCGGGCCAGAGAGGCGGCCAGAAAGGCCCGGGAGCTGGCCAGAAGGAAAAGCGTTCTAGAAGCCACTTCGCTTCCGGGCAAGCTGGCCGACTGTCAGGAAAGAGATCCCGCTCTGGCCGAATTGTTCATTGTTGAGGGGGACAGTGCTGGAGGTTCAGCGAAACAGGGGCGCGATAGACGGTTTCAAGCCATCCTCCCTCTTAAAGGGAAAATCCTCAATGTCTGGAAAGCTCAGCCTGATAAAATTTTCAATAATGAAGAAATTGGAACCATTATCGCTGCCCTTGGAACCAGTGTTGGCGGGGAGAGTTTCAGTCTGGAAAAACTTCGTTATCATAAGGTAATCATAATGACCGATGCTGATGTTGATGGTTCTCATATCCGGACCCTGCTCATGACCTTTTTCTACCGCCAGATGAAGCCTCTTATTGAAAATGGTTATCTTTATATTGCTCAGCCACCGCTCTATAAAATTTCTCGGGGTAAAGAAGTGCAGTATCTGAAAGAAGAGAGAGAATATGAAAAGTGGATTGTCAAAAAGATATCTGAAGAGTTCAAGATAAGGGCCAAGAATCAAAAAGAGTTAATAGAAGGCGAGAAATTAAGAAGATTTATCCTGAAAATCATCCAGAAGAAAAATTACATAAGTTATCTGGAAAAGAAGAACACTCCTTTCAGCCTGATTGAGCTTCTGATAAGAGAAAACATCTCTGATCTTGAAGCACTTCAAGATAAAAAGAATATGAAAAGATTACAGGGTCTAATCTCAGCCATGGGCTTTCAGACTGACCTTATCCATGATGAAGAATATGAGGCTTATGAGATCATAGCCAGTTTTCAGGTCAATGGCATGGCCAGCCAGACTCGCATCAACCTGGACTTAATTAATTCCATTGAATTCAAGAATCTTTACCGAATAATCAAAGAGCTGGAAGATTATAAACCACCTTATGAAGTGCTCAATACTACTGAATCAGTGACTGTGGAGAATGAGAATAAACTGCTGGAATATTTATATGAGAAAGGCAAGAAGGGAGTGACCATCCAGAGATACAAAGGTCTGGGTGAAATGACCCCGGAACAACTCTGGGAAACCACTATGAACCCGGAAAAGCGCTCTCTGCTCAAGGTTTCTATTCAAGATGCGGTTGAGGCGGACAAAGTTTTTTCTATCTTGATGGGAGAAGAAGTTGACCGTCGCAAGGAATTCATTGAAGAGAATGCCCTGTTGGCTCAAAACCTTGATATCTGAGGGCCTGGGCTTAGTAGTGAAGAAAGGGTAGACCCATGCCAGGAAAAAAGGAAGAGAAAGAAAAAAGAAAAACAGCAATTTCCCGGCCGTTGAAAGAAAAAAAAGAGTCGTTGAAAGAAAGAAAAGAAAAAAAGGAAGAAACCGTAGAGAAAGTGGAGGTTCCTGTCCCCCCTAAAACTGATAATCAACAGCTCCAACCAGCCCCGAATCCCGATTCCAATCCTGAACATCTTGTGCCCATTGCTCGGAGTCTGTCTGTGGTTAGCCTGGAAGAGGAAATGAAGAAATCCTACCTGGACTATGCCCTGAGTGTTATCATCGGCCGGGCGATTCCAGATATCAAAGATGGCTTGAAGCCGGTCCACCGACGGGTCCTTTATGCTATGTGGGAAACGGCCACCACTCATAATAAACCCTATAAAAAGTCGGCCAGGATAGTGGGCGATGTCATCGGTAAGTACCATCCCCACGGCGATGCTGCAGTCTATGATGCTCTGGTCAGGATGGCCCAGGATTTCAGCATGCGGTATCCGTTAGTTGACGGCCAGGGTAATTTTGGCTCTATTGATGGTGACCCGCCAGCAGCCATGCGCTATACCGAAGTCCGGATGACCAAGCTGGCGGAAGAACTTCTGGCTGATATTGAAAAGGATACCGTAAATTTTATCCCGAACTACGATGAGAGTCTGCTCATGCCGGAAGTACTGCCGGCCAAGTTTCCCAATCTCCTGGTAAACGGAGCTTCTGGTATAGCGGTGGGCATGGCCACCAACATCCCACCTCATAACCTGGGAGAAGTCTGCGATGGCCTTATCTATCTGATTGACCATCCCAAAGCGACCATTGACGACCTGATGAAATTCGTCCCTGGACCGGACTTTCCAACCGGTGGCTATGTTTTCAACCGCCAGAATATCCGCCAGGCTTACCAGGAGGGGAAAGGAGTTATTCATCTTCGGGCCAAGACTATCATTGAAAGAGCTGATAAGGGTGAGAGAGACCGGATTGTAATAACCGAAATCCCTTACGGAGTGAATAAAGCTCGCCTTCTGGAAAATATCGCGGACCTGGTTAATAACAAAAAAATTGAAGGCATCGCTGATATTAGGGATGAATCGGACCGGGAAGGGATCAGGGTAGTTATTGAGATAAAAAGGGGGGAGTTGCCTGAAATAATTCTTAACAACCTCTACAAGCATACTGCTCTTCAGACTTCTTTTGGCATCATCATGCTGGCCATTGTGGACAAGCAACCAAAACTCCTGAACCTGCTGGAAATGATGAATTATTTCATCGCTCACCGCCGAGATGTGATCATCAGGCGAACCAAGCATGACCTGAAAAAGGCCGAACACCGGGCCCATATTTTGGAAGGGTTGTTGATTGCCCTGGACCACCTGGATGCGGTCATCAATTTGATCCGATCTTCAAAAACCGTAGAAGAAGCCAAGAACGGTTTGATGAGCAAATTCAAGCTAACGGCCATTCAGGCTCAGGCCATCCTGGAAATGCAATTGCAGAGATTGACCGGTTTGGAAAGACAGAAAATTGTGCAGGAACATAAAGACCTGATTGCCCTGATCAAGAAGCTGAAACTCATTCTGAAGAGTCCGGAAATGGTTCTGCAGATAATCAAGGATGAGCTCAAGCAGCTTAAGGAACAGTATCAGGACGAGAGACGGACTGAAATTCGGGATGAAGTGATAACCGAAATTAAGGCTGAGGATCTGATTAAAGAAGAAGATGTGGCCATCGTCTATACTCAGTCAGGTTATATTAAGAGGACTTCACTCAGTGCTTATAGATATCAAAGCCGGGGCGGCAAGGGACGCAAGGGAATTGAGATGAAGGCTGAAGACGTGGTGGAGAACCTGTTCGTCGGCTCAACTCATTCCTATCTTCTGGTTTTTACCAACAAGGGTCGGATGTACTGGTTAAAGGCTTTAGATGTGCCCGATGCCGGGCCTTCCGGGAGAGGAAAGGCCATCGTCAACCTGCTGGAGCTGCAGCCTGAGGAGAAGGTGCAAACCATCCTGGCAGTGAAGGAATTTCGCGATGACCAGTTTGTGGTCATCATGAGCGACAATGGTTTAATCAAAAAGACCAGACTGAGCGATTTCAGAAACGTCCGCCGGGGTGGGATAATTGCCATGAGTCTCAAACCCAAATCCAGCCTTTTCACTGCAGCCATTACCAGCGGGAAAAATGACATCATAATCGGCACCAGGATGGGGAAAGCCATCAGGTTTAAGGAGAAGCTGGTCAGACCTATGGGGAGACAGGCGGCGGGGGTAAAAGCGATCAAATTGAGACCCAAGGACAGAGTTATCAGTATGATTGTCATCGGACCAGAAGACAAGTATATTTTCACGGCTTCAGAACGTGGCTACGGGAAGAAAACACCGATTGAAGACTATCCAACCCATAATCGCGGTGGACAGGGTGTTATCAATCTGAAGATTACCGAAAAAACTGGTCCAGCCCTGGCCATGGTTGGGGTCAACGAAGATGATCTGCTGATCATCACCATCAGCGGCAAAGTTATCCGGATTAAGACCACAGAGGTCAGGCCCCTCAGTCGGGCTACTCAGGGTGTCAGGCTGATTCAACTGGAAGAAAAAGACCGGGTTTGTTCCATAGCCAAGGTCAGGGAAGACTGATTTCGGCAAAAAAAATAATTTGATTTCCAGATGGTGATTTCTTAAAATCTGCCTGAACTCAAGACGAGGAGGCAGTCCATGATTGAAACCTTGGCCCAGCTTTTCTTGAACACGGTCAGGTCCTACCGGAAGCCTGATCTGATGCTTTATAAGAGGGATGGACAGTACGCTCCGATTTCTACCGAAGAATTTGAGAAAAAAGTTATTAATCTGACTCTGGCTTTGAACGGTCTTGGATTTAAGAAAGGCGATAAATTAATAATTTTATCGGAGAATCGTCCAGAATGGGTGATGACTGATCTGGCCACCATCTGCCAGGGTGGGTTGACTGTACCCATTTACACTTCATTGACTGCTTCTCAGGCTGAATACATCATCCAGGATTCAGATGCTTCTGTGGTAGTTGTTTCCAATAAGGAGCAAAGAGAGAAAATTGAGGCTATCCGCAATAATCTGAGCAAGGTCAAGCATTATCTAACTTTTGAGGAAGATAAAATACCCGGTTTTATCAATTTTGAGTATCTCCAGGAATTGGGACGACAGCGGGCGGTAGAAAAACCAGAACTATTTGAAGAACTGGTGACCAGTGTGAGCCCGGAAGATGAAGCTTCTCTAATCTATACTTCGGGTACTACCGGACAGCCGAAAGGAGTCATCTTAACTCACCGCAATTTTATCTCTAACGTCAAGACCTGTGTTTCTCTTTTTGATATAACCAGTCGGGATACGGTCTTATCTTTTTTGCCCCTCTCCCATGTTCTGGAAAGGATGGTAATGTTTGCCTATCTGTACGCTGGAACAACCATTGGCTTTGCAGAGAGCGTGGATACTGTGGCCCAGAACCTTCTGGAGGTTAGACCCAATATTATGGTTAGTGTGCCCAGGGTGTTTGAAAAGATTTATGCCAGAGTTATGGATAATGTTCTTACCAGCTCAACTCTGAAAAGGAAAATATTCTTCTGGGCTTATAAGGTTGGGAAGAAGTATGCTCAGAAGGATCTGACAAAAGAAAAAATTTCACTCGGTCTTAGGCTAAAAAGGAAAATTGCTCACCAGCTGGTTTTCAGCAAAATCATAGAACGGACAGGGGGAAGAGTCAGATTTTTTATATCTGGCGGAGCGCCTTTGTCCAAGGATATTGCTGAATTCTTCTATGCTCTGGGGCTGATAATCTACGAAGGTTATGGGCTGACTGAAACGGCTCCCGTGCTGACTGTCAATCAACCGGGCGCGGTGAAATTTGGGACCGTGGGCAAACCGATACCCGAGGTGGAGATCAAGATTGCTCCTGATGGGGAAATCTTAGCCCGCGGACCCAACGTGATGAAGGGCTACTACAAAAGGGAAAGTGAGACCAGGGAAGTTTTTGAGGGTGGCTGGTTTCATACTGGAGATATCGGCTACCTGGATGAAGATGGCTTTCTGGTCATTACCGACAGGAAAAAAGACCTGATCGTTACCTCCGGTGGTAAGAACGTAGCTCCGCAACCCATTGAAAACCTCTTAAAAACCTCTCCTTACATCAGCACCGTAGTGGTCATAGGAGACCGGCGGCGTTTTATTTCGGCTCTGGTAGTTCCCAACTTTGAAAAATTGGAAGAACTGGCCAGAAATTTGGGTATTCAGTATGCAGACCGGAAAGAATTGGTCGGCAAAGAAGAAATCATTAAGTTCATTCAAAGTGAAATAGACCGGGCCACTTCCGGATTGGCTTCTTATGAACGAATCAAGAAAATTGCTCTTCTGGACAGAGACCTGGAGATTGAAAAGGGTGAGATCACCCCAACCCTAAAGGTTAGAAGGGCAGCGGTGGAGAATAGATACCGGGAGCTTATTGATAGACTTTATCGTGAAGACTTGTCGGATTCTTCCTTTGGTTCTTCTGAGTAATCAAAATAAAGGATACGGCCGCAACTTTCACAGAGATAAATTTTAGAACGATCCCTGATTTCATTTAACATCTGGGGCCTGATTCTCATCTGGCACATTGAACAGAATTCGTCTATCACCTTGGATAGGGCGATACCCCCACGTTTTCGGGAAATATTCAGGTAAAGTTGAAGTTGAGCCTTGGGAATTGAGGGCATCAATGTTTCTTTTTTCTTGACCAGGTGATTTTTTTCTTCTTCCAGAATCTTTTTCCTCTGGGTCAGAGCTTCAACTTCCTTTTTCAGATGCTCTTCTTCATTTTTCTGTTTCAGGCTGGCTGACCTAATTTCTTCTTCAATTTCATCAGCGATTAAAAGTTCTTTGATGATTTCTTCTTCAAGGGAATCAATTTTGTTCTGAGTGTCCTGAATTTCCTTCAGCAAAGAGGTATATTCTTTATTAGTTTTTACTTCATTCAACTGTCGCTTGAACTTAGCAACCAGGGCTTTAAGGTCTTTAACTTCAGCTTCCAGGTCCCGGCGTTTTTTTTGATTCTGAGTCAGTCGCTCCTTGGCTTTTAAGACCAGGTCTGAATCAGCTTTTATTTTTTTCTGAACCTGGTCAATAAGGTGAGGGATATCAGACAGGTCAGCGCTAATCTGCCTGAGAGAATTATCCAGCTCCTGGAGCTGGATTAATTTTTCAAATTCAACTTCAACTCCATCCACGTTATCTCTCTATTTTTCAATCGGTTATTGGTGGGCCTACCAGGATTCGAACCTGGGACCTGCCGGTTATGAGCCGGTAGCTCTGCCGCTGAGCTATAGGCCCTTTTCAGATTTTTATACCAGATAATCAGAATTTAGTCAATTAAGTGTATGGGGTCAATACATCAGTGACACTTTTGCCCAGGATTTTTTGGCAATCAATTGCCCTCTTCGTTGATGTCTGTGGCCCAGTGCATAAGTTGGTCATAAGACGAAAACTTAGAATTCT
>Ga0078972_1000960_pt1 | contig 116369 bp, 95 predicted proteins | sample YelNatPaOPGAMG01_FD_67568 | JGI IMG/M metagenome (GOLD analysis project Ga0078972, IMG submission 67568) | Hot spring thermophilic microbial communities from Obsidian Pool, Yellowstone National Park, USA - OP-RAMG-01 (SPADES assembly) (version 2) | ecosystem: Environmental > Aquatic > Thermal... | reverse complement strand
AGGCCAAGTACCCCAAGGCGGTGGAGTCGTTAACCGCCCACTGGGAGCGGCTGGTGACTTTCTTCGACTTCCCGGCCGAGCACTGGAAGCACCTGCGCACCACCAACCCAATCGAGTCTGCGTTCGCCACCGTGCGCCTGCGCGAGCGGACGACCAGAGGCGCCTGCTCGCGCACCAAAGGCTTGCTGATGGCCTTCAAGCTGCTGGAGATGGCCCAGCAGCGCTGGCGCCGGCTCGACGGCCGTCACCTCTTGCCGCTGGTCCGCGCCGGCGTGAAGTTCGTTGACGGAGTTCGTTCACCCGAAGAGAAACCGCTTACTCAGCCAACTGACACTCAACCAAGGGAAGCCGCCTGATCATGACCGGCCGATCCACAACATTTGACAATTACTCCAACATTTTGACAATTACTCTTCTAGCAAATAGCAGACCCAGATCATCACACAGCATGCGCGGCAGCGTCGTAAACTCCGTTGGAGTGCAACCGAAATCGCCGGAGCTCTCTCGGTTTGCTCTGCCTTCAGGCCACGTCTACCGAACACACGGCTGCGCCATTGCTCGAAGATCTGCTGCACTTCCCAGAGATAATCGCATAGCTTGCGCGTTGGCTGTCTTTCCCAAAAGAAACACTCTGCGGCGAACTGCTCCATCGCATGTTGGTGCGTTAGGTGGCAGTGAAACTCACGCTGAGAAGCAAATTAACGCTGTAGCAGCTGCCGAAAAGCGGCACGAAGGTTGCTCAGCAACTCTACGCATCAGAGGGCATTGAAGGCTAAGCTTCAATCTCAATACCAGCGAGACCTGGCTGCCTCGCCGGACCGCTTGGCGGGCATCACGCATCAGTGCGTGGCGCGGATGACTGGTGTCAGGTTTTCCGTGTAGAGGAGAATCAGATGGGATTACAAAAATGGTTGCCCAGCGCGCTTGCGGTTGGCGGATTTATAGCGTCATTGGTGATTCTTATCCCGGGATACTCGCGTGCGCAGGACGCCAAGGCAATTTACGTGAAGCAATGTGAAAACTGTCACGGTGCGACCGGCAAGGGCGACGGCTCCGTCGGCAAGATAATGCAACCGCGGCCAACCGATTTTGCCGTCTCGCTAAAGGGCAAGAGCGACGAGTGGATTGCGAAGGCGATCAAGGACGGCGGCCAGGCTGTGGGCGAGTCAGCGGTGATGCCAAGTTACAACGATCTGAGCGATCAGCAGATCAAAGCTCTGGTCGACTACATTAAAAAATTCAGTTCCTGACGGAGTGGCGTCACTTGGGTGCGCGTGAAAAATGGCTTCTGCTATTCATCCTTGGCGTCGGACCGTTGTTGCTGGTTGTAGCGACCTTCGGACTGTCTTTCAAAAGAGCCGAGACACTTCGGTTTTGCTCCGACTGCCATACGATGACGCCATGGGTGGCCGACCTGAAGGACCCACACAGCCAGTCGCTGGCGGCGAAGCACTATCGCAACCGATGGATTCTCGACGACCAATGCTACAATTGTCACGTGAACTACGCATTCCTGGGTCCAGTCGAGGCGAAGATAGACGGCGTAAAGCATATCGTTGCCTATTACACGGGTTACGGGATGCATCGCCGGATCAAGTTGTACGAACCTTTCCCAAACGGCAATTGCCTCAGGTGTCACGAAAATTCAGCTCTGTGGCAGCATAATCCGACTCACCAGGCGCTGATGGCTCAATTGCGCGGCAATAAGGTTAGTTGCATTTCATGCCACGGCCCGGCTCATACGCCGAAAGGCCTGAAGGGCTAATGCACTTATGCCCACAACGATTGAAATAGCGTTCATCCTGACCGGTCTCGGACTGCTCGCAACGATACCGTGTCTGCTCTACACCACGCCGATAACGATGACGATATTTTTCTTTCTCGGAATCCCGCTTTTCATGGCGGGATTCATCGTCTACCTGTACACGGTGATCGTGGACCTGCGCCGGCACGGCGTCATGTAAATTAATCCGGGACGGTATCTCGCCTTTCGCCCCATCGCTCCCAGAAAGTGACCGCGAGCGCTGGCTTTCGCTCCGGCCGGGCCCATCGGCCCTTCGGATAGCCCATCGGGATGAGAACCATGTTGGAGTACTCGGGTGGGACGCCGAGACGCGCGTCGATTTCCGCGGCAAACATCGAATGGAGGCTCGTGATCGAGGTGCCCAGGCCGTAGCCACGCGCGGCGAGACACAGGTTCTGGATCGCCGGGAACAGCGCGTTGTACATCGGAGTGCCCGCGCGCCGCGGGTCAGTGTATTTCTTGACGCAGGCGAAAATAAGCACTGGGCATTCGGCAATATGCTCGGCGAGATAGCGCGCTGACTTGAGAATTCTGCCCTGCGGGCTGTCAGGCGCCCTGGCGAGGATTTCGCGCGCCTGTGGCGTGAGATACCGCTCCCAGGCCTTGCGGTAGCGCACCGCGATGAAATCCTTGTTTTCCTGCTCGCGCACCACGATGAAAATCCACGGTTGGCGGTTGCTCCCGCTCGGGCCCATCGTGGCTGCCTCGATCACCTTGACGATTGTTTCGGCAGGAACGGGATCCGGCTTCAGCCTGCGCATCGCGCGGGTCGTATAGATCGCCTCGTAGAGATCGAATGGAGGATTTCCGTGCATGGGCGCGAAGGGTAGCAGACCCGTGCGTGCGGTGGAAACCACGGCGGCGAGCAGTGATTCGTCAATGCGGCAAGGCGCCGGGACGCGGCCGTCCACGCCGGTCATCCGTCGGATACGCGCTCGAAACATACGCACGGCTGCGCTTTAAGTAGTATTGTCGGGTAGCATCGGCCATATGCGCACTTGTTTCATCGAAATGTATTATTGTCATGTAGTAGTAATTACGCGCGTTGACTCGATTATGGCAGGTTATATGGTGAGTGCGACGATTGTGCAGAGAGGTGGTCGATGTCACGGTGGTATCGTCGCTCGTTCGCTGTTGCAGCGCCTGCCGGATGGATAATCGCCGTCGTGCTGTCGGCGTTTTTCGGGTTGGTTAGCGCGGGCAGCCGCTCACTGGACGGTTCCGATCCGCCTTCGTTTTTACTTCCGGTGCAACGAGAGGCAAGAGCGCGATGGCTGTTCGAGCGGCAGGGGTACGGTTTCGGAGTTCCACCGCACGCCTATGCGCGTGCGATGCGATGGCTCGCAGGGCAGTATCGGAACTCGCACGGGTTGGGCGCGGAGTCGGCGCTTTTGGTTTCCGGCCCGCAGGCCTCTTCATCGACCTACGCGTGGAATTTCCTCGGTCCCGAACCGATCTTTGACGAGGTCGCGGTCTTCGGGGATGTTGCGGTCGGAAGTGGGACGATTGCGAACGCCGGCGGCCGAGTGACGGCGATCGCGGCCGATCCGACGACCAGCGGGCGGTTCTTCGTGGGCACGGCGACAGGCGGCGTGTGGATGACGACCAACGGCGGGGCCAGCTTCACGCCGATCTTCGACGCGGAGCCGACCGAGGCTATCGGCGCGATCGCGCTCGACCCGACCACCAGTCCTCCGACGCTTTACGTGGGAACCGGCGAGGCCGACAATTCCGGCGATTCGTACTACGGGGAGGGGCTGTTTGTCTCGACCAATCTCGGCAGTTCGTGGACGCAGATCGACAACGGCGGGTTGTTCGACCAGCAGGCATTCACCAGCATCGCGGTCGACACCACGCAGACGCCGCGCCATATCTTCGCCGCACTCGGTATTGGCTCGAGCGCCAGCCGGGCTGACGCGTCGTTCGTCGAAAGCAATGTCGTAAACAATGGGCTCTGGTTTTCAGCCGACGGCGGCAACACGTGGACGCACCTGCCGTTCACCTCCGCGAGCGCCTGTCCGGCTTACGGCGGTTATTGTCCCGCCGAGGACGTGGTGCTTGACCCGGCGGCGCCGGCGAATGTCTACGTGTCGATTTACCAGTACGGAGTGTTTCACTCGGCCAACGGCGGCAACACCTGGAGCCAGATGGCGTTTCCGGGCGTGAGCTCGGGCACGAGTATCGGGCGCGCGAGCTTGGCCGCGTACAACGGAACGGTCTATGCGGCGCTCGGCGCCGCCAACGGCTCCGGATATCTCGGCTTTTTCAAATCCACGGACGGCGGCAATACGTGGACCGCGATGCAGATGCCGAGCGCGGCGCTCGGGAGCGTTACGATCGACGGTACGGGCACGTCGAATTTTTCGCAATCGGCCTTCGATCAGGCGCTTGCGATCGACCCTTCCGATTCAACCGAATCGACCGTGGTGTTCGGCGGAGTCGGGATCTATCGTTCGACCAACTCCGGCTCAACATGGACGTTTCTCGCGCAAAACGGTGGGACCCATTCGGGTCAGCACGCAATCGCCTTCGACCCGTACAACCCGGGAAACTTCCTGCTCGGCAACGACGGCGGGCTTTACGGCTTCGCCCCTTCAACCGGCGTCTGGAGCGCGCTCAATTCGGCCCTTGCCGTTGCGCAGGTTCAGAGTGTCGGGCCGAATCCGGGCAACAGTGCCCTGCTGCTGGCGGGGCTTCAGGATAACGGCACCGTGCTTTACAACGGGAGCCTCGGCTGGAACGCGACCGATCAGCTCGACGGCGGCTTTGCGCTGTTCGATCAGGTGAACCCGTCGTTCGCCTACCATACCTACGAGACCTTTCCGGCCGGTCCGATCATCGCGCAATCGACCGACGGCGGAAGCACCTGGAGTTATGGCGCGCCCACCATCTTGATTCGCTCCGCGATGGCGGCGGCGAACGACAAGGGCGCGGGATTCTATCCGCCACTGGCCAGCGATCCTCAGGTCGCGCAACGGGTCCTGTTTGGCGCGCATTCGGTCTACGTATCGACCGATGGCATGTCGACCTGGAGCCAGCAAACGACGCAGGATTTGACCGGCGGATGCCAGACCGGCGCGTGCGCGCTTCAGGACCTCGAGTTCGCGCCCTCGAACGACCATGTTGCGTGGGCGCTGTCGATGCAGACGTTTTCGACCTCGCCGGCAACTCCGTTCAAGGTGTGGGTCACGCAACAGGCGAACCTGAGCGTTAGCTCGACATATCCCAACGGCGGGTTATGGACAGACGTCACCGGGAATCTGCCGTTCAGCGCGGGCAATACCCAGGCAACCGGAATCGCGGTGAGTCCTTTCAATCCCGGCACGGCATATTTGAGCGTGTCGGGCTTCACCGCGGCGACCGGAATCGGCCACGTTTTCGTCACCACCGACTATGGCGCTTACTGGTCGCAAGCCGACGGAAATCCGACCGACGAGATACCGCCTCCGGCCGGCGCGCTGCCTGACGTTCCGGTTCTGAGAATCCTCGTGGACCGCACCGACACGTCGGGCCAGACGATCTACGCTGCGACCGACATCGGCGTCTTCCGCAGCACTGACGGCGGCCAGACGTGGGTGCCCTTCAATCTCGGAACGATTCCGGCAGTTCCAGTATTTGATATCGAGCAGAATCAAAACGGAGTGATTTTCGCGGGAACTCACGGGCGCGGCGTGTTCCAGCTCGTCGTTTCGCCTTCGCCGACTGCCGCAGCCAATCCGAGCCCGACGCCGACTCCGAGCGCGACTCCGACGCCCACTCCTGCGCCGACGCCCACCCCGACACCCGCGCCTACACCTACTCCTGGCCCATCCCCAACCCCGACGCCGATAGCGACTATCACGGAGCAGGCTGGTTACACGCACGTAAGGAACTTCGGGCGGGTCGTGTTCGGAAATTACGGCGCGACCTCGGCAGCGAAACAGGTTTGGCTTGTCAACCGAAGCGCCCAGGTCATGATCATCTCGGGGACAACCGTGAGCGGCGACTTTTCGGTTGTTCCGGCGCTGACGACCTGCGGCACGACGCTCGGGCCGCACCAGCGATGCTTTTTCGGCGTTCAGTTCACTCCGAGCGCGCTCGGGTTGCGCCAGGGTGTCATGAATATCGTGGACAACGCGCCGAACAGCCCGCAAAACGTCCAGTTGTTCGGGACGGGCGTTCAGGGTGCGCTCAGGATTGCACCGCGTCGCGTACAATTCGGCAAAGTCGCGATAGGCAGTCCGCCGATTCGAAAATCAGTCAGAATAATCAATCCAAACCAGGTTCCATTTACCATACAGAGTATCGTGTCGTATGACGGGGAGTTCACTACGGACGGAGGCTGCGTCGGAACACTCGGTCCCGGAAAGGAGTGTTCATTCAATGTCACGTTCACGCCCGCGCAATTGGGGAGTGTTGTCAGCCGCGTGCTGATAAACGACAACGCAAGGGGTGCGCCGCACCTGATAACCGTCGCCGGCGTTGCAGTGGATCCCCCGAAGCGCTGAATCACGAGCGGGTATCCAGTTCCACCGACGCTGCGGATGGGGCCATAGAAAAAGGGCGGCCCAAGCGGCCGCCCTTCCTCGAACCAGCTGCTTTCGCAGCCGGGTCTAGCCCTTGGGAAGTCCCAGCACGCGTTCGCCGATGATGTTGTGCTGGATCTCGCTGGTGCCGCCGGCGATAGTCAGCGCCCGTGACGCGAGCATCCGGTAGCTCCACTTCCCGCGATCGATCGCGAACGGAGCCTGGTACTGCAACTGGCTATACGGTCCGAGCAGCTCCATCGCGAACTTGTTCATCCTGAGGTTGAGTTCGCTGGTGCAGAGTTTCAGCACCGAGCCTTCGGGTCCAGGAGGCAAGCCCTTGAGCCGGCGAGTTATCTGGCGGTAGCCTGTGTACTTGATCGCCTGCGCCTCGCACTCGAACTGCGCAATCTTCTGGCGCACGTCCGCATCTTCCCACGCGCTCTGGCCGTCCCGATGGACGCTTTGGGCGAGCCGCTTCAGTTCCCTGACCTGCCCGCTCAGGTCGCGGCCGCCGCCGATACCGGAACGCTCGAACATCAGCGTAGTGATTGCGACCTGCCATCCCTGGTTCTTCTCGCCGACCAGGTTCTTTTTTGGCACCTTGACGTCCTCGAAGAACACCTCGTTGAAATTGGCGTCGCCCGTAATCTGTACGAGCGGGCGCACGGTGACGCCGGGGCTGTGCATGTCGACCAGGAGATAGCTGATACCCTTGTGCTTGGGCGCGTCGGGGTCGGTGCGCACGAGCAGAATGCACCAGTCGGCGTGATGGGCGTCGGAGGTCCAGACTTTCTGGCCGTTGACTATGAAGTAATCGCCTTCCTCGACCGCGCGGGTCTGGAGCGAAGCGACGTCCGAGCCTGAACCCGGTTCCGAATAGCCCTGGCACCAGATCTCCTCGGCGGAGAGGATCTTCGGAACGTAGCGCTTTTTCTGCTCCTCGGTTCCCCAATGCATCAAGGTTGGGCCGACGAGCATGATTCCGAGCCCGTTGACGAGCTGCGGAGCATTAACCCTTGCAAGTTCCTGTTGGTAGATGAGCTGCTGCGTCAGGCTCGCGCCGCGGCCACCGTACTCCTTGGGCCAGCTAATCCCGACCCATCCTGCGGCGTGCATCTTCTTGTGCCATTCAAGACGCCGATTCCAATCGTCGCTTCCTTCCTCGTGCATGAAGTCGACGTTGGGTTCCTGATTGCCCCTGGGCAGGTTCGCCTCAAGCCAACTCCTGAATTCCTGGCGAAACGCCTCATCTTCAGGGCTGAACCTGAAATCCATGTGCTCTTCTCCCGTGTCGAAGGCGTGTTTTTTTCCCGTCGCGAACGTCCGCCGCGGCGCTTGGCATTACGCGCCCGAATCGCGTGTGCGACGGCGCGCGGCAACTACGGTGCGACGGCCCACTGCCTAACGCATGTTATATAGACTCGCCCGTTTGATCCGCGCAAGGACCGAAGCGAGCGTTCGCGCTCTATCCTTTCGGCAGGCCGAGTACGCGTTCGCCGATGATGTTGTGCTGGATCTGGTTGGTACCGCCGTAGATCGTCGGCGCGCGCGACGCGAGCATCCGGAAGCTCCACTTGCCGCGGTCGATCGCGAACGGCGCGTCGGCTTCGAGCGGTGCGTACGTTCCGAGCAGCTCCATCGCGAACATGGCGACCTTGAGATTAAGCTCGGTGCTGGCCAGCTTCATCATGGAGCCTTCGGGTCCGGGCGGGAGTCCCTTCAACTGGCGCGTCAACTGGCGATAGCCGGTGTACTTTAGAGCTTCCGCCTCGCTCGCGAACTCGGCGATTTTCTGGCGCACCGAGGAATCGTCCCACGCGCGCCGGCCGTTGCGTTCGACGCGTTTGGCAAGGTCGGCCAACTCGCGGATATCGCGGGCGATGCCGCTGTCGCCGATGCTCGAGCGCTCGAACATCAGCGTGGTGATAGCGACCTGCCATCCCTGGTTCTTCTCGCCGACCAGGTTCTTCTTGGGGACCTTGACATCCTCGAAGAAGACCTCATTGAAGCCGCTTGCACCGGTCATCTGGACTAGCGGGCGCACCGTGATGCCGGGGCTGCGCATGTCGACGAGCAGGTAGCTGATGCCCTTGTGCTTGGGCGCGTCGGGATCGGTGCGCACCAGCAGGAAGATCCAGTCGGCGTGGTGCGCGAGCGAGGTCCACACCTTCTGCCCGTTGACGATGAAGTAATCGCCCTGTTCGACCGCGCGGGTCTGCAGCGAAGCAAGATCGGAGCCCGCGTTGGGTTCGGAATAGCCCTGGCACCAGATCTCGTCGCAACGCAGGATTTTGGGAAGATGCTCGCGTTTCTGTTCCTCGGTGCCCCAGTGGATCAGAGTCGGGCCGAGCAGGCTTATGCCCATGCCGGTGAACGGAACCGCGGTCCCGGCGCGCTCCAGTTCCTCGTGGTAGATGATTGTCTGGAGCACGCTGGCGCCGCGGCCACCGTACTCCTTCGGCCAGTTGATGCCCATCCAGCCCCCTTCATGGAGCTTGCGATGCCATCGGACGCGCGCCTCCCAGTCGCCCTCGCGTTCGGCCGAGAGTGCGTCGCCTCTGGTTCCAAACCTGGCGTTATCCTTCAGCCAGGCGCGAAATTCCTGTCGGAACGCTTCGTCTTCGGGACCGTAATTGAAATCCATAATTTGTTCTCAGTGCCTCTCGTGCCGTTATGTCAGCGCGCCTAACCCTTGGGCAGGCCGAGCACGCGTTCTCCAATAATATTGTGCTGAATCTGGTTGGTGCCAGCCGCGATAGTGCCGCCGCGCGCTGCAAGCATCCGGAACGACCACCTGCCGCGGTCGATTTCGCGAAACGCCTCGTCCTCTGGAGTGAAGTTGAAATCCATCGTCCTTCCCCCGACATGGCGAAATATCGGCCCGACCGACCGCAGTCGGGGCTCGGGCCGGTGCGGCCGCGGCTAAAGTTCGCACAGACCGGCCGCGAATTCAAAGCCGTCGTCCCTGAAGAAGATCGCAATTGACTTTGCGCCGGGCTTTTCGGAAAGTCGAAAGGCAAGCCTCCCGATATGGACATCAAGCTCGACCTTCCGTCGGATCTTTTCGACGCTGAGTTTACCGAAGCGGCCTTCGCACGGCGCGTTCGGGAACTGGCTGTCCTGGAACTGGTTCGTGTGCGCCGTCTCCACGAACATGAGGCGCAGGCGATGCTTGGGATTGGGCGCTGGGAGCTGGTCGAGCGGATGAAGGCGGTCGGCATCACGCCAACCGAAGAGACCTTCGAGGAACTACGGGGCGAGCTGGAAAAGGCGATCAGGGCGAAGAGACGGCGCTGAACGCGCCCGCGCGATTTTGAGGTTAGTGCAGATGCGACTGCTCCATACGATGCTGCGGGTTAACAACCTTGACGAATCGCTCAGCTTCTATTGCGACAAACTGGGGATGAAGCTGCTGCGCAGGAAGGATTACCCCTCGGGCGAATTCACACTCGCCTTCGTCGGCTACGGCCCCGAAGCCGAGCACACCGTGGTCGAGCTCACCTACAACTGGGGAGTCCACAAGTACGAAATGGGCAACGCCTTCGGCCATCTGGCAATCGGTGTTGAGGACATCTACAAGACCTGCGACGAGCTCAAGAAAAAGGGCGTCAAGGTAACGCGCGACCCCGGCCCGATGAAGCATGGCGGCGCGGTAATCGCCTTCATAGAGGATCCCAACGGCTACAAGATAGAGCTTATCGAGACCCGCGCGTCGAAGAGCGTTTAGCGGCGGGCTCGAGCCGCCGCCGATGATGGTCGGCGCGCGGACGGCGAGTCGACGATGTTCGATGCGCTGAAAAGTCCGGGCGCTGGCTGCGAGACTGCGCGCGACGCCCGGGTATCAGGCAAGCCCAAGGAATTGCTTTATCGCGGTGAGCGCTTCGGGCTCGGTCAGCGAAGGCGCGTGGCCCACCCCTGGAACTTCGACCGAATGCACCTCGCGTGCTACGGTTTTCATCCGCGCGACGGTCTGCGGCGCGAGTATGTCACTCTCGGCACCGCGCACCACCAGGATTGGCGCAGTTATCCGTGCGAATGGAACCCACATGTCGAGCGGACGCGCGGCTGAGCCTCCGCGGCGCAGCGGCTTTCTCACCTGCGGGTCCATTTTCCAGACCAGCTTGCCGTTCGGGCCAGGCTTGACCGACCATTTCACCCACTGTTCGAGCTCGCCATCGCTGAGATTTCGCGCCGGCGGATAGGTCTCGCGATAGTAGTCGGCGACGGCCCGCAAATCGTCGAACTCCGCGGGCGCATCGCCAACGTAATTCATGATACGGGTGAGACCGCGCGGGTCGAGGTCGGGGCCAATATCATTCAGTACCAGTCGCTCTACACGTTCGGGATGTCCTCCCGCGAACAGCATCGAGATCATCCCGCCCATCGAGGTTCCGATTAGCGTGACGCGCCTTATTGCGAGAGCGTCGAGGAACCCCCTCAGATCGCTCAGGTAATTCTGCGGTGTGTAATCGATTGCCGGACCCCATTCGCTATCGCCGCGTCCGCGCACGTCGAGCGCGAGGACGTGATAGGCTGGCGCAAGGTGTAGCGCCAGCCCGTCGAAATTGTGCGCGTTCCCGGTAAGCCCATGGATGCATACGAGCGCGGGTTTGCCCGCGCCGCCGTGGTCGAGAAAGTGGAGTTTAAGCCCGTTTACGGTCACGAAGCCGCTGAGCGACATTGCGGATAGCCACCTCGCTTGACAAGCCCCGTACTGCACAATAGCAGAGCGCTGCCCAGCCGTCGCCAGCTCGATGCGTGTCGGCACCGCCCCCGGGGTTGTCTAAGGGGCTACGATCGTTCAATACTATCGCGGGGTCGCGGGGTTCTCCGCTTGTTGCAAGACAAATTCGGTCTGGCCGCGGGATAATCGCGACACCTGCATCAACCAATCGCTTGAGGATGTCATGAAAGTCGTAGTGGACCAGCATCTTTGTGAAGGAAACAGCCGCTGCTCCGAGGCGGCGCCGGACGTTTTCGAAGTCCGCGACGACGACAAGAGCCACGTTCTTATCGAGCGCCCCCCTGAGACGCTGCGCGAGAAGGTAAAACTGGCCGCCCGGCTCTGCCCGAGGCAGGCGATTTCGATAATCGAGGATTAAGGCTTCCGCGACCCGCCCGAAGTCCGAGCGGTTCGACCGCGGTGGCCCGGGCGACGCCCGAGGTTGATTCAAATGCAAGCGCAGGCCCTTAGCATCGACACGCTCGATATCATCACGCCGGACCATTACGCAAAGAACGGCTACCCGCATAGCGAATGGACCCTGCTTCGCCGCGAAGCGCCGGTCTACTGGTACGATCGGCCCAACGTCGAGCCGTTCTGGGCGATCACGAAGCACGCCGATATCGTTACGATAGGACGCCAGCCGAAGATTTTCCTGAACGGACCGCGGCTGCTGGTGGTCACACGCGACCTCGTGATCCCGGGCGGCGAGACGCTCTTCCGTCATCTGCTGAACATGGACCCGCCCGAGCACGGGCGCTATCGCGATCTCGTCAACCGGCGCTTCACGCCGCGCGCGGTGCGCAAGCTCGAGGCCGAGGTCGCCGAGATCGCAAACAACGTGATGAGAGAGCTGGTGGCGACGCGCGCGAGCGGCGGCAACGTCGATTGCGACTTCGTTGTTGATATGGCGGCCAAGGTCCCCCTCGACGTTATCGCAGCGCTGATCGGCGTGCCCAGGGAGGACCGCGCGCAACTCTTTCAATGGACCAACGAGACTATCGGTTCGGGGGATCCCGAATTCCAGAAAGGCGCCAGCGCCGAGGAAACGATTCGCCGTGCCCGCGAAGGGCTTTTCACCTACTTCAGCAACCTGGTGGAAGAGCGGCGCAAAAATCCGTGCGATGATCTGACCAGCGTGCTTGCCACCTCACGCCTCGACGGCGAGCCGCTGCCTTTATTCGAGCTGATGTCGTATTTCCTGCTGCTGGTGGTCGCCGGAAACGAGACCACCCGCAACGCGACCTCAGGCGGATTGCACGCCTTTATCGAGAACCCCGAGCAGTGGCGGATGCTCAAGCGCGACCCCTCGCTGCTTCGTTCCGCGGTAGAGGAGATCGTTCGATGGGTTACGCCCGTGATCCAGTTTGCGCGCACTGCGACCCAGGACTACGAGCTTCGCGGCCAGAAGATTCGCGCGGGCGACTCGCTCTGCCTGTTCTATCCGTCCGCGAATCGCGACGAGGAAGTTTTCCAGGAGCCGTTCAAGTTCGACATCCGGCGCAATCCGAATCCCCATCTCGCCTTCGGAATTGGCGAGCATTTCTGCCTCGGCGCGAACCTCGCCCGCTTGGAGCTCGAGGTTATCTTCCGCGAGCTGTTGAAATGGGTCGATTCCGCCGAGCTGACCGCTCCGATGGAGCGCTTGCGCTCGAGCTTCGTCGGCGGAATCAAGCACATGCCGGTCAGGCTCAAGCTCGCGCCAGGGCAGGGCTGAGCGCGGCCGCGCGCTTGTTGCGACGCGCCGCATTGTGGCACTAGCAGGCTATTGATAGATCAAAGCCTGTTCCGTGTTTAGGGGCGAAGGTCGCCGCGCCATCACGGCCCTCAAGCCCGAACGCTTGTAAGGAAAGAAGAGCCCGGATTGGAAGGCTGGGCAAGCAGTGCGATGGCGACGGCGGGAATCGGGGTGATTCTCAACGCCATGCTTCACAACAAGCCTCACTGGCACGCCATCGCGCCCACTTCATCCACCCCAGCCCTTTCACCCGTCGTGGGCGCGATCCCTGAACGCGGTTGCTGCTAAGGGCACAAATAACTTTGGGGGAGAACACACAGCCGTGGCCATCAGACAGTACGCGCAGACCCGTGACGGGCTCAAAATCCGCTACGAAATTCGCGGTCAGGGCGACCCGCTCGCGCTCGTCATGGGATTCAGCGGTTCGGGACGCCTCTGGGGCGAGCCGTTCCTGCAGGCGCTCGAGCGCAACTTCAGCCTCGTCGTGATCGACAACCGCGGCACGGGCGAAAGCGACAAGCCCGACCGTCCGTGGACGCTGGCCGACATGGCCGCCGACGTGGTATCGGTGCTCGATGACGCCGGGATTGCGCGCGCGCACGTCTATGGCATCTCGATGGGCGGAATGATCGCGCAGGAGCTTGCGCTAGGGTATCCCGCCCAGGTGCGAGGCCTCGTGCTCGGATGCACCAACTGCGGCGCGAGCCGTTCCGTGCAGGCGGCGCCGGAAGTGCTGGCAAACCTCATGCCGCTGCCCGGTGCGACGCCCGAGGAGCAGGCCCGGCGCGCATTCTCGGCAGCATGCGGCAAGGCGTTCCTCAACTCGGAGCGCGGCAAGCAGGTTCTCGACCAGGTGATTGCCGACATGAGCAAATATCCAGCGACACCGCTGCACACTTTTGCCCGTCAGGCCGCCGCAATACAGGGATTCGACACCTGCGCGAGGCTTTCCGAAATCAAGGCGCCCACGCTGGTAATTCACGGCGACGATGACGCGATCGTTCCCTATGAGAACGCGCGAATTCTCGCCCGCGGAATCCCGGGTTCGAGACTTCACACGATCAAGGACGCCGGCCACATGTTTTTCTGGGAAGCGCCTATGGAAGCGGCGCACGTCGCAACAGAATTTCTCAAAACCGTCAGATAAGCCGGGAGTCGCACTCGATGGCAGATTACGAAACGCTGATTTACGAACAGGTCGAAGACAAGATTTTCCGGGTCACGCTTAACCGCCCCGAGAAGCTCAACGCCCTCTCCCAGAAGCTGCTCAAGGAGTTCGAGGGCGTGATGGACGAGTTCGAAGGCAACCCCGACGCGAGCGTGCTTATCATCCGCGGCGCCGGGCGCGCCTTTTCCGCCGGCTACGACCTCCAGGGCACGCAGCATCCCGGCTCAACCTTCACAGTTACCAACGATCGCATCATGCTGCACAAGACGATCGAGCGATGGCAGCGGTTGTGGTCGCTGAACAAGCCGACCATCGCGCAGGTCCACGGATTCTGTCTGGCCGGGGCAACCGAACTCGTCGGCCATTGCGATATCGTTTTCGCCAGCGAAGACGCCCAGTTCGGGCATCCTGCCGGGCGCGCGCTCGGAATTTTGCCCACGCTTTCGATGTGGCCGGTCCTGATGGGTCCGCGTAAAACCAAGGAGTACTTCTTCACCGGCGATTATATGAGTGCCGCGGAAGCGCTCGAATGGCATCTCGTCAACCGCGTTTACCCCAAGGACAAGCTGGAGGAGGAGACGCTCAACTACGCGCGGCGGGTCGCGATGGTGCCGGCGGAACTGCTGATGCTGCATAAGGCGGCGGTGAACCGCTATTACGACATCCTTGGAATTCGCGCGGCCGAGCAGTCCTCGGCTGATATCGACGCGCTTGCCCATCAGACCGACACGGTGCGCAACTGGATGAAGGCAAGCCGCGAGCGCGGTCTGAAGAGTGCGCTGAGCGAGCGCGACCGACCGTTCGCAAAAAAATAATCGCGTCCCAGATGCGCGGTTGGGCAGCCGAAGTGCCCGGCTTTTTCGGCATCCTGGCCTTGGTTCTTTTTCCCGTCGCTCGTGGGAGCCTATGATGGGTTGCTGTCGCACGCGCCGGCTGAATCGGCGCTGGCGCGCGCTCAACCGCGCCCAATTTTCAAGCGCCAGCCGCGTCGAACTGCCCGAGGCAAGGCCGGCTGTCGGGTCATCGGTGTGCTTCCAGGCCATATCGGTCCGCGACGAACGCCGCTGCACAGCAGGGTATTGAGAAGTGCGGAAAACGCAGTCCGAATGGAAGCATCGTTTCGACCTCCCTGCGTAAAAGATAACCCCCTTGCTCAATCTTCTCCTTGCAGGGGAGGCAAGACAGAGAGGGAGCAGGCTGTGATTTATCAGTCGCCTGCTGGTTCTTCATGCTATGCAAGGTTTGCGATTTTCCGCTCCGGCTTGTGGCTGCGCTGACGCTTATCGGCTGGTCTTTTGCAGGCGCACGCGCCGCGTTGGCGTTGACCGTCGGCGATCTCGATCCATCGGTCCAGTATCGCACCGGGCGCATCGCGTTTTCCGGCGATCACGCGCTCTCGGAGGAGGAACTGCTGGCGCAACTGAACGTCAGGCAGCGTCCCTGGTACATGCCCTGGAAGACGCGGCCCGCATTTGAGCCCGACGACTTCGCGATCGGGATTCGGAATCTCCGGCTTCTCTACCAGATGCACGGCTACTACAACGCCAGGATCACCTATGACCTTTCGGTCCACGACAGGATTGTCGATGCAAAAATTCGGATCGACGAAGGGCGTCCCGCGATCGTCCGCCGCGTGAGCGTCAAGATTGACGGGTACTCACCTCCGCCGGGAGTTCCGCCGGTAAGCCTCGTGCCGCTCAAACCCGGCGACGTTTTTACCGAGGAGGCCTACCAGAAGGGTGAGCAGGTTCTGCGCACTTTTTTTGCGAACGCCGGCTATGCCCGTGTCAGTTCCAAGCGCCGTGCCGAGGTGGACGTCGCTTCCGCGAGCGCGCGAGTCTGGTACACGGTGCATGCCGGCTCGCAAGCGGTCTTTGGCCCGACCCGGCTAACCGGCGCCAGGAGGGTCTCGCCCCGGGTGATTCGGCGCGAACTCACCTACCGAAAAGGCGAGAAGTTTTCCGAAGCCAGGCTTGGGGAGTCGCGCGACCGTTTGCTCGCTCTCAATCTCTTTAGCTCGGTGAACCTGGTCCCCGACCTCGAGAGCGCCGGCTCCGAAATACCAGTCGACCTCTCGGTCCATGAGCGTCCTGCGCGCACGCTTCAGATCGGCGGCGGCTACAGCACGCAGGATGATATGGGCGGCCAACTGCAATGGACCGACTACAACTGGCTCGGCGACGGCCGCCAGATGTCAGTGTTGCTGCGCTACGCGGCGATCAACAGCGCGGCCAACGCCTCGCTGACGCAGCCGTTCCTGTTTGGCGTGCGCGGTTTGCAGGGAGTTGCGCAGGCGGGCCTTCTGCGTGACGATGAACAGACGTTCCTGCTGAACGCACCCCAGTTCGCGCCGTCTGTCGCGTACATCATCAATGAGCAGTTGACGGTTTCGCTCGGCTATCAGCTCATGTACGGACGCGTCAACAACGTTAACTCGTCGGTGGTCACCGCCCTTGGCGGAATCCTGCGCAAAGGCGTAGTGAGCGGTCCCGCGCTCGGGCTTACCTGGAACACGAGCAACGATCCGTTCTATCCGACCCAGGGCGGAATCGTCATGCTTCACGCGATGGAATCGAGCGGGATATTCGGCTCGAACTACAGCTTTTACCGCGCCACTCTGGAGGGCCGGCGGTACACGCTGATAGGGGAGGGCACGGTACTCGCGACCCGCCTCAAGGTTGGACTTGCCGACAGTCTCGGTTCCAAAATCGACTATCCCATCTTCGAGCGCTTTTTCCCGGGCGGGCAGGGCAGCGTGCGAGGCTACGGGCGATGGCGGCTCGGGCCGCTCAGCGCTTCCAACGATCCGTTGGGCGGTCTCAGCGATATCGAGGGCTCGCTCGAATTGCGCCATCACGTCTGGGGCAAGCTGAGCGGCGCAGTGTTCGTGGACTTCGGCCAGGCCTCGCTCCACAGCTACGACTTGCCCGTTTCGGACCTGCAGTTCGGGTTCGGCCCGGCGCTGATGTATCAAACGCCGGTCGGACCGCTGCGGGTCGATCTTGGTATTCCCTCGAAGACTCCGCGCGGAGACCAGTCGTGGCAGATCTACTTCAGCGTGGGGCAATTCTTCTGAGAATGCTACGATGAGACGGCTCGGACAAATCCTGCGCTGGACAGTGGCGGTGGGGGCAGCCGCAACGATACTGGCGATCGTTCTCGTCCCGCTCGCAACGCGCACCGCCTGGTTTCGCGAGTTCCTGCGCGCGCATGCCCAGAATTATTTCGCGGATAACTACCAAGGGCACCTGACTATCGATCGCGTGCAGGGCTCGATATTCGGAAATCTCCAGCTGCTCGGCGTTGCGCTCCATTACCGTGGAAGCGAAGTCGCCTACGCGCGCAGGATCGACATCCGCTACCGGCTTCTGCCCCTGATATATGCGACTTTCAGCGTCAAACGTCTCGAGATCGCAGGGCTTCGGCTGCGCGCAAAAGAGGATGCGAAACACCAGTGGAACCTGCTCGAGGCGGTCTCCGAGCGCGCCCCCGCGCCCTCGGCAAGCGTCCCCGCGATCCAGGTACTGCTCGACAACGTGCTGCTGCGCGGCGCCGACTTAAGCGCCGCGCTCGCGGACGGCACGACCTATCGGCTCTCACGCGCGGAACTGGACGGGCGCGTCAGGCTGCTTGCGCGAGGGACGGTCGCCGATGTCTCGCGCCTTGAGGCGAAGCTGAGCGCGCCGCGGCTTCCTCCTTGCGCGATAAACGCGAGCCTCGCGTACCAGAACGTCGCCGCGCCCGCGAGCCTTCGGGTGCGGTATATCAGGCTTGCGACTGCGGCGCTATCGAAGATCGAACTCAGCGGCGCGATAACCGATCTCGATAAACTCGCGCTTGACGCGACGCTTAAGGTCGATCGGCTTTCGGGTGCCGATATCGAAAGGTTCGTTCCGCGATGGAGGAAGTCGGTGCCGCTGAGCGGCGGGGTGCAACTGGCTGGCGACAAATCCGCCTACCATGCGACGCTTGCGATCACCTCGGGGCGGGCAAAGATCTCAGGCAAGCTTTCCGCCAATCTCGCGCGCTTGCCGTGTGAATATAGCGCGGCGGTGAATCTCGCCAACATCGACATTGCGAGCCTGATGATGGTCAAGGGATTCGCCGTCGTGCTGAGCGGCTCGGCCCGGATGGCAGGGAGCGGGACCGCGCCCGGCGCGCTCCGCGCAAACGCCGACCTGAAGCTCGCCAACCTCGTTGTAAATCGATGGCGCTTCGGCAACCTTGCCCTTTCCACCGCCGTTGACGCGGGCCTGGCGAAATTCAACGCGATCATCTCCGGCGCCCGCGGCGCCGGCGCGACCTCGAGCGGCGAGTTGCACTTTATCGGCACACCCGCCTACCGGTTCGCCGTGGCGGTCAAAAATCTGCGCCTTGAGAGTGTCGAACCGAGCGGCGTCCGCGAGCACGGAATCATCAATCTCGCCGCCGGGATCGACGGAAAAGGCGTCACGCTCGCGACGATGGAGGCCGATGCGACCGTTGATTGGCGGCGCTCGTTCCTCGGCCCGGTGCGAATCGACGGCGGAATCCTGAAAGCGCGCATAACCAAAGGCAGCGTCGAGGTCGCGCGCGCGTCGTTGCGGGCCGGCGCGACCGAGGCGAGCGCCACGGGCATGCTCTCGCTCACCGGCGCGCGCCGCGGCCGGTTCACCTATCGGTTTCGCAGCTCCGATATCGCGCCATGGCTTGGGCTCGCGGGTCGAAGCGGTTCGGGCAGTCTCAACGTTGACGGGTCGGTCGAAGGCCGGCTGGGGGATTTGAGCGCACGCGGCGAGCTTTCTGCGTCGCGGTTTCACTATGGCTCCGTCAGGATCGCGAAGGCCGAGGCAAAATACACCCTGTCGGGGATCGGCGGCGGTATCCCGTATGGCCGTGTGAATGCCGATATTGAGTCGCTGAAGGCGGGCGTTGAACTCAGAACCGTGCGCCTTGCCGCCGAGACCGGGCCTGGCCGTCGCGTCGCGGCGCGAATTTCGCTCGACGCGGTCGACACGGACGGGCGCCCGCAGAAAGTGCTTGCCGATGTGCGCTACGAGTCGGGCTCTCTTGACGGAAGGCTCGAGGAACTTACGCTCGAGATGCCGGACGGCAGGTGGCAGCTCGCGCACGCCGCCGCTTTTCATCACGACGCTTCGCGCACAACCGTGAGCGGTTTCGCGCTGGTCAACGGCAGCAAGTGCGTCACGCTTGAAGCGGAGATTGCGCGAAGCGGCGCGCAGAACGTGATGCTCGCGGTTCAGAACTTCAACCTTGCAAACGTGGACGATTTTCTGGGTAATCGCTACCGCCTGGGCGGGAGCCTGTCCGCGCAGGCAAGGATAACGGGGACTGCCGCGGCGCCGGCGATAACCTCGCAGATGGAGATCGATTCACCGACGGTACGCGGTGTCACGCTCGCGGGACTCGCGGCCAATTTATCCTATGAATCCGGGACCGCGACCTTCCGGATAATCGCCCGGCAGGACTCGCGCCACGAACTCACGGCCGACGGCACGCTCGCGTGGGGCAGTGGATTCGAGGCTCTCCCGCGCGGAACGATCAATGCGCATATCCAGTCGAGGGCAATCGCGCTGACCTTTCTAAAGAACGCGGGCTTGCGCTCGGTCACGGATATCCAGGGCACGCTTTCGATCGACGTCACGCTGAGCGGCCCGTTGCGCCATCCGGTGCCGAGCGGTGAGATCCAGCTGCGCGACGCGAAGGCCGTCGTGCGTCCGCTCGGCGTCGCTGTCGCGTCGGCGTCGGCGTATGTGCGGCTGGAGCCGGGGAGGATTTCGCTTAAGGCTCTGTCTGCCCGCTCCGGCGACGGGGTTTTCAGGCTGTCGGGAGCGTCCGACCTTGAGGGATACGTTCCCAGGGGGTTCAAGCTCAGCGCTCGTTTTGAGAATTGGCCGGCGATCGACACCCGCCGCTACAAGGCAACTATCGGCGGGGCGGTTACGCTTAGCGGCTCGCCGGCCGCGCCCACGTTACAGGGAAAGCTCGAGGTCCTGAGCGCTACGCTACGTCCTGAGCTTCAGTTTCTAGAGGCGAGTTCGTCGGTCAAGCCGGATCCCACGATTGTCGTGCTCCGTCACGGTGCCGCAAAGCCCGCGGAGCAGGCGTCCGCCGAGGAAGTCGCCGCGATGAACGGGTACCGGAACCTGGCCATAGCGATGGACGTGCGCGTGCGCCGCGACACCTGGATAAGGCACGGGAACTCCTACGCCGACCTGCGCGGAGATGTCCAGGTTCTCAAGCGGCCCGACGGTCCGCTGACACTGGTCGGTTCGATCGAGACCGTGCGCGGCTCGATCGAGATCGCTCAGCAGGCGCTTACCCTTTCGCAGGGGCAGATCCTCTTTACGGGCGGCACGTCTATCAACCCGTCGCTCAACCTTGTCGCGCGCCGCGACGTGCCCAACTATACGGTCTACGCGGTTATCAGCGGCACGGCCAGCAAGCCGACGCTGACGTTGCGCAGCGACCCGAGTCTTCCGCAGGCCGACATTCTTTCGATCCTGATGTTCGGGCGGCCGGTGACGCAACTCGGGCAAGCGCAACAATCCTCGCTTCAGCAGCAGGCGGTATCGATAGCGGGAGGCTATGCGGCAAGCTCGGTTGCGCAGTCTATCGCCCGCTCGCTCGGTCTCGGCGCGCTCAACCTGAGCGTCGAGGCGGGCCGCGCAGCAGTCGGCAGATACGTCACCGAGAACATCTACGTATCGGCCTCGCAAAGTATCGTTCCCGGCGGCCCGCAAACTCCGGGCGAAGCGGCGCAACAGGCCTCGATCCGCTATTACATCACGCCACATCTCGACCTTCAGACTTCCACCTCGCGCACCGCAAGCGACATCAATCTGAACTGGCGGTTTCAGTATTAGGCGATGCGGTTAGGCGGCCTTGCGCCGGGGCCTGTTCGCATGTTTTATCCGTGAATCGGCCTGGGGAGATGGCAGGTACGGCGGCTACTGTCGGAGCAAACTTGCCGGTGGTGTACGAGCCGTCGCAGGCTGGCAAATGGCTGGTTGCCGGTTCGGTGATGCTCGGTACGTTCCTGTCCGTGACGGACGCGACAGTGGTCAATGTCGCGATGCCGCACATGATGGGCTCGGTCGGCAAGGATCTCCTCACGATCACCTGGGTTTCGACCGCCTGCGGTATCGCCGAGACAATCATGGTCATGCCGCTTCTTTTCCTGCTCTCCGCGCGGGGCTACGTCGCGGATTCCGGGCATCAAACCGAATGATATGCTGGAGGCTGCCGCGGGCAGGCCGCGCAGCCTCACGCGCGATATGGCATGCAAGCAAGGAGGATGAAGCTTACGCAGGAACCAGCAACCGACATCGCCGCCGGGTCCGCGTCTCGCGCGCCGGGAGGGCTTCTGGGCCTCGATTGGCTCAATCGCGATCTCTTCTGGCTGTTCGTGCTTCGCGTGCTGCGGAGCTTTGCTCAGGGCTTTCTCGGGATCATCACGCCGCTTTACATCGCGATGCTCGGCTACGACGCGATCCATCTCGGGATCTTATTCGCGGTGGCGGCCGTGGTGAGCGCGATGATTTCCGGCGCAATCGGGATTCTCGCCGATCGGTTCGGGCGCAAGACCTTTCTGATCCTGATCTCGCTGATGATGGGCGCGGGGGGCGTGATGTTCGCGCTGACCCGCAGCTTCGTCCTGATCGTGCTGGCAGGAGCGCTGGGCTCGATCGGGCGTGGCGGCGCGCTGGGCGGTGCGGCCTGGGGTCCATTCTATCCGGCCGCGCAGGCGCTGATCGCCGAGCAGGCGAGCGACGAGCGCCGCACCACGGTCTTTGGCGCGCTTGCGTTCGTCGGCGTCACTTCGGCGGCGGTCGGATCGCTGCTAGCGGCGATGCCGCATCTGTTGCACCGTCTGTTCGCCATTGCGCTACTCGACGGATACCGGGCGCTGTTCCTGCTCACGGGACCGTTCGGTGTCGCGATGGCGCTCGCGGTGCTTCCGGTGCGCGAGCTTCATTCCGCGACTGTCCGTGCCAGGCGCGCGACGCGGGCCACGCTTGACCCGCCAGCGCCCGCCACCGCTGGCCCGTGGTCCGAACGGCGCCTGTTCGGCATCTCCGCCCGCTCGTGGAGCCTGATATGGCGCTTCATGGTGACCAACGCGACCAACGGAGCCGCAATCGGGATGCTGGGTCCGTTCGTCGTCTATTGGTTCTACCGGCGTTTTGGCGTGACCTCGACCGAGCTTGCTGAGTTGTTCTTCGTGCTCAACCTGGTGAGCGCGATCCCCTACCTGCTGGCCGGGCGGATCGCGCTTGCGTTCGGCTCGGTGCGAAGCGTGGTGATAAGCCGGGCGATCGCAACCGTGCTGCTTTTCGCCGTGGTCCTGATGCCGACGTTTTTGCTCGCCGCGGCGGTTTACACGCTGCGGATGATTTTCAATGTGCTGTCGATTCCGGTGCGGCAGTCGTACCTGATGGGAGTGATCGATCCGTCCGAGCGGGCGAGCGCGGCGGGGCTGGCGAGTTTCCCCTCGCAGGTGACCTCGGCAGTTGGACCATATTTGGCTGGCTACTTCATGCAGAATTTTGCGCTCGGGCTGCCGCTCGAGTTCGCCGCCGCGATGCAGGCGTTGAACACCCTGCTGTACTGGGTTTTCTTCCGCAACATATATCCACCGGAGGAACAGCTCACTTCGCTGTCAGGCGGCGGCTGAAGCTCGTCAGACGCCTGGCGTCCTCAAATCGAGTCCGGGCCTGGGAATTTGTGCTGCGCGCGGTTTTGCGGGAAGTCGGCTGGAAGTAGCCTCTTATCTTGTCCGGTGTGATGCGGCAAGCTAAAGAAGGCAACAAAACTTTAAGCGTATCGCACCCGAGAACGAGATGCTTGACCCCGCGACCATCATTAAGTGGCTGGATACGTGGGGATATCTGGGCATTTTCGCCTGTGTTTTCGTCGGTAACCTGGGGATCCCGGTGCCAGAGGAAACCGTGATGCTGGTGGCGGGGTTCCTGGCGGGGCGTGAAATCCTCAATCTTGAAGCGGTGTACGCGGTCGTGTTCGTGAGCGCGGTGGTCGGCGACTGCTGCGGCTTTCTGTTTGGAAGAACCGGCGGACAGCGGGTAATGGCCAGGCTTGCCGACCGGTTCGCCTTCGTGCGCAGTCGTTACGACCGGTTGCAGACATTTTTTCATACTCACGGCCCCAAGGCTGTCTTCATGGCGCGCTTTATCGCAGGCGCAAGATTTCTGGCAGGTCCGATGGCGGGCGCGGCGGGGATGCCGTTCCTGCGTTTTCTTGCGTGGAATGTCTTGGGGGCTCTCTTATGGTGTACGCTGGTGGTGACGGTGGGATACCTGGTCGGCGACGAGTTGTACCGGGTCGCGATGTTGGCGCATTCGGCGACCCGATGGGCTTTGCTGGCGATAATCGTAATTGCGCTTGTGCTCTATCTGCTGTGGTGGCGTGAACGACATCAGCCGGCCGCTTCGGAACCCGAATCCTAGGGCGATTGCATTGCTGTTCGCGGCGCTGGCCGCGCTTTTTGCCGCCGGGTGCAGAAAACCCGAGCCGATGAAGCTCCATTACCTGGAGGATTTCGTTCCCGGCGCCCAGAACGTTTTCTATCCTGCAAAAGTTGGCGTGCCTCCCGTGGGCGGCAAATTCGCCGTTGGGAGCTTTCGAGTCGGCGGAGTGTACAAGGCCGATGGGACCCTTGAACGCCCGCTGTTTGTGGCGGACTTCGGCGCCCTCGTGCATCAATCGATACTCAAGGGCTTGTCGGACGCGGGCCTGAAACCCGTGCCGCTCGCGAGGCGCTCGGCTCCCGGAGCCCTTCCGTTCGGTGTCGATCTGATGCTGGTGTGCGACGTGGAGCAGGTGAGCGTGAACAAGTATTTCGGTTCCAGGATGACGGTGCACGGCCGGTACTTCACGATGGACTCGCGGGTGAAGCTCAGATTCACCATGCAGAATCGCCTTGGCGATACGCTCTATGCGGGTGAAATCCAGGGTAGCGAGGACGAGCCTCCGATGCCGGTTGGCCACGAGGCTTTTCTCCCGCTCGAGACCGAACCCGCGGAATCCCTGTCAGTCGCGCTGTCGCGCGCGGTCGGCGGCCTTTTCGTCGAGCCCCAGGTGAGGCGGTCTTTGCCGCTGGCCGCCCTGGCTGAGCGGCGGCCTTCGGCAACGGCCGAATCCTCGCCCGCGCCGCCGCGTCGCGGCGCTGCCGCTCCGGCGAATCCCAAGGGTTTGCAGAGCGGCGCGAATCGGTACTAACGTTTCGTTTTTCCGACGATTCCAGCAGCCGGACCGGAGGGTACAGGAATGCCGCTAATTCCGTATGTCGACGAGAGCAAGCTTTCGGAAGAATCGCGCAAGCTGCTGCATCGAGGCCGCGTCACTCTGAATATCGCCCGGATGGTCGCGAACTCGGAGGCGGCCTTTTATGCGTTCTCGAAGATGGGAAATTCCCTGATGACTCGCGCGAAGCTAGACGCAAAGCTCCGCGAGATTGCGATCCTGCGCACCGCCAAGTTGAGCGGCTCGCTCTACGAGTGGACCCAGCACGTTCCCATCGCGCGTGCCTGCGGGGTGACCGAGGAGCAAATCGCCGCGATGGATGATCCGCGGGCGGCCGAATGCTTCAACCCGCTCGAGCGTCTCGTGCTCGACTTCACAGAGCAGGTTGCGCGCAACGTCAAGGGTAACCCCGAGACGCTCGCCGAACTCAAAAAGCATCTCGGGCCGGCTGAAATCGTCGAGTTGATCCTGTCGATCGGATTCTGGGGGATGGTTGCGCGCCTGCTCGAAACCACCGAGGTCGAGCTGGAGGAATTTGCGGGCAAGATAAACCTGCTCGGCGAGTTCAAATCGGCTTCGCGCTGAGAGGGCAGCCGCCCGCGCGCGCCGAACGCGGGCGGCAGGTGAAGGCGCGCTCAGCGGGCGCCGGCCTTGCGCTGTTCCTCGAGTTTGCGCAGCTCGACGCGGCGGATTTTGCCGCTCACGGTCTTGGGCAGATCGGCAACGAATTCGATCTCTCGCGGGTACTTGTAGGGCGCGGTCACGCGCTTGCAATGCTCCTGCAACTCGCGCACCAGCGCATCATTGCCCGCGACGCCGGGCTTGAGCCTGACGAATGCCTTGACGATATGGCCGCGTTCGGGGTCGGGGCTCGCAACCACCGCCGACTCCATCACGGCGGGGTGCTCAAGCAGTGCGCTTTCGACCTCGAACGGCCCGATCCGGTAACCGGCCGAGTTGATCACGTCGTCGGCGCGTCCGACGAACCATAGGTACCCGTCGGCGTCGCGATAGGCCTGGTCGCCGGTGAGATAATAATCGCCCCGGAAGACGGCTGAGTTTTCCTCGGGATTTTTCCAGTATTCGACCATGATGGAAGGCGGCTTGTCGGGCTTCACGCGCACCGCGATCTGGCCGGCTTCACCCGTTTTACACTCGTTCAGGTCTTCGTCGACGATCCGGACGTCGTGGCCCGGAAACGGACGTCCCATCGAGCCCGGCCGTATCTCCATCCCGGGCATATTGCAGGCCACGATGATCGTTTCGGTCTGGCCGTAGCCGTCGGCGATCGTAAGCCCGAAGTGCCTTCGCCAGACCTCGATCACTTCGGGATTGAGCGGTTCTCCCGCAGCCGTGCAATGACGCAGCTTCGGCAGCCGATACTTCGATAGGTCTTCCTTGACCAGCATCCGGTACTCGGTCGGCGGCGCGCAGAATGTGGTGATGCCGTAGCGCTGCAGCAATTCCAGTTCTTTTTTCGGCTCGAAGCGGCCATTGTACATGAATACCGTGACGCCGTTCATCCACGGCCCGAACAGCACGCCGTACGCGGCCTTGGCCCATCCCGTATCGGACGTCGTCCAGTGAACGTCGCTCGGTTTGAGATCGAGCCAGTTGAGGCCCGTGAATTTGTGGCTATAGCAGTAGGCGTGCGCGTGCAGGACCGCCTTCGGCTCGCGCGTGGTGCCCGACGTGTAGTAACAGATCGCTGGGTCAGTCGCCGCGGTCTTGACGGTGGCAAAACGGTCCGATGCACCCTGCATCGCCTCCGGCAGCCCGACCCATCCGCTGCGCGAACTGCCGGCGATTAAATAGTGTTCGATCGAAGGACAATGGCTCCTTAGGTCCGAGACCATCGTGGCGCTCTCCACCGAGGCGATAATCGCCTTCGCGCCCGAGTGGTTGGCGCGATACACGAGGTCCTTCTCGCGCAGCATCGAGGTGCACGGTATAACCATCGCACCCGCCTTCAGCGCGCCGATGTACGCCGATTGCCAGAGCGGGATTCGCGGCAGGACGAGCAGGATCGGATCGCCGCGCCTGATTCCGAGACCCGCGAGCACGTTGGCGACTCGATTCGATTGCTCCTTGATATCGGCAAATGTGAGCCGGGCGCGATTGCCCTCCTGATCCTCCCACAGCAGCGCGACCCGCGAGGGATCGGCGGCAAAGGAGTCGATTACGTCGCCGAAGTTGAACTGTGCAGGTGTGTTCCATCGGAACTCGCGATAAACTTTTTCGTATTCAGCCATCAAATCCTCCGCTCACATCATGGCGCGTCCCGGCCTGGTGCCCGGCGCCTGCGAATGTTTCGCCGCGGCCTTGATATACTTGACGGTCACGGGCGAGAGGTCGTCGCGCTCAACCCGGACGTCGATTATCGAAAAGGTTTTTGCCTGGTGCGCCTCTTCGAGCGCGCCTCTGAGCTCCGCAGGGGTGCGCGCCTCGAAACCCGCGCCGCCGAAGCCGCGCGCCAGTTGCGCGTACGGCCACGGCGGGATCTCCAACAGGTCGAGCCGTTCAGTGACCGGCCTGAAGATGCCCCATCCGCCGTTGTTCACCACCAGGATGATCGGATTAACTCCAAGCCTTGGGGCGTGCGATATCTCGGTTCCGGTCATCTGGAAGCCGCCGTCGCCGCACAGTACGAGCGGTCTCAGCCCCGAGCCTATCTGCGCCCCGATCGCGGCCGGCACCGCGAAACCCATCGACGCGTAGAATCCCTGCGCGAGATAGGTTCCGCCGTGCGGCACGCGGATGTCCAATCCCCCGAACAGCATGTCTCCGGACTCCGCGACAACCATATAACGGCGATGCGCCGCGAGAAACTCGTTCACGATACGCAGGATGTCCGCGACCTTTATCGGCTTGTGGGGAGCGGTGGCGGACTGAGGAAGGTTGTCGGCGTATCGCACGGTCTCGTGATGGCGCTTCAGCTTCTGCTTGAGCAGCGCGCGGACGAAGTCGCGAATCCCGACATCTGTGTAGGTGTGGTACTTGATGTCCACCCGGCGATCGACGGCCCATACGGTGCGGCCCTGGATTATGCGCGGCGGCCGGTTGCCGAAATTCATGTCCGTCTTTAGGCATCCGAGGTTTATCACGAGATCCGCCCGGTCCATGCGGGCGACGATCGGCGGCGGGCTGATCGGTCCGACGTGCACGCCCATGTAAAGCGGATGGTCCATCGGGAAGGCGCCCTTGCCGAGCACGGTCGCGAACACCGGAGCGCCGAGCGCTTCGGCCAGTTCGAGCAACTCGTGCGAAAGGCGGTACCGGTGAATTTCGATTCCGACGATGAGCACGGGATGCTTGCTCTCGTTGAACATCGCGGCGGTTTCGCGTGCCGCTTCCTCCGCCTTGGCAGGGTCCGAGCCGCGGAAATGCAGCCGTCCGTCCCATTCGAGCAATTCGTCGGGAACCTGGATTTCGCGATCGACCATGTCGCGATGGATTTCGATATAGCCGGGACGCTGCTCGCGCCATACCGTGCACACCACTTCGTGAAGCTGCTCGGCGGCGCGCAGCGGATCGGTCAGAACCCGCGCTGCGCAGGTGACTTCCTGGTAGATGCGAAGCTGCGATTCGATCTCGCGCGCCTGGTGATGAATAAGCGTTCCAAGCTTGCGCTCCTCCTCGCCGGGACCGCCGGAAAAGATAAGCAGCGGCACGCGCTCGGAGAACGAGCCTGCCACGGGATTGACCAGGTTGTGGCCGCCAGCGCCGTAGGTCACGCATACGACGCCGATTTTGCCTGTCGCGCGCGCATACCCGTCGGCGGCGAATCCCACGCCCGGCTCGTGGGACAGGGTCTTTATGTCGAGGCCATGCCTGCGTCCGAGCGCAAAGAAGAGCTTGAGCGCAAGATCGCCCGGAATGCCGAAGACGCACCGGCTATCAATCTTGCGCAGGTAGGTGACAAGGAAATCGCCGAGTCTCATGTGTCGTTTCACGATAACCGGCCTCCCCGTGTGCTGGATCCACTTTACCAGAAAGACGCCGCGGCGCGCCTTTGCCCGACTCTGGCAAAGGGCAAGTGGTGCTGTGCTAGAATAGGCGCCCGAAGGGAGAATTGATGTTCCGATCGATTCTGCGGATGCAACTGCTGACGCCCGCGCGCATTGGCGCCCTGGTAGCCTATCTGCCGCAGTTCGTTCGCGTGTTCTATCGCCTGATGAGAGACGAGCGGGTATCGCTGGTCGCCAAGATAGTTCCGTTCCTGTGCCTGATGCTGATGTTCACACCGCCTGCGATTGAACTGGATTTCGTGCCGGTCCTCGGTGAACTCGACTGGCTGCTTGCCGGCTACCTGGCGCTCAAGCTGTTCGTGTGGTTATGCCCTCCTGACGTGGTACGCGAGCACGTGGCCAGGATTGCGCACGGCCAATGACGCGGATGCGCTCGCGGCTTGTACTGTTCGGAATCGCGGCAATTATAATCGCCGCGCTCATCGTCCTCGGCACCGCAGACCAGTTCTTCGTCGATCTCCTGTGGTTTACTTCGCTCGGCTATCGCGACGTCTTCAAGCGAATCGTCGCGGCCCAGGTCTCGATCTTCACAGTGGTGTGGCTGGTCGCGTTCGCCGCGATCGCCGTCAACGCGCTGATCGCGCTTGGGCAGAGCCCGGAGCCCGAAAGGCTGCACGTCGTGCGCCGGCACGACGAGATGACCGAGATAAACCTGCCCGAGCTGATTCGGGCATTCAGCGATCGGATTCCGTGGCGGCTGCTCGCGCTGATAATCGCGGCCGTGCTGGCGATCCTGCCCGCGCAGGGCGAAGCCGCGGGATGGGCTACGTATCTGAAGGCGTTTTACGCGGTGCCGTTTCACGTGAGCGATCACGCTTTCGGGCGCGACGCCGGCTTTTACGTCTTTTCGCTTCCGCTGCTTGGCGATCTGCGCGATCTCTTCCTGCTTATCCTGTTCCTGGCGGCCGCGATGTCGGCCGGAATCTACTGGGTACGCGGGGCGCTTGATTTCCGCGAGTCGCCCCCGCGGATAGGCTCGGGAGCGGCGGCGCACCTTTCAGTCCTGGTCGGAATTTTCTTTTTGCAGCGTGCCCTGAGCTACTGGCTGTCGCGCTACGACCTTCTGCTTCATAGCAACGGGGTGGTCTTCGGACTGCGCTACGTCGATCACGTGTTGTGGCAGCCGGGATTGTGGGTGCTGGTGGCGCTCTCGCTCGTCGCCGCCGGGCTCTGCGTCGCCAACGTAGGGGAGCGCGGGATCAGGCTTCCGGCGCTGGCTTTCGTGATCGTCTTCGGGCCTTCTCTGCTGCTGAGCTTCGCCGCGCCGGTTATCGAGCGGCTATGGGTCAAGCCGGACGAGCTTCGGATCGAGAGGCCGTACCTCGAACACAATATCGAGATGACGCGCCGCGCGTACGGCCTCGACCAGTTCGATGTAAAGAGCTTTGGCGGCAGGGGAAAGCTCACACCCGCCTCGCTTAGGCAAGACGAGGCGACCATCAAGAACATCCGCCTCTGGGATCCCCGGCCGCTGCTTGCGACCTATCGCCAGCTCCAGGAAATCCGCCTTTACTACAACTTCAGGGACGTTGACATCGACCGCTACTGGATAAACGGACAGTACACAGAGGTGATGCTGTCGGCGCGTGAACTCAATGTCGACCTGCTCCCGCAGAACGCCCAGACCTGGGTCAACCGCCATCTCAAGTTCACCCACGGAAGCGGGATCGTGATGAGTCCGGTCAACAAGAAGGACTCCGAAGGCCTGCCAATCTTCTATGTGAAGGATATTCCGGCCGACTCCGACGTGGGTATCAGGATAAAGCAGCCGGCTATCTATTTCGGCGAGGGAAACCCGGTCTATTGCGTGGTTGACGGGGCGACGCCCGAGTTCGACTATCCGATCGGCGCCGACAACGCGTTTGCGTTTTACAAGGGCACGGGCGGAGTGCCGGTCAGCGGATTTTTCCGCAGGCTGCTGTTTGCCTACTACTATCGCGACATCAATCTGCTCGTCACTGAAAACATCGTCGCCAAAAGCCGCATCATGATACGGCGCAATATAATGGAGCGCGTCTCCACGCTTGCGCCGTTCCTGACGCTGGACCACGACCCGTATATCGTGACGGCCAACGGCGGACGGCTCTTCTGGATCGTGGACGGTTATACGACCAGCAACGAGTATCCCTATTCGCAGCGCAATCCCGACGGCATCAACTATATCCGCAACTCCGTCAAGGCGGTCGTGGACGCCTACAACGGGACGGTCACGCTCTACGTCGCGGACCCGAGCGACCCGATAATCCAGACATGGGAGCGGATCTTTCCCACCCTGTTCAAGCCGCTCTCCGCGATGCCCGATGGGTTGCGCGCGCATATCCGCTACCCCGAGGACATGTTTCTTGTCCAGGCCGACATCTACCGCATCTACCACATGACCGATCCGCAGGTCTTCTATAACCGTGAGGACCAGTGGAACTTCCCGCGCGAGAATTACCAGGGCGAAACGGTTCCGATGCAGCCCTACTACGTGATCATGCGGCTGCCCGGGGAGAAGCATGAAGAGTACATGCTGATGCTTCCGATGGTGCCGCAGGGACGCGACAACATGATCGCGTGGCTTGCGGCGCGCTGCGACGGGAGCGACTACGGCCATCTGTTCGAGTACGAATTCTCGAAGGACCGGCTGTTCTACGGTCCTTATCAGATACAGGCGCGCATCAATCAGAGCCCCGACATCTCGCGCCAGCTATCGTTGTGGAACCAGATGGGTTCCAAGGTAGTGCTGGGAAACCTGCTCGTCATCCCGATCGAGGATTCGCTGCTCTATGTCGAGCCGCTTTACCTGCGCGCCGAAAACGGGCAGTTGCCGGAGCTTCAGCGGGTGATCGCCGCGTATAGCGACCAGGTGGTGATGGGTGAGACGCTCAGTTCGACGCTCAACGCGCTTTTCACGATGCCGGAGGTGCCGGCCGCACCGACCATAGCGAAGGTTGCGCCCACGATACCAAAGGCGATTGCCCGCGGCGCTCCGACTTCCACGGATCTGCAGGAGGCGGCCGCTTACTACAATCGGGCGATCCAGGCGCTGAAGGCTGGGGACTGGTCGACGTTCGGCAGCGAGATGCAGAAGCTCGGCAACAAGCTCGGGCAAGGCACTCCCGACTCGGCAGGCCATTAGTCTGGTATCCCGCAAACACCCCCTGCAGCGACCCTCACCCGCGCCTGCGCAGGCTTGGGCGCGACCTCTCTCTGGCCGCGCGGCAGAGGCTTCAAAGAGCCTGCAGTGACGGGTTATGGAAAACTGCGCCGGGGGTAAGACCGAAGCCAGCGAGCGGGCCGATGGGCGCGGTGCGCTTGTGGACCCTTCGGCGAGGCGCGGTGCCGAACACTGCGCAGAAACAGGTGACAAGCGCCCCTTCGTTTGGCACGCTCTATCGGGTGCGCTGACCTGGTGTGCAGTGGGGATGACGCTTTCATCGAAGTCCTCGGAAAACGTCGAGACGGTGCTTGTCCGCCTGGCGCAGGCGGCGCGCGACGCGGTTGGCGCGCGAAACTGCACGGTTTCAGCGTCCCTCGGCGGCGAGCGCGAGATCGTGAAATCCGCCGGCACGGACGCCGAATCAGGATTGGCGGCCGGCGCGATGCTGAAGGCGCTGGAACTGGGGCGCGACCGCGAAGCGCCCGGTGAAGATTTGTTTGCCGTGCGCCTGTCGCCGGGGGAGCTTACCGCTATCTGCGCGGGGACGATCCGTGCTTTCCAGGAAGTCCGAGCCGCGGCGTGGGCGCGCGGTGCGGAGAAATGCGTCGCGATGGTTGCGATAGTCGCGGACGCCGAGCGGTCCGACGGTGAACTCGACGCGGTAGCGTCACTTGCCTGCGACGGGGCGCTGGCGCTTGCGGTGGCGGCGCAAAGGGAAGCGTCGCGCGAATTCTGGCGGATGCGCGCGACGGAAACGATCGGGAAAAGTCTGCGCGCGCACTCCGAATCCGAGGAGATCGTACGCGATTTCGAAAGCCTGGAGCGGATACTCGCGCGTGGCGCGAACCGTAGTCCAGGCGAGCGCTACGCCCTTTTCGGCGCGGCTCTGGCCGAGGCCGGGCCGTTCGACGGATGGATTGTCGCAATCGCCGCGGGCAAGGGGCTCAAGCCCGTCGCAAGCTCGCAACCCGGGGAAATCATCGCGCTCGACGAAAAGAGCGCGCTCGCGCGCTCATACGCTGAGCAGTCGGTGCTGGCGCGGCCCGGATTCGCTTCCGGCGCGCGGGCCTGCGTGGAGGACCGCATCTTCGGGCGCCCGTACATATGCGTGCCGTTCGAGAACGGGGCGATCGCCCTGGCGTCGCGCACCCCGACGAGCGAGAGACTTCGCGCGCGGGCCCAGGCGATGGTCCGGCGGCTTCAACCGGCGCTCAAGTCGTGGTGGCTCGAGGACGAACTGGCCCGCGAGCGCGAGCTGGTGCGCAAGCTCGGGCTTAGGATGTTCGCCGCGATCGACGAGGAGCGCGCGAGAATCGCGCGCGACCTTCACGACGACCAGGCTCAGCTTCTCTCGGCGGCGCAAATCGCGCTCTCGGGCGGCCACGAGCAGGCGCGCGGCATCTTCAAGCGGCTTGAAACCGAGCTCAGAAGGCGGGTGCGCGAGCTCCGCCCGGCGCGACTCGGCGAACGCGGCCTCGAAGAGGCGCTGCGCGCAGAAATGGCGCGGCTCGGCGAGGCAGGGATCAAGGCGCGGCTCAGGAGCTCGCGCCGCACCGTCGAGGAGCCTCTGTCACGCCCGGTCCAGGAGCTTTGCTACCAGGTCGCGCGCGAGGCGCTGGCCAACGTGCTCCGCCATTCGGGCGCAACCAACGTCGAAATCGCAATCGAGCGCAGGAATGGCGCGGCGCGCATCTCGGTGCTCGACAACGGCCGCGGGATAACGCTCGACCCGGCTCGCGGCGGGATGGGACTTCAGGGACTCAGGGAGCGGATCGAACTGATGGGCGGAAGGCTGACGATTGATTCCCGTCCGGGCGCGACGCGGCTCGTCGCCGATATTCCGGAGCCGGTCTAATGGCGCCCGGCGAACGGATACGGGTGCTTCTTGCCGACGACCATCGCCTGCTGCGCGACGCGCTCAAGTCGGTGCTCGAAAAGGAATGCGACATCGTGGGCGAGGCCGAAGATGGCGAGACGGCGATCGAGATGGCGGCGCGCACGCGGCCGGACGTCGTGCTGATGGATATCGGGATGCGCGGGATGGGGGGCCTGGCTGCGGCGCGCCGGATTTCCGAAGGCACGCCTTCCGTGAAGGTGCTCATACTCAGCCAGTACGATGATGAGGAGTACGTGATCGAGGCGCTGGAGGAAGCCAATGCTGCCGGTTACCTGCTCAAGACCGACGCCGCCGAGGAACTGCTCGCCGCCGTGCGCGCCGTTCATCAGGGGCGGCGCTATCTAAGCCCTTCGGTAGCGCCGGTCCTGCTCGCGCGGCTCAGACGTCCCGACAAGGAACGTCTCGACACCACGCCGCATCTGACGCGCCGCGAGCGCGAGGTGATGCGCCTGATCGGCGAAGGCGCCACCGCGAAGGAGATCGCGGCGCGGCTGCGGATAAGCCCGAAAACCGCACAGGTGCATCGCGACAACCTGAAGCAGAAGCTCGGACTCAGAACCACGGCCGACCTGGTGCGATGGGCGATCAAGCACAAGATAATCCGGATCGAATGACGCACAGCGCGCGTGTCGAGCGGCCGCGTCGCCCGCATTTTGACTTGACTGGGCACCGTGCTACTAGTTTGAGTAAGGTTCAGCCGAGGCACGGGAGGGAGATGAGATGAAGCGCAGGGGAGTGCATCATCTGGGTCTGGCGACACTCGATATCGATCGGACTATAGACTTCTATACGAAGAAGCTCGGGTTCGAGATCGGATGGTGCGACGTTATCGAGCTTCCCGAGGGTGGTAAGATAAAGCACGTTTTCTTCGATACCGGCGACGGTAGTTTCGTTGCGTTCATGTCGCCCGAGAAGGTGCCGGGGATACCCGAGGAATTTGCGACCGACATCAACAGCGCGCAAAACCTTCCGCCAGCGTTCTATCATTTCGCGTTCTGGGTCGACGATATCAACGAACTGGAGGAAAAACGCACCGAGCTGCTCGCCAAGGGCGTCGACGTGACCGCGGTGGTCGACCACGAATGGTGCCGTTCCATCTATCTGAAGGACCCGAACGGGCTGTTGCTCGAGTTCTGTGCTACCGTTCGCAAGTTCAACGACGAAGACAAAATCATGCGGCATCATGACCAGCCGGGTCCGATGACGCGCGATCCGAAGGATCTGGCCAAAGTGCGCGAGATGCTGTTTGGAGCCCCGCCAGCGAAGACCAGGGCCCCGGTGTGACGGGAAATCGAAGCTGATTTCGATGCGAACAAGGGCCGCTGGCCACGCGCCTGCGGCCCTTTTCATTGTGCGCGATCGTTCGCCATTGCGTAACTCATTTCTTCGACAGGAGGGGTTCCTCACGATGGGTGAAATCGGACTGTTCGAGGCAATCTATAGCGCGCGGGCGCTCAGACGTTTCAAGCCCGACCCTGTTCCGGACGAAGTCATGACCCGGGTGCTCGACGCCGCTATCCGGGCGCCTTCCGGCAGCAATCAGCAGAACTGGCTGTTCGTGGTCGTCAAGGACGCGGAATTGCGGCGCAAGCTTTCCGCAATTTATCACAAGGGCAGCCAGCTCATGATGAAGTTCTATGCCAACCGTCCGCGGCCCGCGCACATGAGCGAAGAGGAGCAGAACCGGCTGCTCAAATCGGCGTCCTATCTTTTCGAAAACATGCACGAGGCGCCGGTCCTGTTGCTCGCGTGCCTCAAGCAGGAAGGCGCAGGCGCGCCGCAAAACGTCCCGCCCGATCTTGTGGAGAAGATGCGCGGGCTTCAGCGGGCCAGCGGCGCGAGCATCTATCCCGCCGTGCAGAACATCATCCTGGCGTGCCGCGCCTTCGGGCTCGGCACAGTGCTGACGACGCTGCATCTGTTCCACGAGGATGAAGTGAAGGCGGTGGTCGGCCTGCCGCCCGAGGTGCAGACCTACGCGCTGCTGCCGATCGGATATCCGCGGGACAAGTTCGGCCCGGTGAAGCGCAAACCCGTAAGCGAAATCGCCTTTCTCGATCGTTACGGAAATCCGTGGAAGGGGAAGACCGAATGACGCTTCGGCTTTGCGAAAAAGCCCAAAACAACCCCGGGGCGGTGGCCCATCCGCCACCGCCCCGCAGGAGAACGACGAACTGCCCTGAAATCAGCCGAGGTGCGTCTTGAAGAACGCGATCGTCTTGGTCCACGCTTCCCTGGCGTGCGTGGGATGGTAGGAAGGCCGCTCGTCGCACATGAAACCGTGATCCGCGTCGGCGTAAAGCACGATCTCGGCCTGCTTGCCGGCCTGCTTCAGGGCGTCGCGGAATTTGTCGACTTCGGCTATCGGGATGAACGCGTCCTTGCCCCCGAAGAAGGCGAGAATCGGCGCGCGCAGCCCCTCGACGTATTCGATCGGCGCCTTCACGCCGGGCTGGCGCGACGACACCATCCCGCCGCCATAGAATGGCACGCTCGCCTTGACCTCGGGATTGCGGCACGCGGTCAGAAATGCGATTCGCCCGCCCATGCAGAATCCCACGGTACCGAAGCTCGGCTTGACCTCGTTGAGATTCCTGAGCGCGTTCATGGCGGCGCTCATATCGGCGACGACCTGATCGTCCCTGAGCGTGCCCATCAGGCGGAGCGCGCCCGGAAGGTCATTGTAGCCGACGACATTGTTGGGCTCGCGGAAATAAAGGTTCGGCGAAATGGCGACGAAGCCTTCGGCCGCGAAGCGATCAGTGATGCTCTTGATATGAGAATTGAGGCCGAACGCCTCCATCACGACCACCAGCCCGGGGTACGGACCGCCGGTCGCGGGCCTGGCTAGATGGCACGGCATCCTTTCGCTCCCGCTTTGCACCATTACCTGTTCGGAAACGACTTCCATCGGGGCTTGACCTCCTCGATTGCGAACTTCTCCCCGAAGCACGAAGACGCCGGGGAAACGACGGTTGTGCGCCGGACGGCGCGGCGATTTGCCACCCGCCAAAGCTCCGAACCGTCGGCGGCTCGCGATTCTTCTCGCATGAAACGCGCCCGCGCTCAAGCGCGATCGTCGAGGCCGATGCGCTCTCGATTTCGCGGCGCCTGCGCCGCTACTATAAGCGCCTCATCGAAAGCTTCTTGCGGTTGTGAACTGAACTCCGATGATACCGCTGCGTGACGATGCGGCCTCGCGCCGGTTGACCGCGGTCAACACGCTGCTCATCGTGGCGAACCTGGCAGTGTATGCCTACGAAGTCTCGCTCGGCAACGCGGCTGGAGCGTTCATCGATCGGTACGCGATGGTGCCGGAGCGGATGGCGCGTCTGCTGGGGGCCGCAGGTCACGCCGCTTACGCGACGGCGCATCCGGCGCCGGCGATAGTCACGCCGGTTACATCGATGTTTCTCCACGGTGGAATCCTGCACATCGCGGGCAACATGCTCTACCTGTTCATCTTTGGCGCGGCGGTCGAGGAGGCGATGGGCCACTGGAAATTCCTCGGCTTTTACTTCGCCTCGGGAATCGCGGCGGCGCTAGCGATGGCGGCGATGATGCCGAATTCGAAAGTGCCGGTTATCGGGGCGAGCGGGGCAATCGCGGGGGTGCTTGGCGCGTATTTCGTCCTGTTCCCGCGCGCGCGGGTGCTGACCCTGATGCCGCTCATCGTCGTGATCCAGATGATGGAAGTGCCTGCGGTGCTCTACCTGCTCGCATGGTTCGCGCTGCAACTTTACTGGGGAGTTCATGAAAGCGGGCAATCGTCGGTCGCGGGCGGAGTCGCATGGTGGGCGCACGTGGGCGGCTTCATGTTCGGAGTCGCACTGGGTCCTCTGCTAGCCCGCCAAAGTGCCGCTCCGCGGCGGCGCGCTCGCCGGGCCAGAGGGTAAGAGCTTTGCCCGGGTGGAGATTTCAGATGGCGAACCGCGGCAGGGGCGGAAGCGGCTTCCTCTAAAGTGTTACTTCAGGTTTTCTTAAGCCGCGAAGGGGCGCTGGAAAGCGCACGCAAGGGCGTTCGCGATGGTGCAAGAGACGCCGTCGAAAATATCCACAGGGGCTTGTTGTCAAAATTTGTGCATATTCGAAAAAGCCCGCGAATTGGGCCAAAATTCGCTATGCAGCGATCGGTGCAGATTGTTGGTAAAATTGTGGATAAGTTGCCGTGGTTCGACCTGCGTTGAATCCGGCGCCTGAAGACAAAATTTCGCTCCCGATCTGGCGCCCGGCGCCTAACTCGGGATAACGTTTTCTGTATAGGATTCCAGGGAGGTTGTGCGGTGGCGGCAGGGACCGAGGAAATCCTCAGGCGGGTTCCCCCACAAAATATCGAGGCCGAGCAGTCCGTCCTTGGCGCGATTCTGCTCGATAACGAGGCTATCAACCACGCCCTCGAGGTTATCAGCGACGAGGATTTCTACCGCGACGCCCATCGCGAAATTTTCCGCGCGATGGTCGAGTTGTCGGACCGTAACCAGCCGGTCGACGCCATAACTCTTACCGAGGCGCTCAAGACCAAGGGCGTGCTCGAGCAGGTCGGCGGCGTCAGCTATATCGCCGAGCTTGCGGACGCGGTGCCGACCGCAGCCAACGTCGCCTACTACGCACGGATCGTCCGCGAGAAGGCAATCCTGAGAAGCCTCGCCAGCATTTCGACCTCGATCGCCTCGAGCGCCTACGAGCAGCCTGCCAACGTCGATGAATTTCTCGACGAGGCAGAGCATCGCATCTTCGAGATCTCCGAGCGCCGGATCAAGCCCGCGTTCCATTCGATGGGCGAGTTGACCCGCGAATCGATCAAGCTGCTCGAGCGCCTGTACGAAAACCGGGAACTAGTGACCGGCGTCCCGACAGGTTTCACCGACCTCGACACGATCACCGCCGGGCTCCAGCCCTCCGACCTGATCGTGCTGGCCGCGCGCCCAAGCATGGGGAAAACCGCGCTTGCCTTGAATATCGCGGCGTATGCCGCGATGGAGGCCGAGCCGCGTCGCGGAGTCGCGTTCTTCTCGCTGGAAATGTCGAAAGAGCAACTGGTGCTCCGGCTGCTATGCTCGGAGGCGCGCGTGGACAGCGCAAGGGCGCGCGCCGGTTTTCTGCGGGGCGACGATTTTCCCAAGCTCGCGCAAGCCGCGGGAAAACTCTCCGAGGCGCCGATTTTCATCGACGATTCATCGGATACCACCCCGATCACGCTCAAGGCCAAATGCCGGCGGCTTGCGCGCGAACGCGGCAACAATCTCGGCCTGGTGATCGTCGACTACCTGCAACTCATGAGATCGTCGCGCCCGGGCGAATCGCGCGAGAAGGAAATCGCCGAGATATCGCGCTCGCTCAAGGCTCTTGCCAAGGAACTCAAGGTTCCCGTGATTGCGCTCTCGCAGTTGAACCGCCAGGTCGAGACCCGGCCCGACCGCCGCCCGGTGCTCGCCGACATCCGCGAATCGGGCGCGATTGAGCAGGACGCCGACGTCATCGGCTTCATCTATCGCGACGAGATGTACAAGGGTAAGGACAGCAAGGAGCCGGGCGTGGCCGAGGTGATTATCGCCAAACAGCGAAACGGCCCAACCGGCACCGTCAAGCTCACCTACCTGAGCCAGTATACGCGGTTCGAGAACTACACGGCTGAAGACAGCATCTACGGCGGCGTCGAGAACTAGTGTGGCGAGGCCCGGGTTCCCCGCGCAAATATCCAAATTACGCAGGCTCTTTTGTTCGTCGTCCTTGGCGCGGCGAAAGACCTTGACTGTTTCCGCGAGCGTCCTGGCGGCTATCAAGAGGGACGCAGGGAAGCGCTAACCCGACAGTCGCCGAGGCAAACAGAGCCCGCATCGTGCGCGAGAAAGGGTGCGGCCCCGAGGGAGCGGGACGAGCGAGGAGAAAGCTGTTCCGGCCGACGGAATTCTTGACACCAGCGCATAAGCCGGCCGTTTGCGCGCCATCGCCTTCGGTTACGCTCGTGCCCGTGAGCGGCGCGCCGGTTCAGGAATTCAGGAATCGCAGTCTTTTTTTTCGCGCTTGTCCGCAAAGTCTGCCGCGGGCGTATCCTCGCCGTTGGCTGAAGCGGCTCCATCCGCGGTCTCGGCGGCTTCCTGGGTGTGCTCGCGATGCGCGCCATCGGTGTCGCGAGCCGGGCATTGGTCTCGCTCGGCGACTTGGGCCGACGGCGCATCGCCGAAGTCTCCCCGCACTTCGGACGCGCCAGGCGCGTCGGCGGGAGCGACTTCCGCCGTGTCGGTCACGGTCTCAACGCCTTTGGAGTCGGCCTCCTGGGCGGCGCGTTCGATTTCCTGGAACTCCTTCAAATCGGGAAGACTGTCGAGGTCTTTGAGCCCGAATACTTCGAGGAATTCCGGCGTGGTCGCATACAGGAGCGGGCGTCCGGGCGCTTCCTTGCGCCCGGCTATCTTGACGAGTCGCCGTTCCAGCAACGTTTCCAGGACTCCGCCCGAATCGACACCGCGCAGTTCCTCGATTTCCGGGCGCGTGATCGGCTGGCGATAGGCCACGATCGCAAGCGTTTCGAGCAGCGAGCGGCTGAGCCGCGGCGGCTTGCTCGCAAGCAGCTTTCGGATGTACGGGGCGAATTCCGGCCGGGTTCTCAGCTGATAGCCGCCTGCCACTTCCTCCAGGGCGATTCCGCGCCCGTTCTGCGCGTAATCGGAACCGAGCGCGGCAAGCGCGCGCTTGAGTTCGTCGCGGCTCACGCTATCCAGCACCGCGCCGAGCCGGGCAAGCGAAACCGGCTCGCCTGCGGCGAACAGAAGACTTTCAAGTATCGCTTTAAGTCTGACCTCGTCCACGAAAACCTCGACCAACTCATTCGCCGCACGGGTGGCGGCCCTTCAAGCCCGCGTTAGGACAGGGGCGGCGCAGGCGAGCGCCAGCCGTCGCCACATGCCGGCTCCGCTCCAAGCGCGGTCACGCCGGCATTTCCCTCAGTTCCTCGGGCCCGCGCTCGAGCCAGATCGGGCCGAACCTGACTTCCTGGTACGCGCGCACGACCTGCCGGCGGATCAATTCGAGCAGCGCAACGAACGTCGCGACGACGAGCGCGCGATCGTGCGCATCTTCGAAGATAGCCGCAAACTCCACGCGACGCCCGCGCTCGAGCGCGCTGATGATCCGCGGGATGCAGGCGGCGACCGGGATGTCACGCAGCCTGATATCACGCGGCGCCTTGTCGGCCAGCCGCTTCAGGACGGCGCCCATCGCCTCGACCAGGTCGAACAGCGAAACCGTAAGCCGTGGCGCTTGCTCGCCTTCGGGCGGAACTTCGCCCGGCGCCGCGAACACGTCGCGCCCGAGCAGCGCACGCTCGGCAAGCTTGTCGGCCGCCTCGCGGTAGCGCTGGTATTCGAGCAGGCGCTCGACGAGATCGCGCTTGAGCTCCTCGACCTCTTCCTGGTCGGCGAGCTGCGGATGGGGTAGCAGGGAGAACGACTTAATCAGGAGCAGTGTCGCCGCCATCACGAGGTACTCGCCCGCCACGTCGAGGTTGAGTTCGCCGAGCATCTCCAGGTACGCGAGGTACTGCTCGGTAATCTCGCTGGTGGTGACGTCCTTGGCGTCGAGTTCCGCCTTCTTGATGAGGTGGAGCAGAAGGTCAAGCGGACCCTCGTAGATGGGGAGTTTGAACCTGAGTTCCGCGCCCATCCTGGCCTGGCCTTCCGGATTGGAGCCGTCGCTCAAAGCAGGATCCTCGCGATCGCGTTGATAAGCGGGTTGACCATTCTCCCAACAGCATTCGTGTACAGCAGGACGAACAAAATGAGAAGACCGTAGGGTTCCATCCGCGCAAAAGCCCGGGCCGCGCGCCGCGGCAATACCGCGAGCAGCACCCGTCCGCCGTCGAGTGGAAGCAGGGGAAACAGGTTAAAGACGGCCAGCACCAGGTTAACCACCACCGAGGCCTGCAGCATGTAAAGAATCGGAAGCCACACGGCCTGGCCGCCCCGCCCATCCAGCATCGGCATCGCCAACCGCATCGCGAACGCGCTGAGCGCCGCCAGCGCGAGGTTGGTAAGCGGCCCGGCGGCGGCTACTGCCATCATCCCGAACCGCGGCCTCCTGAGCCTGGAGAAATTCACCGGGACCGGTTTCGCGTAGCCGAAGACCGGCAGATGAAAGAACAGCAGGACCAGCGGCAGGATTATCGTGCCGAATGGGTCAACGTGCGAAATCGGGTTTAGCGTAAGGCGTCCCGCGCGCTCGGCGGTGTCGTCGCCGAGCGCACGCGCGGCGAACCCATGCATCACCTCGTGCAGGATGATCGCGAGAAGGGCGGGGACGGCCCAAATCGAAACCTGGGCTATGAAGTTTGCGGCTTGTTCCACGCGCTCAGTTCTCCGGCGAAGGTCGGGTAGGTCGGCTGATGGCGCGCGGATGGTACTGGCGATGGGCGCGCCTTAGATGGCTTTTCGACAGATGCGTGTAAATCTGGGTGGTTGAGATATCGCTGTGACCGAGCATCTCCTGCACCGCGCGCAAGTCCGCGCCGCCTTCCAGCAGATGGGTCGCGAAGCAGTGGCGCAGCGTGTGCGGACTTACCCATGAAAGCCGCGGGTCGCGCGAGGCCCATCCCTTGAGCGTCTTGAAAAAGCCCTGGCGTGTCATCGGTCCTCCGAGCCTGCTCAGGAACACGTAGGGCGAAGGTTTCTGGCCGCGGCGGACTGACGGTTTCGCGGTTGCGGGCGCGCTGTCCGGGGGCTCGCCGCGATGCCTCAGGTATTCGCTGAGCGCCTCGATTGCACTGCGGCCCATCGGTACCATCCGTTCCTTCGAACCTTTGCCGAACACCACCACCACTCCCGCCGCGAGATTGACCTGGCTGAGCTTGAGCGACACCAGCTCCGACACCCGAAGCCCGCATCCGTACGCCATCTCCAGCATCGCCCGGTCGCGCAATCCGCGCACGGTCGAGCGGTCGCAAGCGTCGATCAGCATCGCAATTTCCCGCCGGCCGAGCGTTCGTGGCAGCGGACGCTGGCGGGTGCGAAGCTTGAGCGCGGGCGCCGGCTGATTGGCCAGGATGCCGCGGTCGACCATCTCGCGCGCAAGCCCGCGCAGGCTCGAAAGATGGCGGCGCTGGCTGGAGGGCGCCAGTCCGCGCTGGCCCAGGTTTTCCAGGTAGGCGGTCAGAGCGCGCGCGTCGAACTCACGCGGCTCGAGATTGATGCTTCGGCAGTAGTCGAGAAAATCGCGCAGGTCGCGCGCGTAACTTTCGAGCGAGTGGCGCGAGAGTCCGCGTTCCACCGCCTGGCGGGCGAGATGGCCGTCGATGATTGCGTCCCAGTCGGCGATACTCACGCGGTCGCGTTCTCCGTCTGAGTCTCTTCCAGGCTTGCGACCAGTTTTTCCCTGATTTCCCGAATCCGCTCGGGATCGGTGATTTTGTGCCCTTTCCGGTCGCTTACGTAAAAGACGTCGAGCGCCTGATCGGCGTTGGTCGAGATGCGCGCCAGGTGGATGAGCAGGCCGAGCGTGAAAAGCGTGTGCGTGATCGCGAAGAGCAGTCCCACCCGGTCCTGGGTGAAAACGTCGAGCACCGTGTACTGGCCCGAGGTGCGGTTGTCGAGGGTGACTTCGGTCGGAACCCGTCGAACGAACTTCTCGCGCGCGATTTTCACGTGATGGGCCGAGGCGACCAGTTCGGCGATGTCCTGCTCGCCCTTTATCACGCGTTCGAGGTCGTGTTCGACCCGAAGCCATCGCTCGTCGTCGAGCGCGATAAGCCCGGACGGTCCCTGATGCGACACGCGGAACATGTCGAGCGCGACGCCGTTGGCGCGGGTGGTGATCCGCGCAGACAGGATGTTCAGGTTGTTGGCGGTCAGCACCCCAGCGATCATCGAGAACAGTCCCGGCCGGTCGCGCGTTGCTACCAGGAACTCGGAGAATTCGAGCTCGCGGAAATGCCGATGGCGCGTGACCAGCGTGCTCTCGCCCAGCGAGCGCATCAAGTCGAAATGCAGCGGGATATCGGCCTGCGCGACTGTGAAGAAGTACCGCGCCGGCATCTCGTCGAGGAACGACTTGATCTCGCGCGGCTCGGCGCCAGCCTGCGCGAGCCGCTCTTTAACCTCCGCCTTTACCACCGCAAGGCGGCGCGCGGGCTCGACGGTTTCGCGATGACCGTGTTCGAGCAGCTTGAGCGCCTTCATGTAGAGCTGCGAGAGCAGCATGTCGCGCCAGTTGGTGTAGACGCTCGGCGCGACCGCGCGCATGTCCGCAAAGGTGAGCAGGTAGAGCGCCTTCAGCCGCTCGATCGAGCCGACCTTGCGCGCGAAATCGGCGACGATCGACTCATCCTCAAGATCGCCCTTCTGCGCGACCTGCGACATCAGCAGATGGTTCCTGACCAGGAAGACGACCATGTCGGTCTGATCGCGATCGAGCCCGAGCCGGCGGCATACCCCCGAGGTCAGCGTCGCGCCGCGCTCGTGATGGTCGTGGCCGTGGCCCTTGCCGATGTCGTGCAACAGCAGCGCGAGGAAGATAAGCGGCATGAAATCCACTTCGCGCGCGACTTCGGTGAGAAGCGCGATCGTGCCCTTGAAGTCGCCCGCGCGAAGCCGCTCCAGCTCGCGGATTGCGACCAGCGAATGCCGGTCCACCGTGTAGATGTGATAGAGGTCGTGCAGAACCCGCGCGTAGAGGTTGCCAAACTCCGGAATTATCGCTCCGAGCACGCCCGAGCGATGCATCGCCTCGAGCGTCTCGGCGACCCGGCTCTTGCCCGCCAGAATCGCCATCAGGGCCGCGCCGGTGCGCGGATCGCGGCGAACCGTATGGCCGATCAGACCCAGGTTGTCGCGGACCATCTGGTAGGCCTTGCCCGAAAGCTCAACGCCGTGCGCCTGGCAGTCCGCGTAGATGGTGACAAGGTTGAGCGGATCGCCGCGGAACAGATTGGGATCGGCGATTCCAATCAGGTTCTGCTGGATCACCACGCCGGGGCGGATTTTGCGCGCGAAGCCGCGCAGCCCGAAGCGTCCCACAGGACCTTCGACCACCCGCGCGATAAGCCCCTCGGAGAACCGCAGAATCGTGCTCGCGTGCTGATAGTAGGTTCGCATCAGCAGCGAGCTTGCGGTCTGCCCGTGCTCGGGTTTGAAGCCGAGGAGCGGCGCGATTCGCTCCTGGAACTCGAAAGTAAGCTGGTCGAAATGGCGGCGGGTCAAAAAATGCAGCGAATTACGCACCCGGAACAGGAAATCACGCGCTTCGAGCACTTCCGCGAGTTCGGACTGGGTGATAATCGCGCGCTGGACCAGTTCCTCGAGCGAGTGGACCTTGTACTTCACCTTGGACAGCCAGAGCGCCGTGTGCAGGTCCCGCAGTCCCCCTTCGCCGTCCTTTAGATTGGGTTCGAGCAGATAGACCGAATCGCCGTAACGGGCGTGGCGCTCGCGGCTTTCCGCGAGCTTGGTCTGGAAGAACTTCTGCTGGTTGCGGTTGAGCACCTCGTTTACGAGGAGCTTGTCGAATTCGTCGTAGAGCGCGCGGTCTCCGGCCAGGTAGCGCGCGTCGAGGAGGGCGGTTTTTTCCTTGAGATCCTCGCCCGCCATCTTTACGCACTCGCGCGCATTGCGCACGCTGTATCCGACGGTCAGTCCCGCGTCCCACAGCGCGTGGAGCATCAGTTCCGTGACGATTTCCGCGTACGGGCCGCGCTTGTAGTCGTGCAGGAACAGGAGATCGATATCGGAATAAGGGTTAAGCTCGGCGCGTCCGTAGCCGCCGCGCGCGATAACCGCGATTCGCTGATGGAGCCGCGAGAAGCGGCGCGCGTGCTCCGCGTCGGCATACCGGTACAGCGCGCGCATCAGGTCGTCGAGCGCGCCGGTCAACGCGGTTACGATTTCCGAACCGCGGGCCCCGGCGAAATGGCGCTCGGAAAGCTCCTCGCGCACCGATTCGAGATATGCGCGCGCAACCGCGCCCGCCTGGTGCGAGCCCTGGATAGCGGCCAGCAGCGCTTCCTCGCCCCTCGGCGACGACACCGCGCTTGCCGCGCATTTCTCCGCTTCGGTGCCGGGCGCGCCGCTCACAGGTTTCCCACCGCGGCGTCGGCGCTCAGAAAATGCACGATAGCGCCGGCGATTCCGTCGGCCAGAATCTGCTGATAGCGGGCCGAGGCAAGCCGGGCCGCTTCGGCCGGATTCGTGAGGAACCCACACTCGACCAGGACCGCCGGCATATTGGCGCCGACCAGTACGTAGAAGGGGCCTTTTCTCGCTCCCAACGCGTGCACTTTGATTCCCAGGTGTTCGTCCAGATCGGCGACCGCCTCCGCGTCGATCATCCGAGCCAGCGCGGCCGACTCTGTCGCCTTATAGCTCTGCCTAAGATCCGCAAGAATATAGTTTAAACCCGCGTCGGTCACCGGGCCATAGCCGTTCGCAACTCCCTGGTTCTCCATCCGCGCAAGCCGGATCGTCGCCCGATCCGTGGTGTTGTTTAGATAGAAGACTTCAAGGCCCGAGGTCGCGGTGTCGGGACTCGAATTCAGGTGTATCGAAACGAAGAGCTTCGCGCCGGCCTGGTTGGCAAGCCTGGTCCGTTGCGGCAGGCTCACGAAATAGTCACCCGTGCGGGTCAGCTCCGCGCGCACACCGCGCGCCTCAAGCGCGCTTTTCACCCTGCGCGCGATCTCGAGCGCGAGTGTCTTTTCATCGGTTCCCGAGGCCGAATGGGTGCCCGGATCGTAGCCCCCGTGGCCCGGATCGATCATCACCAGTGGATTGTCCGCAAGCGGCGCACGCGAAAGCTCGGGCTCTGGCGGGCGGACGAAGGCAGGATCGGCGCTCGACATTTCGGCCGCCGGGCGCGACCCGATGGGCGAGGCGCGCGCCACGGGGCGGGATGCCCTGACGAGGGGTGCGGCGTTGCCGGGCGTTGCGACGCCCTGCTTGCTGGTGCGAAGCAGGATCGGCGCCGCGAGGTTCGCAACCTCGCCCGCCGGCGCAAGCCTCAAGAGGATTTCGTGAGGGAGCCGCGCGATCGCGTAATCGGTCCTGCCGCTTACCTCGACGACGATTCTCGAACCCATCGCGCCGCGATTCATCGCGCGCACCATCGCAACCGGCGCGCTCTCGCGCCCGAAGAACGGGCGCGGCGGTATATCGACCCGGGTGCCGGCGAGGTCGATCCAGAGTTCGGTCCCGTGAGCGCTTAGCGCAAGACGCGGTGCGCGGCCCTGGACGATGAAACGAAGCTCGGTAACCGGTCCGCGGCGCACGAGCGAGCCGTAAACGATCCTCGCGGGCGTCGCCGCGCCGGCAAGCGAGGGCAGGGCGAGCGCGGCGAACAGTATCGTCGCCGCCATCGTTTCCCTTCCTGCCGCTTTGCAAGTCGCCACCGCCCCACGACCGTCCGGGTTGATTCAGCTCTCGCGGCCCCGCAGCCTTGCGACTATCGCGGCGAGAGTATTGAGCGCCTCGAGCGGCGTCATGCGCTCGACTTCGAGCGAGCGGAGTTCCTCGATAAGACGGAGGTGCGCGGGCGGGGTGAACAGTTCCAGTTGCGTGACTTTGTCGCGGCCTGCGCCGCCGCGGGCAAGCCGCGGCTTGCCGGCTTCGTCGAGCTCTCCGTTCTCGAGGTTTGCGAGGATTTGGCGGGCGCGGCTGATTATGCCCTCGGGAAGGCCCGCCAACCGCGCAACTTCGATACCGTAACTGCGCGAAGCGGGCTGTTCGACAACTCTTCTGAGGAACAGCACCTCATCGCCCCACTCCCGCACCGCCATACTGAGATTCTTGACCCTGGGTTTCTCGCGCGCAAGGTCGGTGAGTTCATGAAAATGGGTCGCGAACAGCACCTTGGCGCGCGTCGAGTCGTGTAGATGCTCGGCGACCGCCCAGGCGATCGCAAGTCCGTCGAAAGTGCTGGTGCCGCGCCCCACTTCGTCGAGCAAAAGCAGGCTGCGTTCGCTCAGATCCTGCAGCAGGCGCGCCGTCTCGCGCATCTCGACCATGAAGGTCGACTCGCCGCGGCGAAGCTCGTCGCGCGCGCCGATCCGGGTCAACACCCGGTCGGTAAGCCCCAGGCGTGCTTCGGTCGCCGGAACAAAGCTTCCCATCTGGGCCATGATCGCGATAAGCGCGACCTGCCTGAGATAGGTGGATTTGCCGGCCATGTTGGGGCCGGTGATCAGCAGGAGCTGGCGCGAGTCGGGATTGACGTCGAGATCGTTGGGAACGAATTCGCCGCTCTTCATCCCGGCTTCGAGCACCGGATGGCGTCCGTCGCGCACCAAAAGCCTGAGCCCGCTGTCGAGAACCGGCCGCACGTAGCCGCGCCGGCGCGCCACGCTGGCCAGCGAGCGCAGCGTGTCGAACTCGCCGACCGCGCGAGCCGTATCGAGGAGCGAAGCGCTCTTCGCCTGCAGATCGCGCAGCAGCTTCGCGAAAATCTGAAGCTCCAGTTCACGCAGCCCCGATTCGGCGCTGAGGATTTTGCGCTCGAGTTCCTTTAGCCCGGGCGTCGTGAAACGCTCCGCCCCGACCAGCGTCTGCTTGCGCTCGTAGTCCTGCGGGATGCGTTCGAGATGGGTCTTGGTGACCTCGATATAGTAGCCGAAGACCTGGTTGTAACGGACCTTCAGCGAGGGAATTCCGGTGCGCTCGCGCTCGGAGGCTTCCAGCCGCGCGAGCACCTCGCGCGCGCCCGAGGCGAGCGAGCGCAGCTCGTCGACCTCCGCGCTGAAGCCGGGACGGATGAGATTGCCGTCGCGCGTGCTGACCGGTGCGTCCTCGCTGAGCGTCTGCCTGATGCGCTCTGCGAGTTCCGGCTCGGGGCGAAGGCGGGCCGCGATGTCGGCGATGAGCGCGCTGCGGAAAGCGCCGAGCGCCCGGCGCAGCGATTCGACCGCTTCAAGCGCGTCGGCCAGCCTAAGACAATCGCGTGGCGAAGCGCGCAGGCTCCCGATTCGTCCCGCCAGGCGCTCCAGGTCGCCGATTCGTCTGAGCGAGTCGGCAATCGTTCCACCCAGGTCGGAATCGAATAGCTCCTCGACCGCGTCGTGACGGTCGCGGATCGCCTCAAGGCCGAGCAGCGGATACACGATCCAGTTGGCGAGCGTCCGCGCTCCGACCGCAGTGAGGGTTTCGTCGAGTACCGAGAGCAGCGAGCCGCTGCGGGTCCCGTCCGACGAGGAGACGAGTTCCAGATGACGGCGCGTGACCTCGTCCACCGTCATGTACTCGGTGGCGCGGTAAAATTTCGGCGCGCAAAGATGCGCGAGGTCGCGCCCGAAGGTTTCCTCGACGTAGGCGAGCGCCGCACCCGCCGCCTGAGCGGCGCCCGGCGGTATCGTGACCCCCTCGAAACGGCGCGCGAGCGCCTGGTGCGCCACGGCCGAGTCGAAACGTTCCGCGTCGATTTCCGTCAGCGGGCATCCGAGGCCCGCCAGGGCGCGTTTCAGCTCCTCGTTGCCGCGCGCAATGACGATCTCGCGCGGTGAAAGCCGCGCGGCTTCTTCGTGAAGGCTCGTTGCGGTCGCGGTTTCGGTGGCGAGGAATTCGCCGGTCGAGACGTCGAGAGCGGCCAGCGCGAAACCGTTTTCCACAGGCGCGATGGCGGCGAGAAAGCTCTTCTCGGCCGCGGTCAGGACCATCTCCTCGCCGACGGTGCCGGGCGTGATGATCCGCACAATCCGCCGCGCCATCAGCGCGCCGCGCCCGCAGGAGCCATTGTCGGGCGCGGCCTGCTCGCAGATTGCGACCCGGTAACCGGCCCTCACCAGTTTCGCGATATACGGCTCGGCCGAGTGATACGGAACGCCGCACAACGGAACCCCGTCCTTCGAACGCGAGGTTAGCTGGATATCCAGCACCCGCGCACCGATCTCGGCGTCCTCGAAGAACATCTCGTAGAAGTCGCCGAGACGGAAGAAGAGAATCGCGTCGGGAACCTTCTGCTTGACGCTCAGGTACTGCGCGATAAGCGGTGTATGCTTGACCGGCACTTCGCGGGACAGGATAACGGCACCAGGCGGCCGGCGCAAAATCGCCCGCCCGGAGCGAATCGGGCGGTCGCGCGCGTGACGGACGGCCCCCACGCCGGCGCGCGAGCGTGGACGTTCTTTTGCGCTCGAGCCCCCTCTTGGACTAACATCCGTAAGAAGCCGGGTGGGTACGTTTCGAGCCTTGCCGGGGAAACCGCGCCGAGTCCAGCCACGAAACGGCCCGGCGGGGCGGATGACCAACTTTTCCAGGGAGATTTTGCGAAGATGGCAGCAACACCTTCAGTTGAAACCGCAGCACGGGGAGCAAAATCAAACGCGACCCTTGAGTTCCTAAAGAGCGGACCCAAGAAACTGCTAATCGGCGGGAAATGGGTTGCGGCGAAGTCGGGTAAGACCTTCGAGACGATCAACCCCTCCAACGAGGAAGTGCTTGCGCTGGTTGCCGAGGGCGACAAGGAGGACGTTGACGAGGCGGTCAAGGCAGCGCGCAAGGCCTTCGAAGAGGGCAAGTGGCCGCGCATGAACCCGCACGAGCGTACCCGGCTGCTGCTGAAGATCGCTGACCTGATCGAGAAAAACGCCGAGCAGCTTGCCGAACTGGAAACGCTCGACAACGGCAAGACCATCTTCGAGTCAAGGAATATCGACGTTCCGATCACGGCCGAGGTGTTCCGCTACTACGCCGGATGGGCGAGCAAGATTTACGGTGAAACCAATCCCTCATCGCCTGACGTCTTTAACTTCACGCTGCGCGAACCGGTGGGCGTCTGCGGGCAGATAATCCCGTGGAACTTCCCGCTCCTGATGGCGTCGTGGAAGATCGCGCCGGCGCTCGCGTGCGGCAACACGGTCGTCCTCAAGCCCGCAGAGCAGACCCCGCTCACCGCGCTGCGGCTCGGTGAACTCCTGCTCGAGGCCGGAGTGCCCGAGGGCGTCGTCAATGTTATTACCGGCTTCGGACCGACCGCCGGCGGTGCCCTCGCCTCTCATCCGGACGTTGACAAGGTCGCGTTTACCGGCTCGACGGAAGTCGGCAAGGAAATCCTGCGGGCTTCCACCGGGAACCTCAAGCGTGTATCGCTCGAACTCGGCGGCAAATCGCCCAACATCATCTTTCCCGACGCCGACATCAATACTGCCGTGTTCGGCTCGATGATGGGTATTTTCCTGAACCAGGGACAGGTCTGCTGCGCCGGCTCGCGCATCTTCGTGCAGGAGAGCCTGTACGACCAGTTTACCGATTCGCTCTCCCAGATGGCGCAGTCGCTGACGCTCGGCGACCCGTTCGATCCGAACGTCCGGATGGGACCCCTTGTCTCCAAGGAACAGCATGAGCGCGTGCTCAGCTATCTCGACATCGGCAAGAGCGAGGGCGCGAAAGTCAAAGTCGGCGGCGAGCGCGGCCCGCAGGAGCGCGGCTACTACGTCAAACCCACCGTCTTCACCGACGTGAAAAACAACATGAAGATCGCCCGCGAGGAGATCTTCGGTCCGGTCGCGGCCGCTATCCCGTTCAAGGACGAGAACGACGCCGTGCTGCAAGGCAACGATACCACCTACGGACTTGCCGCGGCGGTCTGGACCAGGGACATCAGCCGCGCGATCAAGGTTGCGCGCAGCCTCAAGGCGGGAACCGTCTGGATCAACAATTACGGGATGCTCGATCCGATCACGCCCTTCGGCGGGTACAAACAGTCCGGATTCGGGCGCGAGCTCGGCAAGTACGCGATAGACCTTTATACGCAGATAAAATCTGTCTATGCCAAGCTCTAGCTCGTAAAAGTCAGATTGCTAGCAAGGAGCGCTCCGTACGGAGGCGCTCCTTGCTCTTTGTGCAGGTAGAATTTGTGTAAAGCCATCGTTGCGCGTAATAGCTCATGCTTTCGTTTCAGTGCGGATAGGGCTATATAGGGGTGGTTACGGGCCGTCGCCAGGGGCCGGGACGAGCTCGCGCGTCGGCGCGCGAATCGTCTGGCTGGCTGCGGAGTGTTCGTCAGGATTGTGCGGACAGGCGGCTGAGTAAGGATGGCGGACGACGAAAAAAACGATATTGATTTGCTTGGGATGCTGGTGCCGCGGCCGCGCGCCAAGCCGCGTCAGCGGCGCGGGCCGGTAAGCTTCACGGGTCCGTCCGAGGGTCTCGGAGTTTCGCTCCCGGAGTCACAGGCGAGCGGTGAGGACGAGCCGGCCCCCGAAGCGCCCGAAGCGGACAAGCGCGCACACGGCCGGCTCGAGGTCAGGCCCATCGGAACCCCGCTTGGCCTTCGTGAACTCGCCGCGCTTCACCGTCGCACATGGAGCAATCTCAACGTCCAGGAAAAGCGTGTCCACATGCTGCTCTGGCCGCTTGCGCTGCATTTCGGGCTCTACCAGATCAAGCCTGGACAGGAGAAACGACGGCCGCCGCTTATCGGTGCGTTCTGGGCGCGATGCCTTGCCGATGCGCCCCTGACCCTGGGCCATCTGTATCCGGCGGCGCTGTTCAAGGGCATGATGGCGAGTGACGTTTGGGAATTCGGCGGGATGGTTATTGACGTCACCTACCAGGGGCGCGGCCTGGTCAAGCTGCTCTCCGACACCGCGCGTATCTTCCTGTTCTCGCGCAGGCCGAAACTCCTCATCACCAACCCCGTCGAGCCCCTTTACGAGATGTACAGGCAGTTCGGGCTGAAGACCGTGGGCAACAAGCCCGTTGAGCATCCGCACGCCTACAACGTCAAGGTCTGGCTGATGTACGGCCGCTTCGACGAACTCTCCAAGCCGTATTTCATGTAGGTTGCGCGCCGACGCTCCGCCTGCGCGGATCGATCTGCAGAGCAACGGGCCGCGGGTCCAAACCTGCTAAACTCATTGCGCGATGGACGGGAAGTTCTCGGCAATCGTGCTCGCCGGAGGACGAAGTGCCCGGATGGGCCGTCCCAAGGCCACGCTCAGCTTTGGCGCGGAGACCGTCGTCGAGCGTATCGTCGGCGAGCTTGCGCGAAGCTTCGACCAGATCGTAATCGTCGCCGCGCCGGCCGAGGCCGAATCGCTTCCGCCTTCGATCCACGAAAAGGCCCTCGTTCTTCACGACGAGACCGCGTATCCGGGTCCGCTCGACGCGCTGAGGCGCGGACTTGAGGCCGCCGCCCACGACGCCGTCTTTGCCTGCTCGTGCGATCTTCCGATGCTCGACGTGGAGCTTGCGCGCGGGTTGTGTGCGATGCTTGACGGCTATGACGCGGCGATTCCGAAGGCCGGTGGAAAGCTGCAGCCGCTATGTGCCGCGTATCATCGCCGATGCGCCGCCGCGCTGGCCCGGCTCGCCAGCGCGGGGGTGATGCGGGTTCGTGAAATCGCCGGGCTTGTGAACGCGCATATCGTCGAGGAAGCCGAGCTTAGGCGCTTCGATCCGGAGCTTAGGAGTTTTCTCAACCTCAACACTCCGGAGGAATATAGAAAAGCTCTCCGCCTTGCCGGCCTTGCACGGGACTAGCCCGCAAAGGAAAACGGCGCTCGGATTCAGGAATCGTGTCGCCCGCCTAAGCGCTCCTTCCACTGGTGGCCGATCGCTTCCGCGCAGCGATGAAAAGCGCGTTTCTCGCCTACCGGACAATCTTGGAGAAAACGCACCGCTTGGGCGCTAAAGCAGTGCCGCGCGGGATCGTTCGGCTCCGCTTGCGGACTCGCTTCGCCCGCAGGAGGACCAGTTGCGAGGACCAGTGGCGAAGCCGGGCTATTTGTGAGCCGCGGCGCCCGGCGGAGTCCAACGCAGGATCGGATGGCGGGCGGCCTCGGCTTCGTCAACGCGCCTGAGCGCGAGCGTATTGGGCGCATTCTTGACCGTCGCCGGATCACGAAGCGCCTCTTCGTAAATCGTCTCCATCGCGGAGACGAAACTGTCAAGCGTCTCTTTGCTCTCGGTTTCCGTTGGCTCGATCATGAGAGCGCCATGCACGACCAGCGGAAAATAGATGGTCGGCGGATGGATTCCGAAGTCGAGCAGGCGCTTGGCGATTTCGAACGTGCTCACGCCCACGCGATTCTCAAGGTCGTGCGTCAGCACGCACTCGTGCATCGAGGGTTCCGCGGACGCCGACGGGTAACGGGCTTCGAGCCGCTTGCGAACGTAGTTCGCGTTCAGGATTGCGAGCCGGCTTACCTGGGCGAGTCCTTCGCCGCCCAGGGCGAGGATGTACGCGTAGGCGCGGACGATCATCCCGAAATTGCCGTGATAGGAGCGCAGCCGGCCAATCGAATCGGGACGGTCGAGATCGAACTCCCATCCCGAGTCGGTTTTCTTAAGGCGCGGCTTGGGCAGGAAAGGCTCCAGGTGGCGCTTGACCGCGACCGGTCCGGCTCCCGGTCCTCCGCCGCCGTGGGGCGTGGAAAAAGTCTTGTGCAGGTTCAGCTGCACGATATCCGCGCCCATATGTCCGGGCTTGGCGACCCCCATCAGCGCGTTCAGGTTTGCGCCGTCGAGGTAGAGCAGGGCGCCGCGTTCGTGTAACGCTTCGGCGATTTCCTGGATCTCCGGTTCGAAGTTTCCAAGCGTGTTCGGATTCGTCACCATCAGCGCCGCGACGTCGCCGTCGAGCGTACGGCGTATTTCGGCCGCCTCGATAAACCCGCGCTTGTTCGAGTGCGCGACTTTCACCTCGAAGCCCGCCAGCGTGCAGCTTGCCGGATTGGTGCCGTGCGCCGTGTCCGGGATGATCACCTTGCGGCGCGGCTCGCCGAGCTTGCGAAAGTGCGCGCGTGCCATCAGAAGGCCCGTCAGCTCGCCCTGTGCGCCGGCCGCAGGATGGAGCGAAACCGCGTCCATCCCGGTTATCTCGGCGAGCGCCGACTCCATGCGGGCCATCAGCTCGAGCGCGCCCTGGGCAAGCCGGGGCGGGGTGGCGGGATGAAGCGCGGCGAACCCTTCCAGTCCGGCGGCCTCGTCATTGACAGCCGGATTGTACTTCATAGTGCACGAGCCGAGCGGGTAGAACTGGGTGGCCTGGGAGAAGTTCAACTGCGAAAGGCGCAGGAAATGGCGCATCACCTGCGGCTCGCTCAATTCGGGAAAGCCTTCCAGATCGGTGCGGCAAAGCTCCGCGCCGAGGATTTCCGCGCCCGATTTTGCGCCCGGCGCGCGAGCAGGCAGGTCCGCGCCGCGCCGTCCGTCCGAGGACAACTCGAAGATGAGCGGCACGTGCGCCCGGGTGGCGGGCATAGTCGGTTGAGTCTGCTTTTCGTTCGAAGCCGGCATCTCGATACTTCTCGCGCCTGCCATCACGCATCCCTCCCAAGGACCTGGCACAGGCGCTCGATATCGCTGGGGTTGTTCATTTCTGTTACGGAGACAAGAAGTGCGTCAGAGAGTTCCGGATAGTCAGGTGCGAGCGGAATCCCCGCAAGTACCATCTCTTGTTCGGCGCGCCGGGCCGCGCCCTGCGCGTCGGGTACCGTTACCACGAACTCATTGAAGAACGGTGCGGCAAAGCGGGCCTTGAGTCCCGCCGCGTCGAGGCTTGCGAGCGCCTGGTGTGCCAGCTCGACGTTGCGCTCGGCCAGTTCACGAAGCCCCCGGCGCCCCATCAGGGAAAGAAACACGGTCGCGGCGAGCGCGCACAGCGAATGGTTGGTGCAGATGTTCGAAGTCGCGCGCTCGCGCCGGATATGCTGCTCGCGGGTTGCGAGCGTCAGGCAGAAGGCGCGGTTGCCCTGGCGGTCGCGCGTCTGGCCGACCAGCCGCCCCGGCATCTGGCGCACGTGGGCGGCGCGCGCCGCCATGAATCCCACGCCCGGACCGCCGAATTCGAGCGAGAGTCCGAAGCTCTGTCCTTCGCCGGTCGCGATATCGACGCCGAGCTCGCCCGGTGGCTTCAGCAGACCAAGCGCGATACCCTCCGCGGTCGCCGAGATCGTAAGGGCGCCCGCGCTCCGCGCGATTTGTGCAGCGCGTCCGAGCGGCTCGATTACGCCAAAGCCGTTTGGATAGCCGAGCACGACCGCAAGCAGGCGCTCGTCGGCAATGCTTTCAAGCGAAGAGAGGTCGGTTGCGCCGCTTTTCGGCCCGAAGGGAAGTTCGACGAGTTCGATTTGTTCGAGAGCGCTCAGATAGGTGCGGATCGTCGCGCGGTAGTCAGGCCATAACGCGCGAGAGACCGCGACCCGCGAGCGTTTGGGCGCCAGCCGATGCGCCATCAGGACTGCTTCGGCCGTGGCCGAGGCGCCGTCGTACATGCTGGCGTTGGCGACTTCGAGCCCGGTCAGTTGCGTGATTAGGGTCTGGAATTCGAAGATCGCCTGCGTGGTGCCCTGGCTCGCCTCGGCCTGATAGGGCGTGTAGCTGGTGGCGAATTCGGCGCGCGAAATAATCGCGCGAACCGCGGCGGGCACGTAATGGCGATAGTAGCCGCCGCCGAGAAAGCTCACGAACCCCCTGGCGCCCGCGTTTTGCGCCGCCAGAGTTGCAATTTCGCGTGCGACCTCGGACTCGGCGAGTCCCCCGGGAAGCGCTATCGCGGCACGCTCGCGAAGTTTCTCGGGCACATGAGCGATCAGATCGTCGATCCGTTCGACGCCGATCGTGCGCAGCATCGCGGCGATATCGGCGTCCGTCTGTGGCATGAACCTCATTTATGTAAACCGTCTCCGCCGTCGAATCCGGCGATGTTTCAAGTATAGCTGTACGCGTCAGGCGGTTCTCCGGGGCCGCCTGTAAAAGGGCAGTGCGGTTATCGTTGCGGGTACGGCCTTGCCTCTGACTTCGACTTCGATTTTCGCACCCGGCGCGTGCGGTTCGGCCGCGCCTATATAACCCATCGCGATTGGCCGCTTAAGCGTCGGCGCGAAAGTCCCGCTCGTCACCTTGCCGATATCGCGCCCGCCGCTCAGGATCCGGTAATTCTGCCGCGCGACGGTTCTGCCGTCGTCGGTAAGGAGACCGACGAGCCGTTTGGCCGGTCCGTTCTTTTGCTGTGCGAGGAGCGCCGCTTCGCCGATGAAGCCCCTGCCGAACTTGACGAAGCCGCCAAGTCCCGCCTCAAGCGGCGAAGTCGCGCGATCGAGTTCGTGGCCGTAAAGCGGCAGCGCCGCTTCGAGCCGAAGCGTGTCGCGCGCGCCCAGTCCGCAGGGCCTGACGCCCGATGGAGCGCCCTTTTCCAGGAGCACTTCGAACAGGCGTTCAGCCAGCGGCGCCGCGACGAAAAGCTCGAAGCCGTCCTCACCCGTGTATCCGGTGCGGGCGGCAAGGCATGCGATGTCCGCGATTTTGCCCTCAGCCAGGCCGAAGTAGGGAACCTTTTCGATCGCAAACGAGGCGAGCGCGGCGAGCATTTGCGCGGCATTCGGCCCCTGCACGGCGACCAGCGCGGTCGCATCACTGAGATCGCGAAATTCCGCGCGATCGGTGCGAGCCGAATTCAGCGCCGCCAGCCATTCGCGATCCGTCGCGAGGTTAGAGGCGTTGACGCACAGCAGGTAACGCTCGGCGCCGATACGGTAGACGATCAGGTCGTCGATTATGCCGCCGTCCTCGGCGCACATCAGTGTGTACTGGGCGCGGTTCTGCGCCAGGCGCGCAGCGGAATTGGTAAGCGCCCGTTCGAGCAGTTCGAGCGCGTGCGGACCCGAGATCTCGAACTCGCCCATGTGGGAAAGATCGAACAGGCCCGCGGCGGTGCGGACCGCGCGATGCTCCTCGATGATGCCGCTGTAGCTGACCGGCATCGCGAACCCCGCGAACACAGTCATCCGGGCGCCGAGCCGGAGATGGGTCGCGTAAAGAGCAGTTCGTATCGGTGAACCCATTAGTCGGCGAATTCTACCGGTAGCGGCGCGATGAAACGAGGAAAACCACGGCGCCTTGACCGGATCTTTTCCCACAGCGGCGCCGGTTTTGGGGCGCCTGCCTGTGGATTGGTTGGTCGCCTCGCCGTGCATGCTATATTTCCGTGACGAAAACGATGCCTGCGATAGTGATGGACGGCCGTGCGGTGAGCGAACTTCTGATGCCGGAGGTTCGCCGCAACGCCGCGGAACTTAGGGATCGGTACGGATACGTGCCCGCGCTTGCCGCGATACTGGTGGGCAGCGACCCGGCGTCGCGCCAGTACGTGCGCAACAAGCATCGCCTGGCGCAGGAGCTCGGATGCAGGAGCGAGGTGGTCGAGATCGAAGCCGGGAAAGCAAGCACCGAATCGCTGCTCGCCACGATCGAGCGCCTGAACAACGACCGCGCGATCACTGGCATTCTTCTACAACTTCCCGTGCCTGCGCATGTCGACCAGTTCGCTCTGTTCGACGCGATCGCGCCGGAAAAAGACGTTGATGCGGTCGGCGCGGACGCCGTAATCGGCTTCTACCGAGGTCAGTGGGGCCGCTTTATTCCCTGCACTCCGCGGGGCGTGCTTACGCTTCTCAGCTATTATAAGGTTCCCGTGAGCGGGAAGCGCGCCGTGGTGATCGGACGAAGCGATATCGCCGGAAAGCCGACCGCGCTGATCCTGGGCGGGAGAATGTGCAACGCCACCGTCACCTGGTGCCATCGCCACACGCAGGACCTTGCCTCGATCTGCCGCGAGGCGGACATTCTGGTGTCGTGCGTGGGCGCGAACGTGGGACGTCCGTACCTTATAACCGCCGATATGATTAAGCCGGGCGCCTGCGTAATCGACGTCGGGTTTCGCCGGATCGGGCCGGGCCGGTTCGCGGGCGACGTCGATTTCGACGCAGTCTCGCGCGTGGCGGGATGGCTCACACCGAATCCCGGTGGCACCGGTCCGATGACGGTGATTGCCCTGATGCAGAATCTGCTGGACGCGGCGCGTTATCAACTAGGGCTCGGCCGAATTAACTACTCGATCTAATTCTAAAATACTACTTCGGTGACGGCGTTTGCTGTCTTCGAGGTGATCTTTTACGCTGCAATTTCCAAGGAGGATTTCGCAGCCAACCGATGGAACCTGACAGTCCCGCCCCCGGGGAAAAACGGGGCGAGAAGCGCGGCTTGGGCGACGTACTGCTGGGCCCGCCGAAGGACGTACGAGACCCGGGGATTTTTCACAAGCTCTCGCTGGTCGCGTTTTTGGCATGGGTCGGGCTCGGTTCCGACGGCCTCAGTTCGTCGTGTTACGGTCCTGAAGAGGCCTTCCTCGCGCTCGGGCATCATCAGTATCTCGCCGTCTTCCTGGCGATGATGACGGCGCTGACCGTGTTTGTGATCGCGGCGTCCTATTCGCAGACCATCGAGCTGTTTCCGAGCGGCGGCGGAGGGTATCTGGTTGCGAGCAAACTGCTCGGCCCGTACGCGGGACTGGTCTCGGGCAGCGCGCTGGTGGTCGACTACGTTCTGACGATCGCGATCTCGGTCGCGAGCGGGGCGGACGCAATCTTCAGCTTTCTGCCGCCGCATCTTCTGCACTACAAGCTCGAGATCTCGCTCGCCGTCGTCGCCCTGATGGTCGCGATGAACCTGCGCGGGGTGAAGGAATCGGTGCTTTCGCTGTTGCCGATCTTTCTAGCCTTCGTGGTGATGCACGCGTGGCTGGTGAGTTACGCGCTGGTAAGCCGCGGCTTCGAAATCCCGTCCGTGATTCATGACGCGGTGAGACAGGTGCAACTAGGCTCGCAGACGCTGGGATGGTTCGGGCTCGCGGTGGTGTTCTTTTCGGCTTACAGCCTGGGGGGCGGCACCTACACCGGTATCGAGGCGGTCAGTAACGGACTCCCGATCCTGCGCGAGCCGCGAGTCGAGACCGGCAAGCGCACGATGGTTTACATGGCGATTTCTCTCGCGTTTATCGCGGGCGGAATCCTGTTCGGCTACATGCTCGAGCATGTTCAGCCGGTTGCGGGCAAAACTCTCAACGCGGTGTTGTTCGAGAGGGTCGCGGCCCACTGGACGTTGGGCGGTATGAACGTGGGCCTGCCGATCATAACTTTCACGCTGCTTACCGAGGGCGCACTGCTCTTCGTTGCCGCGCAGACCGGGTTTATCGACGGTCCGCGCGTGCTCGCCACGATGGCGCACGACCGATGGCTGCCGCGGCGCTTTTCATACCTGAGTACCCGGCTGGTGACCGCCGACGGAGTGCTTGCGATGGGGATTGCGGCGGCCGTGACCCTGCTCGGGACCAGGGCGCGGGTGCACCTGCTGGTCATCCTGTACGCGATCAATGTCTTTATCACTTTCACGCTTTCGCAACTCGGGATGAGCGTCCATTGGTGGCAGTCGCGCAAGAAAGAACGCCGGTGGTTGCACAAGCTTTGTATCAACGGCGTCGGATGCCTGTTCACCGCGAGCATCCTTATCATCACCCTGCTCATCAAGTTCGACGAGGGCGGCTGGGTCACGGTGCTGATCACAAGTGGCCTGGTCGCGTTGTGCTACTTCGTGCGCGAGCATTACCTTAAGGTCGGGCGGGCCGTCCAGCAGCTCGAGGCCGACATTCTGCCCAGGCTTTACGCGGCCAAAGCGATGGAGCCCGCACCGCGCGACCCCGAAGCGCCCACCGCGGTGCTGCTGGTCAACGGATTCAACGGCCTCGGGCTCGCGACGCTGCTGATGGTGCGGCAACTGTTTCCCAACGAATTCCGCAACATGGTGTTCGTGGGTGTGGGCGAAGTCGATTCCGCCCTTCTCAAGAGCCACGAGGAATTGGAAGAGCTCGACAAGCGGATGCAGGACGATATGCTTTCCTACTGTGAGTTCGCCTCCCAGCTGGGCTTCCATCCCGAGTTGAGGACCGGACTCGGACCCGACGTGGTCGAGGAACTGCAGAAGCTCTGCCTGGATGTCGCGAAGACCTACAAGCATGTCGTGTTCTTCGCGGGCAAGCTGGTCTTCGGCGCCGACACCGATGGGTTTATCGGACGCTTCTTGCACAACCATACCGCCTTCGAACTTCAAAGCTGGTTGCAGCTTCACGGACTTAGCCTGGTGATCCTGCCGATCCGGGTCGGCGCCCCCGCGCAACTGGAGACCGTCGGCGGTGCCGTTCCAAGCCAGGCGTCGTAGCCGGTGCGGGCGTTCAACGCGCCGTCCGCGAACGCGTTCAGCGCGCCGAGGATTTGGGGGTTATGCGATAGAGCGTAAGCGTCGAACCGCTCGCAAGGATTTCCGAGCGAAAACTTCCGGCATCCGGCAGCTCCTCGCGGGCAAATCGCGGGGGTTTCCACGAAACCAGCCATCCGCCGCCGGCTGCCGCGACTTCGCGCGTGATTTTTGCGCGCGCGGCCGCCGGGTCGTAGGCCGGCACGAGAAGCCGTGGATTCGGACCATGGAAATAATAGTTGAACGGAACCGTGTAATAGCCCTGCGGAAAGCCGCCGTTGGGAATCGACTCGGGTGAGATGAAGCCCGCCTCGAAAAATACCGGCTGCGAATCCTGGTGCGCGCCTGCCACCGTCGCGGCGACTCTCGCCCAGCCCTGGCTCCTCGCCGCTTCGAACGGAACCAGCGCCAGGAACGCCGCCACCAGCCCGGCGACGGCCAGGTTGCGAAGCCTCAGGTTTATCCGTCCAAGCGCGGCGGGAATCGTAACCGCCAGCATCGCGAAACACGGCGTTAGGTAACGCGGACTCATCAGCGGCCGTAACACGATCGAGCCGACGTAAAAGGCGGCGAAGGGAAGGATCGCAAGCGCCGCACTCCAGCGCAGCGGCTCCAGGGCGTTGCTCTCGCGGTTCGGTCCGAGCAGAAACCACAGGCCCAGCCCCATCCCGAGCCCAAGCGCAACCGCCTTGGCCGCAACCGAGTAATGAACCGGTGTTCCGATCCAATCGAGCCAGTGGCCGTAAACCAGCGTCTGGCTTAGCGAGAGAAACACGGGCACAAACGGCGCGAACAACGCGAGCGCGATTCCAATGGCGATCCACGGACCGGCGTTACGCCTGCCGCGCAGGAAGTCGCGCGCGAGCATCCCAAGCTCGGTCGCGATAATCACCACACCGGCCAGATGCGTGTACAGCATCAGACCGCCCAGCAGGCCGCATCCGGCAACTCCCGCACCCGTCGCTTTCCTTCGCACCCGCCACAGCATCAGGAACTGCGCCAGCGCGACCGCGGCGAACAGCGTATAGGTTCGCGCCCGTTGCGCCATCACGTAGGCGATCGGGTTGAAGGCCCACAATGCCGCGGCGCCAAGTGCGTACTGCTCGTCGAACAGCTCGCGCGCGAGCGCGAACACAAGGCCTATCGATATGAGCGCGAACAGCGTGGAAAGCGCGCGGATCGCGCCCGGCTCAAGCCCGAACAGCAGCGAGTAATAGTGCAGCGCGACATAAAAGACGATCTCGCGTCCCGGATCGACGCGCGTCGGGATTGCCAGGATCGAGCCTATCCCCGGCATCGCAGCGGCCCACGCGCTGTAGCTCTCGTTGGCGGCAAGCGAGCTTTCGCCGATTCGCAGCAGGTAGGCCGCCGCCGCGCCGACCACCGTGGCCGCGAACAGAATCGAGGCAAGCAGCCGGCCGCCGATGGAATGCGAAGAGCCCTCTTCGTGAACCCCGCCCTGCATCACCCTTCGAACCTCACCCGCCGGTATATACCGGAAATCGGCGCGCTCGGGCAGGGTCCTGCCCACGAGCGTCCAAGGCCCAAGGCTTCGATCTTCCCGCCGTCCCCTTGACTACGAACTGTCGTACTGGCCTAACTGCCATAACCGATGTCCGAGATTTTTGAGCCGCTTGCCGAGTTCGCCGAACAGGCACAGGGCTCGATGGTGCTGCCGCCGATCGAGCGGATGCGCCTGGAGGTTTGGGCGCTCGCCTGGCCGGTAATCCTGTCCTTCGCCCTCGATTCAATCCTCGGGCTGGCCGCGATGCTGATGGTTGGACGGCTGGGTGCAGAGGCGGTCGGCGCGGTAGGGCTCGCCACGCAGATCCTCGGCGCGGTGCGGGCGGGAATCGCGGCGGTGGGCACCGGCGCGGTGGCGCTGGTTGCGCGTTTCATCGGAGCGGCCGAGCGCGACAACGCCGAAGAGGCGCTCAAACAGTCGGTGGTGTGGGGAGTCCTGGTTTCGACCGTAATCGCGATTCCGGTGATCGTCTTCGCGCGGCCGGCGATGACGCTGTTCCAGGTCAAGGGCGCGATGGCGGAGATGGGCGCGCGCTACCTGCAGATCGTGATGGTGTCGGAACCGTTCACGGGCGTGTTCCTGATGTGCGCGTCGTCGCTCCGAGGCGCGGGCGATACGCGAACGCCGCTCTGGATCGGCGGTATCGTGGACGTGCTCGCGATTTTCCTCAACTACGTTTTGATTTTCGGCAAACTCGGACTGCCCGCGATGGGCGTCGACGGCTCGGCGGTCGCGACCCTTATCGCCTACATCGTCGGCGGTCTCGTCTTTTTCGGCGTGCTCGCAATGCCCGGGATGGTGCTCAACTTCCGATGGAAGCGGCTATGGCCGCGCATCGACCTCGGCCGGCGTATCCTGAACGTCGGCTATCCAGCCGCAGTCGAGCAGCTCGTAATCCAGTTCGGTTTCGTCGCCTACGTCGCGTTTATTGCCAGCTACGGCGACAAGGAGGTTGCTGCCTATTTCATCGGGGTGCGAATTCTCGCGCTGTCGTTCCTGCCCGGCTTCGGATTCTCGGCCGCCGCGGCGACGCTGGTCGGACAGGGGCTCGGCGCACGCCAGCCGGAATTCTCGCGCAAGGCGGGATGGGAAGCGGTGGGAATGGCGGTTGCGATGATGACGGCGATGGGAATCGTGATCTTCGTTTTCGCCCGCCCTATCGCCGCGCTTTTCATCGACGACGCGCAAGTGATCGCGTACACGGTCGAGTTCATGTATGCGCTTGCCGCCGCGCAGCCGCTGATGGCGATGGACTGGACATTCACCGGGGCGTTGCGCGGCGCGGGCGATTCGCGCTTTCCGCTCTACGCGTCGCTGGCTGGATTCTACGGGCTGAGACTGCTGCTGACGATCATCATCTGGTATCGCTCGGACTCGATTCTCCTCATATGGTGGTCGCTGCTCGCCGACTATGTCGTGCGTGCGATCCTGAAGACCGCCCGCTTCCATTCGGGGCGATGGCAGACTGCCGAAGTCTGAGCGGCTTTGCGCGATAGCGGACTTGTCTTAAGGCGCGGGAGAACCGCTTTACGCGCCCCCGCCGTCCGCGCAATCCTTTAGGCCGTCGTGGCTCACGTGCAACAGGCCGAAGAATTAATCGAGGGAACCCTCGACCACGTTCTCTACGTCAATGACGAAAGCGGCTACTCGGTCGCGATCGTCGATTGCGAAGAGGCGGACGGCACGCGCAAGCGCGTCACCGTCGTGGGGAACCTTGCGGGAATCGAAGTCGGCGCCGGAATCCGTGCCCGCGGCCATATCGAAAAGCATCCGCGCTATGGTGAGCAGTTCCGGGTGGTGGATTTCGAGACCATCCGGCCAGCCGGCGTGGCCGCGATCGAGCGCTATCTTGTCTCGGAGATAAAGGGCGTCGGCCCGGCGCTCGCGCGGCGCATCGTCGAGCACTTCGGCGAAGAGCTTGGCCGGGTGCTGGACGAAAATCCCGAGCGCGTGCGCGAAGTTCACGGACTGGGCGCGGTGGTCGCGAGCCGGATCGTCGCCGCATGGCGCGATTCGTCGGGACTTCGCGAGCTGACGGTTTTCCTTCGCGGACACGGCATAGGCGCGGCCTACGCGCGGCGAATCCACAAGATTTACGGCAAAGACTCGCTCGAAGTGATTCGCCGCGATCCGTATATCCTTGCGCGCACCGTCCACGGGATCGGATTTCGCACGGCGGATGCGGTCGCCGAGAAACTCGGCATCCCGCGCAACTCGCTCCAGCGCGCCCGCGCGGCGATTCTTTTCCTGCTCGAGAGAATGGCGGAAGAGGGACACGTTTACGTCCCTCTTCCATATCTCGAAAGCCAGTTCCGCGAAGGGCTCGAGATGGACGTCGAACTTGCCTCCCAGGCTCTCGAAGAACTTCGCGAGAGCGCCGAGGTGGTGTGCGAACCTGCCGAAGAACATCTCGCGGTTTACCTGAGGCGCCTGCACGACGCGGAAACCGGCGTTGCCTCGCGGCTCCACGCGCTAACCCAGGGCCGTCCAATCGCGCGCGCCGTCGTGGAGCGGGCGCTGGCCGCCGGTGAGCGGGCGAGCGGTGTGCAACTTTCCACCGAGCAGAGAAGGGCGCTTCGATGCGCGCTTGAAAGCAAGGTGACAGTCATCACCGGTGGCCCCGGAACCGGCAAGACGACGCTGCTCAAGTCGCTGGTCGCGGCGCTCGGCGCGGCGGGAATCAAGCCCGCGCTGGCCGCTCCGACCGGACGCGCGGCGCAAAGGCTCGCGGAGTCCTGCGGGCGCGAGGCCAAAACCATCCATCGCCTGCTCGAATACTCGCCCGAAACCGGCGGCTTCGTGCGCGGCCCCGAATTTCCGCTCCGAACCAATTACGTGGTCGTCGATGAAGCCTCGATGATGGACGTCGAACTGGCGGCGAGCCTGCTCGGGGCGCTGATGCCCGAATCGTCGCTGCTGCTGGTCGGCGATCGCGACCAGTTGCCTTCAGTCGGCCCCGGCAGCGTGCTCAAGGACATTATCGTTTCCGGCCTCGTCCCGGTGATCGAGCTTCGCGAGGTTTACCGCCAGGCGCGCGAGAGCACTATCGTCTCGAACGCGCATCGCCTTAACCGCGGCGAGTTTCCCGATATCAGCAACCGTCCCGACGGCGACTTTTTCTTCTTCGAACGCGCCGCGCCGGACGACGTGCTTCAGACCGTCAAGCAACTGGTTCAGAACCGGCTGGTCGGACGATTCGGCATTCGCGATCCGGGCGATATCCAGGTGCTGACGCCGATGAACCGCGGGCCGCTCGGCACGCATGCGCTCAACCAGGAATTGCAGCGCCTGCTGAATCCCGCGGGACGCGAAATCCGAAGCGGCGATCGCGTCCTGCGCGAAGGCGATCGCGTGATCCAGCTGCGTAACGATTACGAACGGATGGTCTTCAACGGCTCGATCGGCCGCGTGCTTACGGTCGATCCCGAGCGGGGCAGGATGACGGTCGCGTTCGAGGATACGCACGCCGACTACGATCTCTCGGACATGGACGAACTCGCGCTCGGTTACGCGATCTCTGTACACAAGAGCCAGGGCAGCCAGTATCCGGCCGTCGTGATGACGGTGCATCCGAGCCATTACCTGATGCTGCGGCGAAACCTGCTCTACACCGCGATTACGCGCGCCGAACGGGTCTGCGTGTTGGTCGGAACGCGAAGCGCGCTCCAGCAGGCGGTCAGAAACGCCGACGAGCGGCGCCGCTTTACCCGCCTGGCCGAGCGGTTGCGCGTCGGCTAGCCGCGCGCCCGCGCGACGCCCGCGATCAGATCGTTGTGGCCGGGTGCATCAGCCTGCCGATCGAGACTCCCGCCATGATCAGCACAAAGATCACCACGGCGATCGCGAGGATGAGCACGACTATCGAGCCCAGCGCCCGCCATGCCGAGAACCGATGGACCTCGCCGAGACATTTTAGCGTGACCACGAACGACCATGCGCCGAGCACCAGGTGCAGCACTTCGAGCCCGCTTGCCCGCCTCGCCATCGGTGACATTCCCGGCGTCATCGGTCCCGCGACGCCCAACAGGACCGCCACGATGCCGATCACGACCGCGGCGATCGCGGGAATCTCACTCCACGCGAGTGCCGCTCGAACCTCGGCATAATTGGCCACCCCGCCAAGCATCGCGCCGGTCAATCTGAGCAGGAATCCGTCTATGTACAGCGCGACGATTCCCAGCAATGCTCCCAAGCCGGCCGAGATAGCGACGAACAGCGGCCAGGTGCCCGGCGGATGCGCCGGCATCGCCATCCATCGCGCCTCCAGCGTGGAGAGGGCTCCTGCCAGTGCAGCGATCAGAAGCACACCGTAGGAAGGATCGCGATCAACGATTTGCCTTATCGTGCGCCGAGGTTCGGTCCAGATGGTGAGCCATGGAACGCCGGTCGCCGAGTTCGGAGTCATCGTTTCTCCCCCAGTTTGCAGGCCTCCAGACCGATAATGGCGGGCCCTGGATCGGGCCGGAATGCGTCGCGGGCCGATGCCGTTTCCATTTCGCGGCCGGATGACCGAAGCGGCGCGACAGGTTGCCCGCGATATGCAAGTGTCTTTTCCCTCGCCACGTTTGTAACGAAAAGCATACTTGCGCGTCTAATTCGACGAAAGGCGCATACGAGGCGCGCACGGACGAACTGGAATGCGCCATACAACTGAAGGGTGAAAGGAAGACATATGAAGAAGAAATTCGTTGGGACGCTTGGCGGGCTTGCGCTTGCCTGTCTCGCAGTCGGTCTTGCCGCTCGGCCGGCGAGCGCCGAGAGCACCGAGACAAAAAATTTCGGCCTGCATTTCGGCGGATATTACCTGATGACGCAGAACGGCACTTCGACGCAGGAGAGTGTCAAAGGTCTCGGAATCCTGACTTCCGACAGCTCAGGCAATCTCACCGGCAACGAGACGTTCACCATGGTGAATCCGGCGCTTCCATCGTCCAGTTCTTCACAAAGCGTCTGCACCGGCACGGTTTCAGGGTCGATTAGCCCGAGCAGCAGTGGAATCTTCACCATAACGCTCAACTACACACCCGATTCGTCCCTGCCGGCGGCGTGCGTTGCGACAAACACCACGCTGCAGTGCACGCGGCGGATTTCGCAGCGCAGCGAAGAGTCGGAGGTCGCGGTGGGCCATTACAGCTGTATCGCGACTTTGGTTTCGACCTCGGCGTCGAGTACAAGCATCGACGCGGCTAGCGAATCGGCGCATCTTTCGGCCTATGTGCTGAATCCCGGGATAGTCAGGAAGAACCAGGATCGTTGATGCGAGCCGCCGTGCGTGCCGTCGGCGCGGGCGGGCAAGGGCAAACTCCCGGCCCGTCCGCGCCGAACCTCCCAAGAAATAGTTTCCATGCTCGACCCCCGCTCTTTTTGGGGACAAAAGAAGGGCAGCAGGCCCCGATTTAGCGACAGACTACTATGAGACGCGGCGGCGCGCCGGTTTTTCGGCGGGTGGGCGCTTGCGCTTGCCGCGGACTGGCGCCAGCTTCCGTAGCGCGTCCATCACGGCTTGCACCTCGGCCTTTACCGATTCGGCGTCGTATCCGCGTTCCTCGATTAGGCGCGCGACTTCGGCAATCGTTTTTGCGTAATCGTTCCTGAAGCGCCGGTTGAGCGCTTTCCACGGGATTGCGCCAAGCGCCTCGACGGTTTGCGGGCGCGGGCGGTAAAGGCCGCGTGCCAGCAGGACGGCGATTCCCGGATAGCCAAGATAACCCTGCCAGTACGACGCGTTGTCATTCGACGAAACTTCGTGAAGGTCGGGCGAGTTCTCGACTTCGTAGGTCTTATCGCCCTCCGACGAGACGACGGCCGCGCGGGTTTCGTCCTTGAGGATTACACGCCGGTCGCCGAGGGCGCCGATCGCCTCGTACACCTTGACCAGCGGCGGCATCTTCCACGGCTCGGCCATGGTTTTTCTCTATTGCGGAGCGGCCGCGATGGGGCAAGCCCGGCAAATTCCGCAAATCCTTTCGGCTTGACGGTCAAACGCACTGGAATCTAACATCGCGGATGTTCGGAGGGGGCGTCCGATGCTGAAGCTTTTCGACTACAAGCCGTGACCCTATGCGCGCAAAACGCGCATCGCCCTTTTGGAAAAAGGGCTCCAATGGGAAACCACGTGGCTTGACCTGCCCAAGGGCGAGCACAAGAAGCCCGAGTACCTTGCGATAAATCCGCTGGGCAAGGTGCCGGCGCTTATCGACGACCGTGTAGTGGTTCACGACTCGACGATAATCAACGAGTATCTCGAAGATCGCTTTCCAAAGTCGCCGCCGCTTCTGCCCAAGGATCCCGCGATGAAGGCGCGGGCGCGCTCGTTCGAGGATTACGCGGACGCTTACCTGGTGCCGTCGCTCTACAAGATTCTGCGTGAGATGCGAAAGCCCGAAGCCGAACGCGACCGGGATCGGATCAAGGAGGGCGAGCTCGAACTGCTGAAACACTTCGCCTACCTGGACCGGGAACTGGCGGGACGGCAGTTCTTCGCCGGGATGTTCAGCCTGGCGGATATTTCGTTTATCCCGCAGCTTTCGAACTACGAACGGGCGGGCTACAAAATCTCCGAAGAGTTCCCCAACCTCAAGGGGTGGTGGGAACGAATGAAGGCGCGCCCAAGTTACGCCGCGAGCATGCCCACCGATTGAGCGACGTACCACGCAAATTATGCAAGATTCTCCGGGAGGAGAACGTGCAAGATGGCTGGCCAACCGATCGGTAAGCTCGACCATATCGGAATCGCGGTGAACAGTCTCGCCGAGGCGCGCGCGTTTTGGGAGAACACGATGGGCGCGCGGTTCATGTACGAATGGGAGAACCCCGCGGCGGGCTACAAGCTCGTCGAGCTTGAGCTCGCCGGGCTCACCGTCGAACTGCTGGAGCCGCTGGGCGAGAATTCATTCCTGCGCAGGTTTATCGACAAGCACGGCGAAGGGATGCATCACATGACCTTCGCCCTGCCGGACGTGAAAGGCAAGGCAGCGGAACTCAAGGCGCGTGGCGTCCGGGTGGTGGACGAGCACGAATTCTCTCCAACGTCCTACGAATGTTTCATCTCACCGCGCTCGAGCCACGGCGTCCTGATTCAGCTCGGTTCCGGCTACCCGACGCTCGCGAACGCGGCCGAATGGGCAAAGGCGCCGGGCAAGCCTCAAGCCGAGTAGCCGCCGTCAACCGGGATTGCGAGTCCAGTCAGGAACTCGGATTCGTCGCTTGCGAGGAAAAGCGCGAGATGCGCGGTGTCGAGCGCGCGTCCGAGCCGCCCCATCGGTATTTGCGCCGCCGCTGCTTTTCTCATCGCGTCGATCGAAACCGTCGCCCCCTTGGGCAGGAACCTGGGCAACATCGGAGTATCCGCCGCGACCGGGCAGATCGCGTTGACGCGAATCCTTCGCGGGGCGAGCTCGACCGCAAGCGACTTGGTGAGTGCGACGATCGCGCCCTTGGAAGCGCAATAGATGCTCAGATTCGGCCGCCCCCTGAGCGCCGCCATCGAGGCCATGTTGATTATCGAACCGCCCGCGCCGCCGTTGGACTTTTCGATTGCGGGCGCGCCGTACCTGCATCCGAAGAGCACGCCCTTCAGGTTCACGTCCATGATATGGGCGTACTGATGCTCGGTTATTTCGGCAATCGGCGTCTGCTCCATCGCGACGCCGGCGTTGTTGAAGAGGATGTCCAGGCGGCCGAAGGTGTCGGTCGTTTCTTCAACCATCGCTTTAACCTGCTCGGGATGGCTGAGATCGGTGCGGATGAAGATCGCGCGGGCCCCGTGCGAGGCTACCTGCGAGGCGGTATCGCTTCCACCGGTCTCGTCGAGATCGGCGATCGCGACCGATGCGCCTTCGCGCGCGAAGAGAATCGCCGATTCTCGCCCGAAGCCCGAACCTGCGCCGGTGATAAGTGCGACCTTGCCCTTGAGCCTGTCCATCGGCAAATCCCTCATTGCTTGCAAAGGCGCGGCGACAGCTGAATCTCCAGGTCAGGCGCGCGCCCTGGCGTCGAGGCCAAGGTTTCATCGCCTGGGTTGCCGCGTCAAGCTGAAGCGGCGCCTTAACAGCAGGGGATGTATCTGGCAGATTCTTTAGACGACCTTTTAGATGAAAGATCTCATCGTTCCGATTATCTCCGCGGCGATCGAACGGGCTCATGCCGCCGGCAGGCTCAAGTCCGCGCCCCCCGGCGAGATTGCTATCGAAGAGCCGAAGGATCCGTTGCACGGCGACGCGGCGACGAACGTCGCGTTCGCGATGGCGCGGGCAGAAGGAATGCCGCCGCGCAAAATCGCGGAAACTCTCCGTGAATTTATCGAGATTCCCCCGGAAATAAAGGAAGTCTCGGTGGCCGGTCCGGGGTTCATCAATTTCCGGATGGCGCCGCTTTACTGGCATCGCGAGATGCGCCGGGCGGCGGCGATGCGCCAGGCGTACTTCCATCCGCGGAAATGGAAGATTCGCGAGGGCGGCAACGACACCGTACAGGTCGAGTTCCTGTCGGCGAATCCGACCGGGCCGCTGACTGTCGGACACGGCCGAAACGCGGTGCTGGGCGACACGATCGCCCGACTTTACGAAGCCGCAGGCTTTGCCGTTACGCGCGAGTACTATTTCAACAATGGCGGGCGCCAGATGCGGCTGCTCGGGGAGTCGGTGCGCGTGCGCTATCTGCAGGAACTCGGACGCGAGGCGACGCTGCCCGAGGACGGCTACCAGGGCGAGTATATCCGCGAGATCGCGCGCGAACTGGTCAGACAGCACGGCGCAAGCCTTGCCGATTGCGTGGAACTGGAAGTCTTCCGCTCCGCCGCCGAGCAGGCGATCTTTGCCGATATCCGCAGGACCTGCGAACGGCTCGGAATCCGTTTCGACGTTTACACCAATGAACTCGACCTGGTGCGCGACGGCAAGGTTGCGCAGGTGCTCGCGGGGCTCCGGGAGCGCGGACTGGTCGCCGAATATGACGGCGCGGTATGGCTTCGCGGCGAGCCGCTCGGCCTGCCCAAGGACCGCGCGCTGGTCCGTTCGGGAGGCGAGCAGGAACCGATCTACCGGACCCCGGACATCGCCTATCATATGGACAAACTGCGCCGCGGCTTCGACCTGGTGATCGACGTCTTCGGCGCCGACCATCTGTCCGAGCACGAGGACGTGATCGCCGCGGTGCGCGCACTGGGCGGCGACACGTCGCGCATCCGCGCGATCATCTACCAGTTCGTGACGCTGACGCGCGGCGGCGAGAAGGTGAAGATGTCCACGCGCAGGGCGAACTACGTTACCCTTGAAGAACTGATCGACGAGGTCGGCTCGGACGTGGCGCGTTTTTTCTTCCTGTTCCGCAAGCACAACAGCCATCTCGACTTCGACCTCGATCTCGCCAAAAAGCAGGCGCCCGAGAATCCGGTTTTCTACGTGCAATATGCGCACGCGCGCCTGGCGAGCGTCTTTCGCGAGGCGGACAAGGCCGGCCTTGCTCTGCCGGCCGACGACGCGGCGATCGATCTCTCGCTTCTCTCCGACGAGGAGATCGAACTGACCAAGCGCGCGCTCAAGCTGGCCGACGTGTCCACCCAAGCGGCGCGCGAACTGGAGCCGCATCGGATTCCCTTCCATCTCCTCGAACTGGCCGGCGACTTCCATCGCTACTACAACAAACCGGCCAACCGTATAATCGGTCCGCAGCGCGAGTTGAGTCTCGCGCGGCTCTACCTGGCTGGATTGCTCAAGTGCGCAATCGCGGCCGGTCTTGGATTGCTCGGGGTGAGTTCGCCGGAGCGGATGTGAGGTTTATCTCGTATGCGCTTTGAGATACGGGCGCCGGGGATGGTGCTGATACTGCTCGGGCTGGCGGGGCTCTCCGGTGTTGTGTTCGCGCTTGGCCTGGTAGCCGGATACGAGATGGCTCGGCAGACCGCGCCGCAGACCGCCGAGGTCGCAAGCGTGTTTCCCGCGCCGAGCCCGCCCGCGGTCGAGGCGACGCCCGCAGCTTCACCGACGACCCAGGCGATGACCGCGCCCGTCTCGCCCGAGGCGCGCGCGAGCGAGATTGCGCCGCCGGTCCTGCCGACGCGGCGGCCCGTTGCCACGCCTTCGGTGGCTGAGCGCAAGGCTCCTCCGATTATTACACCAGCAACCGCGGCGCCTTCGCCGGCCGCAATTGCAACCCCTCAGGTTGCGCGTGAGACGGGCGTGCCGTCTGAACGATCCCCCGAGGCGCGCGCGACCTCGGAGGAACCACCCGCGCCGCACGAGGCGTCCGCTTCCGCCGAACCCACGAAGCCCTACAACATCCAGATCGACGCGGTTATGGACAGGCGTAATGCCGAGCGCATGTCCGAGCGGATTCGCAAGCTCGGTTACCCCGCCTTCCTGGTGCCGACCACTATCGCCGGGCAGACCTGGTGGCGGGTGCGTGTCGGACCGTACCCGACCAAGGAGGCGGCGCAAGCCGCGCAGGAAAGGCTTCGCCAGCAATACGGCGATGCCTACAAGTCGGGCAGGTTTTGATGCGATTTCGGCTGAATCGGTTGACAAGCATCCGGGCAGGCGGTTAACCTAACAGCCACGATGATGGATCGCGTAAACCGGATCGATTGGGCGGGCTGGCGCTGGTGCGTCGAAGCGCTCGCCTGCGCGCCGGGTTCGTAATCCACCATAACCGGGCGTTTTTACAAGGGTCGCAGGCGAGATTTCCTGCGGCCCTTTTTTGTTTTCCACGGCCGCTTGGGCGACCCCCGAGTTCCGGGTGAACGGGAGAACACGCGATGACGCTTATACCAGGCGAAAGCGAATTCGAGGGACTGGCATCCCGGGGATACAACCTGATCCCGGTAAGCCGCGAGATCCCCGCCGACCTTGAGACGCCCGTGTCGGCCTTTTTGAAGGTCGCGCGCGGCGAGTACGCCTTTCTGCTCGAAAGCGTGCGCGGCGGCGAGAAGTGGGGCCGCTACACGTTTCTTGGCTCGGAGCCCGCGATGGTGATTCGAGCGCGCGGCGCCCGCACCGATATCATCCGCCCCGGACGCGGAATCGAGTCGCGTTCGGCCCCTAATCCGTTCGAGGAACTCAGGCGCGAGGTCAAACGCTACAAGGCGCCCGAGATTGCGGGACTGCCCCGATTCTTCGGCGGCGCGGTCGGATTTCTCGCCTACGACATCGTGCGATGCTTCGAGCCGAGAATTCCCGCGCGCGCGAAGGACGACCTCGGCACGCCCGACCTTTACATGATGTTCACGGACACCGTGCTCGTGTTCGACAACGTCCGCCAGTCGCTCCGGATAATCGCCAACGTTGCCCTTGACGAATTCGACTCGACCCACGCTGCCTACGAAAGCGCGCGGCGCAAGATCGACGAGATGGCCGGGCGGCTCGCCGGTCCGGTCGCGCTTCCGCGCCTGGAGAACCCAGTGACCGCGCGCGCCGGGGAAGCCGCCATCACCTCGAACCTGACGCGCGAGGCTTACATGGCGAACGTGCTGCGCGCCAAGGAATATATCGCGGCCGGCGACATTATCCAGGTGGTTCCCTCGCAGCGCTTCGAGGCTCCGCTCGAAGTGCATCCGTTCAACCTTTACCGCAGCCTGCGCACGATCAATCCGTCGCCCTACATGTTCTACCTGCGGCTCGGCGACCATACGCTGGTCGGCGCGTCGCCCGAGGTGATGGTCCGTGTCGAAGGCCGCGACGTTACGCTTCGCCCGATAGCGGGCACGCGCCGGCGCGGCGCGAGCGAGGAGGAAGACCTCGCACTCGAGCGCGAACTGCTCGCCGATCCCAAGGAGCGCGCCGAGCATGTGATGCTGGTCGATCTCGGGCGCAACGACGTGGGCCGCGTCGCGAAGATCGGCTCGGTTCACGTGAGCGAGCTGATGGTCGTCGAGCGCTATTCGCACGTCATGCATATCGTCTCGAACGTCAAGGGAACGCTCCGCGACGAATGCGACGCCTTCGACGCGTTCCGCGCAACCTTTCCGCAGGGAACCGTTTCGGGCGCTCCGAAAATCCGCGCGATGGAGATAATCGACGAGCTCGAGCCGGTGCGCCGGGGCGTTTACGCGGGCGCGGTCGGGTACTTCAGCTACACCGGCAACACCGACACCGCGATCGCGCTGCGCACGCTGCTGGTCAAGAACAACCGGGTCTATATCCAGGCGGGCGGCGGCGTGGTCGCCGATTCCGATCCCGCCGCCGAGTACGAGGAGTCGGTCAACAAGGCGCGCGCGATGATCCGCGCGCTAAGCGCCGGGCGCGAGTTCGAGGCGGCTGCCACGAGGTAACCTCCGATGGGCACAATACTGATGATCGACAACTACGACTCGTTCACCTACAACCTCGTGCAGTACCTCGGCGAACTCGGAGCCACTCTCAAGGTGGTGCGCAACGACGCGATCGACGTGCCGGGTGTGCGCGCGCTCAAGCCCGCGGCCGTGGTGATCTCGCCCGGGCCGTGCACGCCGCGCGAAGCGGGCGTTTCGGTTGCGCTGATTCGCGAGATGGCGGGCGAAGTGCCGATCCTTGGCGTCTGCCTCGGCCATCAGTGTATCGGCGAAGCGTTCGGCGCCAGGGTCGTCCGCGCGTGGAGACTGATGCACGGAAAAACCTCCCCCGTGTTCCATGACGGAAGGACGCTGTTCGAAGGACTGCCCAACCCGTTCGAGGCGATGCGCTATCATTCGCTCGTGGTCGAACCCGAATCGATTCCCTCCTGCCTTGAGGTCAGCGCCCATACCGCCGAGCGCGAGGTGATGGGCCTGCGCCATCGCCAGCACTTCGTTGAAGGTGTGCAGTTCCATCCTGAGTCCATCGGCACGGGCGACGGCAAGGCCCTGCTGCGCAACTTTTTGAAGAGGGTCGGCGTGTGACGGCGCTCAGCGAAGCGTTCCATCGCGTGCTCGCCGGTGTCTCGCTCAGTGCCGAGCAGGCCGAGCGCGCAATCGGCGAGGCGCTCGACGGCAACGCCTCCGAAGGTCTGGTTGCGGCGTTTCTGGTCGCGCTCAAGCTCAAGGGCGAATCCGCGGGCGAGCTGGCGGGCGGCGCGCGGGCGATGCGTGCGCGGGCGCGCGCCGTGGATCTCAACGGCGGCAACGTGCTCGACACCGCGGGCACCGGGGGCGATGGAGCCGGCACGTTCAACATCTCGACCGGCGCGGCGCTTATCGCGGCTGCGGCCGGGGTTGCGGTCGCCAAGCATGGAAACCGCGCAGTGAGCGGGCGGGTCGGCGCCGCTGACGTGCTCGAACGGATGGGCGTCAGGATCGAGCTCGAGCCGCAGGGGTTGAAACGATGCCTGGCAAGCGCAGGCGCGTGCTTCATCTTTGCCCCCGCGTACCATCCCGCGCTCGCGCGATGGGCCGCGCTCAGGCGGACGCTCGGCACGCGCACGCTGTTCAACCTGATCGCGCCGCTTTCGAATCCCGCCTTTCCGCGTCGCCAGTTGCTGGGCGTCGCCGACCCGCGACTGTTCCGACCGATTGCCGAGGCGCTGGCGGCGCTCGGCGTCGAGCGTGCGATGGTGGTGCACGGACTCGACGGGCTCGACGAAATATCGCTCGGCGATTCGACCCGGGTCGCGGAGCTCGAACGCGGGGATATTCGCGAATACCAAATCAAGCCCGAGGATTTCGGTATCGCGCGGGAGCGGCCGCAGGCGCTGTTCGCCGCCGATGCGGCGCAGGCGACCGCGATGCTTCGGGCGGCGCTTGCGAACGGCCGGGGGCCGGCGCAAGATGTGCTCGCGCTCAACGGCGGCGCGGCGATCTACGTCGGCGGCAGGGCCTCTTCGCTTGCCGAGGGAGTCCGGATGGCGCGCGAGATAATCGCCGCGGGACGCGCTCTCGAGGTCGTGGAACGGATGCGGCGCGCAAGTCATGAGTCCTCGCCGCTCGGAGCCGCAGGATGAGTTCGATCCTTGAGAGAATTTTCGAAGCCAAGCGTCGGGAACTTTCCGAGAGCCGGCGCACGCTTGCGGACGGGGCGGTTATTCGCGCCGCTTCAGAGGCGCCCACGCCGCGCGACTTCGTCGCCGCGCTTCGCGCGCGCCGTCCCGCGATAATCGCCGAGGTAAAGCGCGCCTCGCCGAGCAAGGGCGATATCCTGCCCGACCTCGATCCCGCAGGTATCGCCAGGGAGTACCAGCGATGCGGCGCCGCTGCCGTCTCGGTTCTTACCGACCGCCATTTCAAGGGTTCGCTCGACGATCTCCGCGCGGTGCGTGCCGCGGTCGATCTGCCCGTGCTGCGCAAGGATTTCATGTTCGACCCGTACCAGGTGTACGAGGCGCGCGCGGCGGGGGCCGACTGCATACTGCTGATCGTCGCGATGCTCGACGACCGCACGCTCGACCGCCTGCATTGCCTTGCGCATGAACTCGGGATGGCGGCGCTCGTCGAGGTTCATAACGAAGAGGAATTCTCACGCGCCGAGCGGATGGGGGCCCGGCTTATCGGGATCAACAACCGCGACCTCCATACCTTCGTTACCGATATCGCGGTGACGGAGCGGCTGCTGCGCGAATATCGGGCCCACGCCCTGGTAGTCGCGGAGAGCGGAATCGATTCGCCCGAACATATCAGGAGACTCGATCGCGCCGGCGCGCGAGCATTTCTCGTCGGCGAGAGCCTGCTCCGTGGCGGAAACCCCGCCCGACGCCTCGGTGAATTGCTCGGCGCACTCGGCAAGGCGGCTACCCGATGACGATACGGGTCAAGATCTGCGGGGTCACGCTGCCCGAGGATGCGGAAGCGGCCGCCTCGATGGGCGCGGATATGATCGGGCTCAACTTCTATCCGAAGAGCCCGCGCTTTCTTGAGCTTGCGCGTGCGCGCGAGGTGCGGGCCGCGGTCTCAGGCCGCGCGGCGCTGGTCGGCGTATTCGTCAACGCATCGCGCGAGACCGTCGCCGAGCATCTCGGCGAGCTTTGCCTCGACATGATTCAGTTTCACGGCGACGAGCCGGAAGAATTTCTCGAAGGATGGCCCGTCCCGGTGATCCGCGCGCTCAGGTTGCGCCCCGGCGAGCCTCTGGACACGTCGGCGTCAACGCGCGCCAGCTATCTGCTCGTCGATACGTTCCATCCAACGCTTTACGGAGGTACCGGGCGGGCGCGTTCATTCTCCGGGCTTGGCGGCGCGAACCTAAGCCGCGTCATCATCTCGGGCGGGCTGACGCCCGAAAACGTCGCCGAAGCCGCCGCCCTTCGTCCCTATGCGGTCGATGCCGCCAGCGGCGTTGAATCGGCGCCCGGCGTCAAGGACCATCAGAAACTCAGGAGATTTATCGAGAATGCCAAGTCTTCCCGATAGCCGCGGGCATTTTGCCGAGCACGGCGGGCGTTACGTTGCCGAGACGCTGATGCCGGCGCTGTTCGAACTGGAAAAGGCTTACAAGGAGGCGCGTCGCGACCCGGCTTTCCGGCGGGAACTGGAAGGTTACTCGCGCGAGTACGTCGGCCGGCCAACCCCGCTTCACTTTGCAGCCCATCTTACCGAGCGCCTCGGCGGCGCGAAGATCTATCTCAAGCGTGAAGACCTTTGCCACACCGGCGCGCACAAGGTGAACAACACGCTCGGACAGGCCCTGCTCGCGGTCCGGATGGGCAAGACGCGCATCACGGCCGAGACCGGCGCGGGGCAGCACGGCGTCGCGACCGCGACCATGGCCGCGTTCTTCAGGCGCGAGTGCGAGGTCTTCATGGGAAGCCTTGACGTCGAGCGCCAGTCGCTCAACGTTTTCCGGATGAAGCTGCTCGGCGCGAAGGTAACGGCGGTCGATTCCGGAAGCCGAAGCCTGAAAGACGCGCTCAACGAGGCGCTGCGCGACTGGATCGCAACCGTTCGCAATACCTATTACCTGATCGGCACTGCCGCGGGTCCTCATCCGTATCCGATGATCGTGCGCGACTTCCAGGCCGTGATCGGGCGCGAGGCGCGCCGCCAGATTCTGAAAAAGGAAGGCCGCCTGCCCGACGTCCTCGTCGCGTGCGTCAACGGCGGTTCCAATGCGATCGGCCTCTTCTATCCGTTCATCAAGGATGCGAGCGTAAAGATGGTCGGTGTCGAGGCTGCGGGACTCGGGCTCAATACCGGCTCGCACGCGGCAACGCTCAACGCGGGGACCGTCGGCGTGCTGCACGGCAACAAGACCTATCTGCTCCAGGATGAACTCGGACAGATTCGCGAGACCCATTCGATCGCGGCGGGTCTCGATTATCCCGGCGTCGGTCCCGAGCACGCCTGGCTCAAGGATACCGGGCGCGCCACGTACACCGCGGTCACGGACGCCGAGGCGCTCGAGGCGCTGAAGACGCTCTCCGAGACCGAGGGGATAATCCCGGCCCTGGAAAGCTCTCACGCGGTTGCACACGCGATAAAGCTCGCGCCCACGATGGACAAGGACCGGGTGATTATCGTCAATCTCTCCGGGCGTGGCGACAAGGACATGCAGACCGTCGCGCGCGCGTTCGGGGTGACCCTGTAGGACGGAAATTCGAGATGGTTAACTCAGGCAGGATAGCTGCGAAATTCCGGGAACTCAGGGCGCGCGACGAAGCCGCGCTCATACCCTTTATCGTCGCGGGAGACCCCGACCTCGAAACCACCGGCCGGCTCGTGCTCGAATTTGAACAGCGTGGCGCGGACTTGATCGAACTTGGCGTTCCGTTTTCCGATCCGATGGCCGACGGTCCGGCGAATCAGCGCGCGGCGGCGCGCGGACTCTCCTCGGGTGCGTCGCTCGCGGCGATTCTCTCGATGGTGGAGCAACTCAGAACGCGCAGCGAAATCCCGATAGTCCTGTTCGGCTACTACAATCCGATTTTCCACTACGGATGCGAGCGGCTGTCCGCCGACGCGGCGCGGGCTGGAATTGACGGGCTTCTGGTGGTCGATCTTCCGCCCGAAGAAGCCGCCGAATTGCACAAGCCCGCGCGCAAAAACGGCCTCGATCTCATCCACCTGCTTGCACCCACCACGCCGCTTGACCGGACGGAAAAAATCGTGCGCTCTGCAAGCGGCTTTCTCTACTACGTTTCGGTGACTGGCGTGACCGGAGCGCGCGCCGAGCTTGCCACGGACCTCGAAGAGCATGTGCGCAGGATCAAGGGCTTGACCGAGCTTCCGGTCGGCGTGGGTTTTGGGATTTCAAACCCGGCGCAGGCGGCGCGGGTGGCGGAGTTCGCCGACGCGGTGATCGTCGGAAGCGCGCTCTCCCTGGCGATCGAGGCGAACCTGGGCTCTCCCAATCTGGTCGAGACGCTCGGCGCGATGGTTGGCGCGATGAAGGATGCGATGACAACGGTTCGGCGCGGCAGCGAAACCAGCGCCGCCAGGTGATCCCGATGGCAGAGCGAGCAACAACCCAGCAGCCCCCGCAGGCCCCCGCCGAGGACATCTGGGTAAAATGTCCCGGATGCAGGGAGATCGCGTTCCGCAAGGAAGTGGAGCGCAACCTGAACGTATGCGGCAAGTGCGGGCATCATTTTCGCCTGACCGTCGCGCAACGCCTCGCAATAACCGTTGACCGCGGCTCGTGGCGCGAGATGTTCGCCGAACTTGCCGTCGGCGATCCGCTAGGATTCGTCGATAGCAGGCCCTATCCGGTGCGGCTTGAGCAGGCACGCAAGCAGAGCGGGCGCAATGACGCAGTGGTCGTCGGCCTCGCGGCCATCGGCCAGCGCCCGGTCGCGCTCGGATTGATGGATTTCGAATTCATGGGCGGCAGCATGGGCGTGGTCGTGGGGGAGAAGCTCGCGCGGCTTTTTGAACATGCGCTCAGGCGGCGCATTCCCGTGGTCGTGTTCAGCGCGTCGGGCGGCGCGCGCATGCAGGAGGGCGCGCTTTCGCTGATGCAGATGGCGAAAGTATCGTCAGCTATCGCGCGGCTTCGCGACGCACGCCTGCCGTATATCTCGGTGCTGTGCGATCCGACGACTGGCGGGGTTGCGGCGTCGTTCGCGATGCTCGGTGACCTGAATATCGCGGAACCCGGAGCGCTGATCGGCTTCGCCGGACGGCGGGTTATCGAGCAGACCACCAACCAGCAGCTTCCCGAAGGCTTTCAACGCGCCGAATTCCTCCTGGCGCACGGGATGCTCGACGCGATTGTTCCGCGCCCCCAGATGCGCGACACGCTGGCGCGCCTGCTCAGCGACCTGATGGTGCGCCGTCCGCGGGCCTTGCGGCGATGAAGGCCGGCTCTGCCGGATGTTCCCGCGAAGAGAAGAATGCGAATAGCAGCGGGGCCGGCCGCTTTCGCAGGCCGGCCCCGCAATGCTCAGTCGTGAAAGTTGTTTATCTCGCGACGAAGAGGAAGAACGAAGCGTCAACGTTGTTCCCGGTCAAGTCCCAGCACTCTACCCAGACCGCATTGGAATCGCCGTACCGATCCGCAGTGGTGCAAAAGGCCTGCTCCTCTCCGGTTGAGAGTGTATCCGGCTGCACCCACCGGCTCCATCCGTTTACTGCCAGGATGTTCTGGCAGGGCTTCTTGAACCCGACCTGATATTGTCCCGTTCCGACCTGGAAAGTGTCAGCGGGATCGCAGTGCTTGCAGCTAAGCACCTTGCCGTCGCTATTAATGTCCGCCGTGCATTTCACGCTTCCATTTGTGAATTTCGGAGCCGTCGAAACCGACGGAGCCGTTGCGACGCCGTTGTCAGCGCTTGCACTCTGAGCGAACGCTGCAGGCGCCAGCATCGCGGCGATCAGTACGCCCGCCACTCCCAAGATCGCCCCAGTCACAACCCGTTTCATGATGCCTCCTAATCTCCGCCCTAAAGCGCGGTTTTAAGCATTGCTTTTCTATACGTGAAACTAGCAACTTTAGCAAAGATAAAAAACATTTTGCTCAGCATTATTTTCTTTAAATAGTCGTATGTGCTACTAAGTATGCGTCATTATGCGTTTCAGCACTCTAAAGACTTGATGCGCAGGTTGAAGTCCATCTGTTACGACCAACCATGAGGGGCTGTTGCCTGTCCGTTTGGCAACGTCGAACGATTTCGGCCGCGTGGGATTGCGATCGGGAGATCTTTGCTGCCGCGCGAGTGGGCACCGCTTCCGATTGCACGGTACGCACGGCTACAATCTGGCGCCAGGACGATGGACGCACTGGCTGAAACACTCAACTGGCTCTATTCCCTGGAAGCACGGGGCGAGATCTACAAGCTCGAGCGGATGGAAACCGCGCTTTCGTTGATCGGAAATCCGCATCTGAAGCTCGCCGCGGTTCATATCGCAGGGACCAAGGGCAAAGGTTCGGTTGCCGCGATGCTTGACAGTTGTCTTCGCGCGGCGGGGCTCAGGACCGGTCTGTACACGAAGCCTCACCTGGTCAACCTTGCGGAGCGCACGCGGATAAACGGGGGCGAGATTCCCGCGCGGGTTCTGCTCGATTACATCCGCCGTCTGCGCGCCGTGTTTGAGGGCGCCGGCCTTGGCCTGACTTTCTTCGAATTTACCGTCGCGCTGATGTTCCTGTATTTCGCAGAAGCGCGAGTGGACGTCGCGGTGATCGAGACCGGGCTCGGGGGGCGGCTCGATTCGACCAACGTGGTGCGCCCGTTTCTGAGCGTGATCACGCCGATCGGATTCGACCACATGGAATATCTTGGCTACACGATCCCGGCGATAGCCTCGGAAAAGGGCGGAATCATCAAGCCCGAGGTTCCGGTCGTGATCGGCGCGCGCGACCCAGAGGCGCGAACCACACTGCTTTCGATCGCGGCGCAGCGCCGCAGTGCGGTTCGGCTGATCGAGCGCGACTTTCACTTCGCTTCGCACGCGCCTGCCCATCGGATTGACTACCAGGGGCTCGGCCTTCGGCTTGACGGCGTGGAAATCGGGCTTGCCGGGCCGTTCCAGCACGAGAACGCGGCGATTGCGCTCGCGGCGCTGGAGGCGATGAGGACGCAGGGATGGTCGATAAGCGAGGAGGCCATCCGGCGGGGGATGCGCGAGGTCTACTGGCCGGGGCGGTTCGACGTCGTTTCAAGAAGCCCGCTTGTGATTATAGATTGCGCGCACAATGAACTGAGCGTTTGGGCGCTTCTGGAGAGCCTCGATGTCGAGCTGGGACAAGACGTCAGGCCGAGGCTCGTGTTCGGATGCCTGGCAGACAAGGATTGGAAGCGGATGGGGGAACTGCTCGGACCGAGGGTCCGCGATGTGGTACTGACGCGGGTAAAGCCGAAGCGCCCGCTCGATCCGGAAAATCTCGTTCCGGTATTCTCGCGCTACGCGCCCACCAGGGTCGAGCCTGACGCAGTAAAGGCGATCGATCTCGTGATGAACGAAAGTGGCCCCGATGACGTGGTTCTTGTGACCGGTTCCGTGTATCTTGTCGGCGAAATCTACGGTTACTTTCTGGCCCGGCAGGGCCGCACAGGGCTTTTTCCTGAGGCTGACGCATAAATCGTTCTGCTTGGCCCTTGTTGCCGCGTGGGTGGTTTGCTTCACGACGCCGCTCCGTGCGGCGGCGAAAAACTCGGGGGCGAAAACCGGTGCTGAGAACGCCGCGGGCGTCCCGCCCGAGATCGTTGCCCAACACGAGGGGCCGATCCGTGTAACGGGCGACAAGACCATCTACGATTCGAGCACCGATTCGCTCATCGTGCGCGGCCATGCGACCATGACGCAGGCGGCGACGGTTCTGACCGCCGACGAGATCGAACTGTTCCGCAAGCAGCACGTGGCCCGCGCCATCGGAGACGTGCATCTGACCGATCCGGAAGTCGAAGTGTGGGCGTCTCGCGCGGAAATAAACGTCCAGAAGGAAACCGCGACGCTGGATGATGCGCGGATCGTCGCCAAGCACGGCACCTACCATCTGCAAGGCAGGAAGATCTACAAGAGCGAGGGCCAGAACTACACGGTACTCGACGGCTTTTTCACCACCTGCCAGTGCGATGCGGGCGCGCCCGACTGGAGCGTCGCGGCGGACCGCCTCCATGTGCAAATGGGCTCGAGCGGCTACGCGCATGACGCGAGCTTCTCGATACTCGGCCACAAGATTGGCACGATTCCCTACCTGCCATTTCCCGCCAACACTGATCGGCACAGCGGCTTCTTGACCGGGCGCGAGGGCGAGTCGGGGTTGCGCGGCTTTCAGCTCGTCCAGCCCTATTACCTTGCGATAAACAAGAGTTCCGACGCGACGGTCGCGCTCGACGTCGAAACTTCGCAGCGCGTGGGCGGGCTCGGCGAATACCGCCTGGACAATGGAACCGACGATTACCTGTGGGTGGACGGCGCGTTTTACGACGAGAGCCTGCGCTCCCAGGCCAACCGCCTGAGCGACATCGTCGATGATCAGATCGCCGATCCGCACATCCCCATAGATCGCTATGGGCTGATCGGGATGACGCGCCAGCATCTGACGCCCGATCTGACGCTCTACGGCGACGCGATCTCGGTCAGCGACAGCCTTTATCTGCGCGAGATGAACGTGTGGACGCTTTCGCGCGGATTCGGGACGAATTTCGGTTCGATGCGCGACGCGATTTCGCACTTTGGGCTGCTTTACGACTTCGAGGACGGCTTTGCGCGGTTGCAGGGCCTGTGGCATCAGGATCTGATCCAGAATCAGTCCTTCGCGCTGCAGGAGCTTCCCCAATTGTGGGTAAGCGGGCGGCGTGAGCTGCTCGGCAGTCTTGCCTACCTCGACTACGACGCGACCGCGGTTGACTTCTGGCGCGAGCAGGGCGTGAGCGGACTGCGCTTCAACATGAATCCGCGAATCACGGTGCCGTGGCGATGGGGCGATTACGTCTATGGCTACGGTACGCTTGGCGGCTATGGAACCCTGTATGACACGTCGGGCCATAAGATCGTGATTACCCCGGTCGGGACCCAGGGGCTCTCGTACAACAACCGCCTGTCGCTTGGGCCGCTAAGCGAGGGAGGGTTGCAGTCACGATGGATTCCGTACGGGCAGGCGGGGATCGCGACGCTGCTTCAGCGCGTCTATGACGTCAAAATCGGCTCGATCGAAAAAATCAAGCACACCATCGAGCCGTTCGTTAACTATTCCTACGTTCCGGTCATCTCCCAGAACGACCTTCCCCTGTTCGACAGCGTGGACCGAGTGAATCCGCGAAGCCTGGTGACCTACGGTGTTACCACCCGGATCTTCGCGCGCTTGTCGGGACCGTCCGAGCAGCCGGCCGACACGGCGGAAACCATCAATGCGGGCTATGGAGCGGAGGTCGCTGGGCCCGGCACCGGCCCGACGGGCCAGCCGGGCCAGTTGTCGTACATCAATCCGACCGGAGCGCTGAGCGCGCAGAGTAACGGCAGCACGGTGCGCGAACTGCTCGAAGCGACGGTGATGCAGGCGTACGACACCACACAGAACGTTGCCCGCGACGAGCTCTCGCTTTCGGACATCGAGACGCTGGTTACGCTTTTTCCAACCGAGATTGCTTCGCTCTCCACGCGGGTCGATTACGATCCGCGCACCCACCCCGGCGTCAGTTTTGCAAGCCTTGGGTTCAATTTTCAGCCGCCATGGACCGCGGGCCAGGAGCCCGCCTTGTACCTCGGCAAGGCGCTGACCGGCTCGTTTCTGTCGGTTTGGTACAACTACGTGCGACCCAGCAACGCGGTTCAGTTTGGCACCTCGCGCAACGCGAGCGAGTTCATCACGGTGCGCACCTACTACGACCTGCTCGATCGGTTGGGCGTGTACGTGGCGCCAAACTACGACGTTGCCGATTCGCGCCTGCTATCGGCGCAGTACGGGGTTCGGATCAAATCGCCTTCCGACTGCTGGATCTTCGACCTCGGCATAACCGACTCCTTCAATCCCAACGAACTCGCCTTTCAGGTCCAGCTCACGCTCGGCGGACTTGGCTCGATCGGGCAGACGCCATTCGGGCGCAACCCGTTCGAGGTTATGGGGCTCACCGGCCGGCCAGCGGGAGTTCTGCCGACCTACTAGCGATGCGACCGGGCGAGGATGCGGCGCGCTCATGCGTAGAGCAGAAGGATTTCGGTTGCGACCCACAGAATCACGGAAATCATCAACTGCCTGTCGCTGAGAAGCATCAGCGACGGGTCGGCGCCTTCATCGCGCTCCTGCACCAGGTAAAGATAGCGCAGGATTCCGAAGACCACGTACGGAACCGTGAGATACTGGTAATGTGTGCCGAGCCTCGCCTCGACCTCCTCCGACGCTGAGTAGATCATGTAGCCGACCAGGGTCGCGCCCGCGACGATCGCGAGCATCTGGTCGATAAGCCGCACGCTGTACTCGCCAAGCGCTTCGCGGTGCGCGCGGGCCGCTCCCGCAAGCACCGTCAGCTCATGGCGCCGCCGCGACAATGCAAGGAACAGCGCCAGCACGAACGTGATGAATATCAACCAGGGTGAGACCGCGACCCCGATGGCGACGCCGCCCGCAAACGCCCGCAGTACGAAGCCGAGCGCAACCGCGATCACGTCCACGATGACGACGTGCTTGGCCCATAGCGAGTACGCAAACTGAAGTCCGATATAGGCGAATGCTATCGCGCTAAAGCCCCATCCAAGAACGGCGCTGATTCCAAGCGCGCCCGCGCCAAGGCTTGCGGCGAACACGGCCGCTGCCGGGACCCCGATCTCGCCGCTCGCAAGCGGACGGTTGCGCTTGTCCGGATTCAGCCGGTCCGCCTCGCGGTCCATGATGTCGTTGAGAACGTAAGCGAAGCTGGCGAGCGCGCAGAACCCCGCGAAACCGGCCAGGGCCAGAAGCAGGTCGTGGTAGTCGAAAAGCCGCCGGCTGAAGAGGAGTGCCGCGAAGACCAGCAGATTCTTGATCCACTGATGCGGCCGCGCAAGCCTGACCATCGGCACGGCCAGGGAGCGGGTTTCGCTGGTCATTGCTTTGTCGGCCATCGGCATGGAAGTCCTTTGTAGGTCCTTCGGGTTCAGCAGACAAGCGGGTGCCGGCGCGATACGATTCGCTCCGCTTCGGTTGACACCTTTTGCTACATTCTGTAGAGTTCATCACGAGGCTGCCTGAGTCATCGTAAGTTCGGCGCCATGAGCGTAGGGCCCGCCTGGTTGCGCCAAGGGAGGACGGCATGCCGGCACAAGCGAACGACAGCGCCGCAAACAGAATATCACCGCGCACCCCTGGAAATTCCAATCCAAAAGCATTGCGCGAACCGAGTCTTCACGACCTTCGCCGTCGCCTGGTGGGTCTTCGCTACGGCTTCGTGCGAAGGCTTACGGTGACGCTGGTCATGGTTGGTTGCGCGGCCCTGCTCGCCTCCCGCCTGAGTCCGCAGCGGCTGGCGACCGAGTATCCCGCGGCGGTTGCGGATTCACGCTTGGCGATGGCCGCGCTGGCCGCGAATGTGCGGGGCGTTATCGGCCACGCCTGCGAGGGTGTGGCGACGATTCTGGCAGCGCGGCAAGCCCCGGCGCGCAGGCCCACCGCGACGGTCGCGCTGGCAGGTTCCGCGGCCACGATGCGCTCGCGTCACGGATTCGGGCAACACGCTTCGTGGAGGCGGAAAATCGCTTCAGCGGAGAGGCGCCGTGCCCCGGTTCGCATTCGAGTCGCGCAAGATGCAGGTGCCGCGCCCACGATTGATGACACGGCCTCGGTTGTCGCGGACGGAGATGCGGCAAACTGGCTGATGAACAGGTTCCCGGTCGAACTCGATCACGAACTCAGCAAGGCGTATTACAAGCTGCTGGACTTTGCCTGCGACGCGATCACCCTCGAATGGGCGCCGGATCTCCGCGACAGTATTGAAAGCTCGATTCAATCGTTGACCGACCGCCTCGGTTCCGGAGACGGATTCAGCATCAGCGATTTGACCTCGTTGCTCAAATCGATCGCGACGAGCAACGGCCTGGTCACCGTCGGCGCGGGGCTGCTGCTGTTCACGCTGCTCGCGGGATTCTCGGCGTGGCTTAGGAGGATGGCCGGAGCCTGAGATAGTCGCCGCCTGGCCCGCTGTGGCGATAGAGGGCTGATCGCCGGCGCGCGCCGTGGATCTGCTCTGGTTTCCGGTCCGTGCGGAAGTTCGAGGCTCAGGCCTGGTTGCGGCTCGCCGCGCCGGCAGGTCACTCGTTTCACCCGGGTCTTGCGCAGCCTTCGATGGGGAAGTTATAGCCTCAGCGGCGGGCCTCGCTCGGCCCGCGATCCGGGAGAAACCAGACAATGGGCAGTGCTTACCAGGAAAAGACCGGTCCCAACGCGAGTATCGATATCGAGGGACTGCGCCGCTTCATCCGCGAGCGCAAGCTCGGTGACGCGGCGGATCTTCGCTCGGAAAATATCTCCTTCGGCCATTCCAACGAGGTGCATCTCGTGCACTTCGAGGGCAAATCGTGGGTGCTCAGGCGTCCTCCGCGTGGACCTCTGCTTCCGACCGCGCACGACGTGATGCGCGAATACCGGGTGCTCTCGGCGTTGCAGGATACCGCCGTTCCGGTGCCGCGCGTGTACGCCGGATGCGACGATCCGGGCTATATCGGCGCCCCGTTTTACCTGATGGAGTACATGCGCGGCGAGGTGATCAGGGCGGACGGAAACAGCTTTGCCAACACGCCCGAGCGGCGCAAGGCGGTCAGCGAGGGGATGATCGACCTGCTGGTAACGCTACAGAAAGTTGACTGGCGCGCGGTCGGGCTCGACGGCTTCGGCCGTCCCGACGGTTACCTCGAACGCCAGCTCAGGCGCTGGGTCGATCAGCTCGCGCGCACGGTGCCCCATACGCGCCCGCTTCCGGTGATGGACAAGGTGCGCGACTGGCTCAAGGCCCATCTCCCCGAATCGCCCGCCGCGACGATCGTCCACGGCGATTTCAAGCTCGACAACGTGATGTGGTCGCCTGCGGAGCCCCCACGCGTTATCGCGGTGTTCGACTGGGAGATGTCAACCATCGGCGATCCGCTCGCGGACCTTGGCTGGATGCTCAGCTACTGGCCCGATCCGGGCGACGATCCCTCGCGCCGGGGTGTCGTAACGAATCTTGCGCCCGAACCCGGCTACTTGACGCGCAGGGAGATGCTCGCGCGCTACGAAGCGAATACCGGGCGCAGGATGACGGATTTCGCGTTTTACCATGCGTTTGCGCTTTTCAAGCTCGCGATCATCATGGAAGGCAGTTACGCACGATTTCTCCACGGGCAGACCGACGACCCGCTCTTCGTCCACATGAAGCAACGCGTGCCCGCGCTCGCCGAAGCGGCATGGGCTGTCTGCGAGTCAGCCGCGCATTGAACCGCGCGCGAATCATTCCCGAGATGCAAACGGAGCTTTCATGGACGAGTACAAATTCATCGAGGTTGACGATCCCGAGACCGGCGTTCGCCGTATCACGCTGAATCGGCCCGAAAAGCGAAACGCGCTTTCCAACGCGCTGCGCGCGGAGCTTTTCAACGCGCTGCGCAACGCTGACCTCGACCCGTCGGTTGGCGCGATCATCCTGCGTGGCAAGGGAAAATGCTTTAGCGCGGGCTACGATCTGGCGCAATCGCCCGACGAGCCGCTGCCGCGCCATGTCTCGCCCGGCGAAGGAACCTGGCCGCGTCATCTGGTCGACGGATGGTTCGAGATGTGGGACATGGCGACGCCGATAATCGCGCAGGTGCACGGATATTGCCTGGCTGGCGGAAGCGAGCTTGCCACGGCCTGTGACCTGGTTTACGTCGCCGAGGACGCGCAGATCGGTTATCCGCCAGTGCGGGCGATGTCCACGCCCGACTGCGCGTACCATCCGTGGCTGATGGGGATGCGGCGCGCGATGGAGATGATGCTGACGGGCGATTCCATCTCGGGAATCGAGGCGGTTGCGTGCGGATTCGCCAATCGTGCATTTCCGGCCGAGCGCCTCGAAGAAGAAGTGCTCAAGGTGGCGCGGCGCGTTGCGCAGATCCCGCGCGATCTGCAGGCGCTCAACAAGCGCGTGGTCCATCGCGCGATGGAGATCATGGGTGCGCGGGCCGCTATCCGCTCGGCCACGGAAATCCAGGCGCTATGTTTTCATCAGCGCTCCTCGCGCGAGTACCTGGGCAAGCTGCGCGAGAACGTTACCAGGGCGCTCGACGAACGCGACACAAAGTTCGGCGACTACCGCACCGCCGAGCGAAAGAAGGACTAGTGGCGTAACCCGCGCTCGCCCGGTTCCGCATGCGCCTACTCAACCGGCGGACGCTTCTCGCGCCAGGGCTGCGCCTCCTCGAACGCCGCGGCGAGCGAGATTATCGTCGCTTCATCGGCCGGCCTTCCCACGAGTTGGAGTCCAAATGGCAGACCGCCTTTCGCAAATCCCATCGGGAGCGAAATCGCGGGCTGGCCGGTTGCGTTGAACGGAAAGCAGAAGGCGGTCCAGCCGTAGAATTCGTATACGCGCCGGCCGAGCTTGTCGGTAATCCACGGGTTCGCCGAAGGCATGGTGCCAAGCCTGACCGCGGGCCGCGTCAAGGTGGGCGTCAGCAGCGCGTCGTAAGGCGCGAGTTCCTGGACCAGTTCGCGCGCCGCGTTATGCATCGCGGTCAGCGCCTGCAGGTATTGTCCGGCGGCGATCTTCTGGCCCTCCTGCCACGGTCCTCGCGCGACCGGATCCATCTTGTCGGGATCGGCAACGCGGTTGGAGGAGATCCCGGCCACGACCACGGTCCCGTAGGGCTCGAGCATCTTCGTGATATCGATATTCACGCGCTCGATCCGATGCCCCATCGCACGGAACGTTTCAAGCGAAGACTCGAAGGCCGCGAGCGTCTCGTTCTCGACCTCGGCCAGCGGGGTCTCGGAAAGCGCCGCCAGACGAAGCCGCCGCGGGCGCTCGCGGACCGCCTCGGCGAACGGCCTGCTCGGCGGCGGGGCCCAATACGGATCGCCGACCACCGGACCCGCTATCACATCGAGCATCAGCGCCGCGTCACGTACCGACCGCGTCATCGGGCCCATCACGGAGCATCCGCCCCATCCTTCGGCGTGCGACGGCGCGTAGCTGATGCGTCCGCGCGAGGTCTTGATGCCCACGATGCCGCAGCACGAGGACGGGATGCGGATCGAACCACCCCCGTCGCTGCCGAGATGAAGCGGTCCAAGTCCGGCGCTGGCTGCGGCCGCCGCGCCGCCGCTGCTGCCGCCCGCGGTATGCTCGACGTTCCACGGATTTCGCGCTACCGGACAGAAACCGCCTTCGGTCGTTGGCCGCGCACCGAACTCGGGTGTCGAGGTCTTGCCGAGCATGATCGCGCCCGCGTTGCGAAGGCGAACGACAACTTCCGCGTCGGCCGGCGGAATGAAATCCGCGTAGTTGGCCGAGCCGAAGGTTGTCCGCACCCCCGCGGTCCAGGTCAGATCCTTGATTGAGCACGGGATGCCGTAAAGCGGCATCGTATCGGCGTCCTCGCGCGCAAGCGCTTCGAGCCGCGCTGCCTCGGCAAGGGCGCGTTCGTGAGTGACGGTCACGAAAGCGCCCAGGCGGGGATTGAGCTTCTCAATACGGGTGAGGAAAAATTCCGCAACCTCGCGCGGAGTGAGTTCGCGCTTTCGCAGAAGTTCGCGCAATTCGAACGCTTCGATATACGGGTCAAGCATCATGGATTCTCCTGGCGTCCGCGGCCCGCCCTTCGCTATCAGAAGAAAGGAACGAAACGGTTACCCTGAACGGATCGATTAGTACGAATCCGGCTGGGATCGCAAAGACGCGCGGGGTGCCGGCGGTCGCGCGGGGCGTGCTAGACTTGAGTCCGGAGACAGAGGGGCGCGATGGGGGACGAATCTCAACTTTTGCTTGAACTGGCCCGTTTCGTCGAACGGATTGCGGCGATCGCGCGCACCGGCCTCGCCTTCAAGCCCGACGGCTATGACGCCGAGCGCTACGAAGAGCTTCTTAAGGAAGCTTCGCGTCTCGATGCGGTGCTCTCGGGCTCGAATGAGGCCGCGGCCAACGAAGTGCGGCGCCGATGGCGCGAGTCGGTCGGCCGCGGATACGACGGTTACGTTACCGCTGGGGTCGGAGTGGGCGCGATTGTCTTCAACCGCGACCGGGAAGTCCTGATGATGAAGCGGCCGAACGGGCGATGGTGGTATCCGACCGGGTTTTGCGACGTTGGAATCTCGCCGGCCGAGAATGCGGCCAAGGAGGTGCGCGAAGAACTCGGGCTAGTCGTCCGTCCCGTGCGCCTGATGGCCGTGATCGACAGCCTGAAGGCGGGATCGGCAGCGCGGCATATCTACTCGATCCTGTTCGAGTGCGAAGTGGAAGGTGGCGAACTCAGGCCGAACCCGCTCGAAGCGACGGAGGCCGCGTTCTATCCCCTCGACGCGCTGCCGCATCCGCTTCACGGCGCCGATCGCAAATGGATCGCGATAGCGCGCCAGTTTCGCTTCGAGGGAAGGACCGAGCCGTACTTCGACCCGCTCTGACCCGTCGCGCGTTCAGACCGGCGAGGAGTGGCGCGCCACCCGCGCCGCTATCGCGAACATCGCCAGCGCGAAGGCGATCGAGACCAGCACCGACCAGTGAAAACTCGTGAGCGAGCAAAAGCTCTCAGGCTGTCCCAGGTAAAGGGCGCGCCGAAGCGCTGACATTCCATAGCTGAGCGGATTCAGCCGCATCGGCCATTCGAGCCACGCCGGAACCCCGGTCTGCGGAAAAAACGCTCCCGAGAGCAGCCACACCGGGATCAGGATCATGTTCACGATAACGTGGAACCCCTGTGTCGATTCCATCCGCCACGCGATGATGAGCCCGATGCTGGTGAGCCCGAAGGCAATTACCGCCATCATCGCGCCCGACACGAGCACCGCGGCAAGCGTCAGATGGATTCCCGCGAACGGAGCGAGGACGAGGAATATCAGTCCCTGGACAAGAGCGAGCGTGGTCCCGCCGAGCGCCTGCCCCATCACGACCGTGGTGCGCGATACCGGCGCGACCAGCACCCCCTGCAGGAAGCCCTCGCGCCGGTCCTCGATAGTTGAGACGGTGCCGAAAATCGCCGTGAAGAGCAGCACGAGCATGATCACCCCGGGGTAGAAGTACTCTGCGTAGCCGGTACCCTTCGGCATCCCGCTCGGCTGGAACGACGCGGCAAGTCCCGCGCCCAAAACCAGCCAGAAGAGCAACGGCTGAAGCAGGGCCCCGGTCACCCGGCTTCGTTGCCGGACGAATCGGACGATTTCTCGCATCCACAGCGTCCCCGCCTGGAGGATAAGGTTGTTCATGCCGGGTCTCCCGCTTCGGGTGTGTCAAACTGATGACCCGTCAGGTGAACGAACACGTCCTCGAGCGTGGGTTTGCCGAACGAGACCGAATCGATTTCGGAACCGAAGGCGTCAACCACCTCGCGAACCAGTTCATGGCCACGCGGGCGTTCGATGCGAATCGTGCCGTCGACCATCCTGCTCGCGAGTTTCAACTGATGGATCAGCTTGCGCTGGAGCAGCTCGGGTTCCGGCGCGCGGATGACGATGACGTCGCCGCCGACCTGGGATTTAAGTTCGCCGGGCGGCGCCGTGGCGACCATCCGGCCCTGGTTCAAAATCGCAATTCGGTCGCATCGCTCGGCTTCTTCCATATGATGCGTCGTCAGGACGATCGTGACGCCGTCGGTTTCGCGCAGGTGATGGAGGTAGTCGAAGAACTCGCGCCGCGCGACTGGATCGAGACCGGTGCTGGGTTCGTCGAGAAGCAGCAAGCGCGGTTCGTGGAGCAGCGCTTTTGCGAGTTCGACCCGTCGCCTGAGTCCGCCCGAGAGCATCTCCACGCGGTCAGCGGCGCGCGCGGCGAGCCCGAGCCGCTCGAGCATCACGGCTGCTCGTTCGCGCAGCCGGCGTCCCGAGATTCCGTAGAGATGGCCGTGATGGGCGAGATTCTCGGCGACGGTCAGCTTTCCGTCCACGCTCGGATACTGGAAGACCACGCCCATCCGGCGCCGTATCGCAAGAGTTCCCGAGCGGAAGTCGTCGCCGAGAGCCCGTATTTCGCCCGATTGAATCGGGATCAGCGTGGAAAGCAGGCGAAAGAGGGTGGTTTTTCCGCCGCCATTGGGCCCGAGAAATCCGAAGATTTCTCCGCGCGCCACGGCGAAATTCACGTCGCTCAGCGCCTGGCGCCCGCCGGGGTAGGAAAAACTCAAACCACGCGCTTCCAGCGCGGGGCTCTCAGGCCGTGGCTCAGGCTCGCGCACTGCGACATTCGACGCCGAAGAAAAGATACTCATCGTGGGACAAGTGCGTACATTATCGCCCTGCAGGTCCGCGGGGGCAACGCCGCCACCTGCGCGCCGGGGCGCCCGTAAAGCGCGCGATTCAGGGTGCGCTCAGGCCCGCGGCCGGCTGCCCGTTGCTCTCCGGCAAACCCATCCGCGCAAGATCGTAGCCGTCCTCGAAAGCTTGCGCCCGCTGCTTGCCGGAACCATGGTTGTTCCTGGCCCCGAAGAAATCGTCGCCGACCACGCGATAATAGGTGGCGAGCTCCTCGGCGTCGAACCGGATGCTCAACTGCCAAAGCGTGTATCCGGCGAAGCGGTCGGCTTCCAGCTCACGCTGCTCGATAGGGACGTTCGCGCGCGCCGGGCTTAAGTCGTGATGGACCAGGTGACCCAGCTCATGCGCGAAGATCGCGTAGAGCATCGGCCTGACATCCTCCGGATTGCGGATGCCCATCCACTTGCGTGTCAGGAAGCCCAGGAATTTGCGGTTGTAAAAGATGCATCCGCCGCGCCGTGCGTGAGGGCCGGTTGGCGCGAGCGACTGGTAAATCCGCGCATGCGTCCCCCAGATCGAATTCAGCGTCGCCATGATATTCGTATAGGGAGGGCGAGCCGGCCGCGCTCTTTCGCCGCAGGCGATTACGATTTGGCTTGCCCCGTTGGCGCGCCCGCCCCGTGCGGCGGAAGAATCGTTCTGCACCTCGGACGGATGCTGCGGGTTTCCATGTCCGACAGCGACCCAGTCGTCATCAGGTCCTTGGGCCCGCGCCAGCGCGGGCCCAAGCGTGCAGAGGAAGGTCAGGGCCAGAACCAGTTGCGCGGCCCGTGTCGTGACCGTCGGTTTTGGCCCGCACTTCATCGGCACGCAGCCTCTGCCGGCTAAGTCAATTTTCCGCCGGTTACCGCTCCGCGCGAGGCGGAGGACACGAGCTGCGCGTATTTCGCCATCACGCCGCTCTCATAATGAGGCGTGGGGGGCTTCCAGTCCTTCAAGCGCTGCTTGATCTCATCGTCGCTGAGCGCGACGTCAAGGCGGCGCTTCGGGACGTCGAAGATTACCATGTCGCCGTCGCGCAGGGCCGCAATCGGTCCGCCGACCGCAGCCTCGGGAGCAACGTGTCCGACCATCAAGCCATGGGTTGCGCCGGAGAAACGGCCGTCGGTAAGCAGCGCCACGGTTTCTCCGAGTCCCTGCCCGACCAGCGCAGCGGTGATTCCAAGCATCTCGGGCATTCCGGGCGCACCCTTCGGCCCCTCGTAGCGGATGACGACCACGTCACCTTCCTTGATCTCGCGTCGCGAGACGGCCTTGAACGCCATGTCTTCGCCGTCGAAGACGCGCGCGGGGCCGCGATGGAACATGCGCTCATGGCCCGCCACCTTGATGACGCCTCCCTCGGGCGCGAGGTTCCCCTTCAAAATTACGAGCCCGCCCGTGGGCTTGAGCGGATTCGAGAGTGCGCGCACGACTTCCTGCCCCGGGGTCTCGGAGACGGCGTCGGCTTCCTCGCCAATCGTTCGTCCGGAAACGGTGAGTTCGTCGCAGTTGAGAATGCCAGCTTCCTTCAGGCGCTTGGCGATGAGCGGGATGCCGCCGGCCTTGTACACGTCGGTGGCGACGAAGCGCCCGCCCGGTTTGAGGTCGGCCAGCAACGGAGTGCGGCTGCTTATGCGGTCGAAATCGTCGATGCTGATATCCACTCCGGCTTCGTGGGCGATGGCGAGCAGATGCAACACCGCGTTGGTCGAGCCGCCTGTCATGCACACCGAGGCGATCGCGTTCTCGATCGCCTTGCGGGTTACGATCTGGCGCGGACGAATATCCTTCTTGAGCAGTTCGACCGCCATCTCGCCCGTCTTGAAGGCGGTTTCCGGTTTGCGCGGGTCGACCGCCGGCACGCTGTTGAAGCCGCAGGGGGAGATTCCGAGCAGCTCGGTCGCGGTCGCCATCGTGTTGGCGGTGAACTGTCCGCCGCACGCTCCGACTCCCGGGCACGCGCGGTCTTCGAGCTCCTTGAGCTCGGCAAGGGTCATCCTGCCCGCCTCGTATGCGCCGACCGCCTCGAAAACATCCTGGATTGTGACGTCGCGGTCACCATAGCGCCCGGGCTGGATCGAACCGCCGTACAGCATCACCGACGGGAGGTTCAGCCTGAGCAGCGCCATCACGGTTCCTGGGATCGTCTTGTCGCATCCCGAGAGTGCGACGACCGCGTCGAACAGATGGCCGCGCACGGTAAGCTCGATCGAATCGGCGACAACTTCGCGGCTGATAAGCGACGCGCGCATCCCCGCAGTACCCATCGAGATCCCGTCGCAGACCGCGATCGTATTGAACTCGATCGGCGTTGCCCCCGCCGCTCGCACGCCGGCCTTGACGTGCTCGGCGAGCTGACGCAGATGCGCGTTGCAGGGCATGATTTCGATCCAGGTATTGGCGATTCCAACCAGCGGCTTGCTCAGGTCCTCGTCAGTGAAACCAACCGCCTTGAACATCGCGCGCGCAGGTGCTCGCGACGGCCCGTCGACCAGGACGCTCGAGTTGCGGCGAAGGGATTGGTTGTTTGCTGTCATTTCGTACCTCCGGAATTTCCGAAAACCGCGCGCGGGTTCTCTTTCATGCCGTCACTGTATAGCAACACTACCTTTTGCGGCCTACTCCGCGCCAGCGCAGACCCCGGCTATGTAGACCCCAAGGGACAACCAAACCGGGCCGAGACGGCCGTGCGGCGCGCCGTCGAGAGGCCAACGAATAGACCTTCCATTTGAATGCAAGTTTGGATGCGCCTCTTTGGGGCATCCGGGCATTCGCCTTCCGGTTCAGGTCTGCCAGCGTTGGATATAGCTTCGCTGCGCAGATTATGCCGCGATGGCTTCGTTTTTGCGAACCTCGTTCGCGATAGGGCCCAGGCTCCGGCTGCGGCTTTGTCTGCCTGAACCTTGGCACGCCCGCCCACAGGTACGAGCGGTCAAGGCGTTGCCCGTGGGCGAAACCTCCGCTAAGCCTAGATGGGCCGCCCCCTTAGCTCAGATGGATAGAGCACAGGATTCCTAATCCTGGGGCCGTGGGTTCGAATCCCGCAGGGGGCGCCACTTCGTCCACAGTGGCGGGATCGAGCGCGTGCCGCTGGTGGTGCGCGAAAAGAGTCTGGTAGCGGCAGGGCTCAGCGCCATGGCGACGCGCGCGCCGCATCCTTGCAACCGTCGCACCGAACCGCGCGATTCGGCGCTGTCAGTCTGGCGATCTCATTAACGGACTCCGAAAGTGAGCTTGAACTTGATGCCGCGAGAGGGATCTTCGCCGGGCGAGTTTCAGATCAGTTCCTGCCGTGGGCGGGAAACAAGCTCCGCTCTGCCTGCGACAGAGAATCGAACATTGCTGCCGCATCCGGCGCCGCAATCATTGCGTCCGTTGCTTCAGGACGCGCGAAAAGCTGCGCGAGTTTAGCCAGCCACGGAAGGTGCAGCTCATGGAACTTGAGGCCGAGGACGAAAAAGAGATGCGTGGAGCGGCCATCCAACGCATCGAAATCGACACCGGCACGCGAACGGCCAAGCACCATAAAGGGCCGGACCACTTGCTCGGGATGGCGATTCATCGTGTGTAAAAAGGCCACGCCATTACCGACCGCGCTCGGCATAATGTTCTCGCGCTCGATCAGCGCGCCGACGAACCAGTTTTTGTCTCGTACCAGGCCGAGCCGATTGGCAGTGTCGGCCAGCTCTTCGATGACACCGATTTTGCTGGTCGCTTTTAGCTCCGGCACGATATGGCTCGGTTGGAAGCAGCTTGCCAGATCGAGCATTCGGCGCGGCACGTGGATTCGATTTTCGAATTCCGGGCGCTGCGGCACAACGCCGAGCATCTGGTCGTCAAGCCAAGCATCAAGCATGGCCTTGCGAAAGCGCCATTGATTCCCAATTTTCACGCCGGGAAGCGAGCCCTCCGAAACGAGCTTAAGAACCGTGCGCTCGTTCACATTCAGGTATGCGGCAACTTGCCGTGCGGTCATAAGACGGTCGCTATGTTCGGCGGATTCCGATTCCTGCGTCGATTTACGGAGAAGATTTGACACGCGCACTACATTACGTAAAACTACACGAAACTACAACCGATTAACCATGATGCGAAAAAAGTCGCGAATTCTTCGCGAAAGCAACAATTCTACGCTTGATTTGACTTGCAACTGCTCTGCTTGCGTCACGCTCCCCGGCCTATCGGCGCGGCTGTCGCATTTGGACAAGAGCTGAGCCGCTTTCGAACTTCGTGAGGCTTAGAGGAATCGCGCACGAGTAAGCGCGGCTGGTGGAGTTTGCCTCGATGCAGCTGAGCATTCGGGAAGTCTCGAGACTTCTCAAGGTTTCCGAAAAAAGAGTAAACGAGTGGATCAGGCGCGGGATTTTGCGGGCCGACGCCATCAACCATCAGTACCAACTTCACCGCAGCGACCTGCTCGAGCTGGCATCGTCGGGCGAAATCGATGTTCGCGCTGAGATTTTTTCGTCCACCAAGCCGGACGACGGAGACGCATTTTTGCTGGTCGATGCTCTGCGCGCCGGCGGAATCTTTCGTCGCCCGGGCGGCACCGACAAACTGGCGGTGCTGCGCGACATAGTCGATACTCTGACGTTGCCGCCCAGGGTTGACCGAGAAGCTGTCGTGCAGCTTTTGCTAGCCCGCGAGGCGATGGGCTCGACCGCGATCGGCGAAGGGATCGCCATCCCGCACGTCCGCAGACCCATTCTGTTGAGCGGTTGCGCCGCTTCGATTTCCTTGTACCTTCTTGAACGCCCTGTCGATTTCGGCGCCCCCGACGATAAGCCCGTCTTCGCGATCTTCTTGATAATCAGTCCCACCGCCCGCACGCATCTGCTGTTACTATCGCGTTTATCCTTTGCGCTCCATGATTCGGAGTTGAGGAAGGTGCTGGCGCGCCGCGCGCCGTCGGCCGACATTGTCGGCGAATTTCAGAGAATCGAAGACGTGATTCGGCACCGAGCGCGTAAGGACGCGCGTCAGTCGTGACAGCGCTGGTTGCTTCGTTGCTCTTTTTCGCTGCGGGAGCCGTAGCTTCGGTTATCTTCGCCCGTCGCCAACGCTGGCTGAGGCTTTTCGGAGCCGGGGGCGTCGTTCTCGGATCTGTTTGCGGGTTTGTTCCGGCGCTACGAGTCGCGATGGGAGCGCCGGCGCAGTCGCTGCGGATGGCGTGGGATGTCCCCTATGGCAGCTTGTACCTGCGGCTCGATGCGCTGTCGGCGTTTTTCCTGGTGCCGATTTTCCTGATATGTGCGCTCGCCGCACTCTATGGCACCGAGTACCTGGAAGCCTATCGCGAGAGAAAATCGCTCGCGTCGGCATGGTTTTTCCTGAACCTGCTTGCCGCGAGCATGACTGTGGTCGTCCTGGCAAGCAACGCAGTCCTGTTTCTCGTGGCGTGGGAAACCATGTCGCTTTCATCCTTTTTCCTGGTCACTTTCGAGAATGAAAAGGAATCCACGCGCCGGGCAGGATGGACGTACCTGGTGGCAAGTCATATCGGCGCCACGTTTCTGCTGGTGCTCTTTGTTCTGCTCGGAAAGTCGAACGGATCGCTGGACTTCGATTGCTTCAGTCGGGTTTCGGGGGCTGGCGGGCTCTTCCTGCTGGCGCTGGCAGGATTTGGCACCAAAGCCGGCTTCGTACCGCTCCACGTGTGGCTGCCTGAGGCGCACCCGGCGGCGCCAAGTCATGTTTCCGCGGTCATGTCCGCGGTCATGATAAAAACCGGAATTTATGGTCTGCTGCGGGTTTTAACTTTTCTCGGTCCGATGCAGGCGTGGTGGGGATGGACGCTGTGCGTGATCGGCCTGAGTTCGGGCGTTCTGGGAGTATTGCTCGCGCTTGCGCAACATGACCTCAAGCGCCTCCTGGCATATCACAGTGTCGAGAATATCGGGATCATCGCTCTCGGTATTGGTGTCGGAATTGTCGGACTGAGCCTTGGCGAACCTTTTGTCGCGGTCGCGGGTTTTGCGGGCGCCATGCTTCACGTACTGAACCACGCCCTGTTCAAGGCCTTGCTATTCCTCGACGCCGGCAACATAGCCCACACGACCCATACCCGCGAGATCGACCGCCTCGGTGGTCTCCTGGCGCGCATGCCCGGTACGGGTGTCACCTTCCTCGTCGGAGCGGCGGCCATCTCGGGTTTGCCGCCGCTGAACGGATTCATCAGTGAGTTTCTAATTTACCTGGCCAGCTTTAAAGGAGCCGTCTCGTCAGGCGCTTTCGGCAGCGCGCCGATGCTTGCGGCGCTCTCGGGGCTGGCGCTGATTGGCGGGCTGGCGGTCGCATGCTTTACCAAGGCCTTCGGCATCGTGTTTCTGGGTCAGCCGCGAAGCGAGCGTGCCGAGCATGCTCGTGAAGCCGGCTTTGCGATGGTGGCGCCCGGATTGGTGCTGGCGGCCGGATGCGTATTGATCGGCCTGTCTGGCGCCGGCGTTATCAGGTCGATGGCGCCGTTGATATCAAGTGTGACTCGGCTCCAATCGTCACTCATTGGTTTCGATCTGGCAGAAGCGGCCAATTCCGTCGAACACGTCGCAGGATTCGGCGTTTTTCTGATCGCGGTGGCCGCGTTGCTGGCTCTCGCTCGGACAAAAGTGCTCGCTCGGCGCCCGGTCTCCACCGCTCCAACATGGGACTGTGGCTACGCCAGCCCCTCATCACGTATGCAGTATACTGCTTCGTCGTTCGCGCAACCTTTGACGGCAAGTTTCAGAATGCTCCTGCAAACGCGTGAAGTGCTTTCGGGAATGGAGGCAACGTTCCCGCGGCGGGCCGGGTTTCACTCGCATACCGACGATCCTTACCAACGCTACCTTTTCCAACCAATAGTTAAATCCGTCGAGCGAGTCACGGCATTCCTGCGACCGTTACAACAGGGAGGGGTGCAGCTTTATGTGCTGTATATCGTCGTGAGTCTCTTGGCAGTTCTGCTCTGGGAAATCGCCTGAATCATGATCTCCGGCTCCGTCGTTCCGTTAATCGTGGCGCTTGCAGGCGCGCCCCTGATGCAAGGTGTAATCATCCGTACCAAGTCGGTGATCGCGGGACGCACGGGCCAGCCGTTGATGCAGCCGTATCGCGATCTGTGGAAACTACTGCACAAGGGCGCCGTGTATAGTCAAACCACTTCGTGGATTTTTCGGATAGGCCCGGTAGTCGGGCTGGCGTCGCTTCTTCTCGCCCTGGCGCTGATGCCATTTGGAGGATTTCCGGCGCTTTCGGCTTTCTCGGGTGACGTTATACTTCTTGCGTACCTGATGGCGCTTGGCCGCTTCTTAACCGTGTTGGCGGCACTCGACACCGGCTCCAGCTTCGAGGGAATGGGCGCAAGCCGTGAGGTAACATTCTCAGCCCTGGCGGAACCCGCTCTGTTTCTGTCCCTTGCAGCGCTGGCACGCGAAACGGGACGGATATCCATCGGTCCGCTTTTGACAGCCGTGTCCTGGAGTGTTTGGGCGCATGCGGCACCGATGCTCGGCCTTACGCTTGCGGCGCTGGTGATCGTCTTTTTGGCGGAGAACGCCCGGATACCAGTCGATGATCCAGCTACGCATCTGGAATTGACCATGATTCACGAGGTGATGGTGCTCGATCATGGCGGGCCTGATTTCGCCATGATTCAGTATGGCGCCACGCTGAAGATGTGGCTGTTCGCCACGATCATCGTCGCCGTAGCTGCCCCCTGGCATAGCGGCAATCGATGGATCGATACGGCCATCGGCTTGGCCGGCATGCTGATTCTGGCGATAGCGACCGGGGTAATTGAATCCTCGATGGCGCGGTTACGGTTGCTCCGTGTTCCGCAACTGCTCCTCGTCGCGATCGTACTGTCAGCTCTGGCAGTGGCGCTTTAGTGGAAGTCAAGGATGAGCCAGTTGATCAATTCCGTTCTGGTGCTTCTGGTGCTTACCGGGTTTATGCTTCTTGGTTCCAGCCGGTTGGCCGCTTGTATCCGTGTAGTCGCTTTCCAGGGCGTATTGCTCGGGCTTCTCGCGATCTTGATGCAGCATGGAGAACTGACGGTAACCGGCGTACTGCTTCCCCTCAGCACGGCAGTGGTCAAGGGCTTGCTCCTGCCGTGGCTGTTGTTTCGGGCCATGCGCGAAGCCGAAACGGTGCGGGAAATTGAACCGTTGATCGGTTATAACCTGTCGATCATCGCCGGTAGCGCCGCTTTGGTCATTGCCCTGTGGCTCGGACAACGCCTGCGTCTTCCGACTGAACCGCCCTCGTCATTGCTCGTGCCCGCAGCTCTTTTTACGGGGCTTACGGCCATGATCGTTATCGTCAGCCGTCGGAAGGCTCTCACCCAGGTTCTTGGATATCTCGCACTTGAGAACAGCATATATGCGTTCGGTACGGCGATCGCTCTCAGGCTGCCTGTCTTGGTGGAATTGGGAATCCTGCTCGATGTCTTCGTAGGGGTCTTTGTAATGGGTATTGCAATATTTCATATCAGCCGGGAGTTCGAGCACATCGATACGGACAAGTTCGCAGCGCCTACTAACCAACCGCGATGATAAAGCTGCTCGTACTAATACCGGCTTGCGCCGGAATCGTGGCGTTCTTCGTCGGATCGGACCGAATCCGTCGTGGCCTGTTGATTTCCGCCGCCGTGGCGCACACGGTTCTGAGCCTCGCAACCTGGGTTGTCGCGCCCGAGCCCGCAATGGGCGCCTGGCTCGCCGAAGACCCGCTTGGGCGACTGATTGAGACTCTGACCAGCCTGCTGTTCCTGGCCGTCAGCTTGTACGCTGTAGCGTATCTGCGTGAGGAACGAAGCCAGCCGCACAGCGATTTCGAGGAAGGTTTCATCTTTTCCAACGCTCGCGAGGCAAGCTTCACTGGCTGTCTGCTGCTTTTTCTGGCCGCCATGACGTTGGTTGCGGTCAGCCAACAGCTCGCATTGCTTTGGGTAGCAATCGAAGCCACGACTCTGGCGAGTGCGCCGCTGATCTACTTTCATCGGCATCATCGCTCATTGGAAGCGACCTGGAAGTACTTGCTCATCTGTTCGGTGGGAATCGCGCTCGCGCTGCTTGGCATCTTTTTTTTGGCCGTCGCCGGGACGGATCCGGATGGCTCGAGTATCGGGTTGATGATGCAAGACCTTCGTTTGAACGCGCACCATCTGAATGTGCCCTGGTTCAAAGCGGCTTTCGTGCTGCTCTTGGTCGGCTACGGAACCAAGATGGGATTGGCACCGTTTCACGTGTGGCTGCCCGATGCGCACAGCGAAGCTCCCTCAGTCGCATCGGCGCTTCTTTCAGGAGCACTGCTTAACTGCGCTTTTTTAGGCATACTGCGCGCCCAGGAGATCTCCGTCGCCGCCGGGCTGGCCGACTTCAGCGGCCGGCTACTCCTGATTTTCGGTCTGCTCTCGATGGCGGTGGCTGCTGTGTTTATTTCCGGCCAGACTGACTACAAGCGCATGCTCGCGTACTCGAGCGTCGAGCACATGGGAATTCTCGCCGTCGGGGTGGGTCTTGGAGGTGCAGCCGTGTTTGGCGCGGTACTGCATGTCATTAACCATTCGCTAACCAAGGCGATGCTTTTTCTGGTGGCCGGAAACCTGTTGGCCGTCTACCGCACCAAGAACACCGGCGGTATTGCCGGAGCGTTGAGCGTCATGCCAGTTTCCGGCGCGTTGTGGCTGTTGGGACTGTTCGCAATCACGGGTTCTCCACCTTTTGGCCCGTTCCTGAGCGAATTTACGATTCTGAAGGCGGCGCTGGATCAGGGTCAAACATTGGTGGCCCTCGTGTACCTGGCTATTCTGGCTGTCATCCTCGCGGCAATGGCCGCACCAGCGCTCGCGATGGTGCAAGGTATGCCGTCAGAACACGTTGTCCCGGCGCGTTCGAGGAGCGCGGCCTTGAATGTGGTTCCAGCGATGCTCGGGATCGTGGTTTTTGTGCTGGGGGTTTATGTGCCCCCCGTTTTGACGCGCGCTCTTCGGCAAGCCGCGCACCTCCTCGGCTGAGCGCTGTATGACGATCTCGACGCCATCGTTTCGAAACGGCGAACCGGTATCGCTTGCCAGCATACCATGTCTCCCGGTAGGCGAATTCAGAGAGGCAATCATCTCTGCCGTGGCTGGTGGCTCGGCGCTAACGGCGCTGTTCGGCACGCAAGCGGAAAATGGAGGGATCCAACTATTCGGAGTATTGGCCGACTCGATGGCCGGATCCCTTTGCGCGCTTCGGAGCGAAGTGAACGGAGCCTACCCGTGCCTGACTGTGGAGTGTCAGCAAGCGCATTGGTTCGAGCGCGAAATTGCGGAGCAGTGGAACATCGAGCCGCAAGGTCATCCGTGGCTCAAGCCAATTCGCTTCCATCCGCCCTACCGATCGTCCGCCGCTCAGTCCCCGCTCCCCGGGGTGACTGAGTTTTTCAAAGTAGATGGCGATGAAGTCCATGAGGTTGCGGTCGGTCCCGTGCATGCTGGAATCATCGAGCCCGGCCACTTTCGCTTTCAATGCCACGGGGAACGCGTCTTTCACCTTGAGATTTCGCTTGGCTACCAGCATCGTGGGATTGAGCCCGCCCTGATTGGGGGGCCCGGCAGGCGCACGATCCATTTGATCGAGACGTTGTCGGGAGACAGCTCGATTGGACACGCGACTGCCTATTGTGAAGCGATCGAAGGACTGAGCGGGACCGCGGTACCTGCCCGCGCACAGGTGCTTCGCGGTGTCGCGCTCGAACTCGAACGTCTCGCAAATCACACCGGAGATCTGGGAGCGCTGGCGGGTGATGTTGGCTATCTGCCAACCGCCGCGTATTGCGGCCGGATTCGCGGCGATTTCCTCAATCTCACTGCGGCGCTCTGCGGCAGCCGATTTGGCCGCGGCATGCTCCGGCCCGGCGGCGTGTTGGTCGACGTGGATGCGGGGCTCTGTGCCGAACTCTCGCGCCGGCTGGATAACGCGTTGAAAGATGTCGCCGATGCGACGCGGCTCATGTGGGATGCCCCGTCCGTACAGGCGCGCTTCGAAGACACGGGTGCGCTCAGCGCCAGTACATGTGAAGTGCTGGGACTCGTAGGCCCTGTTGCCCGCGCCTGCGGCATCGAGCGCGACGTCCGACTGGATTTTCCGAGCGGCATCTTCCGATTCGCCCAAATTCCGATATCCAAGTGGGGCACGGGCGACGTTTTCGCCCGTGCGTGGGTGCGATGGCTCGAAATCCAGCGCTCGGTGGTCTTCGTTCGCGAGCAACTGGCGTCCCTGCCCGAGGGGCGAACCCTTGCGAGAGTCGGGCCCCTGAAACCCATGCATCTGGTGGTTTCTCTAACAGAGGGATGGCGCGGGGAGATCGCTCACGTGGCGATTACCGATGGTCGCGGACGGCTGGCGCGCTATAAAATCGTCGACCCATCATTTCGCAACTGGATAGGCCTGGCGATCGCATTGCGCAATCAGCAAATCTCCGATTTTCCTCTCTGTAACAAGAGTTTTAACCTTTCCTATTGTGGCCACGACCTGTGAGGAATTCTGGTGGCGAATCTGCTGATCACTCGACTCCGGCAAGGCAAGCGCACGCTGCCGTTTCCAGACTCTGAACCGAATCTGCCGGACCGCTTTCGCGGCCTGCCGACCGTTGACCGGTCGCAATGCCCCGCCGGGTGCGAAGCTTGTGTTGATGCCTGCCCTACCGAGGCGATAGCCATCAACGGCTCTTTGCAGATCGACCTTGGACGGTGCCTCTTTTGTCCGCAATGCGCGATTGCCTGTCCGCAAGGGGCGCTTCGCTTCACGCGCGAATACCGACTGGCTACGAGCGACCGAAGCAGCCTGGTATTAAATAACGGCGAAAGCCTGAAGCTTGCCCATCGTCTTGCCGGCGATCTCCATCGCATTCTGGGACGTTCGCTCAAACTGCGACAGGTTAGCGCCGGCGGATGCAACGGATGCGAAGCTGATGTTAACGTCCTTAATACGGTTGTGTTCGACCTGGGACGCTTTGGCATTCAGTTCGTGGCATCGCCTCGGCATGCGGACGGACTTCTGATCACCGGTCCGGTCACCCGCAATATGCACTTAGCGCTTGAGAAGACTTACGCGGCCGTGCCGGAGCCGAAAATCGTCATCGCTGTGGGTGCCTGTGCGATCTCAGGGGGGCCATTCAGGGATCGTCCCGAGGTTCTCAATGGTGCGAGCGCCGTTGTCCCCGTCGATCTCTTCATTCCGGGATGTCCGCCGCATCCAATCACTATCCTCGATGGACTACTGCGCCTTGTTGGTAGAATTGAAGAACGCGCTCCCGTGAGTACCCGGCGATAAAGGTGGGTTCGCATAAGATAGCGAGACCGGGTCCCGCTTTCCTGCCCGTGTAGGACATGGGCACAAATTCAATTACTGTGCGAAGAGGTTTTGCGGCTTTAAAAGGGCGGGGCGGTTGCTTCGATCGGAGCCAGGCGAGTCCGAAGTGGCGCGCAGAGGGGCGTGGGCGCAGCCGGTCAGCCGCTGCTGCGCGAGCTTGAAGAGTCCCCAATATGCGGATTCCGAAAGGGAGGCGCACACAGCACAAGGCCCACCACGCTCGATATGGCCCAGGTGCGCGACCTTATCGAGTGCCGGATCGGGCGGCGTGCGATACCGCACAGACGCACGTATCGTGCGCCCCGCGCGAGCCCAAGCGAACCCGGCCAGCGCATCGAATCAGGGTCTTTCAGACTCGCGAAATCAGCGGCTGCCGTGCGCGTTTCGCGTCGCTGTCCACGCCAAACTCACAGCGTGCCGCGACTATTTCCTGGTCTTCAACGGGTTGGAAAATTCCGTCGCGAAGCCGCAGCTTTTGAGTGCTTCGAGACAACAGGCGATGTCTTCTTCGATAGTTCCGCCGCTGACCCCCACGCCGCCAAGAAAGGCGCCCTTTTCCACGATCGGCAGACCTCCTGCAACCATGCAAATTCGCGAGTCAGTGTGCTGGAGACCGTAACCGAAGGCATCGGGCATCATAATCTCTCTTACCATTTCGGTCGGCCGTTTGAACGCGATCGCCGTCCAGGCTTTCTTGATCGCGATATCGACGTTCGCGATTCGTCCACCCTCGGGCCGTTCGAGGCCGCGCAGATGACCACCGAAATCGACTATTGCGATCGTGCTGGGCTTTCCGGCGTCACTCGCTTTTCGACTCGCCGCCTGCAACATCGCACGGACTTCTTCCAACGTCAGTTCACGCATACTAATTCCCCGGACCTCCTGCTCTATAGGTTATTTTGGAGCTGATAAAGTGCGCCACCAATGCTTCGCCGGCTCGTGTGCGATCATCGCGCCTGTCGATGGTATTCAGGATTAGGCACCAGGCCCGTTGCCGCAGCCATCCGGTTCGAAATGTTAAAAAACGCCACGACTGCGGCAATATCCCGTATGTCGGCGTAATTCGTGCGTTGTTCGGCTCGCACGGAAGGCAGCTACAGTAGCTACGCAGATCGATTGCCCCGGGCATCGGGTTCGGTAACCTGGGCATCTTATCACAGCGCAAGATTGTCGGGCGCGAGGAGTCGCTGCGGATCCAGTGCCGTCTTGAGCTTCTGCAAGAGCTTGAAATAGGCGGGAAAATTATCCATCAACGAGGCCCACACTTTGCCGGTCTTATAAGGCACGCATCCGATCCTGAGAAGGTGTTCGCAACACGCGATGCATGCCTGGCGCGCTGCCTCCCACTGCCGTTGTTCGTCGTAAAACATGATGACAGCGCCATGAAGCCCACGACGGCAAAGAACGGTTCCTGCGCCCCATGTGAACTCGGGATAGTCGGCGCGAAAACGGGTAAGCAGCGCAAAAAAGCGCGGCATTGTCGAACTTTCCATCGACGTCATCAACAACGCGCACATCGAGCGGCTGAAATATCCGGCGTACCCGTACCAGAACGAGAAGTCCCGCCTGAGTTTGCTGAAGAAGACGTCGTTGAAAATTGGGTACTCGTCTCCACCGTATCCCCTGGCTGCCTGTGTAAGTCGTCGGCGATCGGCGGCGACGTCTTCCGGCTCTCCACGCAGGTCAAGGCCGAGACAAAAATCAGGTGCGGGAGCGGCGCCGGCGATTCTGGCTGCGACCGCTGCCTTATCGTATCCGGCTCCATACCAGACGTTGCGAAACAGCTCGCGCTCCTGGCAATGAGCGATAAAGTTGGCGGCGGTGGGATAGTCCGCAAAGCCAAGCGCCATCGTCTCTACATGCGCGGGAATTGGATGGGTCCACAGGGCGATTTTGGTGATGACCCCGAACGCGCCGTTGGCACCGAGGAAAAGGCCCGTTAAGTCAGGACCGACCGCGTAACGTTGAAAGAACCCTGCTTCCTTTAGCACGGCGCTGCCCGTGCATAAAATTTCACCGTCAGCCAGGACGACCTCGAGCCCCGCGACCTCATCTCCCGTGCCCTGAAACCTCGGTGATCCCGTTCCAAGCCCGTGCGACGAGATCGTTCCCCCGACTGTTCCTGACGGTCCCGTCAACGGCACGATTCCGACGGTCAGCCCATGTGGCCTCAATGCCTCGAGCAGCGCTCCGTACGTAACTCCCGGCTCGACCAGCACCACTGCGCGGGTGCGATCGATTGCGAGAATGCGATTCATCGGCGAGACGTCGAGCGCGATTCCACCGCTCGATGGGTTGACCCCACCCGCGTAAGTCGAACCGGCACCCCAGACATAGACCGGCAATTTGCGCTGCAGGGCAATTTTAACGACCTGAACGACTTCGTCGGTGCTGGTCGCACGGAATGCCGCTTGGGGGCGTCCGGCGGGATAGACGGACGCGTCGCGGCGGTAGCTGATGAGGTCTACCTGATCTTCCAGCAGCCGGGGTAACTGTGATTCGAGGAATTCGCGTCCGAGCGGCGCCGACTTCACCTTAAGCGCCTCCTTCGGTTGATTCGAAAAACGTATCTATAAATTCAAAGAGACCATATACCGGCGCGATCGACTGATTCGCTTGACGAAGCTGCCCAGCGCACAGCGGACTGGGGCATACGATCGCCTCCGCTCCTGTTTGGACCAGTTCGTCCAGCTTTGCCCGCGCCATCCGCAAGCTGGATTCCGGATGCAGCTGAGGCATTCCGCCCGCGGCACCGCAACAGACTGCATAGGCCGCTGCGGTCTCATCCGGAAACACCCGGCATCCCAGCGACGCAAGTATTTCGCGGGCTATCCGTGGGTACCCGGCCTCGCCAAGTGGGCCGTGCGACTTCTTGCTCAGATGGCAGCTGTCCATGAGGGCGACGGTGCCCGGAGCGCTGGGTCGGGCAACCCATCGAGAATTCAATTTTCGGCTGGCCAGCCGCTCGTGCAGAAGCTCGAGGGCGTGCACCACCGGAACCTTCGACTCGCGACCGAGCCGGGACGGATAATGATGACGAAGCGCTTCGAGACATTCCGCGCTGGAAGTGACGATCTGACTCGCTCCCGACGTCTCAATCAAATCCAGGGTCGAGCGGCCCTGATGGCGAGCCATCTCCAAATGACCAATCTCGAACAGCACCGCGCCGCAGCATCGGTCTTGTTCGGCGCTGAGCGTACGCAATGCAAAGCCGATTTTGGTGAGCACCCGCAGCGTTGCCGCCGCTTCTCCTGCCATTCCGTAGCAGGCTGAACATCCTGGTAGATAAAGGATGTTCGATGGTCCATCCGGTTCGTAACCGGTGGATTCGCGCCAGCGATAACGCTCCGATCGCGGCAACCCGGAAGGATTTTGCGTCACTGCAATACGGTCGGCGAGCGCCAGAACCTCCGGCGGTGCCATCGCATTGGCCACCAAGTCGGCGCGCAGCGCCCGCACTAATTGCGCCGGCTTAAGCCCTATCGGGCATACCTGCTCGCAGTTGCCGCAGGTTGTACAGGCAAACAATCGGTCGACGAGCGCTGACTGGGAAATTTCCTCGCCGTCGGCCAGCGCCCGCGCAATCGCCAGGTATCCCTTGCCGGAATAACTCGGCGCTGGGTTGTGGTGCAGGAGAGTAGGGCAGACGTGATGGATCCCGCGCTCCTCCCATATCATCTCCACGCAATAGTTGCAGCGCGAGCAGTGAAAGAGATCGTCGGTGAATTCCCGCGCCAACGCGATGAACGAGTTATCGCGCATCTTCGCCCGCTCTCGCCGAATTCACTTCCGGCGTGGAGATTTCCCCAGGAGCGTCCATCCACACTTTCATTTAAGAGGTGACCGCTCGGTTGACACGGCTGGTCTCAGGTTTTCTTGCAAAACGCGCTGCCATAGCCAAGTCGCCGGCCACGACCCCCGCCTTCACCGGCGAAATCGCCGTCTAATTCGGAATCCAAAAATCAAACTGCCAACACCATGAAAAGCCGTTTCAACGAATTTTGTCGCTAAAGCGCGGAAGTACCTTCGTCGTGAGCAGCTCCAGCATCCGCATCGCCGCCTTCTGCGGAATTAATTCGTTGTAAAGGAAAATCCAGAAGTACTCGGCGGGAAGGTCCTTGAACAACTGCTCGAGCTTCCGCGAAACCGTATCGGGGCTGCCGCAGATAGTCAGGCCGCGTTCGCACATTGACTCGAACGTGTTGGGAATGTCCTTATAGTTTTCCCCTGGCCTGGCAAGCGCAGCATTGAACCCAAATGGCGCAAAGAACTTGGTCCATATAAAGCAGCCGGCATTGCGGGCTATTGCGATCGCCTCTTCGTCAGTGTCAGCGACGACGATCTCCCTCGTGATACCGATGCCCTGACCAAAGCTGAGCCGCCTGCCTGCCCGGGCTGCGCCGTCCTGGCACGCCCTGAACTGCTCGGTACAGATTTGCTTATCCGCCACAATGGTGATGGGCACGACGTTGTGTTGTGCGGCCCATCGCACCGAGGTCTCTGAGAAACTGAACGGTTGGAAAAGGGGAGGATGCGGCTTCTGATACGGTTCCGGCACGATTCCAATTTCGTGAAGCATCCCCTTGTCGTCGACGCCCCGCCCGTAAGCGCGCGTGACCTCATGAGCAGCCCAGAAAATCCCCTGCGGAGGAATCTGCCAGTGCTTGCCGTGGTGGCTGAAGGTCGGATTGGTCCACGCCTTCATAATGATGTCGAAGTGTTCTTCGTAAAGCTCCCTTTTAAGCTTCTCATATCCTTCCGGATCGGTCCGATCGTCGGCCAGGCCGGGATAGTGTTGACCGAGCGTGTTGACCCAACGCGGCTGGTAGCCGCGCGCGAAACCAGCGAAGGCTCGCCCCTTGGTTGCCTGGTCGAGTATTGCGATATCCTCGGCCACTCGAATCGGATTTTGTGCTGGTAACACCAGGCCGAGCTGTCCGACCCGCAACCGCCTGGTCTGCATCCCCAGGAACATGTCGAGCAAAATCGGATTTGTCGAGACTTCTTCGCCCTCAATATGGAAGTGATGCTCCGTGAAGCCGACGCCGTAGTATCCATGTTCGTCGAGATACCGAGCCTGCTCCGACAGGTCGCTTAGCATGCGCTGATACAGATCCGTGCGCCGACCAGCCATCCCGGCGCTGATTTCAGCTTTGCTGCCGATGCTGGGCAAATAAAGGACTGCTACTTCCATTCGTGATTCTCCCCGAGCAAGCGCGAAAACTTCGCAATCGGCGGAGGGCGGCCGCGCATTTTCGGCCACTCCGCCAGAGCCGGCACCGAGCGACCAGTGCCGTCGTGCCTCGGCTTACGATGAGGCAAGGCCAGTCATTCTGCAGCACAAAATGCGCCAATAGTTTTGACTTGAAAATCAAGCCGATCGCACTAGTTAGAGAAGACTGGATTAAGGTAGGTTCTGTGGCCTTTTGCAACAATTGTTGCAAAATACCAGTGTCCGCTGGGATTGCATTAATCACTGATTTACTGGCACCCGCGTCATGCCAGCGATAGTTGAAAACAGATGAGCCGGCAGACCGTGGATAGATTTGCCCTATTGCACGACCGGGCCCTGATCTGCCGGATCAGGCGTGAGCGATGCGTGCGGCCATAGCAGGGCGCCCCGCACTGAGCACTGAATTTTAATTTAAATCAGGTTGGTGCGATGGATCTGCGGAAATCCAGTGGAGGCGACGCCCGTCCCTTTTGTCGGGTCAGGCCTCGCGGCGACATCCAACGCGGCATCCGCGACACTAAACTCTTCTACGAGACAGGACCTTTCACCCACACGGCCAAGGACCGGTTCGCTCTCGGAGATTCTACTCGATTGCGTCTGGCAGGGAAGAATTCCGCCTGCGAAGCAGGCGATAGATTGTCGAGCGATCGACGTTGAGTTGGCGCGCGGTCAAGGAGACGTTACCACCGTTGGCCTTCAGGGCCCGCCTGATAAGATCCTCCTTGACGGCGTGCAGTGGGCCTATACTACACAATGGCGCAGCCGGGGTACTATTGCGCAAACACTGCGGCAGGTCTTCGAGCCGGACCAGGTCGCTGTCCATCAGGGTCGCGAGACGCGCGGCCAGGTTCCGCAGTTCGCGCACATTTCCAGGCCATGGATAGCTGAGGAAGCATTGTTCGACCTCGGGTGAAAGGCGCAGAGGCGCGCGGCTGGCTTGACGGCAGGCGTTGTCGAGAAACGCCTGGGCGAGGGTCAGCACGTCGCGGCCGCGCGCGCGCAGCGGCGGCAGGTCGATCTCGATGACGGCGAGCCGGTAGAAGAGGTCGCGACGGAAGCCGTTCTGCGCCGCGAGACTGCGCAACAGGTCGCGGTTGGTGGCCGCGATTATGCGTACGTCGACGCTGCGCGGACGAGTACCGCCGACCCGCAGCACAGCGCGCTCTTCGAGGACTCTAAGCAGCTTGGCCTGGACCTCGGCTGGCAGTTCCCCCAGTTCGTCGAGAAACAGAGTCCCGCCATCGGCGAGCTCGAATCGCCCGGGTTTTCCCTCGCGCCGCGCGCCGGTAAAGGCTCCGCCCTCGTATCCAAACAGCTCCGACTCCGCCAGGTCGCGCGGCAGCGCCGCACAGTTGACGCACACCATGGGTCCGGCGCTTCGTTTGCTACTTTCGTGAATGGCGCGCGCCACAAGTTCCTTGCCGGTCCCGGTCTCGCCGGTGATCAAGATCGATTCGGTGCAAGCGGCCGCCCTGGCAGCCATCTTGAGGGCTTTTCGGAATGCTGGATCGTCGCCGACAAGGATCGCGAAGGGACGCGGCAGGCGATCTTCCAATGCGCGGACGGTTGAGCGGCGTTCGAGCCGTGCGATCGCTCCGAGAACTCGATCCACGAAACGGACAGGTTTAATCATCAGGCGCCGAGCGCTCGAACCGTCCAGTTCTATATAAATCTCTGGCTCTGAAGCGGCTGCGCTCTTTGCGTCGGCGAGGACCTTGGAACAGAGCGACGACACCTTTGTGTCCGCAGCCAACTCTAGCCAACGATCCGTTGATTCAAGGAGCCGCCCGGTTCTATCGAAAACGGCAAGCGGCTCGTCCGAACAGCGGCCCAGAGCTGCGTGGAAAGCTTCAATCAGGTGGTGACGCTCTGCCAACCGCGGCTCGCCAAGTTGATACTCGATCGCGCGCGCCAGCGCCAGAATGAACGGCTGATGATTCCCCGTAATGCGCTCGATGAAGCCGGTGATATCAACAACGCCCAGGAATTCGCCGGTCAACGGGTCCTTCACCGGTGCTCCCAGACAGAACCATCGGTGCCACCCTTCGCAGAAATGCTCCGGACCGAAAACCGCGACCGGCTTTCCGCAGGTCAAAGCACTGCCGACTCCGTTCGGCCCCGTATAGATTTCATCCCAGACTCCGCCGGGTCTCGCGTTCGCGCGGCGCAGATCCTCGAGTAGGCGCTTATCACCGACGGTGTGGATAATCCGTCCTGTTGCGTCGCTCAGTATTAAGACATGGCCTTCGGCGGCTATCGAATCGCCCAAGTCGTCCAACGCCCGTTTGCCCGCGTGGGCGAATGCGTCGACTGCAAGGGCGCGCTCGATTTCATCGTCTGTGGAACGGAGAGGCGCAGCCCTTAAGAGCGGATCGATGCCCCGTTGTCTCGCGGCCTTCCAGCGCTCGAAGATGAAGGGTCGAATGGCGCTTTCCTGGGGCAGGTGGCATTCCGTGACGAATCGTTCCCAACTGTCACGAAGCTGTTTCCACCAACTCAATGCATAGCGGCCTTCTGGCAAGGCCAGCCGAGCTTCCTGCGGCGCCATCGCGATACTCGGATAACATCTTGGCTGTTCAAATTCAAATCCGAAATGCACGACGCCACAGTGTGGCAAAATGCCACACAAATGCGACCAATGGAAACAAGATGTTTCCTAAGGAACCAGCTCGGCACGCAAGCTGCAGTGGATCCGCGAGCCATTTATGGGGACGTAAGATGCTCGAAATCGGAATCTTTCATAACGGCGCAAGCGAACTGCCCTGCATCCAGACCAAAGACGGAACGGTGGTGAACAAGGGAACGCTCGCGGAAGTTCACGCGGCTAACCGGAAAACGGTCATCAACCAGGTTCGTCAGGGGATTCTCGCCGACAAATTGGGCTTCAACTACTTCTTCATGAGTGAGCACCACTTCCAGGTGGAGGGTGCCGAGTTCAGCCCGAATCCGCTGGTTTCCGAAGCGGCGATCGCGACTCGTACCAGCCGCATTCGCCTCGGACAGGCCGCCAATATCATCACCTGGTGGCACCCGGTGCGAATCGCGGAGCAGGCCGCGATGGTGGATATACTAAGCAACGGCAGGCTCGAACTGGGTATCGGGCGAGGATATCAGCCCCGGGAAACAGAGGTCTTCGGCTGGCCTTACGCGACAATCCAGGACCAGGAGCGCAATCGGGCGTTTTTCGACGAAGCCTATCGGATAATTCTCGATTGCTGGACCAAGCCCTCTTTCTTTTTCCAGGGGCAGTTCTACACCATTCCTCCGGTTTTCACGCGCTGGAACCATAAATCCACGTTTGCCTACTTCGGCCTCGAAGACGCGGGGCGGACGGTGGACGAGGTTCTGCGCGTCGGTGGTCCTGATCCGTATGGCGGCCCCAATCCTGTCCTGCAGTCGGCGACGACGCTCAAGGAACTATCCGTGTTTCCCCAGCCGGCCCAGAAGCCTTATCCTCAAATCTGGCAGCCGCTTACCACGCCCCGTTCCATTCGCTGGGCTGCGGAGCACGGTGTCAATGGCTATTTCATAGTCGAGCCCAATTCGCGCCTGCGAAGGAACATCGAGCTCTACTACGAGGCAGGTGAAAAGGCCGGATGGCCGGATCGGCTCAACCGTGGCCGGCCGAAATTCGGCTGGGACGCACAAAAGCGTCGCGGTATTGTGACCTGCCGATACATTCACCTTGCCCTGCCGGGAAAGGACAAGGATCGGGAACTCAAGCGCTACAAGCTTGCGATGGAGCTGCAGTGGGACTACTACGGTCCCTTTGGCTTTGCGGGTGTCCTGGCGGAGGCGGACGAACCGCCACTTCCTCTCGACGCGCGTGTCGAGGCCGACCTGCTGCTTAAGAAAGAGGTGGCCCTTTTTGGATCTCCGGCCGACGTCGCGGAAAAAATCGTGCGCCTCAAGGAGTACTGCGGTTACGAGGATCTGATGTTTCACGCCTGGTTCGAGAAGGGCGGCTTCAGTGGCGAGGAAATCGAGGAGCAAATGCAATACTTCGCTGAAGAAGTCACACCTCTTCTCGCACGGGCCTGCGGCGGCAAGGTTGAGAATCCGGAGCTTGGCCTGGATTACGACCTCAACGGTGCGGGAGTCGAAACGTTGCAACGGTCCGCGGCCCGCTCAGGCACTCGCGTCCAGGGAAACGGGTAGGTCTTCGCCTGCTTGGCGGAAAACCCTGGCCACGGTCGCTCGTCGGTGAGGCTGGGGACATAAACGGTTTGGTTTTACAGTCCAGAATTCGAACTGTAGGGGAGAATATCCATGCGCATTCTCAGGTATACGGACGGTTGGACGCGGCGGCACTTCCTTGAGCAAACCGCCAAGGGGATTGCTGCGGCCGGGGTACTGGCTCCGCTATGGGATGTGATTGAGAGAACGGGCAGCTGCGAGGCTGCCTATCCACCGGAGCTTCTATCGATTGAAGCGTACACCAAAGGAAAGCTGAAGGCGGGTCAGGAGCTCAATGCGGACAACGTGGACCTGGTCAAGGACCTGCTCTGTCCGATTACCTACCATGACATCAAGCACGAAGGGCGGGTCGCCGACCTGGTGCCGACCGAAAACGACATCTATCATCTCAACCCCAAGCCGTTCATCGATGCGACGGCGGGCAATCGCGGCAAGTACAAGTTTGGGCCGGATGGCAACGTGTGGACCGTGGACGGCAAGCCGTGGCAGGGTGGCAGTCCCTTTCCCGAACCCAAGAACGCGCTCGAGGTGAGGATCGGCGCGGCGCTCAGCTGGGGTAAATGGGATTGCAACACTCTGAACGTGCAAGAAAGGGATTATGACATCGACGGGGTCCAGAACTACGCTTACCAGTTTCACTGGGCGGAGTGGCAGACCGTGGGCCGTCTCGTGCTGGATCCCAAGCCGTACCAGCCGGGCAGAGAGAATCTCTTAAGATACAACAGCATCATCTATACCGCGCCCGAGGACCAGCGTGGAACGGCGTTCCTTCAGATCTGGTCATACGACCAGAGGAAGTTTCCCGAGTTCTATGGCTATACGCCGATGCTCAAGCGGGTGCGGACGTTTCCCACGGACCAGCGCTTCGAGCCGCTGCTGGCGGGCGAGAATTTCTACATCACCTACCTGTGGAACACCGGCGATCCAATTCTGACCTGGGGCAACTTCAAGCTGGTCAGCAAGGGGCCGATGCTGTACGGGATTTTGGAGAAGGCCTATCAGCGTCCGAATTGGGGCTTTGATCTGTGCGGCGGGAAGACCGGCAAGAAGTTCCTCAGGCTCCAGCTTCAGTTGGTGCCCGAGATGCTGGTGATCCAGGAGGAGCCGGTGGGCTATCCGCGGGCCCCGATTGGAAAGAAGCACATCTTCGTCGACGCCCGGACCCAGCACGCGTACTGCACGGTAAGTTATGACCGCGCCGGCAAGCTCTGGTACCAGTACGAGCTGGGTAATGCCTACTACGACAAGTCCGACAACGGCAAAGACTGGCCCGACAAGGCGCCTGATAAGTTCTGGGCCTGGAGCTACGTGCTGGGGCGCGATATCCAGAACGGGACCTCGATGCACTTTGAGAACCGTCCGGTTCAGGCCGGATGGCGGACAAGCATCAACGATCCGGCGACGTTCGACGACTTCTGCACGATGGACGCTATTCGCCGACTCGGTCGGTGAACGATGTCGGTGTACGGGCGGGAGGGGCCTGCCTTGCGGCTCGGCAGGATCCTTCCCGCCACCTCCCTGGGTGGCGAACGGCAGGGCGCGGGGCTATCAAGCTGAAATCGCGGGCGCAATCGCAGTGCCCATCGCGCGGCAGAGACCAATCGAGAGTTGAAACGCGCCCGTGC
>Ga0078972_1000959_pt1 | contig 116379 bp, 102 predicted proteins | sample YelNatPaOPGAMG01_FD_67568 | JGI IMG/M metagenome (GOLD analysis project Ga0078972, IMG submission 67568) | Hot spring thermophilic microbial communities from Obsidian Pool, Yellowstone National Park, USA - OP-RAMG-01 (SPADES assembly) (version 2) | ecosystem: Environmental > Aquatic > Thermal... | reverse complement strand
TTGACCTTTCTAAAGAAATTATTCCTCCAGGAACGGAGGATAGACCGTTTAAAGTAGAAAGGGGGTTTCTTTCTGATGGGGCATATAAGCACGATGTCTGGACACATAGTCATGTTGGAACGCATATAGAGGCGTCTTCTCATTTCTATGGTAATGGAAAGGACATAAATGAATACCCTTTAGAGTCATTCTTCGGTAGAGCGATACTCTTAGATGCGGAGCCAGGGGTTATAGATACTAAAGTTATAGAGGAATTGATAGGAGATATTATAAGAGAGCAGGATATTGTGATCTGCAGGAACAGGAGGGTAGGTTCAGGATACCCGTATCTTACTGGAGAATCTGCCAGGTGGTTAGCAGATAAAAAGATAAAGATGCTGGGGATAGATACCAACTTTAAATTGGGTAGGGATGTAGAAGAAGGTAGGCTTATCCATGACATATTGATGTCCAAGGGAGTTACATTTATAGAATTTCTAGACAATCTCCACCTAATCTCTAAGAGGGAGTTCTTCTTTATGGCTCTGCCTTATAAGGTAAAGATGGACAGTTCCTGGACCAGGGCTATTGCTATAGAGGAAAGGTGATCTATGGGTAACTATATCCTCTCCCATGACCTGGGAACTACAGGTAATAAGGCAACCCTGTACGATAGGGAGGGAAATCTTGTCGCATCCTCTTTTTTCTCCTATCCCACCTACTATCCTTATCGAAACTGGGTAGAACAGAATCCTCTAGATTACTGGGAGGCAGTCAAGTTTTCTACCAGAGATCTTTTGACAAAGAGTAAGGTAAAACCAGAGGATATTGCTGTTATAAGTTTTAGTGGGCAGATGATGGGATGCCTCCCGGTGGATAGAGAGGGAAATCCTCTCAGAAATATAATCATATGGGCAGATCAGAGAGGGGTACGGGAGGCAGAGTTTATAAGAGAAAAGATTGGAGAGGAGAAGGTATATAAAATAACAGGTCACAGGATAAGTCCTACATACTCGGCAAGTAAGATCTTGTGGTTAAAAAACAACGAACGCGATATATTTGATAGGGCTTACAAGTTCTTATTAGCCAAAGATTTTATCGTCTATAAACTTACCGGTAAATGGGTGACAGACTACTCCGATGCATCAGGGACAAACCTGTTTGATCTGATAGGAGAGAAGTGGTCAGAAGAGATAGCCTCTGCCGTGGGTATTCCCTTAGAGAAACTTCCTGAACCTCACAGTTCGCTGGATATTGTTGGAGAACTTACAGATAGCCCGGCTGAAGAACTCGGTTTAGTCCCCGGTATCCCAGTAGTCATTGGTGGTGGGGACGGAGCCTGTGCTGCCTGTGGAGCTGGAGTGATAGAAGAAGGAGATGCGTATAATTATTTGGGTGCCTCCTCCTGGATAGCCATTGCATCTAATAGACCGATCTATGACCCTCACCTGAGGACCTTTACATTCCATCACCTTGAGCCAGGACTGTTTATGCCTACAGGAACTATGCAGTCAGCAGGACTTTCCTATCAGTGGGCTAGAGATAACCTGGCATTGAGAGAAAAAGAGATCGCTTTAGATTTTGGTTTAAGTCCTTACGAGATAATGGACTTAGAGGTAGAGAAGATCCCTCCCGGTAGCGATAATCTCATATTTTTACCCTATCTTTTGGGGGAGAGAAGTCCTCATTGGAACCCAAATGCTAGAGGTGTATTTATCGGGATAACCCCAAGACATACAAGGGCTCATCTTATGAGGGCTATTCTGGAAGGAGTAGGATTTAACCTTAGGATAATACTTGATGCATTCTTGTCGCAGGGGATAGACATAAGTGAGATAAGATTAATAGGTGGAGGAGGGAAGAGTAAACTCTGGGCTAATATACTTGCAGATATATTTGAGAGAGAAGTCCTCAGGATGGAAGTTTTAGAAGAGGCAACTTCCTTAGGTTCCGCAATAGCAGGGGGAGTGGGAGCAGGTATATTCCAGAGTTTAAAAGTGGCAAAAGAACTTGTAAGGATAAAGGAGAGGATCATACCAGAGGAAAGAAGGATCGCTATCTATAAGAAATTGTACCAGATCTTTCTTGAGGCTTATGAGAGACTACTACCAGTATTTGATAAACTAGGAGGGTAACGGTATGAAGATCCCATATTCTGAAAATGAACTCTTTGACTTTGGCCCTCAGAGGACTTTTAGGGGGCAGAATCTTTCCCAGATAGCCTTTCCTCTTGGAGGGATTGGAACAGGGACAGTATCTCTGGGAGGAAGGGGAAATCTCCAGGACTGGGAGATATTTAATAGACCAGCCAAAGGGCTAAACTTGCCGTTTACATTCTTCGCTGTAAGGGTAAAGAGCGACGATGGATATCTGGCTAAAGTATTAGAATCTAGATTGCTTCCTCCTTATACCTCTAGCCACGGACTGCCAAATAGCAGGGTCTCCGGACTGCCAAGATTAGACTCTGCTAGCTTTAGAGGTGAGTATCCCTTTGCCTATATAGAATTTTCTGATAGAGACCTCCCATTAGAGATACAACTTGAGGCTTTTAATCCCTTAATCCCCTTGGATGACTTTAACTCTGGACTACCTATAGCTATATTCTATTTCACCCTAAAGAACAGGAGTTATACAGTTTTAGAGGGGACTTTAGCCTTTAGTATGCTTAACCCTGTAGGGTACGATGGAAAGGTATCTTTGAGAAATATCTATGGGGTGAATAATAGATTTGCTCCCTGTTTTGGCTCAAACCTCAACGAGTTTATAGAAGAAGCTCCTCTAAGGGGTATAAGGATGAGTAATCTTAAATACAAAAAAGAAGACCCCCTGTATGGTAGTATAGCAGTAGCAACAACGTGGAAAGACATCACCTATACCTTGAGGTGGCTTAGAAGCGGATGGTTTGATGATCTTCAGGATTTTTGGGATCAATTTAGGACAGAGGAAAGACTGAAAGAGGAAAAGTTCCCTGAGCCTAGCCCTGAAGGTCAGACAGATGTAGCAACACTGGGTTTGAACTTTGAACTCTTACCAGGCGAAGAGGTAAAATTGCCAGTTTTTCTTGCCTGGTTTTTCCCCTATCTTCCTGAGGAGATCACAAAGTACCTCAGGTTAGAACCTCTAAAAGAGGACATCAGATTAAAGACTTATTATTCTACAAAGTTTGATGATGCATGGGGAGTTGCAAAGTATACGGTAGAAAATCTAAAGACACTTGAGAATCAGACGAGAAAGTTCCACGATCTGCTCTTTTCCAGTACACTTCCCAGTTATGTCCTGGATGCAATTTCGAGTCAGATCTCCACCATAAGGACCAACACCTGCTTTAGAACTGAGGATGGAAGATTCTATGGCTTTGAGGGATGCAGCGACAACGAAGGATGCTGCCCGATGAACTGTACCCATGTATGGAATTATGAACAGACTCTGGCATATCTATTCCCTCAACTGGAAAGGACTATGAGGGAGGTAGAATTTCTGTACAATACAGATGAGACCGGAAAAATGTCATTTAGGACTATACTGCCTTTAGGTACTGGAAGATGGGGATTCAAACCTGCAGCCGATGGGCAGATGGGAAGCATAATGAGATTGTACAGAGAGTGGAAATTCTCAGGAGACGATGAGTTTTTAAAGAAATTATGGCACAATGTTAAGAAGGCTTTAGAGTTTGCCTGGATAGAATGGGACAAAGATAGAGATGGGGTTATGGAGGGCGAACAGCATAATACTTATGATATTGAGTTCTACGGACCGAACACAATGACCGGCCTATTCTACCTTGGGGCACTCAAGGCTTCCAGTGAGATGGCTGAATATCTTGGAGAGAAGGAGAAATCCGGTGAATATCTGGAACTTTTTCAGAAGGGTAGTAAACGTATAGTCGAGGAATTATTTAACGGTGAGTACTTTATACAGAAATATGATAGGAGTAAAGGGTATAAATATCAGTATGGAGATGGATGTCTATCTGATCAGCTCTTGGGAGAGTGGCTTTCTGCTACTATCGGTTTGGGGGACCTTATCCCTGAAGAATATACAAAGAAGGCTCTAAAGGCTATCTTCAATTATAACTGGAAAGATAACCTGTCAGACCATTCTAACTGTCAGAGGACATATGCCCTGAACGATGAAAAAGGACTTATACTCTGCACCTGGCCCAGGGGTAATAGAGAGAAGTTCCCATTTCCATACTCAGATGAAGTATGGACAGGATTTGAGTATCAGGTAGCGAGCCATTTGATATATGAAGGCTTCATAAAAGAAGGCCTTACAATAGTCAGGGCTCTAAGAGAAAGATTCGATGGTTTAAAGAGAAATCCCTGGGATGAGCCAGAGTGTGGACATCACTATGCGAGGGCTATGGCTAGCTGGGCTTTACTCTTAGCCCTGTCTGGGTATGAGTATGATGGAAGGAACTTCGCTGTAAGTTTTAAACCCAGATTGAATCTTTCCAATTTTAGATGCTTCTTCTCTACAGATAGCGGTTGGGGGATATTTACTCAGAAGATCTCGCAGAAATCTTTCAAAGCCCTTATAGAGAATTCTTATGGGAAAGTAAAGATAAAAGAGATAAGGCTCGAGATACCTGAGAGGTTCTCCTCGAACCCATCCGTAAAGTTAATAGCAGGAGAGACTCGGGTACTGGAGGCTAGCTTAGATGGGAATACTGTAAGGCTGAAGGAATTGGTAGAACTGAAAGAGGGAGAGAAACTGGAGATAGAGATGATACCGAGCTAAATACCAGACCGACCTGTTAGTATCTCCTCCAGTATCTCTGCAGAATCCCTGACCAGGTTGGGACATATGATATGAGCCCTTTCTCTCCCTTCCGGAGTATTGATATCTGCACCCAGTAATTCTCTGCAAAGTATGGAGCTATCCTTTTCTTTGAATCTTGCAATAAATTCCCTCACTATGCTGTAGACCTTTTCTTTGGCTTCATTGCTAAAGACGGTATATCCATATTTCAGCCCCAGAGCCATAATTGCTCCAGTTACTGCCCCACATACCTCACCCGTTCTTCCAAGTCCGCCACCAAATCCACTGGAGACCAGTAAAGCAAGTTCTTTATCCAGACCAAGTTCAGGACCATATACAGAGATAATCGACTGTGAACAGTTAAACCCACTCTTAAATGTTTCTACAGCCTTCTCTATTCTATTCATATATAAATCCTCCTCCTTACCAGGTCAGGTTTATAAAATTATTATAAGATAGGAGACAAATAGTTCAAATAGACCAAGACGGAGTTTCTATTGTAAATTTTTTATTCCTGTGGTATTCTTTATATAAAAGGAATTTTTACAAAAAACCTTAAAGGGAGGTGTTTTCAGTGAAGTATTTAAGATTTGTGGTGCTTTTTCTAATGCTAGCCCTTGTAGGTCTAGGGGCTAATGGAGGATGCGGATGTCCTGGACCAACCCCTGCAGGCTTGGGTAAGATTACCGGTTATGTGGCTAGTTCTGTTCTGGCGACTACCAGAATCCCAGGTGCCACTGTCATTGCTGTAGGTGGTGGAAAGACCTATACCACAGTAACAGATGATCAGGGTAACTATACTCTTTTCGTCCAAGCAGGAACTTACGATGTTTCTGCAAGCAAAGAGACATTTAACACCCGAACCCAAAGCGGAATTACAGTAAATACTGACGAGACAAAGACAGTAAATTTCTCACTTACTACCGGATCTGGAGGTACTACAGAGATAAGTGTAAGCCATTTGGGAGTTGTTACCATTACTCATCCTAGCCAGTTCGCCATAAGAAATATAAGACTGGATAAAAATCTTAAGCCCGATATCAAGAGCCTTTTAGATTCGTTCCCACCTAATATTAGAACCGATTTATTCGACTACAAGTCAGCCCTAATCATTATTGCTGGTTTTGATCCTTCTCCACCACCTGGAACTCAGGGGTCAAGGATTTATGTTGGAACCTCGCCGAATGGTCCATTTATACTCAAGAGTCTGGGTCCTGGAGTAGTCACATCTATGCCCCAAAGTATCCTCTTTAATTCTATAGATACCTTGAGTCCTAACAACACATATTACATCTACCCGTCTCTTTATGGAAGCTGGGGCGAGAACATGCCAGAAGAATATATGGAAGTCTATACTCCAGATGAGCTTGTGTTAATTGAGCCTGAAAACAATGCAGAAGTATATGAAGGAGAAGAGGTAACATTTGAGTGGACAGATCTTTATGCAGGAGGAGGATGGAGTTATTCCGGAGAGATAAGGACCGAAAGCGGCGGATCTGTGCCTGGTTTTAATACTGACGGTACATCTTATACTGTAGTTGTCCCTTCTAACTCTGCAGGTAATTACCTGTGGAGAGTTATCGGGTCCAGGTCTTCTAGCAATGCACCATTAAGTCTATCTAGACCTGACGATGGAATGTCTTATGAGATCGGAGAAATCTCAATATCCTATCCACGCAAGCTCATAATAGAACCTGCACCTGCCGATTAAATTGTAGAGTTTGGGGGGAGAAATCCCCCCTATTTAATTGAAAATATCTCTCCAAAGGAGACATTTAGCGTAAATTCAAATGGAACTCGGAATGTTATACATACGTAGATTTTATCCTTACTTCTTATACTTCTATCTCCCCTGTAATCTACCAGTTTGTGTGCCTTAAAACCAGGGAATAACTCAAAGAATGAGTTTTCCTTTCGATAAGAGAGTCTACCCTCCTCTAGTAAGAATATGTCTTCTTTTACTCTCGTTACTCTTCCATCAAAACTTATCTCTCCATCTTTAGGGATAGCTATCTCTAACATTGTAAGAACATCCTTACACCCATCTGTCTTTATATAGAGCTTGGCATTATTCAAGCCCTCCGGAATTAATGTTATAGATGTACCAATCTCCTGTAGTTTTATCCATCTTCTTAGGGAGTGGTTCATCTTATCCCAGGCGATCTCTTTTCCTCTTTCTTCTTCTGGTAATAGGTCTACATATCCCCATTTAATACTCTGTCTTAGAGTATAACTTTCTTCTTCTTTTTCTAACAATGAGCCGACAAATGGTCCCTTTCCAAAGAATGATGTAAGGTACCGGAATCTTATATCTACATCATCGAGTACTATGGTGAGGAATTCGTCACTATCTTTTGTAAATGTAAGGCTGCTCCTGTCCGAGTTTATTCTGACTATCCCACTATCTTTAAGGTAGAATACTCCGGATCTTGGAAGAGGTATTCTCTCTATATTCTCCTCTTTAAACTCGGGATAAAACAGGAAGAGGTGTAGAGGATTAAAGCCTTTCCCTAATCTGTTCGAGTTACCATTAAAGATGATGTCACTTGCCTGCAGGTAAAGACCATTTTTCTCCATAATACCCATCTTCTTGAATAGATAATAATACCTTGTATCGGCAGGCATCCTTATACCCCTATCCTGTCTCAGAGAGAATGTATTGAGAATTGTTCCATCTGGTTCAAGAAAATAGGTGGCCAGGTCCAGTACCTTTCTTGTATAATCCATAAGCTCTGGTCTACCCAGGTCTTCAGCCAGCCATAGCATAGCTATACCACATATCGGATTATAGACACCCAGACTCCTCTCGTAGAAAAGTCCATCACTGTTACAGTCTATCCCCTCTTTCAGGTATTCCTGAGCTATCAGTTTACACTCCTCATCCTTAAACAGAGAGCCTAATCTCGCCAGTGCAGATGCCTGTACCCATCTATGGTTTGGTGTATGAAAACCACCACTCTTTAATGCCGGGATAGTCTTTTTCAAGAAGTGTTCTAGAAGAAAGAGCATATCCCCTTCTGTATTTATCCTTCTTAGATATTCAACCCAGGGTGCATAGAGCCATACTCTAAATGACGTATCTGGTGGAGAGTAGAAGTTTGTCTCATAGAGATCTACAGTACCATCTTCGTGTTGATTTCTCACCAGAAATTCGAGAGCCTTTATTAATCTTTCTCTCAGAATCTTATTTAAATAAAACCTAGAATCTGGACAGAAATATACACTCAATAGATCGTTTATGCCATACTCCGAATCTGCCAGACCCAGATTTGGCTTTTCTATCCCCCCATAGTCAGAACGATCAGGGTCCTCGACCTGTCTTGCGAGGACCCTGATGATGGACTCATCCATTGCCTGTACAGTCCTGATATATTGTTCTAAAGACATCTTTTATGCCTCTAATAGTTTTTCAGCTATCCTCTTACCCATCTCCACAGTCGAGGCACTTCCCCCAAGGTCATAGGTGACATATTTACCCTCTTTTATAGTCTCAGACACGGCTTTTACTATCCGCCTTTCCCAGTCTTTCTCTCCAAGATAACCGAGCATCATTGCAGATGCAAGTATAACTGCGGTGGGATTTACCTTGTACTGTCCTTTATACTTTGGAGCGGACCCGTGGACTGCCTCGAATACAGCATATTCCTCTCCTATATTAGCTCCGGGTGCTAAACCTAATCCACCAACAAGACCTGCACAGAGATCAGAGAGTATATCTCCAAAGAGGTTTGTAGTAACAATCACATCGAAAGCCTCTGGATTTTTTACCAGTTGCATCGCCATATTGTCAACTATCCTGTCCTCAAATTCTATATCTGGAAAGTCTTTGGCTACCTCTCTAGCGGTGTCTAAGAAGAGTCCATCGGTAAACTTCATTATATTCGCCTTATGGACAGCAGTTACCTTTTTTCTCTTATTCTCTCTAGCATAATTGAATGCAAACCTAACGATCCTTTCACTTGCCTTTTTCGTTATTATCCTGATACTCTCTGCACAGGTTTTGTCCTCGTCGACATAATGCTCTACCCCTGAGTATAGGTCTTCAGTATTTTCCCTAACAACTACTAGGTCTATGTTATTATACCTACTTGGAACGCCCTCAAATGACTTGACCGGTCTTACATTAGCGAATAGTTTGAGTTCTTGCCTTAGAGCGACATTTACACTCCTGAAGCCCGTACCAACAGGAGTAGTTATAGGACCCTTTAGTGCTACTCTGTTCCTCTTTATGCTCTCTATGGTCTCTTCAGGAATGGGCGTCCCATATTTCTCTAGTGCCTCCTCACCTGCTATACATTCCTCCCACTCAATGTCTAGCCCTGTGTTGTTCAGGACCAGCATAACTGCTTCCATAATTTCTGGTCCTGTCCCATCGCCTCTTATCAGTGAAATTCTGTACTTACTCAATTGAGAACCCTCCATATTTTTTAAAGTGTTCTACTAGTCCGCCGTCCTGTAATAGCTTCATCATAAAAGGAGGGAGAGGATTTATCTCTATCTGAAAACCCTTTGTCAAATCTTTGACAATCCCTTCCTCCAGATTTATCTCTAATTCATCCCCATCATCTATGTTTGACGTATCGCATTCCACTAAGGGTAGCCCATTGTTTATTGCATTTCTGTAGAATATCCTGGCAAAAGAGACTGCCACTACTGCACTCAGCCCAGCATTCTTTATAACTAGAGGAGCCTGTTCTCTGCTCGAGCCACAGCCAAAGTTCTTTCCAGCAACAATAATATCTCCCGGCTTTATCTTCTTGATAAAATCAGGTTCTATATCCTCAAATATATGCTGGGCAAGTTCTTTCATATCTAACGTCTTGAACTTATACTTCCCGGAGATTATATAGTCAGTATTTATATCATCACCTAATTTATGGGCAAAGCCTCGAATAATCATAAGTACCTCCTTGGGTCAGTTATTTTCCCTGTAAGACAGGAGACAGCAACCGTTGCTGGAGATGCCAGATATATGAAAGCCTTGTTATTCCCCATTCTCCCTTTGAAGTTCCTGTTGGCAGTGGAGATTACATTTTCCCCATCGGAGGGAACGCCGGCGTGCGTCCCAACACATGGTCCACACCCTGGAGGGATCACAGTTGCACCAGCATTTATTAGCTTCTCTATGATCCCTCTTTTCATCGCTTCCAGGTATATGCTCTTTGAGGCACATCCAACTATAAGCCTGACTTTAGGATGTATCTGTTTCCCTTCAAGTATATTTCCTACTATCTCCAGATCTTCCAGCCTACCATTAGTGCAGGTTCCTATAAATCCCTGATGTATAGGGACATCTCCGACATCGCTGATATTTACCACATTGTCGACTCTGTGGGGCAGGGCAACTTGAGGCTCTAGTTTACTCACATCTATCTCTATAACGGATTCATAGTTCGCCTGTGGATCTATCGATAGCTCTTTAGATACCTCTCTTCCATGTTCTTTTAACCATACCTTTGTCTTTTCGTCTACAGGAAATATGCCTGCCTTTGCTCCTACCTCTACTGCCATATTGGATATAGTAAATCTGGCATCCACACTGAGCTGATCTATCACTTCTCCATCGAATTCTAACGCCTTATAGGTAGCCCCATCTGCGCCTATAAGCCTTGCCAGATACAAAACTATATCTTTAGAATAAACCCCATTCGGAATCTTTCCAGAGAGGACCACTCTTACAGATGATGGAATCTTAAACCATAACTTTCCAGATAACATAACAGCAGCTAGCTCACTGGAACCTATTCCGGTGGAAAATGCCCCAACTGCCCCATAAGTACAGGTATGTGAATCTGCTCCCACTATGATATCGTAAGGACCTGCAAACCCATACTCGGGGATAAGCTGGTGACATATGCCACTACCGATATCAAAGAGTCTTACCCCTTGCTCATAGGCAAATTCTCTCATTAATTTATGCAGGTTAGAAAAACCTTCGTTTGGACTAGGAGCTCCATGATCGATTACCAGTGCAATTCTATCTGGCTTTAAGACCTTTTTCCCTCCCATCTCGTAGAATTTCTGTATAGCAAGAGGGGACGTCCCATCCTGCCCCATAGCAAAATCCACATCTACTACAACTACCTCTCCTACTTTTGGTTCTCTCCCAAGGTGTGATTCAAAAATCTTCTCTGTAAGTGTTTTATGAGACATTTTCCTTTTCCTTCAGATAATCCTGGTATAGCATCATAAGTTCTTTGTCGAATAATGGCCTTTTTAAATCTACTGCAAGAGCTCTTACCCTTGGCAGGAGTTCATTGGCAATCTCGGGAGAGATTTCAATTCCATATTCCTGGAACTTCTTTATAATAGCATGGCTCCCAGAATGCTTACCAATCACTATCTGTCTCTCTAATCCAACGTCCTCAGGATTAAATACCTCATAGGTTCTAGTATACTTTAGGACTCCATCAGCATGAATTCCAGACTCGTGGGCAAAGACATTGGTACCAACTATCGCCTTACTGGGCGGTAGAGGTCTGGCAGATGCCCTGGCAACATACTCACAAATCTCTCTGAATTTCTCTGTCTTTATACCCAGATCTATATTCCACAGATACTTTAGAGCCATAACTACTTCTTCCAGTGCAGCATTTCCTGCCCTCTCTCCCAAACCATTGACAGTAACTCCGGCAAATTCTGCCCCTGCCTTTATACCTGCCAATGTATTTGCAGTTGCCATTCCGAAGTCATTATGGGTATGCATCTCTATAGGGATATCGACTCTTTCCTTTAAGGTCTTTATAGTTTCGTACATCTTAAATGGATCCATAATACCAACGGTATCGCAGTAACGTAGTCTGTCAGCTCCAGCCTGTTTTGCCACTGTGGCAAACTGTACAAGGAAGTCCATATCTGTCCTGGATGCATCCTCTGCGTTTACAGAGACATAGACTCCTTCCTTCTTGGCAAACTCTGTAGCCTTAGCCATATTCTCTAACACCCATTCTCTTGTCTTCTGTAGCTTGTACTGGATGTGTATATCTGATGTGGAGATAGAAATAGCAACTGCATCTACCCCACATCTGAGTGAAGCCTCTACATCACTGATGACCGCTCTATTCCAGCCCATAATGCTAGCCTTAAGTCCTAACTTCGTTATGGCTTTTATAGCTTCTGCCTCATCTCCACCCATAACAGGTATCCCTGCTTCGATCTGGTGGACACCAATCTCATCTAACATTCTGGCTATCTGTATCTTCTCCGCCTTAGAGAATACTACTCCTGCTGTTTGCTCCCCATCTCTAAGGGTAGTATCCACTATCTTAATCTGACTCATCTTATAACACCTCCAATTGGGGTATAATATACCTAGACCTGATCTAAGCCTAGGATTTTCCGAGCTTAACTCCAGAAACTCTAACTATATTAGTTAGCTTAAGATAATAACGGATAGAAGGGATCTTTGTCAATAGATTTATGAATAAAAAATATGGTGGAGCTGACGGGACTTGAACCCGTGACCTCTTCCATGCCAAGGAAGCGCGCTCCCTCTGCGCCACAGCCCCACACTCTAACACTAAAAATTATACCTTATAATTAACAGATATGCAAGATGGTTTACTTCTCTCTATTTTCCAAATAATAGGTAAGTTCTATAAGGAGATCTGTGTTCTCCTTGTCCAGTGGAAGGCTTTCTATCGTCTCCCTCGCTTTAGAGAGATAAGAAACTACATTTTCCTTACATAGATCCATTATGCCGGAGCTTTCGAATAACTTTATGATATACTCTATATCTTCTTCTGTTTTGTCTTTATTCAGTAAGATCTCTCTAACCTCTGGTCTTTCTTTAAGTCCAAGGATAATCGGATATGTCTTTTTGTTCTGCCTCAGATCACTTCCAACAGGTTTTCCTGTGACCTTTGGGTCTCCCCATAACCCAAGTATATCATCGAGTATCTGAAAACCTAGCCCAAGATTTCTTGCAATAGAAACGAACTTTCCTGCAAGATCTTCCCTTTCTGATACAACTACACCCATCTCTACACTTGCCTCAAACATACTGCAGGTTTTACCCTGAACCATCTGTAGATATTCTTCTATATCTACATCTTGCCTCTCTTCAAAACTTACATCCATAAATTGTCCCTGACAGAGTCTAAATATTGCCGTATCAAGGATATCCAAGAGCCTGTACTTTTTATAATGATCTAACCTAGAATCCAGGATGGCTTTATGGGCAAGAGATATCATCGCATCTCCAACGTTTATCCCCTGCGCAACTCCCCATATGCTCCAGACAGTCTCCCTACCTCTCCTGAATAGATCTTTATCCTGTATATCGTCATGGACAAGGGAAAAGTTATGCGTCAATTCCAGGGCTATTCCGGGAGGATAGGAGTCTTCTATTTTTCCTCCAGTCATCTTACATACAAGACTGCAGAGGACTGGTCTCAATCTTTTCCCTTTATAGGAATCTTCCTTTTTAAAGTCCTTGTTGAGCCATCCCATATGGTAACGGATGATGTTTGTCAAAGGATCATTTGGCAGTTTATCAAAAAAAGATAGTAGACTTTCTTCTATCTTTTGAGAGATATGGCTAATTTCGTCCTGAAGTTTTCTGGATACCTTATCCATTAACTACTTTCTTCTCCTCTTATTTATCTCAGCCTTGGCAAATCTTATTAGATGTACTAGGGGCCTTCTGGAAGGACATATATAGGCGCAACTGCCACACTCTATACAGTCAAGCGCATATAACCTATAGGCATCATCGAATCTCTTTTGTTCTGCCAGATTCCCCAATTCTAGAGGGAGTAATCCCATTGGGCAGGCATCCACACATTTTGCACACCTTAGACAGGGATAAGTCTCTTCTTCTACACTTGTCAGTGCTATAATACCAGAAGTTCCCTTTATAACCGGTACTTCCAGAGTCCATTGTGCAACGCCTGTCATCGGTCCACCAGAAATAACCTTTTTAGTTTCCTGTTTTAGTCCTGTATACTCCAGTATATCTTTAAACTGGGTTCCGATCTTCACTCTAAAGTTACCTGGTCTCTCTACTCCGTCACCACTTACCGTTATAACTCTAGATATAAGGGGACTCCCCTCACATACCGCCTTGGCTATACTGTATGCGGTCTGTACATTGTTTACCACCACACCGACATTAAGGGGAAGTTTGCCAGAAGGGACCTCTCTGTTTAGAATTGCCTTTATCAAATGTTTCTCTGAGCCTTGAGGGTATCTTGTTGGGAGAGATACTACCTTTATATCTCCGTATCCTTTTAGTTTACTGTTGAGTAATTCTATTGCGTCCTTTTTATTATCCTCTATACCGATGATGCCCTGTTTTGCTCCAACTACCTTCATAATAATCTGTAGCCCGGTAATTATTTCATCAGGCTTTTCCAACATAAGACGATGGTCACAGGTAAGGAATGGTTCACACTCTGCACCATTCAGAATGACCGTATCTATAACTATTCCTTCCGGAGGAGATAGCTTTACAGATGTTGGAAACGCTGCTCCACCAAGACCAACTATCCCAGCCTCTCTAATTATACTTATGATCTCTTCTCTTTTTAACTCCCTCCACTCTCTCTTCTCTAATGCCAACTCGTCTATTGGGTCTTCCTCAGTAGCCTCTATTATAATGGCAGGAACTACCTCCCCAGTAGGTATCGGATGAGGCTCTATGGAGACAACCTTGCCTGAGATGCTTGAGTGTACTGGACTTGAGATAAGAGCCTTTGAATCCCCAATCTTATCCCCTACCTTCACCATATCTCCCTTTTTTACTAAAGGCTCCAGTGTTGCCCCTGTATGCTGTTTCAGTGGAATTACCACCTTCTTGGGTTCAGGAAAGTCAATTATAGGAGAAGACTCGGTTAATTCTTTATGTTCTTCTATCTTCAGTCCTCCGCTAAATTTAAATGCCATATCCTCATTACCTCCTAGTAGCAAATCCTTTAAGATTATACATTTTTTTCTTCTATAGTCAAGCAGTATGTTATAATCATCTAGAGTAGTATTGACCTTATAGGAGGAAGCCTGTTATGGATGAAATACTGGATTTATTGTATAAAAGAGGAGCAGTAATGAAGGGGCATTTTTTGCTCTCTTCAGGGCTACACAGTGATACCTATATACAGTGTGCTCAGGTATCACAGTATCCAGAGGATAACTCTTTCCTTGCAAAGAAGATTGCAGAGCTTTTTAGAGATAAAGAGATAGATCTTGTTATTGGACCAGCTATAGGTGGTATCACCATAGCTTATGAGACTGCCAGAGCCCTGGGAGTTAGAGGTATCTTTGCTGAAAGGGAGTCGGGTGTTCTGACATTGAGAAGAGGTTTCTCTATACGGGAGGGGGAAAGGGTGCTTATAGTGGAGGATGTCATAACTACTGCAGGGACCGTTAGAGAACTGAAAGATCTGGTCTTATCCTGCGGTGGAGAGGTTGCAGGTATATCCAGTATAGTAAATAGGGGTAATATCAATGAGATTGACGGGATCCCTGTGAAGTCACTGGTCTACATATCACTATCTACCTATCCTCCAGATGATTGCCCCTTATGTAAGGCTGGTATCCCTATAGTAAAGCCTGGAAGCAGGAGATAATGTATGTATAGAGCCCCTTTAGATATTCAAAATAGGGAATTTTCCAGAAGATTCCGGGGTTATGATATAAATGAAGTAAGGGAATACCTCTCCCAGCTTGCCGACGAATGGGCTCTCCTTATCGAAGAGAATAAGACTCTGGAGACAAGATTAAAAGATCTAGAAGGACAACTGGAATACTACAGAAATATAGAGTCTCTCTTAAAAGAGACACTGCTATCAACCCAGCAGGCGATGAATGAATTGAGAAGAACCGCTGAAGAAGAAAGAAAGTCTATAATTAGTTCTGCTCAAAATTCTGCCAGAGAGATTGTAAGGAAGGCAGAAGAGGAAAAAGCAAAGATAGAGATTGAGATAGAAAGGCTTAAGAATCTTTACAGTGAATTTAAGGCGAAATTTATAAGTATCCTAGAATCTTATAGAAGAATACTGGAAGAATGAGGGCTATAGCTCTTTATTCTGGTGGACTTGATAGTACCCTGGCTATAAAGATAATGATGTCCCATAATATTGAGGTGATACCTATTGGTTTTGCCACTCCATTTTTCTCTCCAGATGCAGAATATGGGAGTAGAGTCCTTGGTTTACCTGTAGAGATCATAGATATAACAGAAGAATTTATTGAGGTGCTACTCTCGCCACAGCATGGTTATGGAAAGAATATGAACCCCTGTATAGACTGTCATGCACTTATGATCAGAAAGGCTAAATCTTTATTAGAAAGATATAATGCCAGGTTTATAATAACGGGAGAAGTTCTGGGGGAAAGGCCAATGTCTCAGACCAGACAGGCTTTAAAAGAAGTGGAAAAGACTGCAGGGGCTGAGGGATTAGTGGTTAGGCCTCTTTCTGGTGCCTTACTTCCTCCCACAATTCCTGAAGAGATGGGCTGGATAAAAAGGGAATGGCTTTATGATATATCTGGAAGAAAGCGCGATAGACAGATGGAACTTGCCAGGCTCTTTGGGATAGAAGAATATAAGACACCTGCTGGTGGCTGTATCCTTACAGATATTCAGTTCTCAAAGAGGCTGAGATTTCTTATAGGTATAAAGAGGAAGCCAAAGAGAGAAGAGTTCGAGCTATTGAAGATTGGAAGACATTTTTATGTAGATGGTTGTTGGTTCATAATAGGTCGTAATGAAAGGGAAAATCTGATCTTAAAGAATTCAAAGATATGGAGATACATATTCTTTACTATTGATTATCCTGGACCTACTGGTATAATATTAGAAGGCGATTCTTTAGAGATTGCGACCAGAGTATTGGTAAGATATAGCGATGCCCCAAAAGATAAGAATATTAGGGTAAGAGTTTTGGATGGCTCAGGTGAATGTTACATACTGGAAACAACTGCTCTTGATGATGAAGAGATTGAAAAGATTAGAGTGTGAGGTGATTGGATGACTTACGAATCCCTCTTTTCTTCCATTTCTATCAGGGGATTAAGGTTCAAAAACAGAATAGTAATGCCTCCTATGGCTACTAATTTTGGTATAGTAACGGATCAGTCTATAGCCTACTATACTAAAAGGGCACTGGGAGGAGTTGGCAGTATAATTATAGAAGGCGTACCTACTCATCTGTTCAGAGATAGACAATTCCAGGATAGACTAAAACTCCTCGCTGATAGCATACACAGGAGTAATGTAAATGCCTTTGTCCAGTTGACGATAAGAAGTAATCCCCAACCGAGAAGGGATGTTACAGATATATCTGTGGATGAGATAAGGTCTTTTATAGATGACCTTGTCTATGCGGGTAAAGTCTGTTTGGAAGCTGGTTTTGATGGAGTAGAACCTCATGGGGCACATGGTTTTATAATCAACCAATTCTTCTCTCCTATATTTAACAGACGGGATGATGAGTATGGTGGGGATGTTTACAGGAGGATGAGATTTTCTCTGGAGGTCATTAGGGGTCTAAGGTCTATAGCGAATGATAAGTTCTTAATCCTTTATCGTCATACTCCGGTGGAATGGAGAGAAGGTGGTTATTCGCTTGATGATACTATACTGTTTGGCAGAGAACTTAAGAAGGAAGGGTTAGATATCTTGGATATATCACCCAGTACTCCTCCTGGCTCTTATGATTATGGTATACTGGCTAGAGAAGTGAAGAGACAGGTAGACATACCTGTAATAATGGTGGGAAAGATGCATATACCTGATCTAGCTGAAGATAGGATAAAGAATGGTTATGCAGACTTTGTTGCTATAGGTAGGGCTCTTCTTGCTGATCCATTCCTGCCGAAGAAGATTCAAGATGGAAGGTTTGCCCTTATAAATAGCTGTAAGCAGTGTAATATAATGTGTCATGGATATCTAAGGAGAAGGATTCCTATCTCCTGTGTAATGAACCCTGCTGTAGGAAGAGAATTTTTAGAAAGGGGGAGCTGGAGTAATAATCTGAGATGAACATAGAACACTACGAGTTTGGTAAGATCATTATAGATGGGATCTCTTACTTCTCTGATGTTATTATCTTTCCGGATAGAGTAGAAAACGACTGGTGGAGGGAAGAAGGGCACGAGTTACGCGTATCAGATATACTAGAAGTAGTCGAGGCAAAGCCCAGGATCTTTATAGTTGGTACCGGGGCTTATGGAATGCTGAGGGTTCTTCCAGAAGTAGAGAAGTATCTGGCGGGGAATAACATACAGCTTATAGCGGAGTTGACTGGCAGGGCGGTAGAGATATATAATCAAACTAGGGACAAGAGTAAGGTAGTCTGTGCCCTGCACCTTACCTGTTAATGGAGGGGTGGCAGAGTGGTTTATTGCGGCGGTCTTGAAAATCGCTGGCCGATGAGGCCCGGGGGTTCGAATCCCTCCCCCTCCGCCAAGAAAGAGAGCTAAGAGTTGAAAGACAAACTGTGGTTTTTCTTTATCTCTACTTTCCTCTTCTGGTTTTCACTGTATGTCTATACCCCTATTCTATCTCCATATGCGGAGAGTCTGGGAAGTTCTTTAAGACTTATAGGTCTTATTGTTGGTTCTTATGGATTTACACAGTTTCTCTTGAGAGTCCCACTTGGGATATGGTCAGATAAGATCCAGAGGAGAAAACCATTTATAATTCTGGGCTTTATTTTTTCAGCGTTTAGCGGTTTTGGTCTGGCTTTATCCAAGTCTCCTATAGGACTTTTGATCTTCAGGGGATTAAGTGGCGTTTCGGCTACTACGTGGGTGGCATTTACTACTCTTTTCTCCAGTTATTTTGATCCCTCAAATGTTATCTCTTCCTTGAGCCTTTTGAACTTTTTTACACAATCAGGACAGCTAGTAGCCACATTACTTGGTGGATTTATAGCTCAGAATATCGGCTGGACTGCTCCCTTTTACCTGGCTGGGATAATCGCACTGGTGGGTTTTATTCCTGCTTTCTTTATAAAAGAAGAGGTTTCTCGGAGATCTAATAATGTCTCATTGATAGAACTGATAAGAGTTGGGAAGACACCTCTATTACTTGTATCTTCTATCCTTGCTATTCTGGTCCAGTATTTTACCTTTGTTACCACTTATGGTTTTTTGCCTGTCTATGCCAGTAATATAGGTCTCTCTAAAAGCTCTCTCGGGGTGTTGACCTTTCTCTCTTCTATCCCGGCAGCTATAGCTTCACTTCTAAACAGCGGGACATTCTTTAATAGATTTACCAAGAAATATCTCCTGGCATTAGGTTTTATCTTTGCTATGATTTCTTCCCTCTTTGTCCCTTTTACAAAGAGCTTCTTCATCTTAGGGCTTCTTCAATGTTTAGGTGGTATCTCTAGGGGTATAAACTACCCTGTACTGATGGGCTTGAGCATCCTGGATGTTTCTCCCGAGAAGAGGGCTACAGCTATGGGATTTTTCCAGGCTATATATGGTATTGGAATGTTTGGTGGTCCATTCATAGGAGGACTTATAGGTTCTGCCTGGGGTATAAGTAGCATATTTATTTCTACTGCCATATTGATGCTTATTTCTGCAGTAATAGTAATCTTTACAGTGAAGCTGTAGTTTTTCTACGACTTTTTTAACACCTGATATATGCCGCACTTTAGATATAGAGACTCAGGATAGGAGAGAAGAATCGGATGGTCTTTAGCCTGAGTCCTAAATTCAACAAGCCTGAGCATCCTGTTGGCATCAATCCTGGCAGAATCTATTATCTGCTGAAAGATTTCAGGGGTTATATGCTGAGAGCAGGAACAGGTAACAAGAAAACCACCTTCTCTTATCATCTTTATAGCCCTTAAGTTTATCTCTTTATATCCCCTAACAGCACCTTCGATATGTCTTTGAGACTTGGCAAATGCAGGAGGGTCCAATATGATAACATCGAATGTCCTCCCATCCTTATAAAATTCTCTCAGGATATCAAAAGCATTCCCTTCGATAAATTCTATCCTTTTATCGAACTCATTAAGTTCAGCATTTTTTCTGGCAAGCTCCAGAGCCTGAACGGAGGAATCTATGGCAATAACTTTACTGGCTCCAAACTTTACAGCGTGTAATGCAAAAGAACCAGTGTAACAGAAGGTATCAAGGACTTCTGCCCCTTCCACTATGCCCTTTAGGGCATTTCTGTTTTCCCTCTGGTCAAGGAAATATCCGGTCTTCTGTCCATTCTCTACGTCTACAATTATTCTTAATCCATTTTCCTCTATCTCAACCTTTGTATCAAAGACTCCTTTTAGAAAGCCTTTCTTCTGGGGAAGTCCTTCCACCTCTCTAACAGGTACATCATTTCTCTCATAGATCCCTCTTGGCTGGAGTATTTCATCTAACACCTCAACAATAGTATCTTTAAATCTATCTATACCCAATGCCAGGGTTTGTATCACAAGTATGTCCTCAAATTTATCGACGATCAGTCCAGGTATCATATCTGCCTCTCCGAATACCACTCTGCAGGACCTTGTATCTACAAGCCTTTTCCTGTATTCCCACGCCTGAAGTATCCTTTTAAAGAAGAAACTCTTATCTATATCCTCCTCTTTTCTTGTGAGTATCCTTACAGTAATCTTTGACTTTGGATTTATATAACCCCTACCCAGAAAGGTATTTGTTACATCGTATATATCGACTATATCTCCGGGAGAAAAGTCCCCCTCAACCCTCGCTATCTCATTATCATAAATCCATGGAAATCCCCTTACTATATCTATATGTTCCTTCTTCTTTAATATAACCTTAGCCATAGTATCTATTTTAATACAAATATAAAGTAGGATGGTAGCATTTAAAAACTCTTCAAATTTTTACGTGGGATAGATCTAATGGGTATATGGTGAATGTAGGATTATACTCTGTAAGACAGCAATTTACAACAAAATTTACCGAGTCTCTCATACTGTCTGATATTGTGTATGAGGGATCTTCTGGAAGAAAGAATGGACTTCCACTAAGTCTAGCCATAATTCACCTTTGTATCTAGTAGGGGCTTTATTGTTTCTCTAGACCCTTTTTATCCATACTTCCATAGGACCTGGCGTCCTGTTTGCCCAGGCATAATAGGGTATCGCAACAAACTCCACCTCTTTTCTAAGAGAACTTACTTCCTCTGGCGTAAGGTAGAGTTCCTTCCAACCCTTAGGATCGTTCAGATACCCTTTACCCTTGACCACTACTACACCACCCAAAATATCCCTGTATTCTTCCTTTAATTCTGCATCTTTAGAGATCTCTAAGTCCCATACATCTCCCCAGGGATTATCTGCCCCTTCTACGCAATAGATAACGGGACCCCTTCTTATTGCAACCCTCCCTACATTATCTTTGATTTTTGGGTGACTCTCCAAAAACTCGGGTTTCATTTGAAGCTCAAGCCTCACTATATCTCCGTCTTTCCACTCCCTGTCTATTCCTATATAGCCTCTTTCCAATGTCATCTGTGGTTTTTCTCCATTTATCGAAAGAGAAAATTCCTTGTTCCATCCAGGTTTTCTCAAAAAGAATTTAAATCTAGCATTTCCAGAGACCTTAAACTCTACTAAGCCATCCCATGGATAATCAGTCTTCTCTTCTATTACTATTTTAGAACCACTAATATTGAACTCAGTGACATTGCTGGCATATAGGTGCACCCAAATCCCTTCAGAAGATACTGAATACATATATCCTGGGATAGAAGTTATCGTTCTTGCTATATTAGGAGGACAACAGGCACAGGCAAACCATCTCTGTCTCCTGTGAGAACCTCTATCTGCTAGAGGATTTACATAAAAGTATTCTTTCCCATCTATTGAGATTCCAGATAGAATACCATTATAAAGGCAGAGTTCCATTATATCGGCAAATCTACCCTCTCCTGAGACTAGAAGCATTCTGTAATTCCACATAAAGTTTGCAATGGAAGCGCAGGTCTCGGCATAGGCAGTCTCGTTTGGAAGCTCATAAGCTTCTCCGAAAGCCTCTCCTTCTTTTCTTGCCCCTGCTCCTCCGGTGACATACATCTTCTTTGTTACCAGATTATCCCAGAGTCTCTCTAATGCATCCAATAAGGTTTTATCTCCTGTCTCCATATACAGGTCTGTAGCGCCACTATTTAGGTATAGAGATCTTACTGCATGACCAACAATTTCATCTAGCTCTCTAAATGGTTTATGGTCTATGTGATAAGAACTTCCACCAATTATTCCTTTTCCTCTTTCGTCTATAAAGAACTTGGCTAGGTCTAGATACTTCTTATCATTTGTCTCTCTATAGAGTTCTACAAGAGCCATCTCTATCTCAGGATGGCCAGGAGTTCCTTCTCTCTTATCCGGACCGAATACTCTTACTATATGATCTGCAAATTTTATAGCTATGTTTAAAAGGCTTGTCTTTCCAGTAGCCCTATGATGGGCAATAGCAGATTGAATGAGATGACCTGCACAATAGAGTTCATGCATATCTTTTAGATTTGTCCAACGGTCCTGTTTCCTCTCAAATGTAAAATACGTATTTAAATAACCATCCTCATCCTGAGCTAGTCTGATCTCTTCTATAACACTATCTAACAACTTATCTAGCGCTTCATTCTTCTTATACGCCAGTAGATAAGATACAGCTTCTATCCATTTGTATACATCTGAGTCATTGAAGAAGAATCCAACAAATTCTCCAGAGATTTTTCCCGATGCCCTTCGGAAATTGTCTATTCTATGAGTCTCCTCTAAAATTTCATACTGGGTTGGCAGAGTAACTTTTTCCATTATTTCTATCTTTTTAGCCCAGAAGTTATCTGTCAATTTTAGTGATTCAAGAGATACAGGTTTTAACCTGGCGTACCTACTATTACCTGTATTTACCACATATGCCATTGTCTTTTCCTCCTTAAATTTTTATCCTTTTAATCCTGTCAAAGCTATACCCTGGATAAAGTACCTCTGTCCTATAAAGAAGATCAGTATCACTGGGGCAAGGACCACGACAGAGGCAGCCATAAGATAATGCCACTGAGCAGTATACATACTTCTAAAGACTGAAAGTCCTATAGCCAGTGTGTATTTGTCTGGATCGCTCAGATATATGATTGGTCCTAATAGATCATTCCATACACCTATAAAGTTAAATATCGCTACTGTTATAACCGCTGGTTTAGATAATGGAACCACAATACTCCAGAGAACTTTTAGTGGACTGGCTCCATCCATATATGCAGCTTCATCTAATTCGTATGGAATAGTTAGGAAGAATTGTCTCAATAAGAATATGTAGAACATTCCACCACCAAACCATGCCGGAACAGTCAAGGGTATAAAAGTATTAAGTGCACCCAACATCTTCCAGAGTATGAATGTAGGTATAAGAGTAACCGCATATGGTAACATTAAGGATGTTAATAGTATTGCAAATATTAAATCTCGTCCAGGCCACCTTAATCTTGCAAAGCTATAGGCACAGATAATAGAAGTCAAAATTACACCTGATTCATTAAATATTAAGATTTTAAGGGTATTTAAGAAATATGTCAGAAATGGCGCGGATGTTAAAGCTTCAGGATAATTTTGCCATCTAAATGGTTTTGGAATCCACTCTGGTGGCAGGATAAAAATTTGTCCTAGCTCCATAAAAGAGCTTCTAAGAAGCCATATAAACGGTAACATAAAGATTAACGATCCTAAGATTAGAATTGTATAAGTTATGGTTTTCCCAATCTTTATCGAAAGAGACTTACTCAGAGCCATCGATAATTACCTCCTTCTAGCACTCTCATAGTAGACCCAATAGGGAGACGATTTAAAGACTACAAGAGTAAATGAAAGGATTATTAGAAATAATATTATTGCTAGAGCACAGGCATATCCCATCTGCCCATATCTGAATGCAGAAAGATATATATAATATACATAGAACATACTTGCATAGTTTGGCCCACCACTAGTCATTATATAAGCACTGGTGAAGACCTGAAAGCTTCCTATTATCGCCATAACTAGATTAAAGAATATGGTTGGAGTCATCATCGGGATTGTTACATATCTAAATCTGTGCCACCAGTTTCCCCCATCGATTTCTACAGCCTCATAAAGCTCTTGTGGAACACCTTGTAGTCCGGCTAGGAATATTACCATCATACCACCCATCCCCCATATACTCATAAATATTAGCGATGGGATAACCTGTTTTTCATCATATATCCAGAGGAGTCTTGGTAAGCCGAACCTTTGTAATATGTGATTTAACAGTCCAAAGTCGGGATTAAAGAGCCAGATCCAGAGCATTGCACTGGCAATTGCAGGAGTGATGGATGGGAGATAAAATATTGTTCTGAATACTGGTAAACCCTTTACTTTCTGGTTTAAAAGAAGAGCAATTAAAAAAGCAAATATAATAGAGGCTATCACACTTCCTACCGAATAGTATACTGTAGCATAGATAGACTTTTTAAATATAAAATCTTCTACAAACATCTTCTTGAAATTTCCAATACCTACAAAGTGAGGGCTAGATACAACATTCCAGTCGGTAAAACCCAATATAAAACTTGCTATCATTGGTCCTAATGTCCAGATGAGGAAACCCAATATAGCTGGAAGGGCTAAGATTATTCCCCATTTTGCTTCACTACTATAGAGAGAACTCTTTTTATACATCAATTATCACCCTTATACTATAGTTGGAGCCAGGACCTATGTCCTGGCTCCGGATTTTTTACTTATCGTACCTTCCAACCAGGAGAGGCTTAATCTTATTAGCTATATTATCACATGCTACCTTCGCTGATACCTTGCCCAACCATACATTGCTCAGTTCCTGGTACATAATGTCTGATATTTTACCCCAATTTCTCAAGTAATAGCTTGGGCTCCTTCTACCATACTTCAGCAGATAATCTATAACTGCTGGCTTATACTCTGGTGGATGGACATCAGGGTCTAACCATTGCTCCATATATTTAGGATTGGTATAGTACCACTTTTGTAATGGCATCCAGAGTCCGCCTCTTATAAGAGATATAACCTTTTCGCTGTTTGTAGTCCATTTGTAGAATTCCCAGGATTCCTTAAGGTACTTCTGAGCAGAAGCAGTAAACATAACATTGGGAGCTCCTAACTCAAGGCATACAGGCTTTCTAAGTTTTGGTAGTGGAGCAACCCCAAGTTTTATCCTTCCCTCTTTTGCCATCTGCCCCAGATCTAACAGAGCCCATTGTCCATCAATATACATAGCTACTTTCTTAGTCTGTAATGCTATTCTGAGCGCAGGAAAAGCCTGCATTTGTGTTGGTGTAGGTGCTACATGGTACTTGAGCATAAGATCCGCCAATCTTTGAATAGCCTCGACTGATGCTGGAGTATTTATTAGAGGCTTTTTCCCTTCTGGATCACAGATATCTCCACCATTAGACCATATGAAAGGAAGTATCGGAGCCCACCAGGTACCAAAGGCAACACCGAAGGTGTCTATGTTGCTTGGATCGAAGCCAGTGTCTCCTGGATGCCTTCCATTCCTGTCTGTAGTTAACTTTATGGCTGTATCAAGGAATTTATCCCAGGTCCAAGCCTCAGGGTTAGAGGATGGATAAGGAATTCCTGCCTTATCAAAGATCTCTTTATTGTACCAGAGGACCATAACTTCTGCTGCCAGATTTGTTCCAATAGTCTTTTTCCCCTTATCATACCAGTACCATGTCATAGAGAGACGATTTTCAATCTGTACAGATGGGTCTTTATCCTGTTTTATTAGAGGCAGTATATCCATCAGTATACCCTTTTCAGCCCATTCTAATGCGAGAGCTTCTCCTAACTGTGCCACATGAGGTGCTTCACCGGCTGCAACCATAGCGTTTATCTTTTCATCATAGTTAGATGGAATATAAATATCCTTTACCTTGATCCCGGGGAAGATACTCTGGTATGCCTTTTCAAATTCTCTACACATCTTTGCCTGTGCATCTCTCTCTAGAGGACTGCCCCAATAGGTATAGATTAATTCTACTGCAGCACTGGCATTAGAAACTATTATACTTGCTACTAAAATCAAACTAAGAATAACAACCCAGATAGATCTTCGCATATCTATCTCCTCCTTCTAAATTTTTTATAGATAACTTCTCCCCCCATTTCTTGGGATACTATTGTTCCTTCTTACCTCATCCTTGATCATCTCTATCAACTTGTCTATTACGGAATAAGCTCTCCCGATATCACGTTCTTTTACACTCTTGAAGATCTCTCTATGGAATGAGTATGTCCTATCAGCAAAAGATGGACAGGTAAAAGGGTCTTCCCAGTAAAGATGAAACTCTTTAAGCCCTTCAAGGATATCAAAGAGAAACTTATTCCTGGTGGCTTTGTATATGATGCTATGAAATGTCCAGTTTTCCTCTCTGCTATCATCTCCTCTCCTTAATTTTTCTTCCAGAAGATTTACCCTCCTCTCTAACTCTTTTACCTCATCCTCTGTTATATTCTTCATTGCCTCTTCCATCGCATATCTCTCCAAGAGTCTCCTTATCTCCAGAACTTCTAATATTCTCTCCCTCTCTTCTTCTATGTGAAGAACGATATAGGTCATTCCGTTTTTCAAAGGAGCCTTGATGAATGTGCCTTTACCTGGCAGAACTTCTATTAAGTTAAGGCTTTCCATCTTCCTAAGTGCTTCTCTCAATAGAGGACGACTGACTCTTAATTCATTTGCTAGCTCTCTCTCAGAAGGAAGCCTATCTCCAATATCTAGCTGGCTGGAAGAGGCATAGTCTACTATCGCTTCTATTATATTCTCAGTCAATTTTGTACGATTTACTGGTCTTACCATCTTACCAGAAAGGATAACATATATATTACGGATCTGTCAAGAGTCACTGGACTTTTTAACTTTTTGCTTGGTAGATGAACTTTAAAGGTACTAGTAGGATAAGCCTTTCCCTGTCCGAAATAATCCATATAAAAAGTTTATAGAGTCGAGTCAGTAAAAAATCTTACTTTAAAACTATCCTTTCATTAATGACCGAGTTAATAAATATATCTACCAGGTCAGGGTCGAATTGTTTACCCTTTTCTTTTTGTAGTTCTTCTATAGCGTGTGGTATTGTTAGCGCCACCCTGTATGGCCTGTCTGATATCATAGCCTGAAAACTGTCGCATATACCAAGAATCCTTGATAGAAATGGGATCTCTTCTCCAGATAGCCCATCAGGGTAACCCTTCCCATCCCATCTTTCATGGTGATACCTTACAATCCTGTCTATACCCTTTAATGCTGAGATTTTACTCAGCATCTCAGTCCCCCAGATAGGATGCCTCCTCATAATTTCCCATTCCTCCTCAGTTAATCTTCCTGTTTTTTGGAGTATACTATCTGGAACCTTTAGCTTACCTATATCATGGAGATATCCAGCTATCTCTAAAAGTTTGAGATCCTCCACTGGTAGGCTTAGTGCTTTGCCCAAAAGCACCGACAATCTGGATACCTCTTCTGAATGTCCCTTCGTATAGGGATCTCTGGCTTCTATCGCCGATACCAGACTTATCAATATCTCTCTATTGAGAACTTCTATCTTCCTTTCTAGCTTTTCTCCTTCTATAATATTGGCTAATATGGGGACGATCTTGTTTATTAATTCTATATCATCTTTATTAAACCTTCGATATTCTCTTATCGTGTTTATGTTCAGCACCCCCAGTAGTTTTTCCCCATGTATTATTGGAAGCACTATAGACGACTTTATCTCCGGAGTTGAGGGAATATTTTTAAACCTCTGATCTTTTGAGGTATCTTCCAGAATTAGAGGAGTTCTATTTACAGCTACCCATCCTGCCAGCCCTTCGTTAAGACCCAAGATAACCTTATCTTTTATATCTTCAGGAAGCCCAACTGATATCTCAATATGTAGTTTATCATCATCTTCTAATACCATAATGGAACCTGCCTCAGCTTTAGTAATAGAGATTATGCGTTCCAGGACATCTCTTAGGATGATTCCTCTTTCCTGTAGAGTTTCTAATCGAGAAAATTTTTCTATTAGATTTGTAAGATTTTCCATCCTTGCTAATTCTTCTCTATCCCTTATCCTTTTCAATATATTCTCAAATTCACCAATGATTATTCTTACTGCACTTATGCGATTATCGGGTATCTCAGGAGTAACAGATAGATAGCCAAATACCTCTTTTCCGATATTTATGGGATATTTTATATTTAGATCTTCTTCGTTAACTGTAAATATATTTTCCTTAGGATAAGATACCCAGAGATAACAGGAAGAATTAAGTTTGCGGAATATCCTTATTCTACTATCAGGTAGAATAGTCCTTAAAGTATCGATAAGGATATTCTTTAAAATAGAGACATCAGTAACCGCTGTACTTTTGCGCAGGAAATCGTTTATAGTTAACAATTCATTGTATCTATCCCTCTCTTCTTTTAATAACCATTTTACTCTTGTCCTCTGTTTTTCTGCTTCTCTCCTTAAGAATCGTAAGCCCAGGCATAAAAATAGAATAAAAATGGCGGAAAGGACTGCTAAGGCTGTTAAGAATATTGTTGTTTTCTCTGCCTCAAATAATTTTTCTCTTATCCTGAGCTCTTCCCCTAACCATCTATTTACTATTCTTTCGAAAGTTCCTTTTGACCTTAAAGCCTTTAACCCTTCACTTAATATAGATACATATGGACTTCCTTTAGGTAATGCTATCCCATTATAGTTTGTGAATAGTTTATCGGGGAGTATCTCCAGTTCTTCCTGCCATTCATTTTTTGAGATAATCCATCGCGCAAAGTAATAGTTAACAATTCCGCATTCTACCTCTCTATTCAATACCGACTTTAGAACTTCTTCCTGGTTAGCCTTTGTTACAACCCTTGCGTACTTTATCAGATAGTCATAAGATATATCTCTCTTCTGACAGGCAACCTTTTTATTTTCCAGATAGGAAAAGTTTTTTATAGGGGAACCTTTGGGGACGACTATGACACTGAAGTTTTCAATAAGAGGAATAAAGTCATAAACTTTCTGTCTACTCTCAGTGATCCTCATATATTCACAGCCATCTACCTCTTTATTTTCAAGCATTGTTAAGGCTCTGTCCCAGTTCATCAGACGGATCTCTATAGGAATACCTAACTCTTTCGATATCTCCTTTACTATATCCACAACAAGCCCTCTGGGACTTCCTTTAGAATCAAGATATTCAAATGGAGGTAGATTATTATCTCCTGCCAGGACAATAAGAGGCTTATCTCTAGCAGAAAGACCAGATGAGCATATTGCTAATATTACAGGAATTAATATGACACAATAGATGAATTTCATTTTCTCTCCTATTACAATCATATCTTATTTATGATCTTTTTGCAATTGAAATTGAATTTTTGACTTTTGCGTGATAAGAAGTATCTCATTTTACAGATTTAAGATGATTGCTTTGTGCTGATGTTAGATAAAAATAAATACAATCCGCAGGTTTCATCCAGATTAATTTTATTTTCTAAATTATTAGAGCCTGTAGTATTAGATTTCTCCTTCTTCTACAGGATATTGACATAAAATCCCTGGAATGCTATAATTTTAAAAAATAAAATAAAGGAGGTTTCTTGGGTAAGGGTTTAAATAAGGAATCTTCTATATCGTTTGTGCTGGATACTATAAGAAAATATGGTCCCATTAATCGTTATGAAATTGCTAGAAAGACATCTCTAAGTCCTGCTACAGTCACCAACATAACTGATAAACTCATTAAAGCAGGATTTATCTCTGAAGTTCCATCTTCTGTTTCAAAAAGAGGTAGAAAACCCATAAATCTCACCCTGAGCAATAAGAATCACCTATCAATAGGAATAGAAATAGATGCTCGCTATATAACTGGGGTGGTGATAGGATTGGACGGAGATGTCCAGAAGAGTGAGAGGATTGAAGTTAATAGATCTACCCCAGAAGATATATTTCAGGAGACGGTTAAAGTATATAACTCTCTCGTCAGTTGCCTGGATAGAAGAAAGATAATAGGACTTGGAGTCGGTATCCCTGGACTTATAGATCCAAAGAATAGAATGGTAATCTTCTCGGCTGTTTTGGGCTGGAGAGATGTGTCTGTTGATGAATTCCTCAGTATTATTGATGTTCCTCTCTTTATAGAAGACAATGTAAGGGCAATAACTCTTGGAGAACTCTGGTATGGGGCAGGTATAGGGAAGGAGAACCTGCTCTGTATAGGGGCAGGGAGGGGAATAAGTGCCGGCATAGTTATCGATGGAGCTATTTATTCAGGACCTAACGATCGGGCTGGAGAATTTGGACATATGGTAATAGAGAAAGACGGTAAAAAGTGTAAGTGTGGGAATTATGGCTGTCTTGAGCCATATGTTTCTACTGAAACAATTATTGAAAAGGTGCTAGAAGGCATTGAAAATAATGCTTATACCAGATTTTCCCCAAAAGATGAGGACAGATTGTTTGAAGAAATAGTTCAAGCCGGCAAAGAGGGAGATAAGTTTATACTCAACATATTTGAAGAGGTAGGAGAGTATCTGGGTATAGGTATAGCTAATATTATAAACTTCTTTAATCCTGAACTAATCATTCTGGCTGATGAACTCTCCAAAGCGGGAGATCTTATACTGGATCCGGTAAAGAGGGCTATAAGACTTCATGCCCTTCCACCGATTCCTGAGATAGTTATTTCGAAGCTAGGGTCTCTTGCCTGTGCTGTAGGCTCAGCTACTCTGGCAGTAAAAGAACTACTCTACTCAAAGTCAGACCAGTATATAGCCTTGATGGGGAGGTGATAGTTCAGATAAAATGCCTTAACTTTAACTATTATAAAGAAAGTCTTAAAACTTTGGTGAGGAACAAATAGGGGGCAAATTTATAATTAAAAGAGGAGGAAAGCAGTATGAGGAGATTTTTAGTAGTTTTTATTAGTATAATTATGATGGTTACTCTATTTCTAGGCAGCGTCACGGTGACTTTTTCTGCTCAGTCGAAGATAATTCCTGGTGGGCAGTATAATTTAACCGATTATCAAAAATTTTCGGGACGGAAGATCACTTCATTTAATGAAGCGCCTCAACTTAAGGATTTGGTACAGCAAGGAAAGTTACCGCCAGTAGAGAAAAGGATCCCTCAAAATCCACCAGTTGTCCAGCCAATAGAAAGAGTGGGGAAGTATGGAGGGACATGGAGAAGGTATTCTCCTATAGCTTGGTATGGCGTCCATTTTTTAATATCCTATGAGCCACTTGTACGTATTTGTGGCCCAGATCTAACTAAGATAGAACCAAATATTGCAGAAAGATGGAATCTTTCAAAAGATGCCAAGACACTAGTCCTATACTTAAGAAAAGGGATAAGATGGTCTGATGGGGAGCCATTTACTGCGGATGATATTATGTTCTGGTACGAGGATATAATTCTTAATAAAGAACTTACTCCTACCCCTCCTATATGGTTAATAACTGGAGGAGAAATAGCCAAATTCAAAAAGATAGATGACTATACTATAGAGATGAATTTTTCTCAGCCTTATCCTCTAATCCTTTATGAATTGGCTGCGAATAAGAACCCTTATGCTCCTAAACATTATCTAAAGCAATTTCATCTTAAATATACTGCAAAAGAAAAACTTGAGGCAATGACAAAAGAAGCTGGATTACAATTTTGGTATCAACTCTTTGCGCGAAAGAATGATGCTACTATGAATACTGAACTCCCAACTATTTGGGCTTGGCGTACTACCATTCCTTGGGGAGCTGATGGTTTAAAGGTTGAGAGAAATCCTTATTATTGGAAGATAGACCCAGAAGGGAATCAACTGCCATATATAGATACCATTAGAGTATATTATGTCTCTGACTGGTCTGTGGGCTTTTTAAAGATAATGGCCGGCGAAGGAGAAATGCAAGGAGTAGGGTTTAAACTGATGGACTATGATCTTTATATGGCAAACCGTGAAAAGGGCGGATATAAAGTAGTGAAATGGACAGGACTTTATCCAGGAGAACCTACGATAATGTTTAATCAGACTGTGAAGGACCCTGTATTAAGGAAGATCTTTAGAGATGTTAGATTCCGTCAAGCTATGTCTCTCGCTATAAACAGGAAAGAGATAAATCAGGCATTGTACTTTGGTTTATGTGAACCATTGCAACCGACGATTGTACCACCTTCGCCACTTTATAAAGAAGAGTTTGCTAAAGTGTTCGCTGAGTATAACCCTAAAAAGGCTGAAGAGCTCTTAGATAAGATTGGTCTTAAGCGTGGTCCAGATGGCTGGAGGATGAGACCAGACGGTAAAAGGTTAGAATTAACCCTTGATACACGACAGCCACTCCAGTGGATAGATGTAGCAAATATGGTGGCGAAGTATTGGAATGATATAGGAGTTAAGACAGCTGTAAGGGTGGATGAGATCGGTACTTTATGGGCAACTAGAGTAAATGCTAATGAACATGAAGTGGTTACTCAAGGTTTCTCTACCAATCCGCTTCTTATAGGAAATAGCGCTTTTAATATGACCGCTTGGACTGCTTGGGCTGGAGAATGGGCCAGGTGGTATCAAACAGGAGGAAAAGCTGGTGAAAAGCCAGAGGGGGACGCGCTAAAGGTGATAGAACTGTGGGAACAGTATAAGATCACTATAGACCCTATCAAGAGAGTCAATCTTGGAAGAGAAATCCTTAGACTTCATGCTAAGAATCTCTGGATTATTGGAGCTGGCGGCAGAAAGTTACCTTACATCTTCCTGGTAAAGAATAATTTTCATAATTGGCCTGAAGACTGGATACAAGACTTGAGTTATGGTAGTCAGGCTCGTGCTCATCCTGAACAGTGCTTTATAGAACAATAATATAATCGGAAGCCATCTACGGATTTAAACCGTAGATGGCTTTTTGTCAACAGGAGGCTTAAGGTGTCCAAAGTGCATAAAGATTTTTATGGAGCGCTGAGCTGTGCGTTTCAGTTTTTAGACGAAAGGTACGGGGTAGATATTTTAGATAAATTTTTAGAGCAGGTAGGTAGAAATTGTTATAAAGAATTAATTTCTAAGATAAATCAATGTGGACTCTTGGCTTTAGAAGAGTACTGGAGAAAAATTTTTACATTGGAGGGTGGGGAATTTGAGATTTTTCTGGATACGGATTCTATCACCTTAGAACTTAGAAAGTGTCCAGCTATATTACATCTAAAAAGTGTTGGTTACCCTGTATATAAGGACTTCTGCCGTCAGACAAGAGTAATTAATGGTATTATAGCTGGAGAAACAGGTCTGGGATATAGTGTAGAAAGTTATCAAGAAGAGGCTCGTTGTATTCAAAAGTTTTGGAGGATAAAATGATATCTTGTACGGAATTTATTCTAGCTTATAATGAACTATTTTCCTTTTTAGATGAAAATTATGGGAAACAAGCAGTAATTGGGTTTTGGGAATACATATCAGATAGATTCCTAACCAATCTTGATCAGTTAGTGGGGGAGAAAGGAATTGTGGGAATGAAAGAGTACTGGACCCATACTCTAACAGAGGAGGGGGCAGAATATGAGATGAAAGTCACTGAAGATGAATTTGAGATCTTTATGAAAGAATGCCCATCTGTAAAGATTCTAAATAATAGTAAAGTAAAGAAGTATCCTAATTACTGTGACCATTGTGACCTTCTATACCGTAGAGTTATAGAGAAATATGGATTTACTTACGACTATGAATTTATAGATAGAGAAAAGGGTATATGTAGACTTATAGTTAAAAGAGCTTATGGAGGGAAAGATGTCTAATATAGAAAGGGTATTAGAGTTAACTTCCAATGTGAATAATCCGAGAAATTCTGAAGGCTCTATTATTGAATTAAGAGATAAGAGACTGCTATTAGCATATTCTCATTTTTATGGGGGCAGCGAAGATAATGCTCCTGCATATATAGCTGGAAGATATTCTTATGATCTTGGGAAGACCTGGGATAATAAGGATACTATACTAATAGAAAACGAAGGACATGAAAATATAATGAGTGTTACTCTCTTAAGATTAGCATCTGGTAAACTGGCTATTTTTTATCTTATTAGGAATGGTTGGAATGACTGTAGACTCTATATGAGAAAATCTAAAGATGAAGGAAATACTTGGGGAAAGAAAGTCTGTTGTATTCCAAGAGATGGCTATTATGTTGTAAATAATGATAGAGTGATACAGCTTTCGACAGGGAGAATAGTAGTGCCAGCAGCTTACCACCATTGTTCTGATGGAACATTCAAAACTTGGAGTAGTAGGGGTGTATCGATGTGTTTCTTCTCTGATGATGAGGGAGAAACATGGTACCAGAGTAAATCTGAGCTTATTGCCAACCCAGAGAGTAGATCAGGATTTCAAGAACCTGGAGTAATTGAGCTTAAAGATGGGTCCCTTATGATGTGGATGAGGACAGATATGAGATCTCAATATATTTCTTACTCTTATGATCAGGGTATTACTTGGAGTACTCCAGTTCCATCAGAATTAAAATCACCGCTTTCTCCGGCAAGTATTAAACGAATCCCCAAAACAGAAGACCTATTATGCATATATAATGACATTTCAGGTAGATTCCCATATCCTCAAGGGATAAGAACTTCCTTAGGTCCCAGGACTCCATTGGTGTCCACATTATCTACCGATGAAGGTAGATCCTGGATAAAACATAAGATTATAGAGAGCGATCCTGATGGCTGGTATTGTTATACCTCTATCTGTTTTATAGACGATAAAGTCTTACTAAGTTATTTGGCTGGTAAAATTACCATTAACTCTGATGGGGTTCGTGTTATTAGTAATAGTCTCAGAGTTTCTCGTGTGAATATAGACTGGTTTTATGAATAGGGGGGTAATCCATATGACCATATCGAAGATTACTGGAGTTATACCTGCATTGGTAACACCTATAAATAGTAATGAAATTATAGATGAGGAAGGATTAATCAGATTAATCAAGTATCTTATAGATTCTGGAGTTACAGGTATCTTTCCCCTTGGTTCTATGGGAGAATTTGCTCCTTTGGAAGAAAAAGAAAGATTCGATCTGTTAGAGAAGGTAGTTGATATAGTAGATAAAAGAGTCCCTGTCTTGGCAGGTGTTTCTGATACAGGGACAAAACGTGTAATTAAGAATGCCTTAAAGGCTAAAGAGATAGGTGCAGATGCCGTCGTGGCTTTACTCCCCTTCTTTTACTTTCTAAATCAGAGGGCTATCTTGGATTTTTATATGGATGTGGCAGAAGCAAGTCTTCTCCCGGTAGTTATTTATCATAATCCTACAATGACAAAGATTAGGATAGAATTTGATACAATTGCAAAACTCAGTGAACATAATAATATAATCGGGATTAAGGATAGTTCCTGTGATTATGAACTCTTTATAAAGCTTCTTGACTTAAAAAGTGATAAATTTTTTGTACTCCAAGGAGACGAGAGAAGATTAAAAGAGGCGCTATTAGCAGGGGCGGATGGATTAGTTACAGGAGTAGGGAATGTAGCTATAGAGATATTTGTCCGACTCTATAAGTCAGCGAAAGAGAATAAGGTTAAAGAAGTAGAAGAATTGCAAAATAAGGTGAATAAACTTTTAAGTTTCTGTAGGGATTCCTGGATTCAAGCCATCAAGTATGGATTGAAACTTCGAGGAATATGTGAAGAGTATACCTGTAGACCTTTCTGCCCGGTAGATGAAGATACTAGAAGTAGTGTAAAGACAATTCTAGAAGAATTAAGGATTCTTCAATAATTAGGAGGCTAGTATGGTTAATTGGGGTGTGATTGGATGTGGAGGGATTGCTTATAGGAGGACTATACCAGAAGGGATAACGAAGGCAAAGAATGCAAGGCTTGTTGCAGTTATGGACATAGATGAGGGTAAGGCGAGGGAGGTGGGAGAGAAATTTGGGGTAGAGTACTCTACTGATGTAAAAGATATCCTCAATAATGATCGTATTCAGGCTGTTTATATTGCGACCCCGGTGTATCTCCATAAAGATCAGATTATTCAGTCAGCTTTGGCTGGTAAACACATATTATGCGAAAAACCACTTACACTGAATTCGAAAGAGGCAGAATATGCCATAGAGGTCTGTAAAAAGCATAAAGTAAAACTTGGTGTGGGTTATATGATGAGATTTCATTCTCTTCATCAGAAGGCTAAAGAGATGATAAAGAACGGAGAATTGGGGGATATAGTATTTGCCAGGGCTCAACTTTCCTGCTGGTATCCACCTATCCCTGGAGCCTGGAGACAGGACCCCAAGCTTGGAGGTGGAGGAGCATTGATAGATATGGGAAGCCACTGTCTTGACCTCCTTGAGTATATCCTCGATACAGGGATAGAAACGGTCTCCTGTTTTGCAGATAGCGTTATACACAACTATAAATCAGAAGATTCGAGTCTGGTGATGGTAAGATTTAAGAATAAAGCCCATGGCATTATAGACAGTTATTTTAATATCCCGGATAATTCGAGCAAGAATAGACTGGAGATATATGGAACAAAGGGGAGTCTTCTGGCTGAAGGAACTATAGGTCAGTCTTCTGATGGTGAGATGATCGCCTATCTAGAAGCACCTAAAGGTTACGATGCCTCACAGATAAGAGAGATAAGGGGTGGAATAAAGATAGATGTGCCATTTGTAAATATCTATCAGGCGGAGATAGAGGCATTCTCTTCCGCCATAGAGGAAGATAGAGAACCTCCTGTATCCGGCGAGATTGGCCTTTGGAGCCTAAAGGTCATAGAAGCCTGTTATGAATCCAGTAGAAGTAAATCTCAGATCACTTTAGAAAGGGGTGAATAAAATGTCTGGAGAAAAATTGGCTATAGAAGGTGGGGAACCAGTTATCAAGGAAAAACTCCCTACCTGGCCCTGGTTTGATGAAGAGACAATCCAAGCAGTAGTGGATGTCTTGAGAAGTGGCAGGGTTAACTACTGGACTGGCACAAAGGGTATGGAGTTTGAGGAAAAGTTTGCCAGATGGTGTGGAGCAAAATATGCAATCTCTACATCAAGCGGTACCAGCGCCCTTCATACGGCTTTGGGAGCTCTAAACATTGGTCCAGGGGATGAAGTGATTACGGTACCATATACATTTATAGCCTCATCCTTCTGTGTGGTTCAGGCAGGAGCAATCCCTGTATTTGCTGATGTAAATAGAGAAGATCACTGTATTGATCCTGATGATATTGAGAGAAAGATTACTGAGCGTACCAGGGCAATAATCCCTGTGCATCTCTATGGGATCGTATGTGATATGGATAGGATTATGGCAATAGCTAAGAAGTATAACCTCTATGTGATAGAGGATGCTGCTGAGGCTCATGGTGCAGAGTATAAAGGGAAGAAGGTAGGTACTATTGGAGACGTCGGCTGTTTTAGCTTCTGTCAGAATAAGACATTCACTACTGGTGGGGAAGGGGGTATGGTGGTAACCGACAATGAAGATGTAGCCTGGGAGGCGCGCTCTTTTAGAGACCATGGATACGATGTTAGAAAGAGGATGAGTCTCCTAGAAATGGAGCAGGCACTACCTTATATCCATAGAAGGGTAGGATTTAACTACCGAATGACCGAGATGCAGTCGGTTATAGGGATAAAGGCTCTGGAGAAGATTGATACCTGGAATTTACCTAGGCGCAGGAGAAATGCGCAGATATTAACAGAGGCATTAAAGGATTGTCCACAGATATTGACATTACCGTTGGATACACCGGAGAGAAGAAATGGATACTATGTATACCCCATAGTACTGAATCTCGATGCATTGAGATGCGATAAGAAGACTTTTCTTGATGCGGTGATAGCAGAAGGTGTATATGCTTGGAGAGAGTTCTGGCCACAGTCTTATAAGGAGGAGGCTTATGTAAATCATAACGGATTTGGAAGATTCAAGTTTCCGTTCAGGAGTAAAGAGTATACAAATCCACAGTCAGTTCAGTATGACAAGGTCTTCTGTCCTAACTGTGCCTGGCTGGAAGAAAGGACATTTGTTGTTCATATATGGCCCACATTAGAGGATAAACATATGTATCTTATCGCTGAAGCGATATTAAAGGTAGCAAGAGCCTATGCAAAGTAGACTTTTAGCAGGAGCGTATGAGATAGATATAACGCCTCCAGTTGGGATAGACCTGGCTGGATACTTCAATGTAAGAAAGGCTGATAATATTCTGGATAACCTCTATGCAAAGTCAACTGTTTTAAAGGTTGATGATACTGAGGTAGCTATAACCTCCTGTGATCTCTGTGTGATACCAAGGGAACTTGTTCTGAGGATAAGAGAGCTTGCATCTGGGTGGAGTGGGATTCCGAAGGATAATATTATGGTATCGGCAACTCATACCCATACTGGTCCAGTCACTGCGGGCCTTCTGGCAGGAGAAGTAGATTCTGGTTATGTAGATCTTCTGACAAGAAAGGTAGCTACCAGTATTTTTATGGCAAAGAAGAACTTAAGAGAAGCCATTATAAAAGTCGGAAGAGGGAAAGAAGACTCTATAGTCTTTAACCGTAGATATCTTATGAAAGATGGCACAGTTGTTACAAATCCTGGTAAGTTAAATCCTGATATAGTAAAACCTGCTGGGCCTGTAGATCCGGAATTATTGACAGTACTTGTAGAGAGTACAGAAGGAGACCCAATAGCTTTAATAGTGAATTATGCCAACCATATAGATACTATTGGAGGTACAGGGATCTCCAGCGACTATCCTGGAGTGATGGCTAGAATCCTGAAGAGATTTCTTGGTGATATACCTGTTCTCTTTCTTAATGGTGCCGAAGGGGATATCAACCATATAGATGTAAATGACCCTACACCTCAAGGAGGATACGGAGAGGCTGAAAGGATAGGGAAGATACTGGCTGGGGCTGTGATAAAAGTCTTGAGTAAAATGGATCCTATAAGAGGGAAACTAAAAATAAAGACTTCTCTTTTAAAGATTCCATTAAGAAAGCCATCAAAAGAGGATATAGAAAGGGCTAAAAGACTTCTTAGTGAAGTTGCAGAATCTAAATCCAAAGAGCTTACCGCCTTCGACCTGGCTAAGGGAAGCATAGAGATAGAGAGAGTCTATGCAAAGGAGATTCTACTACTTTCTCAGCTAGATAGAGACCTAGAAGAGCTGGAGCTTCAGAGTATATCCTTAGGTGATTTGGCGCTGGTTGGTATCCCAGGAGAGCCATTTGTAGAGATAGGTCTTGCTATAAAGGAGAAGAGTCCATTCCGGTATACAGGAATAGTATCACTTGCCAATGGTTATTCAGGTTATATTCCGACTGAAAAGGCATTTGACGAAGGTGGATACGAAACCAGGCTTGCCAGAAGCAGTAAATTATATAAAGGGGCAGGTGAAGATATAGTTAAAGAGGTTATAAATTTACTCCAAACTTGTTGATTACTTGATAACTTGGTGCTATCATTCTTTATGAGTTTAGAGAATTAAATCTATATTAATGTGGAGGAGGTTGAAACTTTATGAAAACTTATTTAAAAATGTTTGTGGTTGTTTTGTTAAGTGTTTCTCTGGTTCTAAGTATAGTTTCGTTTTCATTCTCTCAGCAGAAGAATCCTTTAGGTCAGTATGCCACTATAAGGGATTATGAGAAAGCTACCGGTAAAAAGATTGCTAAGTTCAACGAAGCGCCAATGCTTGCAGAATTAGTGAAACAGGGAAAACTACCGCCGGTAGAAAAGAGATTACCCGATGAGCCTGCAGTTGTAGAACCGGTCGATGAGGTGGGTCAGTATGGGGGGACCTGGCGAAGGGCTGCCTTATCTCCGGGTGACACTATGATACATCAGCGTCTGGGTTATGAGCCGTTAGTAAGATGGGCTAGGGATGGAAAGACGCTGATTCCAAATCTATGTACCTCCTGGAAGGTTACAGAGGGAGGAAGGGTATATACATTCTATCTGAGAAAAGGGGTAAAGTGGTCTGATGGAGAACCTTTCACTGCTGATGACATTATGTTCTGGTATGAAGACGTTTTGCTGAACAAAGAGCTTGTGCCTACATTCCCAAGCTGGTTTACAATAGAAGGTGTTCCTGGAAAGGTGGAGAAGGTAGATACATATACTGTGAGGTTTAGGTTTACAAGACCCTATTCTATCTTCTTGGATTATCTTGCAGGGCCTGAAGGTCCTGGGCCTAACATATTCGATTATCCAAAGCACTATCTAAGACAGTTCCATCCAAAGTATGCTCAGAAAGAAAAGCTGGATGCAATGACTAAAGAGGCAGGATTCCAATTCTGGTATCAGTTATTTTCCAATAAAGCATCTGCACATCTTAACAAAGATCTTCCATCACTGAGACCCTGGGTATTAAGGTCAGAGCCTACAGCTACGAGAATAATAGCGGAGAGAAATCCATACTACTGGAAGATAGATATAGAAGGAAACCAGCTCCCTTATATAGATAGGATTGCATTCGATATGGTACAGAATATCGAGCTGATAAATATGAAGGCGGTGGCTGGGGAGATCGATATGCAGTGCAGGAACATAGCTTTTCCTAACTATACGCTCCTTATGGAGAATAGAACTAAGGGGGATTATGACGTCTACAGATGGACTTCAGGTGCTTCCGGAACAGCTTTCTTCATAAACCAAAATCTGAAAGGAGATAGCGTCTTACTAAAACTCTTAAGAAATTACAAGTTCAGGCTTGCCCTGTCTCTAGCTATAAATAGAGATGAGATAAATAATCTTATATACCTGGGCTTAGGAGATCCTGCTTACAAATTACTGCCTGAGTCTTATTGGGATGACAAAGATCTCAGAAGTCTATACGAATATAATCCAGCAAAGGCAAATCAGATATTAGATGAGCTTGGGCTAAAGAGGGACAAGACTGGATATAGGGTAAGACCTGATGGAAAACCACTTATGCTTACTGTAATAGTGAACCTTGCCTATCCGATACATCCCGATGTTGCAGAGTTAGTCCAAAAATACTGGGATGCTATTGGAATAAAGACCGCTATAGATACTGTAAGTGGTGCACTCTGGTGGCCCAGAATAAGTGCAAGCGAGTATCAGATTGCAGCCTATGAGCTTGACTATACCACAGGGAGATACTTCCTGACATACGCCCGTAGCTTTATACCAAACGCTAGTTCCACGTATTGGGCTCCTCTCTGGGGGCTCTGGTATGCCTCTGGTGGTAAGGCTGAAGGGGCAGAAAAACCTACTGGTGACGCTCTTAAGTTGATATCTCTCTTTGATAAGATAAAAGTTACTACCGATGCAAAACAGAAGAATAAATTGACGGAAGATGCCTTAGTACTGTGTGCCAGGAACCTCTTTGCTATACCCACGATAGCAGGTTATCCTGCTCCCTGCGTGGTAAAGAATAACTTCAAGAATGTACCTAAAAATGCAATATATGCCTATCCTCTTTTGTCTCCTGGATATACAAATATTGAGCAGTACTTCATAAAGCAGAAGTAATTTTTTATACAAGCCGTAGGTCTCTAAAGAATCTTTTGGACCTACGGCTTATTGTTTTTAATTATCGCTCTATCTTTGCTGTTCCTCGATCAAACCTTCCCGGGATGGCGCCTTGCTTGTAAAGTGTAAATTCATAATCACCTATCATATCATCTATAACTCCATCAACACATCCATACATATGGGGGAAGGTAAAGGCAAACTCATAATAGTCGCCTTCAGAAAAACTTACAGTTTGACCCGTTGTTACTAGTATAAGAAATGTCAAGAATGGTGCTTGCCCCTCATTTACATATCCTCTAGCCTTTATCCTTGCTCTGAACTCATCTGTACTGTCTCCATAAACTTCTGCAGTTAATGAACCAGATAGTTGATAGTTATTATAGCTTCCACTGTATGTTACTGTAATCAATCCCCCAGTAAATCTTCCGTTTAGATCCTGAGTCAAGTCTTCAATCGTAATCCTAATATTAACTCCTGGAACTTCTGTACTGTCTAACCTTCCCTGCCAGTCACCAGATAAATCCGGTATCCTGGATGTATAGCATCCTCCAAAGGCACCTATCAAAAATACCCCTAAGATTACTAGAATGATAAGTTTCTTTATCATTTCTCCACCTCCAAGTTTAAGTCTCAGATTTATTATACTGAAAGAGCGGGTTTTTGTTAAGTTTTTGTTGAATCTTTAGCCTTTGGCTACTGATTTCAGTATATTCAGTACATCTTCTCTGTTGAGTTTTACAAAGTTACCTATCTCGCCTCTTTCAGTACATTTATTTGCCATCTCTTCCAGTCTGTCTTCTCCTATATTCGCCTCTTTCAGGGTTGTAGGTAATCCTATGTCTTTAAAGAATCTTCTGAGTCTCTCTATCCCTTCCAGTGCTGTCTTCTCCAGGGATTCAAAGTTAAGATCGACATTCCATACCCTTACGGCGAATTGGGCAAATCTCTCAATATTGTGTTTATAGACATACTTCATCCAGGCAGGGAATACGATGGCTAATCCAGCCCCGTGAGGAATGTCATATATACCGCTTAATTCATGCTCTATCATATGAGAAGCCCAGTCTCCAGTCCTGCCTGTACTCAACAGATCATTATGAGCCACAGTACTAGCCCACATTATCTGAGCCCTAGCATCATAGTCTGTTGGATTTTTTAATACTATAAAAGTATTCTCTATCACAGTCTTTAATGTTGCCTCGCAGAGCCTATCTGTAAAATCCACCCCTCTGTCGTTGGTAAAGTATCTTTCCATAACATGAGCCATTATATCAGCTACTCCACAGGCTGTTTGATAGGGGGAAAGTGTAAATGTAATCTCTGGATTCATTATTGCAAACTTTGGTCTTATTATGTCTACATTCAGAGACCTCTTATACCATCCATCTTCGTTTGTTATGACTGAACTCTTACTGGCTTCGCTCCCTGCCGCAGGTATAGTTAATACTACGCCTACAGGTAGAGCAGTTTTGGGTTCTGCCTTTCCGGTGTAGAAATCCCATACATCTCCTTCATAAGGCACTCCAACGGCAATAGCCTTTGCTGAATCTATTACGCTACCACCACCGACCGCCAGAATAAAATCTACCCCATTTTTTCTGCATATTTCTATACCTTCTCTCACCAGACTCAATCGCGGGTTTGGTTGAACTCCACCAAGCTCTATAAAATCTACTCCAGAATCTTTTAGGGATTTTATAACTTTGTCATAGAGTCCAGTCCTGAATATACTCCCCTTACCATAGTGTAGGAGTATCTTTTTACCATAGGATTTGACTTCTTCTCCTACACGTTCCTCCGTATTCCTGCCGAATATTATCTTTGTTGGACTTAGAAATACAAAATCCTTCACCTGTTATCACCACCTTATCATTAATTTATATATCTATTATAACTTTGGCGGTCCAGATCTTTCTGTTATGGTCATATTCTATCTTGAAATCATAATAGGTTACCGCCTTTACCCCATGCTCTATTGTATGTTTATTGTGATCGAACCTCTCCCCATAGATTATCGCCTTTAATGATGTGTCATCTTTTATGCTCACTTTAAACTTACGTCCGAGGATTCTATTTACTTCCCAGAAGTATATGAGTTCATTGAGCCAGCGAATATACAGGTCCTCTAGGTCATCTCCAGCGACGGAGATATCAGACTCCTCCACTAGAGATACTTTATTTAGATCGGTGATTATAGAAAATAGTCCTTCTCCTGCATTCTCAAAGAGCTCTTCCTTTGTACTGCCATAGGCAACTAGACCTATATCTGCCGTGTGTTCTATAAGCTCAAATCTATTCATCTTCCTCTTCGTTCTCTACCAGCGCCACACTCTGGACAGAATCTCCCTCCTCTAAAGACATAAGTCTTATACCTACACTGCTATTTCTGCCCACCTGTCTTATTTCTTTTACAACTAGTCTTATTGTCTTCCCTAAAGCTGACATAATGACTATCTCGTCATCTTCTCCGACCTTGATTACATCTGCCAATTCATCTCCACTTCTCAATTTAAGTCCTTTTACCCCCTTTATCCCTCTGCTCTTCTTTTGAGGTATATCGTCGAGCCTTATCTTTACTCCATAGCCCATCCTTGTTATGAATAGTAGCGATTTTTCTGGTTCGTATGTCTCCACGTCAATCACCTTATCTCCTTCTTCCAGCTTTATCCCTTTTACCCCCCTGGCAGTCCTGCCCATCTCTCTTAGAGAGGAGACAGAAAATCTAGCCAGGAAACCTTTATTACTGACAAGTATCAGATCTTCATCGCCCATTAGAGCCTTTACTCCTACAAGTCTATCTCCCTCCTGAAGAGATATGGCAATCTTACCTTTGGATGGCGGATCTACGTATTCCCTCAGGTTAGAGAGCTTAACCAAGCCATTACTTGTTACCATAACTATCTTACCAAAGGTATCTAGGTCCTCTGGAACCGGAAACAGAGCGGTGATCTTTTCTTCTTCCTTTACAGGGAGGAGTAAAGATATAGATGTCCCCTTTGCCTGTCTGCTTGCGATTGGAATCTGATAACCTTTGAGCTGATAAACCACTCCCCTATCAGAGAAGAAGAGTATCTTATCTAGCTCTTTTGCTACTATTGTCTGGGCAACCCTATCCTCTTTTGCTTCAAGTCCTATGATACCTTTTCCTCCTCTTCGCTGTTTTCTATATGTAGCCAGAGGAGTCCTTTTTATATATCCCCTTTCTGTGAGTGTAATGAGTATATCTATGTTGTGTAGTAGATCTTCCTCTTTTGCCTCTTCCTTTAGGTCTTCTGATATGATGGTCCTTCTTGGCTGAGCAAATCTCTTTGATATAGAGAGAAGTTCCTCCTTTATCACATTTAATAGAATCTTTTCATCGTTCAGTATAGCCTCCAGAGACTTTATCATCTCTGAGACCTCTTTATACTCTTCTTCCACCTTTGTCCTCTCCAGTGCAGTGAGTCTTTGCAGCCTCAGGTCAAGTATAGCCTGAGCCTGTTCTCTGGAGAGATTGAAATTAGACATAAGTCCATTCCTGGCAGATTCCACATCCCTGGAATTTCTTATCAGTGTTATTACTTCATCCAGATGGTCAAGTGCTATGAGTAATCCCTCCAGGATATGAGCCCTGGCCCTTGCCCTGTTAAGTTCATAGACTGTCCTTCTCCTTACAACTTCTTTTCTAAAAGCCAGGAATTCTCTTAACATTTCATCTAAGGGCATAGTCCTCGGTATCCCATTTGAGATAACAAGCATAATACTTCCATATGTAATTCTCAATGCGGTGTGTTTATAGAGCTGATTTATAACAACCTGTGGTATAGCCTCTTTCTTCAGTTCTATTACTACCCTCATACCCTCTCTATCGGACTCATCTCTTATATTCTGTACACCGGTGATCTTGTGGTCCTTTATTAGGCTAGCTATCTTCTCTATAAGAACTGCTTTATTTACCTGATAAGGTAATTCTTTTATTACAAGATTTCTTCTCCCTCTATGTTCTTCTATCTCTATCTTCCCCTCCAGGACTATATGACCTCTTCCTGTTGTATAAGTATCTATTATCCCCTTTTTGCCCCTTATTATCCCACCGGAGGGAAAATCAGGACCGGGTATGTATCTCATCAAGTCATTCACGGTTGCCGAAGGATTATCTATCAGATAGACAAGTGCATCTATCACTTCTTTAAGATTATGGGGAGGGATATTGGTAGCCATACCTACAGCTATACCGGAGCTTCCATTTACCAGGACATTGGGGAATCCTGCCGGTAGTACTACAGGTTCTTTTAGAGATTCGTCAAAGTTCGGCATAAAGTCTACCGTGTCTTTATCTATATCTTTCAGGAGCTCCATAGCTATGGGAGCCAGCCTTACCTCTGTATACCTCATAGCTGCCGGTTCATCTCCATCTATAGAACCAAAATTTCCGTGTCCATCGACAAGTGGGTGTCTCAGTGTAAAATCCTGAACCATCCTTACCAGAGCCTCATATACAGGGGCATCTCCGTGAGGATGATACTTACCCAGGACCTCTCCGACCACTCTTGCCGACTTTTTATAGGGCTTATTTGGTTCCATCCCTAACTCTAGCATAGCATAGAGTATTCTCCTCTGAACGGGTTTCAACCCGTCCCTTATATCGGGAAGAGCCCTCCCTATTATTACACTCATTGCATAGTCCAGATATGATGCCTGTAACTCTTCTTCTATCCTTACTCCTATGATATTGCCTTTATCTTCCATAATTCCCTCCGATTAGATGTCAAGATTTCTAACATACAGGGCATGCTCTTCGATAAACTTCCTCCTCGGTTCTACGTCTTCTCCCATAAGTAGAGTAAATAGCGCCTCTGCCCTTTCGGCATCCTCTAATGTTACCTTGAGCATAACCCTGGTCTCCGGGTTCATAGTAGTATTCCAGAGCTGTTCCGGATTCATCTCTCCCAGACCCTTGTATCTCTGGACCACAATACCGTCCTCTCCGATCTCTGAGATTATATCCCTTAATTCCTGGTCGTTATATGCGTATCTTTCGATATTCCCCTTTCTTACAAGATATAATGGTGGCTGAGCTATATATACGTGCCCATTCTCTATCAGAGGTCTCATATATCTGTAGAAGAATGTCAACAGGAGAGTCCTTAGATGAGCCCCATCTATATCGGCATCGGTCATAATGATTACATAATGGTATCTCAACTTGCTCAGGTCAAAGCTATCTCCAATTCCGGTTCCCAGGGCTGTTATTATCGATAAGATCTCCTCACTGGAAAGACTCCTAGCTAAGGTGCTCTTTTCTACATTCAAAATCTTACCTCTTAAAGGAAGTATCGCCTGAAATCTTCTATCTCTTCCTTGCTTTGCGGAGCCTCCAGCAGATTGTCCCTCTACTATATAGAGTTCACTCTTGCTTGGGTCTCTCTCCTGACAGTCTGCAAGCTTTCCTGGAAGGGTTATACTCTCACTGGCTACCTTTCTAACAGCCTCTCTGGCTTTTCTGGCAGCTTCTCTTGCCCTGGCAGCGGTTATAACCTTTTGAAGTATCGTCCTGGCAACATCTTTCTCTTTAGCAAAGTATTCAGAGAGTCTCTCACTGATTACCGACTCTACAAATGCTCTGACCTCAGGATTACCAAGCTTTGTCTTTGTCTGCCCTTCAAACTCAGGATTGGTTAGTTTTATACTTATCACTGCTGTGAGCCCCTCTCTTATATCCTCTCCTTCCAGGTTCTGCTCATTATCCTTGAGGAGCTTCAGTATCCTTGCCTGTTCATTAAAGACCTTGGTGAGGCTGGATCTAAACCCTATAAGATGTGTTCCACCCTCTATAGTATTTATATTATTGGCAAAACTCAGGACATTTTCAGTATAACCATCGTTGTACTGGATACATACCTCAAGACTCATCCCTTCATTCTCTTTTGATATGTATATTGGACTGTGAAGTACCTTTTTATTTCTGTTTAGATTTTCTACAAAGGCTACAATGCCACCTTCGAAGAGAAACTCTTCCTCTTTTCCAGATAACTCATCTTTCAGTGTGATAAGAAGCCCTCTATTTAGATAGGCTAACTCCCTTAACCTCTGTGATATTGTATCGTAATTCCACTCGATAGTATTGAATATCTCTGCGTCAGGTTTGAATCTTATCTTTGTCCCTGTTTCTGTGGTGTATTCTCCCCTTTCTAACTCGGTTACCTTTTTCCCTCTCTCATATCGCTGTCTCCATACATAGCCTTCTCTTTTTACCTCTACCTCTAACCATTCGGACAGCGCGCATACTACAGAGACTCCAACACCATGAAGTCCTCCTGAGACCCTGTATGTGCCACTCTCGAACTTTCCTCCAGCATGGAGGGTGGTCATTACCACCTCCAGAGCTGGTTTCCCCTCTTTCGGGTGGATATCAACCGGAATACCTCTACCGTTATCTATAACTGTAATACTCTTATCTGTGTGTATGATTACATCTATACGTGAACAGTACCCTGCCAGGGCTTCATCTATACTGTTATCAACTACCTCATATACTAGATGATGAAGCCCTCTTTCTCCCGTGCTACCAATATACATAGCAGGCCTTTTCCTTACTGCTTCCAGGCCCTCCAGTACAGTGATAGATCTGGCATTATAAGTGTTGTTACTCAAACTATTCGCCTCCTACTCAAAAGTGAAAATGTGATAAGTCCCCCTACCATAAGGGGTAGATAGAAAGTAAAGAATCTCAAGAAGATTATAAATTCAGTTGAACCTGCACCTGAAGTGCTTCTTAGAAAATAGTCATAACCTAACTCTACTATCCCGCTACCTCCAGGGGTTGGCATATATGACTGTGTTATATAAAAGATTGCCTGCGCCACTATTACATCTATAAGTCTTATATTACTTCCGGTAAACTTTACTATGGAGATTGGAAAGGAGAATAGTATGATGCAGGATGATAGATAAATAAAGAGTACTGGAAGCCACTTATGGGATAGATCTATATAATTTTTCTCTGATTGAGAGATAAGGGCAAGTCTGAAGTTAGAGATATGTCCTGATATCTTCCTGTATCTCTTTTCCAGAAATATTAGCCCTCTGGTTATGTAGTTTCTGATTTTCGCAGAATAAACATTTTTACCGAAGATGATAAAGTATGTCAGAAAAACCCCTAAACCGTATGTCAGAAAGATTGTATAGAATATATCCTTAAATACAGGATTCCTGTGACTCCTCAGAAAGAAGGCTATAATTACTGCAATTATCCCCTTAACTATACCGTTAATTATACCTCTTATTGAAACTATCCCCAGTGCCCTATCCGCATCTACTCCTATTCTTATTAGAGAGACATATTCCCCAGGAAAGGTCCCTATAGAAAATGCTGTAACGCTACCAAAAAAGAATCCGGCAAAGACGACCTTCAGTGAATTTAAAAAGCCTATATCTATACCTATAATATTAGAGAGCATAGATAACTTTGTCGCCTCACTTATCCACCAGAGTATGATTATCAAGCTTCCATATATAATCCACAGATAGTCTTTATGTCTGAGGTTTATTCCCCTATCCCGGTAGACAAAATAATAGAGAGTTATTACTCCCAGAATCACAGGTAAAAGAATCTGCCAGAATCTTATCCTCATCTTCCACTCTGAGACAGAATTTTATCTAACCTATCTCTTATACCATCTAAAGCCTGATTTACATCTGCTTTCCCGGTGATTATATTTTCTAATTGAGGATTTATCGCCTCAAATGCTATCTGTGTAAAGAGAGGATCAGTATCCAGATGCACAGCGGTCCCTATATATCTGTAGAGAAAACCGTGATTCTCTTCTCTATATAGCTTTAATCTATCCCAGATATTTCTAGATGCCGGTAGTCCACCTATATCTAAGACCCAGTCAGAATTCTCAGCCAGAGTTCTTGCAAGTAAGAGTGTCATCTGCGCCTTCTCAGGATTATAGTTGTTTCTCTGTCTGAAGCAGAAATAGCCATATATATCCCAGAGAGAGGACATCTTATTCCCCAGATTATTTGGAAAAGGAAGGACTGTTACCTTGACCCTCTTTGCATTGTCGATCAACTTATAATCCAGATAGCTTCCTATGAGTATACCTGCCTTACCCTCGTTAAATATATCTATGTTATTTGAGATCTTCCCTCCGAGCAGTGTTGGATTAATAATATCGCTCTTGACCAGTCTGTCGAAGAATCTTAAAGTCTCTGCTATTTTTGTATCACTCCACAAGAACTTACCATCTTCAACTGCCCTTTCTGCTCCATTATTCACCATAAGCATCCAGAATATATCAAAGAGAGACCCTCCCCTAAGACTGATAAGCACAGGGTAAGGCGAAACTAACTTCAGCTTATTGGCTAAATCCAGAAAACTATCCCAGTCTATTCCTTCTTCCTGGATCTTTTTGGGGTTATAACCCAATCCTTCTACCAGTGTTTTATTGGCTATCATTATAAATTTTGGAGATACCATAGCTGGATAGCAGAAAAAGTATTCTTTATCAACAGTTATCTGTTTCAGTATCTCTGGGAAATACTCTAATGGCATAATCTGTTCCTTCGGTATCTTTATCAGATAAGGACCGTTTACATAGATTGGGTTCTGAGCACCATATATAATATCTGGTGGTTCTCCTGCTGCAAATACAGCCATAATCTTCATCTGGGTTCCCATTTCAGCCATAGGGTCTCCACTACCAGGTAAGAGATCCAATCTCGATCTGTAGGGTTTATATCGTTCATTAAATCTATCAATTATCTCGTTTACAGTCTTTTCCATATTTCGAGAATAGATGCCAGACCACAGTACCACATCATATCTGCCACTTATTACACCGGTCTCACTTTTTGGTTTAAATGCATAGTAGACCCCTATCACTACTGCCAGAATTACTACTGCTATTATGATGGTTGAACCTCTTTTGCTCAGGAGTTTATTTAAGAATAATTCCAGTTTACTCGGTTTATACTCTATGGCTTCAGGAGGAACCATATATTTTCTCCTCAGGTCATAAAGTTCCATCCTGAAGTCTGCTCTTCTATCCAGATATACAAGCTTACTTATAAGTGCATTATATATATCTGTAAGATCTCCAAAGGTAACATTACTCCTGTCTTTACCAAGAATCTCCAGCGTCTCATTTAATATCGATTCACCTTTGGAGCCTAAATATTTATTACAAATAGGCAAAAGCTCATTCCAAAATTCTTCTGGAACAAGGTCTGTTTCTCTTTTTATCTCTGCCATAGCAAGATAATTATACCATAAAAATGCTAAAAAATAAATACTAATCTTACTTCTTGGCGCTTTCCCTGGGGGAAACCCATCAAAATGATAATTGATTTTACTTAAAAGTTTTTCACAGGAGACTTGAAGGTATCTCCCTGTATAGTATAATGGAAGTAGTTATCTGAGATATATCTTAAATGCCTTAAATCTGGAGGTAGAAGATGGAAGTAAGAATAATAATAGGCGGAGAGGCAGGGCAGGGTATTCAGACCATAGCTAATATTATGTCAAAGTTCTTTCTGCGTCTAGGGTATTATGTATTTACTGAACAGAGCTATCAGTCGAGAATAAGAGGTGGGCATAACTTTACCCAGATAAGGGTTTCCTCTAAACCTGTATACAGTATAGATGATGGAGTGGATATACTTATTGCTCTTAATGAAGAGACGATAAATCTTCACAGTAATGAACTTTCAGAAAGAGGTGTCATAATATACGATAATGAACTTATAAAATCTATTGAAGTTACAGATAGATTTCTAGGAGTTCCCCTTCAGAAGACTGCTGTAGAAAAGACTCAGAGTAAGGTTGCAATTAATTCTGTTGCCTGCGGTGTTCTGGTGGGATTATTGGATAGCGATCTTGCCTTGCTGGAATCCCTTATAAGGGAACAGTTTAAAGACCCGGAGGTTGGAGAGAAGAATATTCAGGCTGTAAAGGCTGGCTATGAGTTTGGTAAAACAAGAAATGATTTTCCCTTTAAGGTTCCATTTTTGGAAAACAATACAAGACTTCTTATAGATGGAGGTTCTGCGGTTGGTTTTGGCGCCATAGTAGCAGGTTGCAGGTTTTTGTCTGCCTATCCTATGACTCCAGGCACCGCAGTTATGAACTACCTTGCCGGACATTCAAAGAAGTATAACATAGTGGTTGAGCAGGCGGAAGATGAGATATCCGCTATAAATATGGTACTGGGGGCTTCATTTGCAGGGGTAAGGTCTATGGTTACCACATCTGGTGGGGGATTTGCTCTTATGGTAGAGGGACTAAGCCTTGCGGGTATGACAGAAACCCCATGTGTTATACATATTGGTCAGAGACCAGGTCCAGCAACGGGACTTCCCACCAGGACAGAACAGGGAGAATTACTATTTGTAATAAATGCCGGGCATGGAGAATTCCCGAGGTATGTGACAGCCCCAAGAGACCCAAGGGATGCATTTTATAAGACTGTAAAAGCATTTAATCTGGCAGATAAATATCAGATCCCTTCGATAATACTTACTGACCAGTTCCTTATAGATTCGATGGTAACCATAGAGGGTCTGAATCTGAATGAAGTAAAGATAGAAAGATATATAGAGGTTAATCCGGATAAGAATTATAAAAGACATCTTATCACTGAGTCTGGAATATCTCCCAGGGCTCTTCCTGGCACAGATGGTATACTTGTTATAACAGATAGCGATGAACATGACGAAGAGGGGCATATAACTGAGGATCTTGAGATAAGAAAGAAGATGGTTGAGAAAAGACTTAGAAAGGGTACACTTCTTAGAGAAGAGGTTGAAGAGCCATTGTATTCTGGAGTTCAGGACCCTGATATAATTTTGGTTGGTTGGGGCTCTACCTATGGTCCTATAAAGGAGTCTGTAGATAGACTTATGGAGGAAGGTTTTGAGATAGGATTTTTACACTTCTCTGATGTGTATCCTCTTCCCTGTAGACAGCTAGAAATGTATAGGGATAAAAGATTTGTAGCGGTCGAGGGAAACGCAACAGGTCAGCTGGCTCAACTTATAAGGAGGGAGACCGGAATAGATATATCAGACAAAATTTTAAAGTACAATGGCAGGCCCTTTACTCCATCTGAGATTGTAAGAGAGGTGAAAAGAATATGGATGTAAGTATTTATAATAATAATCAGGTCCCAGCCTGGTGTCCTGGCTGTGGTAACTTCTCCATCCTGAGGTGTATGAAACAGGCATTGGCTGAGCTTGATATACCTCCAGATAAACTTCTTATGGTATCAGGTATAGGTCAAGCAGCTAAAGCTCCCCATTATTTTAGATGTAACCTTTTTAATGGGCTCCACGGCAGAGATATATCAGTGGCTGTTGGTGCTAAGATAGCCAATAAGGAGCTATTGGTTATAGCTGAGTCTGGAGATGGAAATACATATGGTGAGGGAGGTAATCACTTTATACACAATATCAGACGTAATGTTAATATAAAGGTATTTGTCCATAATAATCAGATTTATGGATTGACAAAGGGGCAGGCTTCTCCTACTTCGGACCTTGGGATGAAGACCAAGGTCCAGGTCGATGGGGTAATAAGTCCTCCATTTAATCCTGGAGCGGTAGCTATAGCGCTAAATGCCAGCTTTGTCGCCAGAAGTTTTTCCGGAGACCCGGAACACCTGGTTAGTATGATGAAGTCAGCAATAAACCATAATGGTTTTGCCCTTCTGGATATATTACAGCCGTGTGTAACATTTAACAGGATAAATACTTTTCAGTGGTATAAGCAGAGGGTCTATAAACTCGATGATACATACGACCCGACCAATAGAGTAATGGCTTTTGAGAAGGCTTTAGAATGGGGAGATAGGATTCCAATAGGTATCATATATATAAATGAGCGTCCTACCTATGAAGAACAACTACCGCAGTTAAGGGGTGAACCTTTATATAGAATCCCTATAACAGGTGTAGACTATTCTGATATACTTAAAGAGTTCAGGTAGTTCGAACATTTATGAAAAGTTATTAGTAGTATTAAGAAAGGAGGCTTTTGGTATGCTGAGGAAAAGATTAATCACCTTTGTACTGGTATTTATACTTTCCAGTTTTATAACCAGATATGCGTTCTCTCAGAATAGTCTGGAACTGGGTTTTTCCTGGGCTTCATCCGAGAACAGATTATTGTTTGATGCCAGAATGACTTATGAGTCTATGAAACTCTATCTGGGAAACCTTCAGGAGGATGGGGATAGACTCATAGTGAAGTATAATACCAGGGGGCTTTTGTTTTCGATGGAGGATGAGAATATGAATTCCTATTCTCTTATCTGGGGAACAACTCCAGATAAAAATGATGTTATATCCCTGGAGGTTAAATTATCCCTTGAGGGTTATAATGATACTATAGGCCTTTATAAATTTGGAAACTCCTGGGGTCTAGGTTACAAGAGAGAAGGGACAGAGGTACTTGGCCCAATTCTAGGTAGCTATGATTATAGAAATTATCTTACTCTTAATGCCTCTGGTAGTTTTGGTTTTGGAACCTATTCTTCCTTAGGGTTTGCCAGTGGAGCTCAGGCGATAAATTTTGACCTTGGATACATATATACAACCAGCGACATATTTAATTTTCCGTCCAACTCCTTGCCATTTGGAATAGGGTACAGGGAGAGACTGGATAATGGTATTGTTATAGGTGGCAAGTTTATACCTTATGTATGTTTTAATGATGGATCCTGGGGTATAAATCTTGAGGGTAATTTGAGGATGAATAGGGTTAATCTTAATCTGGGTATAGATTATTACAGAGATAACCTTGTATATTTGGGGAAGATCATCTTTGATCTTTCAGATACAAAACAGATAATAGTCAGAGTAAATCCAAGTACTATAGGGGTATCTTATGGTGAATCATTCTAAAATTTAGGAGGCGAAGATGCGAAGGAGATTTCTGATAGTTTTTGTAATTATCTCTGTCTTTATTATTGAGTCACTGGCTTTTGCCATAACACCAAAAGAGTTAATAGATAAGATAACTGCCAGGACCAAAGAGATAAAAGACTCATATGTAGATATAAGGATGAGTATGAGTGTTACCGGGGTCTCATCAGGTTCCAGTCAGACGACAAAGCTTACCTATAGGCTGAAGATAGAATCAATTACTAACCCTACAGTTGTAAGGATTACCTATGTAGAACCTGATGCATTCAAGGGCACCGTTATGCTTATCGATAGTGAGAAGAAGCTCTTGAGTACTTACTCTCCTGTGGCTAATCAGATAGTTCAGAGTAAGATAGAAGAGAGTCAGACGAATACATCAAATATAGATATAACCAATCCTATATCTATCTTTACAGACTTAGAGAAGACATACGACCTGACAGTAGAGGAGAAGAAGTTAGACAAGAAGGATGTATATGTATTAACGGCTACCCTGAAGCAGAGCCAGAAGGGAGAATTTGGTAAAGGAGTCTTTTATATAGAGAAGAACTCTCTGACTCCAGTAAAGATAGAGTTGTTTGATACCAAAGGACAACTTGTAGGAACAATAGATATCCTAGATATAAAGTACAATATTGGTCTTAAGGTTGCAAACCTTAGGAGCTTCCCCAAGGATGCTAAGATAGTAAAGGGCGGAACCGTCCAGGGGACTCCTGGATTTCCATTTGGGTCACAGTCTGGTAAGTAGCTTATTCAGCGTATATCATCTTTATAGTCATTCCGCCATCTACTATCAGATTAGTTCCGGTAATAAAGCCTGCCCTTTTTGATGTCAAAAAGAGGCAGGCATATGCTATATCTTCAGGGACTCCTACTCTCCCCGCAGGATGCTGTAGATGGTCTATGTCTCTAAGTTGTGGCTCTACCCTCTTTGACCTCTTTTTATAGTTAGAGGTCTCTATCCATCCAGGACTGATACAATTTACCCTGATCTTATAAAGTGAAAGCGATACCGCTAGAGAGTGGGTTAATGCTACCAATCCTCCCTTTGATGCGGAGTATGGTTCTGTATTCGGCTCAGACATAAGGGCTCTTGTTGATGCTATATTGATTATACAGCCACCCTCGTTCATATTTCTAGCCAGATATTTAGTCATAAGATAAGGTGCTCTGAGGTTTACATTTATTACTCTATCCCACTCTGACGTGTCCCTCTCAAAGATGCTCTTTGTTGAACCAATCCCGGCATTATTGACGAGTATATCAATTCTTCCAAATCTCTCTATTATCATATTACAGGCATCTATAATCTCTTTCTCCTCTGCCAGATCGCACCTTATATACATAACCCTATCCCCATAATCCTTAAAGTCCAGTTCTTTAAGTTCTCTAAGGGCTTCTTCATCTATATCCAGCACACAGACATATGCCCCCTCATCCAGATATGCTCTGGAGATTGCATAACCTATCCCCTGAGCTCCTCCTGTTACTACTACAACCTTACCTTCGTATTCTCTGGTCACTGATATACACCTCCAATAGATTTTGATGCTAATCTCTTACTATTTTACCTCTACCTAAAGAGGTAAAGATACCTACGATACATAGGATTGTAAAGATTGAAAGTATTACCCTTGTACTGTTTATCAGTAGTAGATGATCTACCTGTGATTGTGGCTTTCCTGTAAACGCATTGAAGACTATGGTTGATATTCCCATACTGAATGTCTGTCCCAGCATCCTCATTGTACTAACCATAGAGGATGCGATTCCATATAACCTCCTGTCTACAGAACTCATAATTGCATTTGTGTTTGGAGATGAAAATAGAGCAAATCCAAAGCCAAGAACGATAGAACAGAAGACAATGAATGATAGTGGTATATTATCGCCTATAAATCTTAATAAGAAGAGTCCAACAGCGGTAAATAACATTCCAATAGAGGCAATAACCCCTGGCTGAAATCTGTCTGAAAGTCTTCCAGCCAGAGGAGAAAATATCGCCTGTGTCAATGGTTGAAACAGTAATACTATACCTGCGGATTGTGGATCTAATCCCCTTATACGCTGCAAGTAGAGGCTCAATAGAAAAGAGACTGCCGATGTTGCACTATAGCTTATAAGGGCAGATATACTTGATAGGGAAAAGACCCTATTGTTAAGAAGAAGTTTCATATCTATCATCGGTTTTTCTTTTAAGGAAGAGCTATATATAAATAAGATAAAGCCAGATATCCCAAGCAATATCATATAGAGTCCTATCTTATCTGGCAGTTTGGTAAATCCATACATTATACTCCCCAGAGCAATCCCATAAAGAATAGCATCTAACACATAGAAACTTTCTCCCCTGGCTTCTATCCATTCCTCTTTTAATTTCAATAAAACAAGAGTTATAGTAATAACACCCAATACAGCACTATATAAAAATATACTTCTCCAGCCAAAATTCTTACATAAGATACCGCCTAGAAATGGTCCTGTAGAGAGCCCTATGTATACTGCTGTAACACTAAGCCCCAAAGCCCTGCCCCTCTCTCCCATCGGGAATACTGAAGTTAACAGGGCAGTATTGGTGGCAAATATCATACCTGCACCTAATCCTTGCAGGCTTCTGAGTATAATCAGGGGAAGGTATGAGTGAACCGTAGAACATAAAAGGGAAGATAGCGTAAAGACCATAACACCGTAAAGGAAGATCCTCTTTCTTCCATAGATGTCAGAGATCCTTCCAAAAGGAAGGAGAAATATGGTAGTAGAGAGGAGATATGATGTATTTATCCAGGTAAGTGAGATTGTATCTATCGATAGTTCCTTACCTATTAGCGGTAGAGCAATATTCACAGATGAACTCAAGAATGCTGTAAGAAAAGAGCTTATTATAGAAATAAATAAGACTGTATTTTTCATTCCTCCAATCCTCCGCTGGCTAATACTTGACATAACTTTTAACTAAATAGATAATATCAGTATGGTGATGCTTCAGTCAAGCGAGGATAAGGAGGCTTTGAGAAATGTTTACTACAAAAGATATAACATACACATCCTTCTTTACCGCATTGGCTGTGGTCTCTGCGGTTATCGTCAGGTTAGGTACCGGTACAATGCTTGTCCCCTTCAGTCTCTTGCCAATGGTCTCATTACTTTCTGGTATGATCCTGGGACCAAAGCTGGGAGCTATAAGTATGTTGGTCTATGTAATTCTTGGACTTATAGGTGTACCTGTATTTGCTTCTCCTCCCTATGGTGGATTTACCTATATCCTGAAACCTACATTTGGATTCCTTTTAGGTTTCATCGCCTCCAGCTGGATAACAGGTAAGGTCCTGGAAAAGAGTAAGGCATTATTGAGACACTATCTTCTGGCGTCTTTTTTGGGTCTGGTAGTAATATACCTGGTTGGTTTGCCCTATCTGTATATAGTACTTAATTTTTATGTGAAAAAACCTGTAGGTATAGTGGAAGTGCTGAAATTGGGGTTATTTCCATTTATTCTTCCGGATATTATTAAGGCTTTCATATCTTCCATCTTTGCTAAGGCTATCGTATCCAGATTGGAAGACATCTCTATAAAAAGTCCCAATCTTTGAATTAGAACCTTTGTAGTTAAGATCTTTAAAGGGTGTTATCCTTGACTTTTCCTAAAAATCTGGTAATCTTTTATACCAATTAACTAATTTCTCAATAAGGAGGTTGTAACTATGTCAACTCCTCTAGAAAGATGGATCAATGAATGTGCCAAGTTAACCAAGCCAGATGAGATTTATTGGTGTGATGGATCGGAGGAAGAGGCACATAGACTTATAGAGATAGGAATGTATAAGGAAAAGATTAACGATAATCCCGTGTTTTCTGAGCTAAACCATAAGACCTGGCCCAATGCCTATCTGCACCGGAGTCATCCTACGGATGTCGCCAGGACCGAGCATCTCACATTTGTCTGTCACCCTAATAAAGAGGATGCAGGACCAAATAATAACTGGATGGACCCAAAAGAGGCAAAAGAGATGTTAACAAGATTGACCGATGGATGTATGAGGGGTAGGACTATGTATGTGTTGCCATATATTATGGGCCACCCCGATTCCCCTTATTCGAAGATATGTGTTCAGATTACTGATAATTCGTATGTAGCCGTCAGTATGAGGATAATGACTAGGATGGGCAGGATAGCCTTAGAAAGATTGGGTAACAGTGATAACTTTGTAAAGGGCATCCATTCTGTAGGGGATTTTGATCCTAATAAGAGATTTATTATGCATTTCCCAGATGAAAATCTCGTTTGGAGTATAGGGTCCGGTTATGGTGGTAATGCGCTCCTTGGAAAGAAGTGTTTCTCCCTGAGGATAGCATCCTGGCTTGGATTAAAGGAAGGATGGCTAGCAGAACATATGATCATAATCGGGGTAGAGGACCCTGAAGGCAACATAACCTATATGGTAGCTGCATTCCCTTCTGCCTGTGGTAAAACTAACCTTGCTATGCTCCAGTCGACATTACCGGGTTATAAGGTCTGGACGATAGGCGATGATATTGCATGGTTGAATATAGGTCCAAATGGCAGACTCTATGCTATAAATCCTGAGACGGGATTCTTTGGTGTTGCTCCCGGGACATCTATGAAGACCAATCCAAATATGATGAGAACATTGAAGGCTGGAACATTCTATCCGACTCTGTTTACAAATACTGCCCTAAATGTAGATACAAACGAGCCATGGTGGGAAGGTTTCGATGGTCCGGTACCAGAGAACTTATTGGACTGGCAGGGCAGGAAGTGGGACAGGAATAGTGGTAATCCGGCGGCCCATCCGAATTCCAGATTTACTGTATCGATAAGTCAATGCCCTACACTCTCTCCAGAGTTTGAAAATCCTAAAGGTGTTCCTATCTCGGCAATAATATTTGGAAGTAGGAGGAGTAGACTCTTACCCCTTGTATATGAGAGTTTTGACTGGACTCATGGGGTATTCTGCGGTGCCAGAATGGGTTCAGAGACAACAGCTGCTGCCATTCACCAGACGGGTAAATTACGAAGAGACCCTATGGCAATGATTCCATTCTGTGGATACAATATGGGTGATTATTTTGGACACTGGCTAAATATTGGGAGAAGAATACCAGAACCTCCAAAGATCTTTGTAGTAAACTGGTTCAGAGTCGATGAAAATGGCAAGTTTATATGGCCTGGTTTCGGAGAGAATATAAGGGTATTGAAGTGGATAATGGACAGGATAAATAATAAGGTTCAGGCGAGGGAAACACCTATAGGGCTGATTCCATATATAGAAGATATAGAACTCGAAGGATTAAATGTAACCAGAGAAGATATGGAAAAACTTTTTGAGGTCGATCCTAAAGAGTGGAGATCAGAACTTGAGGAAATCAAAGGATTCTTCAATCAGTTTGGACACAGGTTACCCAATGAAATAAGAGAGGAGCTTGAGAAATTAGAGAAGGCTTTAGAATAAAGGGGGTTACCCCCTTTATTCTATCTTATCCTGTCCGTCCTGTCTCAAGAAGTCCTCTACTCCCTTTATAAGTTCCTCTATCTCCCTTCTATCAGAATCGTCAGCCTTCCTGCTTTCATCATAGGCTTCTTCGAGTTTTCTTAAAAATTCCTGTGCCTCAGGTTTCTGGGCAATTGCTTTAGAGATCTGCTGTTCAAAGTTTTCCCCTTCTCTTTTAATATCTTCTAGAGAGACTTCTATTCCCAGAAGCCTTATCAATGTCTTTAGCATAAAGTAGGAAACCTTTGGATTGGACATCTGTATATAGTTCGGGGCATCACCCCAGAGGCTTATACAGTCTATGCCTCTGATCTTACAGGCAAGTAGCAGATACGTATGTATGCAGGTAGGACCACTATAATCTGCAAAGTCTATATCCAATTCCTTAAGTTCTTCCTTTAACTTTTCGTTATTTACTACTGCAGATATTCTTGGGTCTCTGGTATGTGGAATAAGTGCATACTCTCCTCCTATAGTAAAAACCTTCTTCAGACCAAATTTCGATAGAGAATCGAGTATGGTATCTGCATATCTTTTCCACCTTATATCGGGTTCTCTGCCCAATAAGAGTAGTATATCGTTCCCCTTTTCATTCTTCCAGTAATATATAACCGACTTGGGTGGATCAAATGCTACCAACATACCTTTCTCTATAGCTCCCTGAGGTCTTGTATATTCGGATGTCGTTAATATATAAAAGTCCTCGGGGTTGATCTCTGCATAGATCTTTGCTGGAAGATTCTTTATCAAATAGAGCAGTGTGTTGGTTGCAACTTCACCAGCATTGGGCCAGCCATAAAACCCCATTACTAGATATGGTTTGTGTAACTCAATCTTCTCATATACTATTAGGTCATCCATAGATATCCCTCCTAGTAAGATTGTATAAAATTATGGGGTTTAAATCAAGAATCGTAAAATAAGTGATATTTGACTATATATAGAAAACTGTGATAGAATATTTTCCTAAATGGAGGCGATATAGATGAAGCCAGAAGAGATACTTAATCAGATTAAAGGTTTAGAGGATGAGAGGGAAAGAATAGTTACAGAGGCTAAAGCTAGAGGACAGGAAATTATAGAGAGGGCTAAAAAGGAAGCCCTAGAGGCTATCAATAGGGCTAGACTAGATATAGAAGAGGAGCGTAAGTTGTCTCTTGAAAAGACAAACAGAGAAATAGAAGAGTTAAAAGAGAAGCTCATTAGGGAGAGTAATCTGATTCTGGAAAGATTTAGGAGTTTATTAAAAGAGAGGGAAAAAGAACTAGTGGCTCAGATAAAGGAGAAGGTGATCGGATAGATGGCTATCCTCCCAATGCTTAGGCTTTCTCTAGTTGGGCACAAGGATGAGGAGGAGGATGTACTAGCCCTATTACAGGATCTGGGTGTCTTAGAGGTAGAAAAGGTAAATCTGGAGACTGATTCTTCTGTGGAATGGTTGCCGGCTAAGATCTCTGATATTAACAGGGAGCTAAACAGGATAAAGTTAAATATAACCTTTTTGAGAGATTATATAAAGACGAATGGTAGTATTATAGATCTATTTGTACCTCAAAAGCTACCTTTTTCTGAGGAAGAACGTAAAAGGATTGTCAGAGAGTTCGAAGATAATGGTGGATACGGTGTTATTGAGTCCTGGCAGAGCTCTTTAGAGGAAATTAAGAACTCTGTAAATACTCTATCACAGGACAGAGAACTCCTGATTCCATTTGAGGATTTAAATTTCTCTATAAGAGATTTGAAGGCATTCAGATATGTGGATGTCTTTTGGGGACAGATAAGGAAGGGAGATTTAGAAGAGTTTAGTGAGGAGATAAAAAGCCATCTGGCAGATATATCTATTGTAAAGGAGACCCCTCAATATACGTTCTTCATAGTTATAGCTCATAAGGAATCTTCTGGAGAAATAAGGGGAGTATTTTCCAGGTATAATGTAAACATATTTAACCTCGAGAAGTTTTCAGGGACACCAAAAGAGGAATTATCTGCTATTGATAATAGAATAAATAATCTATTAAGGATGAGGGATAGGGTCCTGGAAGAGATAGGACAGAAGGGAGAGGGTATCCTCAATGCCCTGTACATTCTGTATGATAATTATCAGAATGACCTTATCAGATACGAACACCTCAGCAGGGCTACCCATACAGAGAATATGTTCCTTATAACTGGCTGGATCAGAGAAAAGGATAGTCCAGTGATAAAGGATACGCTGGAGAGAAGATTCAAAGACCTCTATATAGTGATGTCTCCTCCGGGACCGGATGATGATCCTCCGGTGGCTTTAGAGAATAATTCTTTTGTATATCCATTTGAAGTGGTCACAGGTATATATGGATATCCTAACAGTAGAGAGTTTGATCCCACTCCATTTTTAGCTCCATTCTTTGCGGTATTCTTTGCTCTGTGTCTTACCGATGCTGCTTATGGTATAATCCTGGCGATCCTCTCCGTATATCTTTACAGAAATCTGATTATAGAGAGACAGCGAAAGAGGTTATTACAGCTTCTGTTTATCTGTGGATTGTTTACCATTGGAGCTGGAGCCATCACGGGTGGTTGGTTTGGTAATGTATCGGAGGCTTTTAGATTTCTGGCATTTTTAGAGCCTTTTAGGAAGAGGCTGATCCTCTTCGATCCATTAAAGGATCCGATCACCTTTCTGGCTTTATCTCTGACTTTAGGTTTTATACAGATAATATTCGGGCTATTCATAAAGATGGCTTTGAATATTAAAAGACGACAATACAGAGAAGCTATATTTGATCAACTCTTCTGGATCCTGTTTCTCCTTGCCATAGTAATCACCGCAGGAACACTTGCTCTGGAAAGCTTGAGATATTTGAATAAGCCTGCTATGTATTTTACATTAATTATGGCAATAGCCCTCGTTGCAACACAGGGTAGGCATCAGAAATCTATATTCCTTAAAATCACCAGTGGATTAGGCAGCCTCTATTCAGTAATAAGTTATCTCAGCGATGTTCTCTCATACTCACGATTATTAGCTCTCGGTCTTGCTACTGGGGTCATCGCCACGGTGGTGAATGAGCTTGTAAAGACATTCAGTGGTATCCCAGTACTTGGTGCTATAATAGGTATAGTTATCTTTGTTGGAGGGCATCTGTTCAATCTTATAATAAACGCCTTTGGTGCTTTTGTACATTCAAGCAGGTTACAGTTTGTGGAATTCTTTGGTAAGTTCTTTGAAGGTGGCGGAAGAGAATTTAATCCTTTGAGGAAAATAAGGACATATACGATAGAGAAGGAGGTAATAGAATAAATGTTAGGAACTGCTCTAGCAATACTTGGATCTGCACTGGCTGTATTTGGTGGAGGTATTGGGTCTAGTATTGGCGTGGGAATAGCTGGGCAGGCTTGTGCCGGACTCTTAAGTGAACAGCCTGAAAAGTTTGGTAACCTGCTCCTATTAGCAGCTATTCCAGGTACACAGGGTATATATGGATTCCTTGCAGGATTCCTGGTGATCTCCAAACTAGGTCTACTGGGTGGAAGTCCTGTAACACCTGATCTATATCAGGGGCTTCAGATCCTATTTGCCTGTCTTCCAGTAGCTATAAGTGGTCTTATCTCTGGGATCCATCAGGGAAAGGTCTCTGCTGCTGGTGTAGGTATGGTAGCTAAGAGGGCAGAAGAAGCTGGAAGGGCTTTAATCCTGGCTGTTCTCGTTGAGACATATGCTATCCTTGGTCTTCTGGCAACCATTCTGTTACTTAACGGTATAAAGATATAAGGGATGGGAGACAGATGGGTTTTGCCGAACTTAAGGAGCGTATAATCTCAGAGGCTAAGAGGGCTGCAGAAGAGATTATAAAAGAGGCTAATGGTAAGGCGGAAGGTATTCTGGAAGAGGCAAACATAGAGGCAGAGAATATAAAAGCTATCGGCTTAAGAGACATAGAAAGAGATATGGATATGTTAAAAAGAAAGACCCTTGCCAATATCCGCCTGGAGATACAGAGAAGTATCCTTATGGAAGTACAAAGGGCTATAGAGGAGATTGTAACAAGGGCCTTACAGGAAGTTATAGAGAGTCCGCACTACTTTGATTATCTTATCAGAAATATATCTGCCATAGATCTACGGGGGGATGAGGAGATAATACTATCTAGATACGATTTTCAGAGGTTTGGTGACCGTTTACTGGGAGAGCTAAAGAAGATTAAAGGAAAACCAGAACTTAAGATCTCTAGTGCCGAGATAAAGGGTGGATTTATAGTCAGAAGCAGGGATTTTGATATAAATAATACACTGGAGCTTACCCTTGAGAATATAAGACCAGAGATAGAACAACAGGTAGGGAAGATCCTTAAAGAGGCTGAGACAAATGCCAGTAGCGTTTAAAGAAAATCTGAACTTTGCCACTGCGGTAGGAAAGATAAGGGCTCTTTCTGCAAGATTATTTAGAGCGAGCGATTGGGAGAGACTTCTGACTGCAAAATCCACTAGAGATCTCATAAGACTTCTTATAGAGACCCCATATGGCAGACTCTTAAGTGATAGTGATAACTTTGACACTATACAGCGTAAACTTGTGGCTCATCTTCTTTCGGAGATGGATGAGATAGAAAAGATCTCTCCTGAAAAGGAATTTCTATACTACTTTAGATACAAGATCGATCTTGGAAATATCAAGAGGGTTCTGTACGGCATACTCAGTGAAAAGGAAGTCTCCCTGTATGAAGGGGGGTTGATCTCCATAGATGTTCTGGAAAGGATAAAAAGGGGTAAAGATATAGAACTCCTGAGGGCATTACCCTATCCCTGGGATATCTTGAGAGACACTGGAGATGAACCGGTCTTCTGGACGTATCACCTGGAACAGGCTTACTTTGCTGGACTGATAGAATTAAGCAGGATGAAAGAATATTATCTGTTGGAATCTCTTCTTGTTACACAGATAGACCTGGAGAATCTAAAGATTGCCCTGAGGATAAAGACTGTAAACTATCCTGAGAGATACAGAGCCTTCTTCTATGAAGGTGGATCTGTAGAACCAGAAGAGTATAAGAGATTACTGGATGTGCCTTTAGAAAGCTGGAGGGATAGCGAGATAGTAGAGAGATTAGGTATGTCAGATTACTTGAGTGAACCTATAGTACTGGAGAAAGAGATAGAAGAGAGACTTATTGAGCTTTTAGGGGTGAGTAAATACACCGCTTTTGGTTATGAACCCATCCTGGACTATTTCTTTAGAAAAGAGACAGAACATAAGAATATTCTCTTTATATTTTCCGGTTTAGAATATGGACTTTCTACAGAGATGTTGAGGAGTGGTATTCGTGGGCTATAAGGTTGCAGTAGTCGGAAGAAGAGAGCTCCTTTCTATATATGAGGTATTGGGTATAGATATATACGATGCGAGGACCAGAGAGGAAGTATTAAGGACATTAAGAGAGTTAAAGGATTATGGCTTAGTCCTTATAGATGAAGAATTTTCAAGCATATTAGAGGTCGAAAGGGAAGAAAGATTACCAGTTCTTGGCGTAATTCCTACTCAAAGAGGGGTTAATGCGAAGAATTTCTTCTCGAATTTCGTTATAAGAGCAGTTGGTACAAAGATCTTCTCGGAGGGAAATGGCAATGAAGGATAGTAAAGGTTATATCGTGAGGGTTTCGGGTCCTCTGGTAGTTGCCAGAGGATTACCTGAAGCTAGGATGTTTGATGTGGTAAGGGTTGGAAATCTAGGATTAATTGGTGAAATCATAGAATTAAGAAGAGAAAATATCTATATACAGGTTTATGAAAATACCTCAGGTTTAGGTCCTGGAGAGCCGGTAGAGACTACAGGTTCTCCTCTCAGTGTGGAGCTGGGGCCTGGACTTATAGGTACCATATTTGATGGTATACAGAGACCCTTAAAGGCTATCGCTGAGAGGGTGGGAGACTATATCACAAGAGGTATAGATGTACCGGCTTTGGACAGGAATATACGCTGGTACTTTAAGCCTCTGGTCAAAAAGGGTATTAGGGTAGATCAGGGTGACATTATAGGAGAGGTGAAAGAAACAGAGACCATAACACACAGGATTATGGTTCCTCCAGGGATCAGAGGAGTCATAGAAGAGATTAGTGAAGGAGAGTTTACCGTAGATGAGCCTGTAGCAAAGATAAAAGATAGAGATAGGATATATAATATCACTATGCTTCAGAGATGGCCAGTGAGACAGCCAAGGCCTGTAAAGGAGAAGCTTCCACCGAGAGAGATTCTGGTAACTGGACAGAGAGTTATAGATACTTTCTTCCCGGTGGCAAAGGGTGGAACCGCCTGTATCCCAGGTCCATTTGGAAGTGGTAAGACCGTTGTACAGCATCAGCTGGCTAAATGGGCTGATGCAGACATAATAGTATATGTAGGATGCGGAGAAAGAGGAAATGAGATGACCGATGTCCTTCTGGAATTTCCTCACCTTACCGATCCAAGGACTGGACGTCCACTTATGGAAAGAACGGTACTTATTGCAAATACCTCAAATATGCCTGTCTCTGCAAGAGAGGCATCCATATATACAGGCATAACCATAGCAGAGTACTTCAGAGATATGGGATATAATGTGGCTCTTATGGCAGACTCTACCTCCAGATGGGCAGAGGCATTAAGAGAGATGTCTGCCAGACTTGAGGAGATGCCAGGAGAAGAAGGATATCCTGCGTATCTTGGTACCAGATTGGCAGAGTTCTATGAGAGGTCAGGAAGGGTGAAGTCATTGGGAAGTGATGATAGGGAAAGCTCTCTGACAATTGTAGGAGCGGTTTCTCCTCCCGGAGGAGACCTTTCTGAACCGGTAGTACAGAATACTCTGAGAGTGGTAAGGTGTTTCTGGGGACTGGATGCATCACTTGCATATGAGAGACATTTCCCGGCTATAAACTGGTTGACAAGTTATTCGCTCTACGTGGAATCCGTTGGAGATTATATAAAGACGGTTACCGGTAGAGATTATATATCCTTGAGGAATGAGGCTTTGGGTATATTGAGTAGAGAGGCAGAGCTTCGAGAGATCACAAGGCTGGTCGGGATAGAGGCGATCTCGATAAAGGAGAGATTTCTTCTGGAGGTTGCAAGGTCTATAAGGGAAGACTTCTTGCTCCAGAATGCATTTAACGAGCTGGATACCTATACCTCTCTGGAAAAACAACTCCATATGCTGAGTATAATCCTGGAGTTTTATCATCAGGGGCTATCTGCTCTTGATAACGGAGTCTTATTAGAGGAGATACTTGCTCTACCGGTGAGAGAGGAGATCTCTCGTATGAAGTATATACCGGAACAAGAGAAGATGAAGTTCTTTATGCTTGAAGATAGGATAAAAGAAGAATTTTCCAAGCTTATGGGGGAAAGGGTATCAAGATGATAAAGGAATATCTTACTATTAGAGAAATAGCTGGACCTTTAATGCTGGTTGAAGGGGTAGAGGGAGCAAAATATGATGAGATGGTTGAAGTAGAACTTCCTAACGGTAATGTGAGAAGAGGAAGGGTACTGGAGGTAAACGAAGACAAGGCTCTTGTTCAGCTTTTTGAAGGAGCTACTGGCTTGGAGCTGGCAAGGAGCAAGGTCAGATTTACAGGGAGAGGGATAGAATTAGGTGTCTCTCTGGATATGCTCGGGAGAATAATGAGTGGTTTTGGAAGGCCCATAGATGGGAGTCCTCCATATATACCGGAGGCAAGACTTGATATAAATGGTAACCCGATAAATCCGTATAATAGAGATTATCCTTCCGAGTTCATACAGACAGGAATATCTTCTATAGACCTTATGAATCCTCTGGTAAGAGGACAGAAGCTTCCTATATTTTCTGCCTCGGGACTTCCCCATAACAGGGTAGCTGCTCAGATAGCCAGACAGGCTAGGATACTAACAGCAGAAGAGAGCTTTGCCATAGTATTTGCTGCTATGGGGATAACATTTGAAGAGGCTGAATTCTTTATAGATGATTTTAGACGCACCGGAGCTCTTGAGAGGGCGGTCCTTTTTATAAATCTCGCTAATGACCCTGCTATTGAGCGTATAGCTACTCCAAGACTGGCACTAACTGCAGCCGAATATCTGGCTTTCGAGAAGGATATGCATGTCCTTGTTATACTTACCGATATGACCAACTATTGTGAGGCATTAAGAGAGATTTCTGCTGCCAGAAAGGAGGTTCCAGGAAGGAGAGGATACCCTGGTTATTTGTATACCGACCTTGCAAGTATATATGAAAGAGCGGGAAGGATAAGAGGGAAGAAGGGCTCTATAACTCAGATGCCTATACTCACAATGCCCGAGGATGATATCACACATCCGATCCCTGACCTAACCGGATATATAACAGAAGGTCAGATTATTCTTGATAGAAGTCTCCATAGGAGAGGTATATATCCACCTGTAAACGTTCTCCCCTCCTTATCAAGGTTGAAGGATAAGGGGATAGGTGCAGGTAAGACCAGGGAAGACCATGCTGATGTATCAAACCAGCTTTTCGCCGCATATGCAAGGGGACAGGAGTTAAAAGAGCTGGCGGTGATACTCGGAGAAGGGGCTCTTACAGACGTAGACAGAAAATATATAGAGTTTTCCAATCAATTTGAGGATAAGCTTGTCAGACAGGGAGAATATGAAGATAGATCCATAGAGGATTCGTTGAATATTGCCTGGGAGTTACTCAGGATTCTTCCCAGAGAGGAGTTAAAGCGTATAAGAGATAGATTCTTAGAGGTGTACTTCGATGCCAGAGATTAAAGTCCGTCCAAACAGGATGGAGCTTCTAAAACTTACAAGACGCTTGAGTGTTGCCAGAAGAGGACATAAGCTACTGAAAGATAAGCAGGAAGAACTGATGAGGCAATTTCTGGCTCACCTGAATGAGCTGGAGGCTGTCCTTACAGAGCTTATAGAGTCGTTGGAAGATGTAAATATGGCTTTTCAGTTAGCCAGCGCATTGGGAGACCCATTCCTCTTCGACAGGACACTGGTAGAGCCATTGAGTAAGATGGAAGTAGATATAAAGTGGAGGTCTATAGTTAATGTGCCAATTCCGATTATAGAGGTAACATACCCGGGTCCATTACTGTATGGCTTTCTTGGTGTGTCTGTTGAGCTTGACTCTGCCTATAAGAGGCTACTCGATTCTCTAGATAAACTTGTGAGACTTATGGAGTTAGAGGTCTCGGTTATAAATCTGGGTATCGCCCTAGAGAGTACAAGGAGAAGGGTTAATGCACTGGAATATGAACTTATTCCACAGATAGAATCAGCGATAAGGTCTATCTCGATAAAACTGGAGGAGTTACAACTTGAGACTATCACCAGGCTTATGAGGATAAAGGATATTATCAGAGGGAGATAATCCTATTGAAAAATTTGCACAGGAAGATTATAATTCAATTATTAAGATAAAATTTGAAAGGAGGGGCAAATGTAATGCCTGAAGTTCAGGTACAGGAAAATGAGTCTATTGAGAGTGCTCTAAAGAGGTTTAGAAGAGAGATCCAAAAATCCGGAATACTTTCGGAAATCCGTAGGCATGAACATTACGAAAAACCAAGCGAAAAGAGGAAGAGAGAGGCATCTAAGAGAAGAAAGAGGTAGAGTTTTGCATAGATTATCAGTCTTAATACTGCTACTCTTACTGTTACCTGACTGGGTAGCAGCTGGTTCTTTTTCTCTTGTATCTGTGCCTTATTATAACCTTGAGGGGTATCCTCTTACCAGCTGTGTCTCTATGGTTTTGGAGTATTTTGGCGCAAAGTTTAATTTAGAAGACCTGCGATCAAAGATATCTCCTCTAGGATGGGAAGATCTATCTTCTGCCATTACATATCTGGAGAATAAAGGGTATAGGGTCTATATAACACAGCTTCAGATAAGGGAGATCAAGAACCTGTTAAACTACTCCGAGATACCGGTTATAGTTGGACAGTCTTTCAGAAAACCTTACGACTATCTGTACTGGAGACTGGTTATAGGATTTGATGATGAAAGAGGATTGGTGACTAATGACCCTATGATCAGGAATAATTATATACTGGATGAAGAGAAATTTAAATCCTTATGGGTAAGAGAAGCTCCTGGGATTACCATTGTAATTGTTCCTAAAGATAAAAGGTTAAGTATATCAGAAAATAGTACAGTTAAAAATGCTTTGCTTTTTTATTCCAATACTAGAAGGTTTGTATATAATTCGGATTGGAAATCTGCAAAGAGTGAGATAGAAAAATATCTGAAGATATATCCCGATAATCCTATGGGGCTCAACACATATGCATATATCCTTTTACAGCTTGGCGATCTGGAGAATGCTAGAAAGACCATAGAGAGGGTCATTCCGCAGTATCCATTACCATATATATGCAATACTGCAGGGCTTGTATACTGGAAGCTAAACGACATAAAGACAGCAGGACAGTATTTCTCAAGGGCTTATACATCAAGCCCCAGTAATAAAGAAATAGTAAAAAACTATGCTAATTTTCTTGCATCACAGAATAATATAGAGGATGCAAGAGATGTCTTGAGCAGTTATCTGGTATTGGAGCCAGAAGATAAAGAGATAAAAGACCTGTTAGATAAATTGAATAATTCTAAATAGAAAGGAGTTACGAAGTTGTTAGTTACTGCAGACTTACTTCTAAAAGAAGCCGTTAATAGTGATTATGCTATTGGAGCATTCAATATCTCCAATAGAGAGTTTCTGGTTGCTATCATCCTTGCCGCTAAGGAGGCTAATTCTCCCCTTATTATTCAGGCAAGTGAGAGCACAGTAAAGTTCTTGGGGTTTGACTACCTGAGCTATCTCATTAAGTTTGCCGATAGATTTTCCGAAAATATCCCGATAGTATTTCATCTTGACCATTCAAGAAGACTAGAGACAATTGTAGGAGCCATAAGGGCTGGATTTACGTCAATAATGTACGATGGTTCTCATCTTCCCTTTGATGAGAATGTTTCTACCACAAAAGAGGTGGTCAAGATAGCCAGAGCGGTAGGGATACCTGTAGAGGGTGAGATCGGAAGGATCGGTGGGGTGGAAGAGCATATAAAGGTAGGGGAGGATGAGGCTATATATACAGAGGTGGAGGATGCGGTGAGATTCTATGAACTCACCGGTGTTACCTCTCTAGCTATAGCCATAGGGACTGCTCATGGGATGCAGAAGAAGAACGCAAAGATAAACTTTCAGAGACTGGAGGAGATACATTCCAGACTTCCTGAAGTTCCACTTGTCCTTCACGGTTCATCTGGAGTTCCAAAAGAAGATATAAAAAAGGCTATAAAGCTTGGGATAAAGAAGGTTAATATTGCTACTGAACTAAAGATGGCTATGGCGAGTGGTATAAAGAAGATATTGGATAACGGAAGCATCGAACCGAGAGACTATCTGACAGAGGGAATAGAGAATGTAAAGAGAGAGGTCTTAAACAACATTGATATCCTGGGAAGTGCAGGAAGGGTGTAGTTATGGATATAGATAGAACTAAAAAGATTGTTGGTGTAGATTTAGGAGGAACCACTTTTACGGTTGGAGTTATGGACTTTGAAGGGAATGTCCTTTCCAGGTTGGATACAGATACTCCAGTAGGGGATGGACCAAATGCTGTAATGAATAAGATTGTTGAGTATATAGATATGGCTATAGAGAAGGCTGGACTCACCGGAAAGGATATCCTGGGGGTAGGATTGGGTGCCCCGGGCATCCTGGATGTTGAGAAGGGGATAAATATATTCTCGCCAAACTTAAAGTGGCATAATGTTGATATGGTTACCCCTATAAAAGAACATCTTGGTGTCCCAGTATTCATAGAGAATGATGTTAGGGTAGCAGCTTTAGGAGAGAGGAGATTTGGAGCAGGAAAGGGTAAGAAGTATATGATATTTATTGCCCTTGGTACCGGGATTGGTTCTGGGATTATTATAAATGGAGAGCTATTCCGCGGGAGTATTGGAGGCGGTGGAGAAATCGGTCATATGGTAATAGATAGTAATGGTCCAAGATGTAACTGCGGTAATTATGGTTGTTTTGAGGCGCTTGCAGCTGGACCTTCTATTGTTGCCAGGGCTGAGAAGGCTATTAAGAGTGGACTGGAGACGAAGATATTTGAGTTAGCAGAGGGAGATGTGACCAGGATAACTCCTGCTCTAGTATACAGGGCGGCGAAGATGGGAGATAAGGTAGCATTGGATGTTTTTAGAGAGACTAGTTATTATTTAGGGTTAGGTCTTGTAACGCTCACCACAGTATTTAATCCTGAGTGTATCATCATAGGTGGAGGTATTGCCAAGGCGTGGGATATACTTATGCCTCCAGCAATACAGATGGTAAAGACAAGAAGTTTCCCTGGTTCTAGAGATGTGGTAGAGATTATCCCAGCCGAGTTAGGAGATTCGGCAGGGATGATAGGTGCTTGTGTGCTTGTTATGGAGAAATTAGAGAGGAGATTTGCTCATTAGATTTTTCTATGAAAGGGGAATCAAAAGTGGAGAGAGAGCACTTTACTAAGCAAGATCCGTCTCATATGTATCAGAAGATCTATAACCTTCCTGAGCAGATCCTGTCTGCCTGGGAAGTAGGGAAGAAGGTAGATATATCTTCCTTAAAGAGAGACTGGAGAGACATAGTTCTTGCAGGTATGGGGGGGTCTGCCATAGGTGGAGATATTATAAAATCTCTTGGCTATTGGGACCTTAAGATTCCATTCTCAATAGTCAGAGACTACAATCTTCCCGGTTTTGTAAATGAAAATACACTCCTTATAGTCGTTAGTTATTCGGGGAATACTGAGGAATCGATAAATGCATGTAGAGAGGGTCTGAGAAAAGGTGCCGGTGTTATAACGGTGGCTTCCGGTGGAGAGATAGAGAATATAGCGGTAAAGACTCCTGGAATCACTTCCATCTCCATACCTGCTGGTTTTCCTCCCAGGGCAGCTTTAGGTTATACTTTTATACCTGTTTTAAGTGTCCTCTCCAGGTTGGGACTTATCAGGATTACCGATGAAGATATAAAAAGAGCGGTAGATCTTATGCGGGAGATGAGAGAGAACGAGCTGAGAGATGAAGTCCCGGAAGAAAAAAATATAGCCAAGAAGCTTGCTGATAGGATGTACGGATACCTTCCCGTTATATATGCCCCTGATGAGTACTTTGGAGTGATTGCCTATAGGTGGAAGTGTCAGCTGAATGAAAACAGTAAGCTCTTTGCTATATGGAACAGTTTTCCCGAGTTAAACCACAATGAGATTATGGGATGGGAAGGTAGAGATGATTTCCTGAAGAATACCTTCGTTATATTCCTCAGGGATAAGGGAGAGATAGACAGGATAAGACTCAGGATCCAGTATATGAAAGAGCTTATTTCTTCTATATCTGCAGGGATAGATGAGGTCTGGAGTAGAGGAGAATCCCTGTTGGAGAGGTTCCTGTCTCTTATATACATAGGAGATTTTGTCTCCTTCTATCTAGCCATTAAGAGAGGGGTAGATCCGACCCCTGTTAATAGTATAGAGAAGCTGAAGGAATATTTGAAAAAGGGTGAACATTAGGTCATCTGTAGAGGTATAATTAAAATAGATAAAAAATTCATAAAAGAGGAGGCGTTAAAAAAGTATGGCGCGGGTAGTACTTGAACATGTAACTAAGAGGTTTGGTACAGTAGAAGCGGTAAAGGATGCGAACCTTGTCATAGAAGACAAGGAATTCTGCATCCTGGTAGGTCCCTCAGGTTGTGGTAAGACGACTACCTTGAGGATGATTGCAGGTCTTGAGGAGGTGACCGAAGGTAACATCTACATAGGGGATAGACTGGTGAATGATGTCGCCCCTAAGGACAGGGACATAGCTATGGTCTTCCAGAACTATGCCCTCTATCCACATATGACGGTCTTTGATAATATGGCGTTTGGACTAAAGCTGAGGAAGGTCCCCAAGAAAGAGATCGAGCAGAAGGTAAAAGAAGTAGCAGAGATGCTTGGAATTCAGGACCTTCTGAAGCGAAAGCCGAAGGAACTCTCCGGTGGACAGAGACAGAGAGTCGCATTGGGTAGAGCTATAGTCAGAACGCCACAGGTCTTCCTTATGGATGAGCCTCTATCCAACCTGGATGCTAAGTTGAGGGTCCAGACAAGGGCAGAGCTGAAGAGATTACACAACAGACTTCAGGTTACAACAATATACGTTACCCACGATCAGGTAGAAGCTATGACGATGGGTGATAAGATTGTTGTAATGAATAACGGGGTAATTCAGCAGATAGATACACCACTGAATCTTTTCAATAAACCAAGGAACCTCTTTGTTGCAGGATTTATTGGTAGTCCTGCTATGAACTTCATAAATGCAGTATTGGAGAAGAAGAACGGTGGTTACTGGCTGAATGCAGGGAGCTTTGAGGTCAAAGTTCCTGAATCACTCAATTCACTGGTCGAGCCCTATGCAACAAAAGAAGTTATCTTCGGTATAAGACCTCAGGACATATATGATGCGGAGCTTATGAGAGAGGCTGATACCAAGCCTGAGTGGACGATAAAGGCTACTGTAGATGTTACAGAACCTCTAGGTTCAGAGGTTAATCTGTATTTGACAACAGGGGAGCACGTGATTGTAGCAACAGTTGATCCAGCTACAAAGGCACAGACAGGACTAGAATGGAGAGTATACTTCGATATGGATAAGATGCACCTGTTTGATCCAAATACAGGCGAGGCAATCATATAATTTTACTGAGATCTAAGATGGAATTTATGAGGTGATACCCCTTAGAGGGTATACCCTAAGTATAAGTAGGGAAGGCTATCGCCTTCCCTTTTTTATCTCTGGATTTTTAAGATATTTTTACGCTTTCTCCTATGAGTCTTTCGAACTCTTCTGCCTCTATAGTCTCTTTCTCTTTGAGAATGTTAGCGATCTTTACGAGCAGGTCTTTATTCTTTGTAAGAATCTCTTTTGCCTTTTCATAGCATGATTCTACTATCTTCCTGACCTCTTTATCTATCATAAAGGCTACCTGTTCACTGTAGTTTCTACTCTCTATGAGGTCCCTACCCAGGAAGACCTGCCCCTGCTTCTTACCAAAGGTAAGAGGACCTAACTCCTCACTCATACCAAACTCGGTAACCATCTTCCTGGCTATCTCTGTGGCTACTTCCAGGTCATTCTGTGCTCCTGTGGTGCTTTCATTGAATATTATCTCCTCCGCTGCCCTTCCGCCAAGAGCGGTTACTATCTTATCGAGAAGTTCCTCTTTTGTCAGGATATGCTTGTCTTCAGTGGGGAGATGTAAAGTATACCCTAAAGCCATCCCTCTTGGTATGATTGATATCCTGTGTACTTTATCAGCATTTGGCAGGAACTTCGTTACCAGTGCATGCCCTACCTCGTGATAGGCTATCAATTCCTTTTCCTTTTCAGATAAGACCCTGCTCTTCCTTTCTGGTCCAGCAATAACTTTATCTATAGCCTCCTCCAGTTCCTGCATAGTGATCTTACTCTTATTCTTCCTGGCTGCAAGTAGAGCTGCTTCATTCATAAGATTTGCCAGGTCTGCCCCTGAAAATCCAGGTGTTCGCTGTGCTATTATCTGCAGATTGACATCTTCTGCCAGAGGCTTTCCTCTCGCATGTATCTTTAGTATCTCTACTCTTCCCTCCAGATCTGGATTATCCACGACTATTTTTCTATCTATCCTTCCTGGTCTTAAAAGGGCAGGGTCAAGTATATCCGGTCTATTAGTAGCAGCAATAACTATTATGCCAGTATTTGGATCGAACCCATCCATTTCAACCAGAAGCTGGTTTAAAGTCTGTTCCCTTTCATCGTGTCCTCCACCTAATCCGGCTCCCCTATGTCTACCAACTGCATCTATCTCATCTATGAATACTATGCAGGGAGCATGTCTCTTTGCCTGATTGAAGAGGTCTCTTACCCTTGATGCACCTACTCCTACAAACATCTCAACAAATTCTGAACCGCTTATACTGAAGAAGGGAACTCCCGCCTCTCCAGCTACTGCCCTGGCGAGTAATGTCTTACCTGAACCAGGAGGACCAACCAGAAGTACCCCTTTGGGGATTTTAGCACCAAGCATCTGAAACTTTTTGGGGTTCTTAAGAAACTCAACGACCTCTCTTAATTCTTCCTTAGCCTCCTCTACCCCTGCCACATCTGCAAATGTGACCTTGACCTTACTCTCAGATGCCAATCTGGCTCTACTCTTCCCAAAGGACATTGCCTGATTATTTGCTCCCTGAGCCTGCCTGAACATAAAGTACCAGAGAAGCCCTATAAGTATTACAGTTATAAGTGGAGAGATCAGACCTAACCACCAGGAAGGTTGAGCAGGTGGAACCCCTGTGAATTTTACATTAGCCCTTCTCAGTTCCTCCACCAGATTTGGATCGTCGACCTTGTAAGTGACGAATTCTCCTCCATCTAAGAACTTTCCTTTTATCGTCTCTCCTATGGTGACCTCAGCCACTCTTCCCTGTCTTACATAGTTGAGAAAATCGGAATAACTTATCTCTAAAGGAGAAGAACCTATATTAAGCATAGATCTCCAAAAAAATACTGCCAGAATAACGAATATGACAAGATATATTATTGCCCCATTAATCTGTCTTCTCAAAACTTCTCGCCTCCAGATTCTAGACTATCAAGAATACCGAGGAATGGTAGATTACGGTATAGACCATTGTAGTCCAGCCCATAACCGATTATAAACTTATCGGGAACCTTAAATCCGACAAAGTCTATATCTATATCAACTATCCTCCTGGCTTCCTTATCTAACAATACACATACCTTCAGGTCGTTCGGATTTCTGGCTCTGAAGATCTTCGTAAGGTGTTCGAGTGTAAGACCAGTATCTATGATATCCTCTACTATAAGAACATCTTTATTCTCTATAGACTCGTCCAGGTCCTTTATGATCTTTACAATACCACTGGATTTTGTCCCTCTCCCATAACTCGATACAGCCATAAAATCTATGGTAAGAGGGAGGTCTATATGTCTTATAAGGTCAGAAAGAAATATCACTGCCCCTCTTAGGATACATACGAGGTGTGGAGTTTTCCCTCTATAAGCCTCTGTAATCTCTTCCCCTAACTCCTTCACCCTCTTCCGTATCTCTTCTTCTGTATACAGCACCTTTATATTACTCATAATCTTCAATCCTCACTAAAAGAATCCTTTCTGTTTTATCAGTTACCTTTACCTTTTCGCTAATTGTATACTCTGGAATACATATAACTTCCCCATTACTATCAACTATAACAGGGTACAGGTTTCTGTACTCTTTTGGTATCTTCCTATCAACCATTATATCCTGTAACTTTTTGCTCTTGCCTCCAAGTCCTAAGGGAGAAAACCTCTCTCCTTCTTTAGGACTCCTGAGATATATCGGCAGTTTTATTTTATCAAAATCTAGATAAAAAGTATACAGCTTATCAGATATTTTTCCTTTTATACGCTCTACATCTGAGACTATCTCTGTATAAATCTGTTTCTTCAATCTATCTATTATAGTTATTCCCGGGACATTAAGTTCGTATACAGGTAGAGGTTCTGGTTCTTCCTTTAAAAGTCTGATCCCTCTTACATCTCTGTATCCTATGGCTCCACCAGGGAGGTCTAATCTCTTACCGGTAGAGTTTTCTAGCAGTGATAAGATCATATCATAAGATTCCTCTCTTACCTCACCGGGCTTAGGGCTTATATCTGTCAGTATCTTCATAAGTATCCTTCTCCGTAAAAGGCTGGGGAGATTCTCCATATCCTCCAGGGGGATATAGAATTCTCCTGGAGATATCCTGAACTTCTCCAGGAGGTCTTTTTCGAGATAGGAGAGGAACTGGTCCAGCTCTTCTGCCTGATTGGATAACCTCAGTATTGCATCCTTTATCCTGGAATTATAGTTCATTAATGCAGGTAATAGCTCTAACCTTATTCTGTTTCTTGTAAATGCAGTGCTCAGATTTGAACTATCTATCACATAACTTATATTGTTTTCCCTGCAGAAATCCAGGATCTCCTCTCTCCATACACACCTTAGAGGTCTTATTATATTTCCGTTTTTCACAGGAATACCTCTAAGTCCTCTGATGCTCGTCCCCCTGATGATACGCATAAGTACGGTCTCTATATGGTCATCAAGATGATGGGCAACGGCTATTCTGTTTCCATTATTTTCTATCCTTGCCTCTTCCAGCGCCCTATACCTGGCGGTTCTTGCAAGTTCCTCTAGACTTCCAGCTCTTTTCTTACCGGCTATATCTAGCTCTTTTAAGACAAATGGTAGATTCAGACTTCTGGCTACATTGGAAACAAAGATTGCTTCATCTTTACTCTCCGGACGGAGTTTATGGTCGACATAACAGACTACCAGAGAAAATTCTAATTCTTCCATAAGAGAAGATAGGACAAAGAGAAGAGACATAGAATCTGGACCTCCAGATACACCGGCGAGAACTGTGTCCCCAGGAGAAATAAGACTATGTTTCAGGATGAAATTCTTGACCTTTTCTATAAAACTCATTAAATACTGGTAGCGGCACGAGGATTCGAACCTCGGACATAGCGGGTATGAGCCGCCTGCTCTGCCAACTGAGCTATGCCGCCATAAAAAATGGTAGCGGGGGCTGGATTTGAACCAGCGACCTTCGGGTTATGAGCCCGACGAGCTACCGGACTGCTCCACCCCGCGTCTTCCAATATAAATAATACTCTAAATAGTTGCATTTGTCAAGATACCCTCGATTTCCCCTTTAAGAAGATCCTTCAGCTCGTCTAGATTTTCTCCGGTAAGAGCAGAGACAAATACACTCTTATCACCGGTAAGAGGGATCAGTTCCTCTCTATCTTCTATGAGGTCTATCTTATTGTAGACCCTTATTATCGGTTTGTCATAAGCCTCCAGATATTTCAGCATATCATCTACGACCTTTATATGTTCATAGGCAAATGGATCACTTGCATCTATAACATGAAGGATCACATCTGCATATCTTATCTCCTCCAGAGTTGCAGAGAACGCCTCTACCAGATGGTGAGGGAGTTTGTGTATAAATCCTACGGTATCGGTCAGGAGGGCTTTTACCTCTTTAAGCCATAGTATTCTGGTTGTAGGGTCAAGAGTGGCAAAGAGCTTATCCTCTACCAGTACATCGGAATGTGTTAGAGCATTCATAAGGGTGGATTTTCCAGCGTTTGTATAACCCACAAGTGTAACTATAGGGATATTGTTCCTCTCTCTATTCGACCTTATAAGAGCCCTATGCCTTTTGACCCTTTCTATCTCTTTTTCCAGGAAGTCTATTCTCCGTTCTATATGTCTTCTGTCGGTTTCTAACTTTCTCTCCCCTGGACCTCTTGTCCCGATCCCGCCTCCAAGACGGGAGAGTTCCTTACCCTTCCCTACAAGCCTTGGTAATAGATGCTTCAACTGTGCCAGTTCTACTTGAAGTTTACCCTCTTTTGTCCTCGCATGTTTGGCGAATATATCGAGTATCAGATCAGTTCTATCTATTACTCTGACCCCAAGGACAGACTCCAGATTTGCTACCTGTGATGGAGAGAGGTCTCCATTAAATATGACAAGGTTTCCTGATACCCTCTGAACTATATCAGCAAGCTCTCTTACCTTTCCTTCTCCTATATAATACTTTGGGTCAGGGGAATCTTTCCTCTGGGATAATTTATATACAACCTCTCCTCCAGCAGTGACCGTTAATCTCTCCAGCTCCTCAAAAAGGTAATCTTCTAGGGCTTTATCTTTTCCATTCCTTACATCAACTAATACAACCTTTTCTCTTTCTTCGCCAGTCTCATAGGTCTTTGCCTCGATCTTCTTCTCTATCTCCGATATCTTTTCAAGAAAGTCAAAGCTGAAGAAATATTCATATGGATAAGGACCTACAAGTTCAAATGTATCAAGTTTCTCTCCATCAAGGAAGGCAACCTGCATATCTCTAGGCCTTCCATCCTTGGATATGGAAAGAACTGCATAGAAGTCCAATTTCAAGTTTTTAAGTGTTGCAAGTTCTATGCCATTTACTATTGCATCCTTACCCAGTTTTGTAGTGATACAGAAAACCTTGGATAAGGAGTCCCTCCTTTCCAGAGGTGGAAGATTGCTCATTCCGGAGTCCACAAGGACATCTATAATCTGTTTCTTCCTAGTCAGATATACAGAGATATTTTTATGTATCCTTACCGAAGAAGAAACAAGCTCTTCTATAAAATTCCTGCCTATAAAATCTTCACTGCTGGCATCTCTCTTTAAAGATGCCGTTAACAGCTTCTTTATCTCTTCTGCAGTTTTCATCCTCCTTTATCAACCTCTCTGAGATTTCGCAGACAAACTCTATATCTCCTAATAGCTTTTTTGCTAATATACTCTTCCATAAGAATCAGAAATTGTAAATGATCTAAGACTTTCACCTCGATAGCTTCTTAATACCCGAAGGATCAGTTGAACTATTTTTTTCTCTAACCACAGTAAAATTATATCATAATATCTATATTCTGTCCAAGCCAAGGAAATAATTCCTTCTGAAGCTCCTTATTATTTTTTTCTATATCTTGTAGTGTCTTCTGTATCAATGTTTTACCTGCATCTTCTTGTATACTCTGAGCCTTTCTGAATGCATAGAGTGCCATAGACATCTGCACTATATCAACACTGTTAATGTTATCCATACCTAATAGCCTCCCACCATTTAAACTTCTAGTTAGATATTATCACAGGATAGTTAAAAGAGCAATATCTACTCGGCTCTTTACGGAAGTTTATAGAATGTATATGTTATAATGAAAGTTGTATAAGGAGGTAATGAGTATGGAGGCTATAGAAAGGGAAGAGATATACAGGATAGCCAGGGAGGTTGTAAAGCAGGAACTGGATATATTGCTTCCTGTAAGTAGGGAAATAAGCGACCTGAAGATAGTTGTTCATGAGTTAGTACAGGCACAGGTCAGAACAGAGAAGAGGTTTGAGGAACTGGTGCAGACTTATGAGAAATCAGCTGAGGGGCTGACAACCCTTGAGAAGGCAATTCATGAGCTAGCACAGGCACAGGCAAAGACAGAGGCAAGGCTGGAGGAGCTAGCACAGGCACAGGCAAAGACAGAGGCAAGGTTGGAGGAGCTAGCACAGGCACAGGCAAAGACAGAAGCAAGGCTGGAGGAGCTTATAGTAGTTGTGAAAGAAATGCAGAGAGAGATGACAGATATAAGGAGACAGTTTGGAGGTCTAGCCCACGCTGTTGGTTTCCAGCTGGAGGACAGGGCTTACTTTTCTCTGCCTAAACTTTTAGAGGAGGAATTCGGCATAAAGGTAAAGGAGAGGCTATCGAGGAAGATGTTCAGGACATATAAGGGAGAGATTATGGAGATAAACATAATAGGAAAGGCAGAAAAGGATGGTAAAGAGATATACGTCATAGGAGAAGCCAAGGCTAACCTTTCAATCAGACATATAATAGATTTTGTGGATAGACTTAAAGATATAAAGGAAACTCTCAAAGAAGAGATCTTTCCCATTTTGGTTACATATATGACCGATTTAGAGACAGAAGAGTACGCCAGGAGTAAAAATATAAGGCTCTACTATTCTTATGAATTCCAGCCGATATTTTGATAGAAAAAACTGGGGGAGGTTATAAAGTGAAAGGGATAATCTTAGCGGGAGGGACAGGTTCAAGGTTAAGACCTCTTACGAGGGTCACTAACAAACACTTGCTTCCGGTAGGTAGATATCCTATGATCTTTTATCCCATATATAAACTCAAGCAGGCAGGGATATCCAAGATTCTGATCGTTACAGGAAGAGAGCATATGGGAGATGTTATAGAGCTTTTGGGAAGTGGCAGGGATTTCGGTGTAGAATTCACTTATAAGGTTCAGGATGAAGCAGGCGGTATAGCGCAGGCGTTAGGATTAGCAGAGGATTTCGTAGACGGAGGTAGATGTGTGGTAATTCTTGGGGATAACATCTTTGAAGATGATATAACCCCTTATGTAAGAAATTATGAAAAGCAAAAGAGTGGTGCCAGGATCCTTTTAAAGGAAGTTCCGGATCCTCAGAGGTTTGGAGTTCCAGAACTTAAAAACGGTAAGATAATAGCGATAGAGGAAAAGCCTAAAGAACCAAAGAGTAATTTTGCGGTAACCGGGATATATATGTATGATTCGGTCGTTTTTGATATAATAAAGACATTAAAGCCATCAGCAAGGGGAGAACTCGAAATTACCGATGTGAATAATGCGTATCTAAAAATGGGGACACTGACCTATGATATACTTAAGGGCTGGTGGACCGATGCAGGGACACCTGAGTCTCTATTCAGAGCAAATGAACTCTGCAAAGATATAATCTTAGATTTTGAATTTGGAAATGAGTAAGTTTAAGATAATAGAGACACCAATAAAGGACCTTCTCATAATAGAGACAAAGATATTTAAAGATGATAGAGGATTCTTTCTGGAAAGCTATAATCTCAGAGACTTTGAGGAGATAGGGTTAGACTTAAAATTTGTACAGGATAATATCTCAAAGTCAAAGAAAGGTGTATTGCGAGGATTACATTTCCAGCTTAGACATCCCCAGGGAAAACTTGTAAGGGTAATATCAGGAAGGGTTTATGATGTAGCAGTAGACCTCAGAGTAAATTCTCCAACTTTTGGCAGATGGTTTGGAATTGAACTTAAAGGAGAAGATGGGCTTGCCTTTTACATACCAGAAGGATTTGCCCATGGATTTCTCACCCTTGAAGATAACACATACTTTTTCTACAAGTGCACTGAATTTTACTATCCTGATGATGATTTAGGAGTTATCTGGAATGACCCAGAGATAAACATTAGTTGGCCATTGGAAGGTATAAAAGAGCTGATAATTTCAGATAAAGATAAGAGATTGCCATCTTTTAGAGAAGTAAAGGAATTAATTGGTAGAGAGGAAGCCTGGAGAAGATTATGAAACTATTAGTCTTTAGAATAAATGATGAATGTAAAAACAGGAGCGTCAAATGAAAAATAATTTATCGTCCAACATTCATAATTCAACATCTGTCATCCTAGTAACCGGAGGAGCAGGTTTTATTGGTTCAAACTTCATCTGTTATCTTCTTAAAGAGCATCCAGAGTATACGGTGATCAATTTAGACAAACTGACCTATGCAGGAAATTTAGAAAACCTAAAAGGGGTAGATGACAAGCCAAACTATTATTTTGTAAAAGGAGATATAGCAAATAGAGAGCTTGTAGAATACATATTTGAAAGATTTAGACCTTGCTATGTAGTAAACTTCGCAGCTGAATCCCATGTGGACAGGAGTATAAATAATCCAGAGATATTTGTAAAAACAAATGTCTATGGTACACAGATACTTCTGGATGTGGCAAAAGAGTACTGGCAGAAAGAGGATATGTTTGACTCTGCAAGGTTCCTTCAGATAAGTACAGATGAGGTCTATGGCTCTTTGCCTCTGGATAGTACGGAAAGGTTCTCTGAGGAGTCACCGCTCAAGCCAAACAGCCCTTATTCTGCTTCGAAGGCTGGTGCAGACCTCCTGTGTAGGTCTTATTTTATCACTTATAGTATGCCTGTACTTATAACACGTTCATCGAATAACTTTGGTCCAAGGCAATATCCAGAAAAACTCATACCTTTAACAATCAGGAATGCCATTTACGGTAAGTCCTTACCTGTATATGGAGATGGTCAGAATATGAGAGACTGGCTCTATGTTGAGGATAACTGTAGGGCTATTGATCTGGTATTACATAGAGGGAAGATAGGGGAGGTCTATAATATAGGTGGAGGCAGTGAGTGGAAGAATATACACCTAGTAAATCTTATCTGTGAGATCCTCGGAGAATTGACAGGTAATCCTGTAGAAAACTATAAAAAGCTCATCACATTTGTTAAAGACAGACCTGGTCACGATAGAAGATATGCACTGGATTGCAGAAAGATAAAAGAGGGACTTGGCTGGAAGCCAGAATGGGAGTTTAAATCCGCTCTCAGATATACGGTAGAGTGGTATCTGAAGAAGTATGGATAAATACTATATCTCTATTATCCCCTTGCCAAGTCTTCTAGCCCATTCAAGCCATTCTTTATCAATCTGAGAGGTATTTATTATCCCATCCATACCTGCTATTAATTTGGGCTCTTCAAATCGTGAAAGTTTATCAGAATATATAATGATATCAGGAACAGATTCAGGTTTATATCCGAGTTTATCTATTATTTTTAGGAGTTTCTCATAAGTGGAATCAGGGTCCTCTTCATAAAGTACCAGGGCTACATCATCTTCAACTTTATAATTGCTTAAGAACCATTTTATGACCCCAGGATTTAGCTTTCCCAGAAAATTCCTAGACCTCATACCTTCTACTCTCAGAGGAGTTATATCTAATGGCACATAATGTTTGTCTCTATCAAAGCCCCCCTTTATAAGTTCCAATACAGGAATTCCCTTATCTATGGTCCAGCCAGAAGGAATGCCCCATTTTCTCTTAAATCGTTCCCAGTTTTTGAGCATAGATTCTGTATAGTTTATCTTCTCACTTGCAAAGGTCTTACTACCGTAGTGATGTATAAATACATCATGGGCTATCTTTATCTTGAATCCCGCCCGTATAGCCCTTATACAGAAGTCATCGTCCTCGAAGTTGCCACTCTCATATAGGGGATCAAACCCGCCTATCCTCTCAATGACCTCTCTCTTTATAAGCATACAGAAGCCGATTACTCTTATTGTCTCTTCGTATTTCCCGGAGTTTTCAATGCTCCATTTTCTGGCAAATTCCTGCATAGCATTCATATCATTGTCGTATGGAACATCTTTTACTATCTGGATTCCTGCTACGTAGTTTGAACGTGGTCCAACAATTCCAATAGAAGGATCAGATTCTGCACAGGCTATAAGTCTTGTAAGCCACCCTTGAGTGACAATCGTATCGTTATTCAGAACTACGATATAATCACCTCTAGCCTCTTTCATACCGATGTTATTACCCAGAGCAAAGCCCAGATTGGTGGGATTTTTGATAAGCTTTATATCAGGCTGACTTTCCAGATATTCAATGGTTCCATCTTTGGAACCGTTATCCACAACAATAATCTCATATGCTTCCGGGGTATATCTTCTTATACTTTCTATGCATTGTTTTGTGTATTCCAGGTTATTGAGGGTCAGGATGACAATAGAGGTAAGGGAGGGGGAAGGAACTTTATCATCAGATGCTATCTCCTTTTTAGCGATGGCTATGTAGAATAAATCTTTTGGAGTAGCATTCTTATGAATTTCCCATGGGTAATATCCATACTGTCCTATAAATTCGCTCTCAGGAAAGTAGTACCTAGTTAATTTAATAAATTGCTCAAAAGTCCACTCCTCTTTATGAAATTTATTTAATGGGATTGGACTTCCTAAAGATGCCAGATCTCTGGTTGGAGTGGAGACTATAAATAATCCACTAGGTTTTAGTACTCTTTTTACCTCTTTTAAAAACTTATAGGGCTTTTCTAGGTGTTCTATGGTCTCAAAAGATACAACAGCATCGAAATAATTGTCATCAAAAGACAGCTCTTCTGCGTTCATCACTTTGAACGAGAGGTTTTCTCTTATATACTTTTTACTGGCTTGATTTATGGCTTCATCGCTAATGTCTATCCCAATAACTCTTCTGGCAGTTTCAGCAAGTATGTTAGACCCATATCCTTCACCACAAGCTACATCAAGGACAATCATATCTTTTATTAAATCTTTTACATATATGTATCTATTAATGTGTTGTAATTCCGTGGCTTGATCTGCCTTACCAGGAACCATCCTTTCTCCAGTAAACTCTAACTCATTTATCTTAGGCTGATAAGTTCTATCTTGATGTTTGGAATAATTATCTGTATCTATAGAAAAAACTATCCTTAGATAGGGAGGATGGTGGTCGAAATCCTCGAGTTCATTAATTTTACGATTCAGTTCCTTAAACTTCTCATATGGTAAGTTATGTATATTAGCCATCATACTAATCCAGGTTCCAGTATAACAATAATAATCTTTTCTAAAGTTATTTAGACCCAGATCATAAAGGTATCTTTCTATTTCTTCCTCGGTAGGTATACCGTGTATAAGATGCTCTTCTAGCCATCTATTCTTTGTAAATCGGTAAACAAACTCTTGAGCATTTACATTGTGTGGAAAGGTTATATATAATTTTCTGGAGGCTAGTGTGGCTAATCTTTCAATACATTCTTTCCTAAAGGAAATTGGTATATGCTCAATAACATCAAGACAGGTAACTATATCAAAAAAGTTAGGAGATAAATCCAGAGATTCAATTTTCCCTCCAGTTGTTCTTTCATCGATTAAGAAAATATAATGTTCTGGCAAGAAGGCAGAGAGTAGACCATCATCTCCACCCGCATCTAATATTATAAGTTTCTCCTTATTAGGAAAATCTTTCCTAATAAGATCCGCTATTCTCTTAAATCTTCGATATCTCTCCCATTCTACGTCATATAAGTCAAGGTTAGTAAAATTCTTATGGTCTATAAAGATTATATTCTTTTTTAGAAGATACATCTCTTTTAACTTAAATCTCAGTTCTTCTTCACTTATTGAATCACTAATTACGAATAAGACTTTATTAACTATAGAATTTATTTCCTGTGTATCGTCATAACCTTGAATATGTATCTTAGACATATAATATGACTGTTGTATCCTCTTTAGTATATTATCTATCTTTTGGGAAAATTCAGTGATCTCTGAATTAGGAATAATGAGTAATAGAGAGACATCAGCAACATCACTAAATATATCAAGAAAAGTATTTACTACTTTTTCTAGCCTTTCAGTTTTTAAATCACATATATAGGCAAAATCTGCTAATTTATTATTCATCCTGCTACCTCCTGTATATAACTTAAATACATTATAACTCACAAAGATTTTTTCAGAAAGTGCTACCCCTCAAGTTTTTTCCAGTTGTTCCGATTTATATCTATAGAGGAAGGTGATAGGAGTGCCTGTAAAGATAGTAAAGAGCGAAAAACAGAAGGAGAGTGTAGCTCAGATAAATAACCTGGGGATGAGTTATCTGTTGAAGGGTATGCTTGAAGAGGCTGAGATTGAATTTAGGAAGGCTATTGAGAAGAAGCCTGATTATTCTAGAGGGCACAGTAATTTGGGTGTTGTATACTTACAGCAGAACAGACTGGACGATGCTATAAAGGAATTTAAACTGGCTATAAAGTATGACCCGAATAATGCCGAGGCATATAATAATCTAGGGGTAGCCTACTGTAACAGGCAGAAGTACACAGAAGCCAGAGATTTATTCAGAAAGGCTCTGGAAATAAACCCGGGTTATGAGAAGGCAAGGGAGAACTTGATGTTTTTGGAGAGTAAATTGAAGCTCTCAGGTGACAGGGTAAAGGAAGTAAAGAATAACAACAAACCTAAAAAATCAAGGAAGTCTGATAAGGTTCCCACCATTAGCCTCTGTATGATAGTAAAGAATGAGGAAGAGCACTTACCGAAGGCATTGAATTCTGTAAAAGATGCCGTAGATGAGATCATTATTGTGGATACAGGCTCAACAGATAACACGGTCGAGATAGCCAAATCCTTCGGGGCTAGGGTCTATTATTACGAGTGGAATAATGACTTTGCATCTGCAAGAAATGAAGCCCTAAAATATGCCACCTGTGACTGGATCCTCTCTATGGACGCTGATGATGAGATGAGCCTGGAACAGGTCAAGAGGCTGAAGAATATACTGGCTGATCTGGATGACGATATCCTTGGGGTTCAGTTACCTATATACAGTAATACCCCTGACGGTAATGTTATGACAAATTACCTCATCAGACTCTTCAGAAACAATCTTGGCATTAAGTTTTCAAGGAGGATACACGAGGTTGTGGATTTCTCCATAAATAAGCTGGGTGGAAGGATAATAAGGGCAACAGATATTCCAGTCATTCACAGGGGATATGAAGAAGTTGATGCGATAAAGAGGAAGATCGAACGTAATTTTAAACTCATAAAGGAAGAGGTGGAGAATAATCCCGAAGATGCCTCTATGTGGATGTATCTAGCTAAGAGCTACTGTAGTATTGGGGATATAGAGAATGGTACATATGCATATAAGAAGGCTATAGATATTGCAGGATCTAATCCTTTATTCAGATTTGCAAAGCTTGTATCACTTATCGATCTGGCAACACTATATCTGAATAGAGGGGACCTTGATCTTGCAGAATTGTACGCTCTAGATGCTGTTAATTTTGACCCAAACTTCCCTGACGCCCATTACATAGCTGGAAATGTATACTACAGGAAGAGGCAATTTGAAGAGGCTTACGCTGAGTTTCAGAAGGTATTGGAAGTCGATCCGATGAAAAGCTTCGGCTTGGTGTTCAGTTCTACTGTAAGGGGGCTTCCACTGTATGTGATGCTTACCGCCTGTGCGATAGAGTTAAAGAGATATTCAGAGGCGGTTATCTATGGAGAAAATGCACTCAGGATATCATCCAATAATCCTGATATCTTCAACAATCTTGGTATTGCCTATGCAAATCTTGGTGTATTTTCTGAAGCCAGAAAATGTTTTGAAAGAGCTCTTGAGCTAGCCCCGGATAATATCAGTTTTAGGATGAATATGCTCACACTGCTATCTGGCAGTGGAAATCTGGAGGAACTGATCCCCCAGATGAAGGATACCCTGGAGCTTCTAAAAGCCCAGGTATAGCTACCCTAAAGTTTTGTGAAATATGTCCGATATAGTATATTGGAGGTGATAGATGGAGATAGATAAATGAATGAAATAACCTGAAGTGAAGGGGAGTAGAGATGAGGATTAAAGGCAGGGAAGCCTTGAGAATAATAATTTATATACAAGGAGGGATTATAGATGCGTATTAATCAGAATATTTATGCGTTGAATGCCCAGAGGAATTTACAGGTGACAAATAATAGATTGGCGGTCTCCCTAGAGAGGCTTTCCTCTGGACTGAGGATTAACAGGGCGTCTGATGACGCAGCTGGGCTTGCCATTTCTGAAAAGTTAAGAGCCCAGGTAAGTGGTTTAGGAGTCTCCATAGATAACGCCAACGATGGCATCTCCCTTATAAGGACAGCAGAAGGAGCACTTGACAGGGTAAACGCCATCCTCAAGAGGATGAGAGACCTTGTAGGATGGGCAGCTAACGGTGATAAGACAGATGCAGATAGACAGAAGTATCAGGACGAGATAAACCAGCTTATAGCAGAAATAAACAGGATCTCAACAACAACAGAGTATAACACAAAGAAGCTATTGAACGGTAATTTAGGTACAAAGGCAACCATAGATACCAATGCATACAGTAACATTGTGGAGAATAACGCTATTGGAATCTCTGGTACTGTAGGTGGAACCGGAACATATCAGGTCTCTGTGTCTACCGCTGGACAGGCAAATTACACCGCTATAGGGCTTGGGACGACAGCTACACTACCAGTTACTACAAGTCTAGCTACAGTCCTTGGTTATACCTCAGGAGATGCCTTTACAAAGAGCATAACCGTTTCTCAGGCTGATGGCAAATCCGCAACTGTTACACTGACAATAACCACAGGAGCTACTGGAGACACAATAGAGACAATGCTGAATAAACTCAATACTGCATTCACAAATGCAGGTATGCAGGTGAGGGCGGAATTCAATTCGGCAACAAACGAGATAAAACTTATGTCCCAGGAGGTAGGTAGCAAATACGATGTCACCTGGATAGAGAGTAACAGCATTTCTGGAGCTCCTACCTTTACCGGTGCATACCTGCTAAGGCAGGTAACATTAGCATCTGGTGTTTCTGCTGCAACTAGTTTAAGCGCCGCTTTAAATCTATCAGGTGCAGCAGATACTGTAACCTTCGGTTTTACCCTTGCAAATGGAACATCTATTCAGTACGCCACTTTTGGGCACAATTGGCTTACTGGAGTAACATTTGGAACTATTGATGCTACAACTACTTTAAGTCAGGCTTTAAATCTAGCTGATACCGCATCAGCTGTGACCTTTAGTTTTACCCTTGTAGATAACACAGTCGTTCAGTACGCTACAGCTGGAGATGTCACAATAGCGGCTCTTGTAACCGCACTAAATGATCTATTTACTTCACAAGGGCTTGGTGTAACAGTTAGCTTTGATGATACCAATGATAAGCTAGCCTTTACATCCGCTATTGGAAGCACAAAGATCATAGACTATGCTGTAACAGCTGGAGCTGTAACCATAGGCACTGCAGGGACAGAAATATATGACAATGTTTCAATAAGTGAGCTTGTAAGCGCACTAAATACTGAATTCGGTAAATATACTGCTACCTATGGGCTTGGTGTAACAGTTAGCTTTAATGATATCTGGGATAGGCTAGACTTCCAATATGGTGCTGGAAGCACAAAGATCATAGACTATGCAGTGACTGCTGGAGCAGTGGCCATAGGTGCCGGAACTACAGGAACCTATACTTTTAGCTCTACAGATAAGGTCTCTGCGAAGTCCATAGATGTAACAATACTGGTTACCGACCCGGTTACAAATATTGGAAGAACGGTTACATCTACTAGTAGAGAGTTTGCAGCTGGAACCGGAGGACCAAATGTATCTGTGGATTCCAGCGGTATCAGCGGAGTCACATTCAAGCTTACTAAAGATGCAGCATCTACTACAGGGACATACTTTGAATTTGACCTGACTAAGGGTTCTATCACACTCCAGATCGGACCGAATGCTGGTTCAGACCACAGGATGGAGATCACAATAAATGATATGGGCGCAAATGCATTAGGAGTAACAAATATCAACGTAACCAATCAGGCATCTGCACAGGCGATTATCGATGCACAGACCATTGATAAGGCTATAGAAAAAGTAGTGACTGAACGTGGTAAGCTTGGCGCATATGAGAACAGACTCAACCATACGATCCAGAACCTTGGAGTGGCAAAGGAGAACCTGACATCTGCAGAATCCAGACTGAGAGATGCAGATCTTGCCCAGGAGATGATGGAGTTTACGAGGAACCAGATTATGCTCCAGGCTGGTACTGCAATGCTAGCTCAGGCAAACACCGTGCCTCAGACTGTTCTCCAGCTACTAAGATAAGGCTTATCACCTTTCTCTTAGGGGGCAGGACCTTCTGCCCCCTATATTTTTATGATTCTTGGACTTTTACGCAGTAAATTGAGCTTTCAACAATATTGATAGGATAAACCTCTTGCTTGTCCAGAAAAATTTATATAATTTTGTAGTATAATCATAGAAAAAAGGAGAGAGAAATGATTCTACTTTGGGAAAGAGACATACCGGGATATGACCCCAATATAAATAACGGTGAAGTTCCATCTCTAACTCCTTATCTGCTGGAGAATAATAAGATAAATAGCGCTATTATCGTCTGCCCCGGTGGAGGATACGTTAAGAGGGCAGAACATGAAGGCGAACCGGTAGCCCTTTGGTTAAACAGTATAGGCATTTCATCATTTGTCCTTAACTACAGGGTGGCTCCATACAGGTATCCATATCCTATTTTAGATGTGAAGAGGGCTATAAGACTTGTCAGATACAATGCGGATAAATTTCATATAGATCAGGAAAGGATTGGTATCCTGGGTTTTTCTGCAGGTGGTCACCTTGCCTGTATGTCTGCAGTCCACTTTGATGATGGAAATCAGGATTCCGGCGATCCTGTAGAGAAGATAGGCTCAAAGCCGAATATATTGATACTGTGCTATCCAGTGATAAGTTTCCTCAGGTTTTATCACAGGGGTTCTATGATAAGCCTTCTTGGAGAGGACTCTCCAGAGGGACTCAGAGGATTTCTTTCCGGGGAGAATTGTGTGACGGAGAATACTCCTCCTACATTTATATGGCATACAGCGGATGATGCCGGTGTTCCTGTAGAAAACAGTATCCTCTTTGCAGAAGCCCTCAGAAAATTCAATGTGCCTTTTGAACTCCATATCTTTCAGAGCGGTAGACATGGCCTTGGTTTGGCTAAAGAAGACCCTTATGTATCAAAATGGACAGAACTCTGTGAGAACTGGTTGAAAAGGGTCCAGTTTATAATATAATTGAAAGACGGCAAAAGTTTCTGGCTCTTCAACTTTTACACATCAAATAAGTTTCAACAATATTGATAGGACAGGCCTCTCCCTGTCCAGAAGAATCTGGCAGAATTTTATGGAGCTATGTTCCTTACTTCATATTATTTCTTCTCCCAGAAATCGGGAATTTTATGCCATCTTTCCCTGAGGAAATGCGCAACAAGTTTTGGTTGTCTCTGCCTTGTGAATACACCCTTCCTGTTACCCAGGACTCTTAATACCTGCTGTTTTGTTGCAAAGTCTGCAAAGTTCCATACGTGTTCCCCAATTACAAAATCAAGCTTATCTATGACCCTTTGGAATCTTTCTATCATCTCCTTCTGATACTCTTCGGTAAACATCATTGGTGGATCGCTGTGGAATCCGACTATCGAATCAGCACCAAACTCGGACAAAATTATGGGTTTCTTAAATCTCTCATACCAGCCATTCAGTTCCTTTTCCAACTGATACTCAATTACATCTAGATTTCCTGAATCGGTATACCAGGAGTAGTATCTGTTGACACAGAGGACATCCACGTAATCTCCAGCCTTTGTCTCTCTGTATCCAGAGCTTTCTACAAGTGTTACTGGTCTTGTTGGGTCTAGCTCTCTGGTCCTCTCTATAACCTTCTTGAAGTATTCTCCTGAGGCTTCCTCGAAAGATGCAGGTTCGTTGGCTACACTCCACATTACAATGCAGGGGTGATTTTTATCTCTGGCTATGAGTTCTTCCATCACCCTGAGATGGTGCTCAAGTGTCTTTGTTCCAACTCTCTCCTCAGTGAATATCTTCATCCTTCCCATAAAGGCATTCATACCAACCGCTGGTGCTTCTTCTATTACTGCAATACCGTATATATCTGCCAGGTAGAGGATCTCTTCCGAATATGGATAGTGGGAAGTCCTGAAGGAATTTGCTCCAATCCATTTCAGAAGGTTGAAATCCTTGATATTAATTACCTGGTCAAGCCCCTTTCCCCTGATATCGGCATCTTCATGTTTCCCAAATCCTTTGAAATAAAAAGGTTTTCCATTGATCAGGAATCTTTTGCCATCTACCCTGATCTCTCTTATACCCACAGGCAGGGTATACGAATCCTCAAGTTTTCCATCCATAAAAGTTTTGACCTTCAGGGAGTATAGATACGGGTTCCCCGGTTCCCAGAATTTTGCATCATCTATAATTATTGTTCCCTTTTCTCCTTTTGCTCCACCCACCTTTTTGCCATCTTTATCAGCTATAGATACATCTATCTCTCCTGTCCCACAGTAGTCTATCTCGTATTCTATAATTCCCTGTTTCTCTCTGATCCCTGTTCTTACCGTAATATCTCTTATATAGCCTTGAGGGACTGCATAGATCTTTACCGGTCTATGAATTCCTGAATAGTTGAAGAAATCAAAGAAGTATTCCTGAGTCTTATATCCCTCAGGATGCATCTCATCTTTTATGTATCTTACCTCTCCAGGCGGTAGTATATCCCAGGTCAATCTGTTATCAACCATTACTGTGATCCTGTTTTCTCCTCCAAATCTTACCAGATCTGTGATCTCCGCCTCAAATGGCAGAAAACCTCCCTTATGTTCCACAACCTTGTTCCCATTGATAAAGGCTATAGCAGTATGGGATGCAGATCCTATCCTTACAAATATCCTTTTACCCAGCCAGCTCTCCGGTATGAAGAATTCCGTCTCATACCAGACCATACCAATATGGTCCCTTATCTTTGGATCCTGTGTGATATCGTTATAACTTGATGGAACTGGCATCAGTATCGTGTCCTCCAGAGGTTTCCTGTACCATTCCTTTTCAAGCCCTTCGTTATTTTCGTCTACCTTGAACTTCCATATTCCTGAGAGCTCCTTGACCTCTCTCGTTTCCGTTTCGGTTACATAAAGCATAAAGACACCTCCTTGTTAAGACTTTACTTAAGAATTATAAGGAGAAATCATTGCATTGACAATAGCGATAACTCCCTCTTGGGTCTAAATCGGTTGACTGATTCAAAATATCTTACTATAATAAATACTGTTAATGAGAGGATAGGAGGTGATGTGTAGCATCAGTAGAGTGTAGAGATCCTGGAGAAAGAGAGTCAATTAAGGGTGGGTAGTGGGGTAAATAGTTCTAAAAGTATATTAATCTTAAAAGGAGGCTAAGAGTATGAAGGGTTTGAAAGTTTTGCTAGTGTTAAGTATATGTGTAGGTTTATTACTCGGGATAATTCCCGTCTCTTATGCTCAGAAGTATCCGACTCCATCACAGTATAGCACCATCGCAGATTACAAGAAAGCTACTGGGAAAGATATCAAGTCCTTTAATGAAGCTCCAATGTTAACAGAACTTGTAAAGCAGGGCAAACTACCTCCAGTGGATAAAAGACTCCCTTCTGAGCCACTGGTAGTAGTTCCAGTTGAAGAGATCGGTAAATATGGTGGGGAATGGAGAACTGTTACTCTTGGAGTAGCGGATAATGCTTGGTTCCAAAGAACAGTCGATTATGAAGGACTGGTTAGATGGGATCCTACATTTAATCATGTCTTACCAAACCTGGCAAAGAGCTGGAAGATAACCGACGAAGGAAGGACATTTACATTCTATCTTAGAAAAGGTATAAAATGGTCTGATGGCCAGCCATTTACTGCGGATGATATTTTATTCTGGTATGAGGATATCCTATTAAATACAGAACTTACCCCTAATGTCCCTAAGTGGTTAACTACTGATGGTCAGCCGGTCAAGGTAGAGAAGGTTGATGATTATACAGTAAGATTTAAATTTACTCAGCCTAACGGATTATTCTTACAAAGGCTTGCCACTCCAGACGGAGTAGGACTTATTGTCCCGAAGCATTATATGAAGCAGTTTCATCCAAAATATACGGCTAAAGAAAAACTCGATGCTATGGTAAAGGCGGAGAAGCTAACGGACTGGTTTACTTTATTTGGTAATAAGAATACCTGGTGGTTAAATCCAGAAAGACCCCTTGTATTTGCCTGGAGACCTACAAATGTTTTGGGTTCTGGACCTAGATATATTTGGGAGAGAAATCCATACTACTGGAAGATAGATACTGCTGGAAACCAGTTGCCATATCTAGATAGGGTGGTCTTTGATGTGGTAGAGAATGCCGAAGTGGCTTTAATGAAGGCGTTAAACGGTGAAATAGATATGCATAGTAGACACTTCACCATAATGCAGAACTACCCAGTTTTGGCTGAAAATAGAGAGAAGGGTGGATATAGATTCTTTACTATTAAGCCGACAGGTATGAATGCAGTAATAGTGGCATTCAATCTGAATCAGAAAGACCCTGTACTGAGGAAGATATTCAATGACAAAAGGTTCAGAATCGCTATGTCCCATGCTATTAATAGAAAAGAGATAATAGATCTTGTGTATCTGGGTAAGGCTGAACCATGGCAGGCTGCTCCACTTAAAGAATCTGCATTCTACCATGAGAGGCTTGCTAAAGCTTATATAGAGTACGATCCGGCTAAAGCAAATAAACTTCTTGATGAGATGGGACTGAAGCGTGGCTCAGACGGAATAAGGCTAAGACCCGATGGTAAACCGCTTAGTGTAACCATAGAGATAGCAGCTGGACTAAGACCTGACTGGATCGATGCCTGTGAACTTATTAAGAAGTACTGGGAGGCAGTAGGAGTAAAGACGGCAATAAAAACAGAAGATAGATCTATATTCTATACAAGAAAGGCTACTGGAGAGACTGAAGTTACCATATGGAGTGGAGATGGAGGAATGGAAGTACTCCTAGAGCCAAGATGGTACTTCCCATATAGTGGTGAGTCTAACCATGCCCCACTGTGGCAGCTCTGGTATAATTCTGGTGGAAAGTCTGGCGAAGAACCACCTCCAGAAGTCAAGAAACAGATGCAACTATACGATGAGATTACTAAGACTACAAGTTTTGCCAGGCAGAAGCTCTTGATGAAGCAGATACTTGATATAGATGCAAACAATCTATATGTAATTGGTATATGCACCAATCCTCCTGACTTTGGAATAGTAAAGAATAACTTCAGAAACGTTCCAGAAGAGATGTTTGGCGCATGGCTATATCCAAACCCTGCCCCAACTAATCCTTGCCAGTACTTTAAGAAGTAGAGACTAACTTTTGTAGTTAGCTTATGGGTGGTGAGTCTGAAGGAAAGACTCATCACCCAATTATTTATGTTAGGGGAGCAAAATAGTATAATAAAGGCGAGATTAAAAGAAATTTTAGAGTTTCCGAGAATCTGGAAACTAACATATGAGGTGATGTGATGGAGATTAAAGAGATAATTTTCATCGTAGAAGAGGATCTGGAAGGTGGATATAATGCTAGAGCATTAGGATATCCTATCTTTACTGAAGGGGAAACTATGGCGGAATTAAAAGAAAATATCAGAGATGCCATAAAGTGTCATTTTGATAAAGAAGAGGATATTCCTAAGATTATCCGATTATATATTGTAAAAGAAGAGATCCTTGCATATGCCTAAAATTCCGAGAGATATTTCTGGTAGAGAACTGGCTAAGCTACTTCGTAAGTATAACTATACTCTTATCAGAGAAACTGGGAGCCATTTAAGATTGAATACTAATATTATGGGATCTAGTCATAGTATTACTATCCCAGACCATACCACACTAAAAATAGGGACAATTAACAATATCTTAAATGAAGTAGCCTCTTATTTAAGGATTTCTAAAGAAAAACTAATAAATGAACTCTTTGAATCATAATTAGTACCTGTCCTATCTACTGTTTTATAATTTGTAGGACTGTAGCAAGGAGACAAAATAGTATAATAAGATTAAGATAGGTTTTAGAGTTTCCGAGAATCTACTTATTTTTCTGGAGGTGATCGAGATGTATAATGTGGCAGATATTAAAGATGTAAAGGAGGCTTTATCTAAAGAGGTACTGAATAATCCTATAGTCTTAAGGAGAGAAGAGATCAGGGAGGATGTCCCCAGAGATGAGATAATTAAATCCTGCGAAGAACTTGTAAGGATGCCGATACCAGAGGCTAAATACTCTTACTTCAGGGAATTCTATATAACGGGAAACAGGACACACTACGAAGCCCCTCATAGATCAAAGAGGTCAAATATGTATCTACTTGCTATAGGTACCTTTCTTACAGGAAGAGAAGATTTTCTCCTCAGACTTCAGGATTATATCTGGGATATATGTAACGAGATAACTTGGTGTTATCCTGCTCATCTACCGCAAGATTTAGATTATGATGAGCCCTATATAGATCTCTTTGCTTCTATGACCGCAGAACAGCTTGGGGAAATCTTAGACCTGTTAGGAGAAAGGCTAGATAGAAACATAAAAGAGAGAATAAAGTATGAGCTCAGGAGAAGGATATTTATACCATTCTATGAAAATCCCGATAGATACTGGTGGGCGAATGCGTACTGGTCTAACTGGTGTGCTGTCTGTACCGGAGCGATAGGTGCATCTGCCATAGCGGGTAGAGCAGAGGAACCATATCTTAGCAAGATACTTTTTGATGTAATCCAGAGACTCAACAGGTACCTTGACTATTTCGATGATGAGGGTGGATGGGTAGAGGGGATAGGATACTGGAACTTCGGGTTGACTCATCTTACCAGATTCGCCGATAGTTTGTATAGAGTTACTGAGGGCAGAATAAATATCTTTGAGCATCCGAAACTTCAGATTACCGGACAATTCCCTGTGTACTGCTATCTTCCTCCAGACAGATATGCGAACTTTGGTGATTGTCCCCCCTGGGGTCTGAAGTTAAACAGAGACCTTGTGATGCTTTTGGGTAAATATACGACTGGTGGAAGGAAGCTGAAGTGGCTAGCTTCTCAGACTGAGATGAGAGAACTGGAGAACTTCAGATGCTTGAGGCAGGAGACAGATGAATTGGAAGTACCTGAAGATACATCTATACATTTTCGAGGTATAGACTGGGTTATAACACGGAGGAGCTGGGAGGATAGGCTTGGACCGATACTGGCTGTAAAGGCTGGTAATAATGGAGAACCTCACAATCAGCTGGATGTTGGTCATTTTATTTTCCATGTCTATGGACAGTCCTTCTTACACGATCTTGGTTCGGGGTTATATACGAGAGAGTACTTCAGAGAGGGTAGATATAAGAATCCATTCTGCAATGCAGAAGGACATAGTTTGATATTTATAGATGGTGAGAGTGAAGGGATAGGGAAGGAGTTTGAAGGTAAAATCATCTCCTTTGATAGAGGGAAGGATAGGGACAGGATAGTTCTTGATTTAACCAGGGCTTATCCTCAGGAGAAGGTAGAGAAGATAACAAGGACACTGGAATTTTTAAAGGATAGAAGAGATGGGGGACTCATACTGGAAGATAATGTCTTACTAAAGGGGGAAGGAAAGATAGAATCCAGAATACAGATTAATGGAAGTCTGGAAAGAACCGGTGATAAGAATTTTGTGATTAAAGGTAGATATGGGAATCTTTTTATAGAGATAAGAGAGCCTGTGGGGGCGGTTGTGGAGATAGGAGAGTTGAAAGGTCTGGAGTTTCATGATGGTTCGGTAAAAGATTCCAACTTCTTGAAGATAATAACCTCTGGCAAAGAGACAAGGTTCTATATAGTATTTACTCCGTTTAGAGAAAGAGATGAGATAAAATGAAGTTATCTTTTAGTACATTAGGTTGTCCTGACTGGAATATCAGAAAGATAGTTGAATCTGCCAGACTTTACGGCTACAATGGAGTGGAGTTAAGGGGCGCAGGAAGACAGCACATATCCCTTGAGGTTTCTCCTCTGGAAAGACGCGAGATAAAGAAGCTTTTTGAGGATAATGGTATAGAGATATGTTGTATAAGTGCCTATACTAGATTTTCTTCTCCTGTAAAGGAGGAGAGGGATATGAATATAGAGACTCTTGTGAGATACTGCGAACTAGCCAGAGAGATGGGATCTGGTATTGTACGGAGTTTTATAGGTAATGTACCTGAAGGTGTCAAAGAGTCAGAGTATATGAATTATATACCTGAGGCTCTCCATAGTGCAGGAGAAAAGATAAAAGGGCTTGGAGTAGATGTGGTTATAGAGACTCACGATTATTTTTCAACTGGCAGACTCATATCTGAGATCATAAAGCGCTCAGAGAGTGAAAACATAAAAGCTCTGTGGGATGTGTGGCATCCATATAGAAGTGGAGAGAGTCCCAGGGAGACCATAGGATACCTCAAAGATAGTCTCAGACATATGCATATAAAGGATGCCAGAAGATTGGATGATAATTGGCAGTTAGTTCTCCCTGGAGAGGGTGATATACCTCTTGTGGAGATTATTAATCTTCTCAAGGAGATAGGTTATGATGGATATCTCTCCTTCGAATGGGAGAAGATGTGGCATCCAGAGATACCCGAGCCGGAGATTGCCTTTCCCAGGTATGTAGAGTATATGAGATCGATCGGCGGAGTATGACGGTAATTTGACGATGATTTTCATATAAAGTATAATCATACTCTGTGAAGGACTGAATTTATAGAAGAGAGGTGTGATGATGCTTAAGGGTATTATTCCTGCTGTTGTAACTCCATTTAAGGAGGATAGGATAGACCTTACTGCATTTGAGAAATTACTGAATTTTCTCATCGATAGAGGGGTCAATGGTCTATTTATAGCAGGAACAAATGGAGAAGGTCCTCTACTCTCAAAGGAGGAAAAGAAGTTACTATTTAAGAGTGCGGTAGAGATAGTTAAAAATAGGGTTCCTGTTATAGCCCAGATCGGTGAGATCACCACAAAGGAGACCATACAGGTGGGAGAATCCGCTGTGGATGCTGGTGTATCTGCGGTGGCAATTGTAAGTCCATACTATTTCAAACTTGAGGATTCTGCTCTCAAAAGACATTTTGTCAGTGTTGCCTGCGCCCTGAAACCGATACCGGTATATCTTTATAACCTCCCAGGAAATACTGGAAATACGATAAAGCCTTCTCTAGCCAGGGAAATTATGGTAGAGGCTAATAATGTAAAGGGTATAAAGGACAGTAGTAAGGACCTGCAGACACTTGAAGACTTCATATACGAACTGGGTCCGGATAAAGATGTGATTGTGGGAACAGATAGTTTGATCTTACCAGCCCTGCTTATGGGGGCTAAGGGTGCTATATCTGCTCTGGCAAATCCTCTTCCTGAAATATCCGTTGGGGTATATAATGACTTTCTCTCCGGAAGGATAGGAGACTCTAGGGAGAAACAGTTTGTATTAAATAAAATAAGAACTATAACCAAGCAGTTTTCATCTATCTCTGCTTTAAAGGCTATGTTAAGACTCAGGGGTATAGACGTTGGAAGCGTAAGGTTACCACTGGGGGAAATCACCCCAGAAGAAGAAGAGGTATTGAAGAAGATACTGAAAGAATTAGGATATCTATAAGGAGGCGTAGATGACTAAAGAGGAACTCCTCAAGTATATAGATCAGACCCTTTTAAGACCACAGACAACCATTGAAGAGATGTATGCATTTCTGGAAGAGGCGAGGGCATACAGATTCTATGCGGTGTGTATAAACCCATGGTTTACTAAGCTTGCCGTTGAGACGATGAAAGGTTCCGGTGTCAAGGTGGGGGTTGCTATAGGATTTCCCCTTGGAGCCACAACAACCAGGACTAAGATGCACGAGGCAGAAGAGGCGCTGGAAGAAGGAGCTGATGAGCTGGATATGGTTATAAATATTGGGGCACTTAAGAGCAGAGATTATGAGTATGTCGAGAATGAGATAAAAAAGATAGTCAATCTTGCAGGTAGGAAGGTAGTAAAGGTGATACTTGAAACCTGTTATCTGACAGAAGAGGAAAAGATCTCCGCCTGTAAGATAGCTATGTCCAGTGGGGCAAGCTTTGTAAAGACATCCACCGGCTTTGGCCCTGGAGGGGCAACGGTAGAAGATGTAAGACTTATGAGACAAATAGTTGGAGATAAGCTGGGAGTTAAAGCCAGTGGTGGTATCAGAACACTAGAGGATGCCTTAAAGATGATCTCTGCAGGTGCCAATAGAATTGGAACCAGTTCTGGAAAGGCTATAATAGACGCTCTAAGTTGAGTATATTGGTATTTCTCCTTGGGTTAGTTATAGGAAGCTTCTTGAATGTATGTATATACAGAATTCCTGAGGGTATCTCCATTATTACCCCCAGGTCTTTTTGCCCAAACTGCAGGCATCAACTCTCCTGGCTTGATAATATACCTCTGTTGAGTTATATCCTGTTGAAGGGTAGATGCAGGTACTGTGGAGAGAGGATATCTCCGCAGTACCCTGTTGTTGAGCTGATTACCGGTATTCTATTTTTCGGGTTCTTCAGGAAATTTGGTTTTTCTCTGGACTTTATCATTTTTACTTCTATCGCCTCTCTTTTATTAATATCTGCCTTTATAGATCTGAGATATATGTTACTGCCAGATGTTACTCTTATTCCCTGTATTGTCCTGTCTGCAGTCTATGGAATAATCTATGGATTCCCTTATAACTTTATAACTGCCGGTATCTTTGCCTTTATGTTTTATCTCCTGCGAGTTATATTTAAAGGTGGACTGGGTATTGGTGATGTGGAACTCGTCGTCATCTTTTCTCTGATGCTTGGTTTCTACGGTACACTTCTTGTTATCATAATCTCTTCTCTAACAGGAACGATATATGGATTATACTTGATAAAGAGAGGAAGGGCAGGTATGAAGACAAAGATACCATTTGGTCCCTTCCTCATAGGCTCCTTCCTTTTGGTCTCTCTTATTAATATCCCAATCTCTTATCCACCACATTGATCATCTTAGATATGTCGGGATAAGCCTGAAGATTTCTGATGAATATATCGAGGAGTCTATCTGTATAGTGCGGGTTTAGTCCCGCTATATGAGGAGTTATTACCACGTTATCGAGCCCCCAGAGTTCGCTCTCAGGGGGTAGGGGTTCTGTCTCAAAGACATCTAAGCCGGCAGAGAATATCCATTTCTCTTTTAGAGCCTTTATAAGTGCAGACTCATCAACTACCTTTCCTCTTGCCACATTTATCAGGATGCTTGTGGGTTTCATCAACCTTAACTCTCTCTCCCCTATCATATGGTAAGTCTCTTTTGTAAGTGGAACAATAATAACTACTACATCGGATTCCTTTAGAAGTATATCCAGGGAATCTTTACCTAAAAGGACATCTGGCTTTACCTCTACTTCCTTCCCCGGATCTCTTTTTAGACCTATAACTCTCATTCCGAATCCCTTTGCCAGTCTGGCTATTCCCTGTCCTATCCTTCCATATCCTATTATCCCTATGGTTTTCCCATAGAGTTCATCTATAAATACCTCGTTGTGTAACCATTCCTTTCTCCTCTTCCCCTCGAAAGATTTTATAAGTCCCCTTGTAATAGCCAGTATAAGAGCGAATGTATGTTCGGCTATGGGAATCGGGTGGACCCCGCTGGCATTGGTTAGTATCACATCACTCTCTACCAATTCTGGAAATAGAAGTCCATCTACCCCCGCTCCAGTTGCCTGTATCCATCTCAAGTTTCTTGCCATTCTGAATTCTTCTCTTGATATACCCCCAAGTATTACCTCGGCAGACTCTAAGTCATCTACGAGGTTTATATCATCTCTTGCAGATAAGATTCTTTTTCTGTGATCGTCCTTGAAGTTATACCCATACCTTATAAGAAGATTCAAGAGTATTCCCTCCTTTTTTATCTTATCTCCATATCCTGAAGGATCTTAAATATATCAGACTTTGTCGATATTATTATATTCGTGTCCTCTTTCTTTATTATCTCTCCGTATGTCTCAAGATATTTTATCATAAATGCCAGCTCTGGAGCTTTGGCGTAGGCATTTTGGATGAGTGAGACTGCTATACTTTCTCCCTCTCCTTTTATCTTCTGACTCTCCATATTTGCTTTAGAGATAAGTTCTGCCTTTATCTTATCCGCATCTGCCATAATGGCAATCTTTTCTTTTTCTCCTTCAGATATATACTTCTGTGCCATCTGCAATCTTTCCGCCTTCATTCTTTCAAAGACCGATGCCTGAACCTCCTGTGGAAAATTAGTGGTCTTAAATCTCACATCAACTATCTCAAGCCCATACTCAGGTAGAAGTGCTTTTAAATCATTTATCACTAGATTAGGTATCTCCTCTCTACCCATAATGATCTGAGAAAGGGTATATTTACCCACCTCTTTTCTCATAGCTGAGTATACAACATCATCAAGGATGGTATTGGCACCCTGCTGTGTCCTTACCCTCTGTAAGAATTTATCCGGTGCTTCTATCCTGTACTTTGCATAGTAGTCCACTATTATAGTCTTCTTATCCTTGGTTACTGCCACCTGGGGATTGGTATCATATTCGAGGATCTTTTTACTGAACTTGTTTACGGTGTCTATAAATGGAGCCTTAAATCCCAGACCGGGAGTCTTATCTACCTTTATTATCCTGCCAAATCTCGTTATTACCGCCTGTTCTGTCTGATCTAACTGGTAAAGAAATAGCCCCCTAAAGATTATGAGAGCCAAAAGTACAATAAATATTGTAAACTCGATCCTGTTTATTGTCTTCATTTTATCACCTTCGTCTTTCCCTCCTGGAGGAATATGTTGAGGTTCACAGATGGGTCCACTATATATTTGTTTATCCCTGCAAGTATGCTTCTCATCCTGTCCAGATATATCTGTTTCTTGGCTATATTCTTCTCCTTTACATACTGCCTGTATACCTCTTCAAACCTGCTTACCTCACCCTTTGCAAGGTTTATCTTCTGAATCTTGTATGCCTCTGCCTCTTTCAGTATCTTGTAAGCCTCTCCTTGCGCCTCTAGAACCACCTGATTGTAGTATCTCTTTCCTTCATTCACAAGTTGGTCCATCTTCTCTTTGGCTTTCTGAACCTCATCGAATGCAGATTTTACCTGTGCCGGTGGATCGACATCCTGTAGCTGAACAGCCACTACCCTTACACCACAGTTGTATCTATCCAGGACTGATTGTATAAGGTCCTTTGTCTGATTCTGAATCGCCTCTTTCCCTATCGTTAACACATCATCCACAGTATTACCTGCGATTACTGTTCTCATAGCAGACCATGATGTCTTCCTTATTGTCTCTATGGGGTTATCCACATTGAAAAGATATGCAGATGGGTCTCTTACTATGTACTGGACTATAAATTCCACTTCTACTATGTTTTCATCCCTGGTGACCATAGTCTTCTCCTCTGGAATATCACTGTAGATGATATTCCCAGCATTATCTTTACCTACAGTCCTAAACCCTATCTCTATCCTGTTTACCTTTTCTACCGATACCTTTTCTACCGTCTGGATAGGCCAGAACCACTTTGTATGTATCCCTGGTCCTGTAATCCTGGAGAATGCACCAAATGTCTTTACGACCCCAGCCTCGTCTGTATTTACCGTATAAAAGGAGCTCGAGAGGATTATAATGATTATTATCCCGATAAATATCCCTATGATTATAGATGATGGTTTTACCTTTCCAAGGCGTCTGACCTGGTCTTCCGGAAATTTCTCCCAGTCGAATCTATCTTCCATAAACATCCCTCCCTTTATAAGACCTTGTATTTTCTTTAAGTATATCATAATACTGGACAAATCATCCTGATAGTTGTATAATCTTTCTAGGATTTTTAAGGAGGGATCACTTATGGAAAAAAGACCGTATGGAAATACAGGAGAGATGCTCTCTATCATAGGATTTGGGGGTATTGTTGCAGCAAGATTACCTCAGGATGAGGCTAATAATCTGGTCTCTATGGCTATCGATAGGGGTGTAAATTATTTTGATGTAGCTCCAACATATATGGACGCAGAGGAAAGACTTGGTATCGCCCTTAAGGGAAAGAGAGATTCAGTATTCTTAGCCTGTAAGACAGAGAAGAGGACAAAGAAAGAGGCTCAGGAAGCCCTTGAGAATTCCCTTAGACTTTTACAGACAGACCATTTTGACCTTTACCAGCTCCATGCTATGACGACTGATGAGGACTTTGAGATAGCTATGGGACCAAATGGTGCATTGGAGACCTTTATCTCTGCAAAGGAGAAGGGACTCATAAGGTATATTGGTTTCTCTGCCCATTCTGTAGAGGTAGCACTGAAGTTATTGGATGCATTCCATTTTGATTCTGTTCTTTTTCCATTAAACTGGGTAAACTACTTTAATGCCAACTTTGGGCCTCAGGTGGTGGAAAAGGCTATTGAAAAGGGAACCGCTAGACTTGCCATAAAGGCGATGGCTAAGACTCTCATACCGGAGGGACAGCCCCGTAAATATGAGAAGTGCTGGTATCTTCCAGTTGAGGAACCAGACCTGGCTAGCCTGGCATTGAGATTTACCCTCTCTCAGCCGATTACCGCAGCCATTCCTCCCGGAGAGCCAAAGTTCTTTAAGATGGCACTGGATATAGCAGAAGAGTTCAAGCCTATAACAGAAGAAGAGATAGAATATCTGAAAGAAAAGGCAAAGGGGCTGGAGCCAATATTCAGGCTCAGGAGTAGTAGTTAAGCTTATAGAAAAGCTCTTTTTATAGTTGCACTTTATTATATAAATATGATATAATGCCTAAGGTTTTAATTTACGTAGGAGGGATGTAAGAATGGATCCTATTCTATTGTTGGAGAAACAGCAGATAAGACAGGATATAGAAAATTTTAAGCCAGGGGATCTGGTAAGAGTTTACACAAAATCTCTAGAAGGTGGAAGAGAGAGATTACAGGTATTTGAAGGCACTGTTATAGCTATAAAGGGTAGCGGAATTAACAGGGCTTTTACTGTGAGGAAGGTCTCATATGGGGTTGGGGTGGAGAAGGTATTCCCACTGCACTCACCCATAATAGATAGGGTAGAGGTGGTAAGGAAGGGTAAAGTTAGAAGAGCCAAGCTCTATTACCTCAGGACCAAGATAGGTAAGGAGGCTAGGATAAAGGAAGCCAGAGCAAAGGAAGCAGGAGTAAATGAGTAGGGAGGAAAAGACACTGGTAAGAGACCTTATAGAATCTGTAATAATAGCTGTCGTACTAGCCTTTGGTATAATAAGACCCTTTATAATACAGCCTTTTGCTATTCCCAGTGGTTCTATGGAGCCTACCCTCCTTGTGGGGGATAAGCTCTTTGTGAATAAGTTTATATACAGATTTAAACCCATACAGCGCTTTGATGTAATAGTCTTCAAGTACCCCCAGAACCCCAAGGTTGACTATATAAAGAGGGTTATAGCTCTTGAGGGAGAGACTGTACAGCTTATTGATGGAAAGGTATATATAAATGGTCAGCCAATAGAAGAAAATCATAAGATGTATCCTTCTTACGATAACTTTGGTCCGGTAAAGGTCCCTCAGGGTCACCTCTTTGTCCTTGGTGATAATAGGGGTAACAGTGAAGATAGTAGGTACTTTGGTTTTGTTCCTGTCCAGAATGTCTTAGGGAAAGCCTTTTTGATATATTGGCCTCCAGGAAGAATAGGTATCATAAGGTAAAGCCAACTCAGGACATAGAGTTAAATCTATCTTCTAAGGGTATCTATCCAGTATGTGGGATAGACGAGGCTGGGAGAGGTGCTATTGCTGGTCCTCTGGTAGCAGCTGCAGTTATTCTGCCTCCCAAATGCAGGATATATCTGGATGATTCTAAAAAATTAACCCCAAAACAGAGGGAATCTATAGCGAGAGATATAAGAGAGGTCGCAATAGATATAGGTTTAGGGATAGTCGAACCTGGAGAGATTGATACTAATGGGCTAGCCTGGGCTAATAGAGAGGCTTTTAAGAGGGCTTTATTGGACCTCGATGTGGAGGTGAAGGGGATAATAACTGATGCATTGGGGATTGATGTAGATATATTCCAGTTGAACATAATAGATGGTGATGAGATCTGTGCTTCTGTTTCTGCCGCCTCCATAATAGCCAAGGTATCCAGGGATTCTATAATGGAATACTACGATAAACTCTTCCCTCAGTATGACTTTTCCCACAATAAGGGCTATCCTACCCCTTCCCACAGGGAAAGATTGAAGATATACAAGCCCTCTATTATACACAGGATTTCTTTTTCACCTGTAAGAGAGGTGTTAGAGTATGAGGAATAAAAGGGCATTAGGGAGTCTAGGGGAAAGGAAGGCTTTGGAGTATTTAAAGAGTCTGGGCTATGATATCCTTGCGGTGAACTTTTATTCACAACGGGGAGAGATAGATATCATAGCTGAAGATAAAGGAGTTCTGAGCTTTATAGAGGTTAAAACCAGAACAAGCAAGAAGTTTGGCGCTCCTGAAGAGTCTGTAACTTTTAGAAAGAGGGAACGGATAGTCAGGACCGCCCTGTACTATCTGAATGCCAGAGGATGGCCCAGGTTGAGCTGTAGATTTGATGTCCTTACAGTAAATATAGATCCCAAGACTGGTGATACTAAATTTAACCTCACAAAGGATGCCTTTCAGCTAGAAGGGGATACTTACAGGTATGTTGGCTAAGGTATTGAGTGCAACTCTTCTGGGAATAGAAGGGGCACCGGTAGATGTGGAGGTGGATATAACTAACGGTTTACCCAGTTTTACCATCGTAGGACTTCCAGATCAGGCGGTGCAGGAATCAAGAGAAAGAATAAGGTCTGCTATAAAGAATTCTGAACTCAATTTTCCTGTTAAAAGGATTACTGTTAATCTGGCACCTGCGGATATCAAGAAAGAGGGTCCTGCCTTTGATCTGCCTATAGCCCTGGGGATACTTATGGCTTCTGAGGTTATAAATCCAAAATTGGAAGAACCATTTCTTGTGGTTGGAGAGCTCTCCCTGGATGGCTCTATAAGACCGGTTAATGGTATCATATCTATGGCTATAATGTCTAAAGAATTGGATATCCCTGTAATGTTTGTCCCCTATGAAAACTCATCAGAAGCAGCCCTTATACCCGGGATAAAGGTTTATGGGATCAAAAATCTGGTGGAGATTGTTCAGTTTCTGAATGGAAATATTACTCTTTCCCCTTCTATTCCTGCCAGATCTATAAGGATAAACGAAGTCTCAGGTGATTTCAGTGATATAAAAGGGCAGGAGTCTGCTAAGAGGGCTTTAGAGATAGCAGCCTGCGGATTTCACAATGTGATTATGGTTGGACCTCCAGGTTCTGGCAAGACTATGCTCGCCCAGAGGTTACCCACCATCCTTCCTCCGCTTACTGAGGAAGAGGCTCTGGAGGTAACTAAGATATACAGCAGTGCAGGACTGTTACCGAAAGGGGGAGGAATTGTTGAAGAAAGACCTTTTAGAGCACCTCATCACTCTATATCTCTGGCTGGTATGGTCGGAGGGACAAGTAACCCCAGACCTGGAGAGATAAGTTTAGCCCATAATGGTATCCTGTTCCTCGATGAATTCCCTGAGTTTAGAAGAGATGTCCTGGAGGCATTGAGACAGCCAATGGAAGATGGAACTCTTGTTATATCCAGAGCCCATGGGAGTATAAGATTTCCTGCCAGATTTATGTTAGTGGCAAGTATGAATCCCTGTCCCTGTGGATATCTTGGGGATACAAGAAAGGCTTGCACCTGCAGTCCGTATCAGATTGAGAGATACTTTAGTAAGATATCAGGACCCATCCTGGACAGGATAGATATACAGATAGAAGTTCCGAGGCTAGAGACTGACACTCTTATAAAGAGTAACCCGGGAGAAAGATCTGAAAGTATAAGAGAGCGTATAAAGAAGGCAAGAGAATTTCAGGCTTACAGGTTTAAAGAAGGCTTCAGGTTCAATGGACTTATGGGACCTAACGAGTTAAAGAAGTACTGTAAGCTTACCCCTTCGGTACAGTCCCTCCTGAGGGAAATAGTTGACAAGTTTCATCTGAGTGCCCGTTCTTATGATAAACTGTTAAAGTTAGCCAGGACTATAGCAGACCTGGGGGAAAGTGAACTGATAAGAGAAGAAGATATACTGGAAGCTATTCAGTACAGGGTGTTGGATAGGAAATATTGGGAGAAGAGATTTTCTTAATAGACTGGCTTCTTTTAAATCTTACTGGAAGATACAGGCAGATAAAAGAATTATTCTCTAGGGGCTATTCCACTGAGGATATAATATCCTTCCTGGGGCTCGAGAAAGAAAGGGTACTATCTTTAAGGAAGAGAGCTGAGGAAGAGTATAAGAGGTCTTTAGATCTTGGTATACAGCTGATCCCTTTATCTTCAGATGATTATCCTGTACTTTTAAGAGAGATAACGGATCCACCAGCGCTTCTGTATGTTCTGGGTGAAAAGGTGTGGTTGAAAGGTAACTTTATAAGTGTTGTAGGTACAAGGAAACCTACCAGATATGGAATAAATGCCACGAGGATGATCGTATCGCGTCTTGTGGAGAATGGGATAGGTATTGTCAGTGGATTTGCCTACGGGATAGATGCTGTTGCCCATATGGAGGCAATAAAAGGAGGGGGTTATACGATAGGGGTTCTTGGTACAGGGATAGATATCGTTTATCCAAAGGTGAACAGAAGTCTGAGAAGAGATATAATAGAAAGTAAGAGGGGATGCCTTATAAGTGAATTTCCTATTGGAGATAGTCCTGAGCCATGGCACTTTCCCAGACGTAATAGGATTATCAGTGGTCTTACTCAGATTACACTTGTGATTGAGGCTTCTTTAAAGAGTGGGGCAATGATAACTGCAGGCTATGCATTAGAGCAGGGAAGAGAGGTCTTCGCAGTGCCGGGTAATATAGATAGTGAAAATAGTCAGGGGACCAATCAACTTATAAAGGAAGGGGCAAAACTTATAACATCTGGGGATGACGTGCTTGAAGAGTTTAACATAATACCAAAAGTTACCACTATAAGACCTCCTGAACTTACCGAGGAGGAGGCTGTCATCTGGAACATACTGAACGAACCAAGGCTGGAAGATGATATACTAAATATAAGTGGACTGGATGTCAGTAGATTTAATATTATAATTACCAGATTGGAGTTAAGAGGATTGATAGAGAGATCGCCGGGGAGGATATTGAAGAGAAGAGATGGATGAGAAGACTCTATTGATAGTGGAATCGCCTGCTAAGGCCAGGACTATATCGCACTATTTAGGAAAGAACTATATAGTCAAGGCTTCGCAGGGACATATAAGAGACCTGCCGGAGACAGACTTTGGTGTCGAGATAAAGAAGGGTAGGGTAAAGGTAAAGTATGTTACCCTTCAGGATAAACTCCCGGTAATAAAGGAGTTGAAGGATGCCAAGTCTAAGGTTAGCAGGGTCCTTTTTGCCACAGACCCTGATAGAGAGGGAGAGGCGATCTCCTGGCACCTGGCAAATGTCCTTAAAATAGATCCAAATGAGAAGTGCAGAGTAGAGTTCCACGAGATCACCAAGAATGCTGTAGTGAATAGTTTAAAGGATCCAAAGCCGATAGATATAAACAGGGTAAATGCCCAGCAGGGTAGAAGAGTACTCGATAGGATTGTGGGTTACAGGTTAAGCCCATTCCTCTGGGAGAAACTTATGAAGAATGACCTCAGTGCTGGTAGGGTCCAGTCTGTCGCCCTGAAATTCATCTGTGATAGGGAAAGGGAGATAGCATCCTTTGTCCCGGAGGAATACTGGGAGATAGAAGGGGTATTCATCCAGGAAGATGTTAGATTTAAGGCAAAACTTATCTCTAAAGGAAAAGAGAAGATAAAGATACTGAATGAGGCTGAGGCTAAGAAGATAATTGAGGAACTCGAATCTGCGAAGTTTCGTATTCTTGATATCAAGAGGTCAAAGAGGAAGAAGTCCCCACCACCTCCATTTATCACAAGCACTTTACAGCAGGAGGCGTCTAAGAGGCTTGGCTTCTCACCATCTAGGACTATGAATATAGCACAGCAGTTATATGAGGGACTCAGAATAGGGGATACTATAGTCGGACTTATCACCTATATGAGGACCGATTCAGTAAGAATATCTGACTCTGCTCTGGAAGAGGTCAGAAGATTTATAAAAGAACAGTATGGAGATGAGTATCTTCCGAAAAAACCTAAGGTGTATAAATCTTCCAAGTCTGCTCAGGAGGCACATGAAGCTATCAGACCTACCTCTGTGGAGAGAATCCCGGAGAAGATAAGGGAATATCTGACCCCTGACCAATTTGCCCTGTACAAACTCATATGGGAGAGATTTGTAGCCTGTCAGATGGAAGATGCTATATATGATTCGATCACTGTAGATGTGGAAGGGAAAGAGTATATCTTCAGATCCAGCGCTTCCAGACTGATATTTGCCGGGTATCAGTTGGTCAGCGGGAAGGAAGAAGAGGAGGAAGAGATGCCACTGGAGAGACTTGATAAGAATAAAGATGTTGACCTCCTGGAGCTTATTCCCACACAGCACTTTACTCAGCCCCCTCCTCGATACACAGAGGCTTCTCTCATAAAATTGCTGGAGGAAAAGGGAATAGGGCGTCCAAGCACATATGCGACCATTATAAGCACTATTCAGGAGAGAAATTATGTAATAGTTGAGAATCATACCCTGAGACCTACAGAAGTAGGTATGATTGTATCTGACCTTTTAACCAAGTATTTCCCAAATATAATGGACCCCAACTTTACGGCAAAAATGGAGGAGGACCTGGATGAGATAGAGGAGGGTAAAGAGGACTGGGAAAGGCTGGTTATACAGTTCTATCAAGAGTTTGAGAAACAGGTAAATGAGGCAAAAGAAAAGGCAGAGGTAAGTAATATACTGGGTAACTGTCCGGTCTGCGGAAAACCTCTGGTGGAAAGAAGGAGTAGATATGGGATGTTTATCGGGTGCTCAGGATATCCTGAATGCACCTATACAAGACCTATGACAAAGAGTACCGGGGTAAGTTGCCCTAAATGTGGAGGAGAGATAGTTGGACTGAAGTCCAGAAATGGCAGGATATACTACAGATGTTCAAACTATCCGAAATGTGACTTTGTCCTCTGGGATAAACCTACAAGTGCCAAGTGCCCTAAATGTGGATATCCTATTGTCCTTGCCCGTTCCAAGAAGGGAAATACGTATAGAAAGTGCAGTAATCCTGAATGTGACTATGTAATCCTTGGAAAGAGAAGAGCCAGCGTTAAAAAGGGATAATTATGAGAGTGACAGTTATTGGTGGTGGATTGGCAGGGGTTGAGTCTGCTTATTATCTGGCGAATAGAGGTGTAGAGGTAATTCTCTATGAGATGAGACCTTATACTCCTACTGCAGTCCACAGGACTGGATATCTGGCAGAACTGGTATGCAGTAACTCTTTGAAATCTGATGTACCATACGATGCCAGCTGGTTATTGAAAGAGGAGATGAGACTGCTCGGCTCTATAGTAATAGAGTCTGCAAGGAAGAATGCTATTCCCGGTGGCAAGTCTCTGGTTGTAGATAGAGGAGGTTTTAGCGCCTATATTACAGAGAGACTCTTAAGCCATAAGAAAATCTATGTAATCAGAGAAGAGTGTAAAGATATACCCGATAGTAGACCTCTTATCATAGCTACCGGTCCACTAACTGAAGGAGAATTTGCCGGTGCGCTGAAGAGACTTCTAGGGGAAGAATTTTTATACTTTTACGATGCCACAAGTCCAATAGTTACAAGGGAGTCCATAGATGAGAACGAGTGTTTCTGGGCTTCCAGATATAACTATGGAGGGGCAGATTATCTAAACTGCCCTTTAGACGAACATACGTATGAGAGATTCTATGAAGCTCTCATATCCGCTGAGACAGTGCCACTAGAGGATTTCGAAAAAGGGATATTCTATGAGGGATGTCTTCCCATAGAGGAGATAGCCAGGAGAGATCGGGATGCCCTGAGGTTTGGTCCATTTAAACCTAAAGGATTGATTGATCCGAGAACAGGTAGGATGCCCTATGCAGTCCTTCAGTTGAGGAGAGAGGATAAGGAGGGTAAACTCCTAAGTCTGGTTGGTTGTCAGACAAAGCTTAGATGGAAGGAACAGGAGAGGGTTTTTAGAATTATTCCTGCTCTTAAATCTGCTGAGTTTGTAAGATTTGGTGTTATGCACAGGAATACATTTATAAATTCACGTGTGTTACTCAATCCTTCCCTTTCTCTGAAGACTGATTCCGGGATATTCTTTGCCGGTCAGATCACCGGTGTTGAGGGATATCTGGAGTCATCATCTACCGGTATAGTTGCTGGGATAAATGCATATAGACTTTTGAAGGGGAAAGAACCTCTTGTGTTTCCTGAGGAAACAGCTATTGGGAGTCTGATAAGGTATATAACCACAGGCGATCCAGATAACTTTCAGCCAATGGGCATAAATTATGGAATAATGCCGGAGATAAAATATCCATCTCGTAAAGAGAGACGCAGACTTACAGCGGAAAGGGCAATTGAGAGTCTCAGGAGGCTCTTAGATGGAATCGAGTGAATATTATATCGACCTGTTTTTAAAATATATGAGGTCTGAGAGAGGGGCTACGGTAAATACACTGAAGGCTTATGATAAAGATCTGAGACAGTTCCTCGCCTTTCTGAGAGAGGATAATCTGGAGATATACTCTGCTACCAGGGATAATGTGAGAGACTTTATAATGACTCTTACTGAGAATAAGTATAATAAGAACTCAGTTATAAGGAAGCTATCTACCCTGAGACGCTTCTATACATTTATGGTAAAGAGAGGATTTATAGGCGAGAATCCCCTGGTAAGTCTATTCTCTCCAAAACAGGAGAAGATTTTGCCCAATTTCCTGACACAATCGGAGATGGAGAGACTTATAGAGAACATACCATTAGATAACCCCCTGGGGATAAGAGATAGGGCTATAGTAGAATGCCTGTATTCTACAGGTATGAGGATTGGAGAACTGGTTCAGCTTAATGTCTCTGATGTAAGAGATGACAGAGAGATACTGATCAAAGGGAAGGGTAATAAAGAGCGTATAGTGTTTCTTGGTGAGTATGCACTGAAGAGTCTGAAGAGATATCTTGAGGAGGTAAGACCGAATCTTGTCAGAGACGATAAGGAGAAGGCGCTATTCCTGAGTAGATTTGGAACAAGGCTTACCTGCAGGAGTATAGAAAGGATGATGGAGAAATACGGAATTATGACGGGAAAGGATGTAAGTCCTCACACTATCAGGCATTCTTTTGCCACGCATCTGTTAGAAAATGGAGCGGACCTCAGAGCGGTACAGGAACTTTTAGGTCACTCTGACCTTTCAACAACTCAGAAATATACCCATATAACTTTAGAAAGGCTCAAGGAGATATATAAAAAGACACATCCCAGGGCTTAAGGAAGGAGGATAAAATGAGAATACTTGTAACAGGAGGAGCTGGATTTATTGCATCTCATATTGTAGATGCTTTTGTATCTTCGGGTCATACTGTAGGGGTTGTCGACGATCTCTCCAGTGGTAAGAGAGAGAATATAAATCCAAAGGCGTTATTTTTTGAAGTAGATATAAGGGACAGGGAAAAACTTGAAGAGGTATTTAAGGCTTTTAAGCCTGAGATAGTTGACCACCATGCGGCACAGATAAATGTAAGAAGATCGGTTGAAGACCCGGTCTACGATGCGAGTATAAATATAATAGGTTCCCTCAATCTCCTGGAACTATCCAGGAATTACAATGTAAAAAGATTTATATTTGCTTCAACAGGTGGCGCCATTTATGGAGATGTTGGAGGATTAGCTGATGAATCTACTCCAACTGCCCCCATATCCCCGTATGGTGCAAGTAAAAGGGCGGTAGAGATATATCTTGGATATTACCACTCGGTCTTTGGTCTGGAGTATGTAGCATTAAGATACGCAAATGTGTATGGTCCAAGGCAGGACCCATTTGGAGAAGCTGGAGTGGTGGCGATATTCTCTGAAAGAATCCTCTCCGGTAAACCCTGCATAGTCTATGGAGATGGCGAACAGACGAGGGACTACGTATATGTTATGGATGTTGTAGAGGCAAACATAAGGGCACTATCTGCACCCATAGGTATATACAATATAGGTACAGGTAAAGAGACAAGTGTAAATGAACTTATAGATGTACTAAAATCTGTCTCCGGGAAAGATTTTCCTGTTGTCTACGATGTGCCTAGACCTGGAGAGGTAAGACGTATAGCCCTTAACTGTGAAAAAGCCAGCAAACTGCTTAACTGGACTCCTAAAACCTCCCTTATAGATGGGATAAGAGAGACCTTCAACTACTTCGCGCATATGAAGAACTAATCCCTTTACTTTAGAAGCAAGGTCAGATAGTTGTTCTCCTATGATATCGTCATACCTGGTCTTTAGTGCCTCATCCAGTTCCAGACCGGGATACCAGTGAAATTCCTCTTCTCTATCTATGTCTGGTCCGTAGAGCTTTGACTGTATATCCCAGAGTTCTTCTGCCTTTTTTGAGCTCTTTATAGCAGATTCTACTATGAAAGCCCTCAAATCTTTTACCTCCGCAGGTTTTGCCGATACAATAGCATTTATAAACTTCGGATAACCTGTTCTGCACTGATAAGCCTGGTACCTCTCTAAAGTAAAGTGATGATTGCTGGCTATTGGTATTATCCTTTTTGGATTGAAATGATTCTTTAATATCACTTTATAGGGCACTGGATAAGTGTGCTGAGGTTGAGTTACATCTTCTATATAGTGGAGACATCTGGCAAGGAATCTGAATCCCCAATAGTAGTCATTATTTTTGAATGCCAAGATACTCATATTATAGAAGTATATAAACCTGTCTGGTGCTCCTCCCAGTTTTACCGGTCCTATCACCCAGTAACCATGTCTCCAACTACTGCTATCTAACCCTATATATCCAAGTAATTTGAAAAGGAAAGAATCCACATTTTTATCGAGTTCCCAGTCAGGCTCCTCGCAGTATATTGTCAGGATATCCAGCGCAGAGGTTGAATCACCTATAGCTCCCTCTTTATATGGAACCTCATAAGGTGAGGTCCTTTTATCGGGGTCCTGATAGTTAAATGGCGTTATCTTTATATCGTTGAATTCCTTAAGCCACTCTATATCCCTGAGACAGTAATAAGTGACCTCTTTATGACCACCCCAGGCAAATGCAGATTTAGGCAGAGTCATAAGTATAGTTAAAAGAATCAATATAAAAAATATTATCTCCCTGTACATCCAATCTCCTTATCAAAGTAATTTTTTATAGTTTAATGTCTAGGTATAGCTTTTGTCAACTGGTCAAATTTTTATAAAATCTGTGCTCAGATTCTCTTCTGCGATAATATTAGGTTCAATAAAGTTTTCTGCTAATCCTGACATTGATCTCAAACTATCTGTTCCAGAGGTTTCTCCCACTCCTCAAATACAGCCTCTATATTCTCTCTGGGGTCTTTTACTCCCCATTCACACTGGGCAATTACCCCTCCTCGTCCTGTATCAAGGGCTTTTCTTACTCTCCTTACTGCAGACTTTACTTCCTCCACCGTTCCAAAGGGAAGTATGTATTGTCTGTCTATCTCTCCCCAGAATGTGATCTTGCCCTTATACCTTCTACCCAATTCTTCTATGTTCATACAGAATAACTGAGAATTTATGGCGTCTATTCCGATCTCTATAAGGTCAGGATATATCGCCTCTATGTGTCCAT